>OOCI01001447.1_pt1 | contig 17548 bp, 18 predicted proteins | sample 1671761 | NCBI WGS metagenome assembly OOCI01 (sample SAMN06348190, study PRJEB24527) | human gut metagenome | biome: human gut; feature: ankylosing spondylitis patient; material: feces | host: Homo sapiens | place: China | collected 2015-10
CCAGCTTCAAAAGGACTATATGAAGCTGCTGTTCGCGCAGAGGGAGGAGTGAGACGATGAGCCTTACAACATTTTCACCGGCTCTGCTGCTTTTGTTCGTATGGGCGCTTTTGTGGATCATGATGGATATCCACTTCCGGGATCTGACCAAGGTGCAGCGATGGCTGGTGCCGCTGGTGATTCTGGCCTTGGCGGTATTCAACCATGTGCTTCGTGAGCGCATGGGCTCAGAGTATATCAGTCATGCGATGTGGCTGACGATGCACCTTCCGTTTTTCCTGCTGTTTTTGTATATTACAAAATGCGGCGTGATCAAGATGGCGTTCATGATCCTCTCGGCTTTTACGTTTACTGCGCCGACCATCGTGGTGAGCAGCGTTGTCATGCGGCATTTTGGCAACAGCCGGTGGATGCTGCTCGTGAGCAACCTGGTTTCCTATGCGCTTATTTTGCTGCTTGTGCAGTTTGTTTTCCGGCGCGGCTTCAACTATCTGATCAAATACGGCGACGATCGGCTCTTTCTGCAGTTTTCCGTTGTGCCGTTCCTGTATTACCTTTACGTGTTCTCGGCGCTCGGTGTTGATTTTTCCTCGCTGATCGACTCGGGCGGCTGGCTGGTGCGCTATTTCCCGTCACTGGAGGTTTTCGTATTCTATTTCCTTTTGCTGAGCGTTTATCGAAATTTGAGCGAGAAGCATGAGATCGAGGCGGAGCAGGCGGCATTGACCCAAAGACTCGCCTCGTCGGAGGAGCGTATCGCGATGCTCAACGAATCCGAGGTGCAGACCGCCGTCTATCAGCACGATATGCGCCACCATCTCAACGCCATCGACGGCTTTCTGGCGGCGGGAAAGCCGCAGCAGGCGGAGGAATATATCCGCAAGGTGCGCTCGGATATTGAGCGCATCACGCCAAAGCACTACTGCGACAACGAGCTGGTGAACCTGCTCTGCTCCTCCTTCGCCGGAAAGGCGCAGCGCATGGGCGTTCGGCTGGAGGTGGACGCGAAGCTCCCGCGCGAGCTGTCGGTCTCCGACACCGAGCTGTGCGCCGTGCTCTCCAATGCGCTGGAGAACGCGCTGCGCGCCGTGTCCGATCAGCCGGAGGCGGACCGCTGGGTGACGCTTTACTGCGGCGTGCGGCTGGGCAAGCTGCTCGTGGAGATCCAAAACCCCTGTGCCGAGGGGCTTGTCATGCGCGACGGCCTGCCGGTCTCCGAGCGCGCGGGGCATGGCTACGGCTGCCGCAGCATCCAGACGATCGCCGAGCGGCGCGGCGGACTGTGCGAGTTCCGTGCACGGGGCGGCATCTTTTCCATGCAGTTCATGCTGCCTGTCAAGGCGGCGGCGAAAACCCAAGACTGACGCAGGAGGCTGCCGCGGACGCGGCGGCCTCCTCTTTTCGTCCCCGAGAGGCAAAAAATTGAAAAAAGTTCAAAATATGGCTGTTCTTTCTAAAATTCCTGTGATACAATAAATATTCAATTGATCGGAATATGGGAACAGGAGGGAAATTCCATGACCGTGCAGGAGGCGATCTCCGCACGCCACAGCGTGCGTACCTATTTGACAAAGCCGGTCGAGCCGGCGATCGTGAACGCGCTGCGCGCGGAGATCCGCGCGTGCAACGCCGAGGGCGGACTGCACATCCAGCTCGTGATGAATGAGCCGATGGCGTTCCGCGGTTTTTTTGCGCACTACGGGAAATTCCGCGGCGTGTGCAACTACATCGTGCTTGCCGGAAAACGCGCAAAGGATCTTGACGAGCGCGCCGGCTGGTTCGGCGAACGCCTTGTGCTGCTCGCGCAGACGCTGGGGCTCAACACCTGCTGGGTGGGTCTGACCTTTTCAAAAGCGGTCGCGCGCAGGAGCTATGTGCTCGCACCGGACGAGCGGCTCGTGTGTGTGATCGCGTTCGGCTATGGGGCCGAGCAGGGCGAGGCGCACGAGAGCCGTCCGATGCGCGAGGTGTACCGTGCCGACCGTGCGCTGCCCGAGTGGTTCGGCCGCGGCCTCAAGGCGGCGCTGCTCGCGCCCACGGCGATGAACCAGCAGCGCTTCCGCTTCACGCTCCTGCCGGACGACACCGTTCGGGCGAAGAGCCGGGGCGGCAGCTACAGCCATGTGGACCTCGGCATCGTCAAATACCATTTTCAGCTCGGCGCGGGCCGCGAGAGCTTCCGCTGGGCGGAGTGAGCCGCCGTTTCCGCACACGGGTGTGTTAAGAATACGAGAGAGAAAATCAGGAAGGAAAAAATCACTATGCAGAAGAAAGCCAATCCCGCAGCGCTGCTGCCGATCCTTGAGTTCCTGCTCCTTTACCTGGGGCTGGGACTTATCTTTGAGTATGTGCTCAAGATCCCGATGGGCTTTTATTCCATCCCTATTGTAGTCATCTTTCTTGTCGCGCTGCTGGCGGCGTGCTGCCAGAACCGCGCGCTGAGCTTTGACGACAAGCTCACGCTGATGGGACAGGGCATCGGCGATAAGAACATCGTGACGATGCTGCTCATCTTCCTTGCCGCCGGTATCTTCGTCGGCGTGGTGGGCCGCTCGAGCGCGGAGAGCGTGGCGTATTTCATGCTCTCGATCATCCCGTCCAGGTTCGCCGTGGCGGTGCTGTTCGTCGTCAGCTGCTTCGTCTCCACCGCCATGGGCACGAGCGTCGGCACCATCACGCTCATCACGCCCATCGCCATCCCCATTGCCGCGGCAAGCGGCTATTCCCTGCCGCTGTGCATCGGCTCGGTCATGGGCGGAGCGATGTTTGGCGACAATCTGAGCTTCATTTCCGACACCACCATCGCCGCCTGCAACGGGCAAGGCTGCGCGATGAAGGATAAGTTCCGCGAGAACCTCCACATCGCTCTGCCCGCGGCGCTTGCGACGCTCGTGCTCATCCTCGTGCTGACGCTGAACGCCGACGTCGTCCCGGCGGAGATCCCCGGCTATCACCTGATCCAGATCATCCCCTATGTGCTGGTGCTCGTCGGCGGCATCATCGGCATCAACGTGTTCGTGGTGCTGCTCATCGGCATTGTGTCCGGGGCCGTTATCGTGCTTGCCACCGGCGCGACCGGACAGACGGGCGTGCTTGCGGTCAAGGCGCTGCTGGAGAACATGGGCAGCGGCGCCGCCGGCATGTTTGAAACGTCGATGGTCGCCATCCTCGTCTCCGCCATCTGCGCCCTCATCCGCGAGTACGGCGGCTTTGAGGCGCTGCTGGGCTGGATCAGAAAAGCGTTCCGCGGCAAGCGCGGCGGACAGATCGGCATGGGCCTGCTCGTCGGCGCGATGGACATCGCCACCGCGAACAACACCGTCGCCATCGTGATGGCGAATCCCATCGCAAAGGAAATGAGCGAGGAATACGGCATCACACCACGCAAGGCGGCGTCGATCCTCGATACCTTCTCCTGCATCTTCCAGGGCATCATCCCCTACGGCGCGCAGATGCTCGTCGCCATCGCCGCGGCGCACGAGCTGGGGTATCAGGTCTCCGCGTTTGAGATCATTCCGAATCTGTTCTATCCGTTCCTGCTGGCTGTCAGTTCCTTCTTCTTCATCGCCATCGACGGCAAAAAGAAGGCCTGAGCCATGCCCGACCTTGCACGGCTCCGCGCCAAGCGGCTCTTCCTGCTCGATCTGGACGGAACGCTCTATCTGGACGAACGGCTCTTTGACGGCGCGGCGGACTTCCTGCGCGCGATCCGCTCGCGCGGCGGGACGTACCGCTTTCTGACGAACAACTCCTCCCGCGGGGCGGAGAGCTATGTGGAGAAGCTGCGCCGCCTCGGCGTGGAGACGGAGACCGCCGACTTCCTTACGAGCGTGGACGCGCTCATCGCGCATCTGCACGCGCAGGGCATGGCGGAAAAGCTCCTCTACGTCTGCGGCACGCAGTCGATGAAGCGGCAGCTCACGCAGGCGGGACTGCGCCTGACGGACGACCGCGACGCGGCGGTGGATGCCCTGGTGATGGGCTTCGACACCGAGCTGACCTTTCAGAAGTTAGAGGACGCCTGCATTCTCCTGAACCGCGGCGCGGACTACCTTGCCACCAATCCCGACTGGGTCTGCCCGACGTGGTACGGCTTTGTGCCGGACTGCGGCAGCGTGTGCGAGATGCTTTTCCGCGCGACCGGACGGCGGCCCTATGTCATCGGCAAGCCGCGGCCCGATATGGCGCGCCTTGCGATGGCGCACGACGGCTTTTCCGCAGAGGAGACGGTGCTGCTCGGCGACCGGCTCTACACCGACATTGCCTGCGGCGTGAACGCGGGTATCGACACGGTGCTCGTCCTCTCGGGCGAGACGAAGGAGGCAGACCTCGCCGGCAGCGCGGTGCAGCCGACGTTTGTCCTCGGCAGCGTCGCGGATTATCTGAGCATTTTACAGGAATGAAAAAAACGACCGCATGAGCGGTCGTTTTTTGCGCCTATTTCACCAGCAGCGGCTGGAGCTGTACGCCGCGCAGCGCCGCATCGATGGTCGGCACGAGCTGTGAAAAGTCAGCGATGAGCGAGGTGGGCTTACCCTGCGGGTCGTCCTGCCCGAAGGGAACGAAGTAATAGTTCTTCCGGTTGAGGAGCGCGGCGAGATTCGGCGCGCTCGCGCTCAGACCGTCGTTCGTCGCCAGCGCGACGACCACGGGCTTGCCGTTGCGCAGATGGGATTTTGCCGCCATCGTCACCGGCCCGTCGATGATGCCGTGGGCGAGCTTGGCAAGGGTGTTGCCCGTACAGGGCGCGATGACGAGGACATCGGCCAGGTTTTGCGGACCGAACGGCTCGGCCTCCACGATGGTGCGGATGGCGGGACGCCCCGCCGCGCGCTCCACGCGCGCGATGAGATCGTCGGCCAGCCCGAAGCGGGTGTCGTACCGCGCCGTGTTTTCGGAGAGAATGGGGACCATCTCAAAGCTCTCTGCCATTTCCTCAAAGAGCATCAAAATTTTCGGGTGATTGCAGAATGAGCCGCAGAGGGCAAATCCGATGCGTTCGGTTCTCATGCTTCTTCCTCCCATATTTTTTCCAAGGTCAGCTTGATGGCGCGCGCCGCAGTCTCCGGCGCGGCCCTGCCGGGAAGTCCCGGCGCAGCGATGCACTTCAGCCCGCGCGCCTCCGCCGCCGCACGGTCGAAGCCGGGCTGTGATGCCAGCTCGAGCAGCACGCACTCGCGCGGCAGTTCGCGCAGCAGCTCCTCTGTGAGTACCATGTTCGGCACGGTGTTGAAGACGACGCGGAAGCTCCCGAGCCGTCCGGCGAGACGGTTCGTGCGGAGACCGCGGTAGCCGAAGGCGTCGATCCACGCGAGATCGTCCAGCCGCCGTGCGCTGACCGTGACCTCCGCGCCCAGCCCCCGCAGACGGTGGGCGAGCAGCTTGCCGATGCGCCCGAAGCCGATGACCAGACACGGCGTGCCGCAGAGAGTCACGTCCGTCGCGGCCATCGCCGCCTCGATGGCGCCCTCCGCCGTCGGCACGCCGTTGCGCACCGCCAGCTCCTCGCGCGAGAGGTAGTCGGTCAGCGTCAGGCCGAATTCCGCCGCGGCCTCGCGGTCGGCGGCCTTCACGCCGCCGGCGTAGAGGCGCTGCTCCGGACGCAGCAGCGCGAACAATCCGCACAGCGGCAGCGCCGCGGCGGTGCAGTTGAGATTTTTCCCGCGCGAGAGCGGCACGGGCAGCACGACGCGGTCGACTTGCGCCGCTTCCTCCAACGCCGTGTCCTCCATGCCGAAGGCGGCGAGTCCCCACGTCCGCACCGGATGGCCGTCCTCCGCGAGCAGACGCGCGAGCAGCGCCATGCGCCGGTCCCCGCCGAGCATGGCGATCGTTTTTTCCATAGGCGTCCCCCTTTCCATTCCCTCCTACTCTATGCGCGCAGCAGGGGAAATTTGATTGCGAAACGCAAAAGAGTGTGGTATCATGGCAAAAAAATCAAAGGAGACCCGTCTATGACACGTTATCCCTATCTGCTCTTCGACGCCGACAACACGCTTTTTTGCTTCGATGAGGCCAATGCTCACGCCTTCCGCGCCGTGTGCGACGCCTTCGGCCTGCCCTTTTCGCAGGCGCTTTTTGATCGCTTTGAGATCATCAACAACGCAACATGGGAGCGCTTTGACCGCGGCGAGCTGACAAAGGACGAAACGGTGCTCGAGCGCTTTCGCGCCTTCTTCGCCGCCGAGGGCATCCGCGGTCTTGAGCCGGCAGCGTGCAACCGCGTCCATCTGGCGAGCTTGAGCAATGCGACCTATCTTATGCCACATGCCGCGGAGGTCATTGCCAAGCTGCGCGAAACACACCATATCCATCTCATCACCAACGCGGTCGAGTCCGTCCAGCGCGGGCGGCTGGGGCGCTCGGCGCTCGCGCCCTACGTTGAGGAGGCGTTCATCTCCGAGACCGCGGGTGCGGCGAAGCCGTCCGTGGAATACTTTGACTATGTGTTCGCCCACATCGACGGCATTACGCGGGAAAATTGTCTGGTCATCGGCGACTCCCTCACGAGCGACATTCAGGGCGCAAACAACTACGGTCTCCCTTGCTGCTGGTACAATCCCAAGCGGCTGGCGAGACCCGCAAGCCTCCGTGTGGACTACGAGATCCGCGACCTGCGGGAGCTTTACGGCATTGTGAAATAAGAAAAGCGCCGGCTCCGTGCCGGCGCTTCTGCGTCATTTCTCTTTGCTCTTATCAAAATAATAGTGCGCGAAGTTCTTGTACTGTGCGGCATAATACCTTGCCAGCCGGTACACGCGCGCGGGGGCGAGGTCGCCGCCGCACCAGAGCGTGTGCAGGGCTTTGTATTGCTTCATCTCCTCGCGCAGGGCGGGGGAGGTGACGTACCTCGTCAGGATGCCGCGCGGGACGTTGGACCACAGCGCGGTCGTTTCGTTGTAGATGCACTTCCCACGGCGGCCGTAGACCACGTCCTCGGTGAGCAGCTTCATCATGTTGATGCCCGCCGCGCGGCAGAAGAAGCTCGAACGGCCCAGCCGCGGGTTGATCTCAAAGAGCACATAACGCCCGGTGCGGCTGTCGTACTTCATGTCGATGTTGGAGAAGCCGACGTAGCCGATGGCCTGCAAAAACCGCTGCATTTTATCGTAGAGCAGCGTGTCGCCGCGCGAGAGGATGGCGGCGTAGTTGCCGACGCTCTTGGGGTCGTAGTATTCGAGCACCGGCTGGCCGAGGCACATCGCGCGCACCGTTCCGTCCGTGTCGGAGTAGCTGTTGAGCACGCGCATGGCGTCGTCCCCGCCGGGGATAAACTCCTGAAGGATGAGCTTGCCGCGATAGTCGGAGCCGTTCATGCTGCGCACCATCGTGAGGTATTCCTCCCTGGTGTCGAAGAAAAAGACCTTCTTCTGCCCCTCAAAGTGGCAGCGCAGGTAGTCGAGCGCGTTGGAGTTTTCCGGCTTGACGACGATGGGGAAGTCAAACGGCAGACGGTCGGCGACCTCGATGCGCTCGTCGGGCGCGGCGATGACGGTCTTGGGATAGTCCATGCCGTACTGCTCGCAGAGCGCGTAGAACCGATCCTTGGTGTCGAAGGTCTCGAGCAGCTGCTCGGGGATGAAGCGGTTCGCGATCAGTCCCTCAAAGTGGTCATAATGGCGGCAGAGCAGACCGGTATAATAGTCCGAGCAGGGGATGACGAGCAGCTTTTCGTAGCCCTTGGAGCACTCGCGCAGTACGCCGAGCAGCGCGTCGGGAAAGACCTCCTCGCGTTCAAAGCCGGCGATGATGCGGCAGTCAAAAAGACGCGAGTGCCGCGTGGGAATGAGCTGCGCGGTGCACACGAGCAGCGGCGTGACCTCGGGGTACGCCTCGCGGAAGAGACGCGCCGTGCCGTAGGCGTTCTCGTCGCTGCCGAGAATGATGGGCAGAAAGTCTTTTTTCTTCATGCCTTCGCTTCCTTTTCGTCATATTCTGCCAGATATCTGAGGGTCAGCTCCACGTCGCTCGGAAAGGGGACGAACTCTCTGCCGCGCTTCATGGTTGTCTCCTCGCCCTTGCCTGTGAGCAGGATGACGTGCGGCTCGGGATGGTCGAGAATGGCACGGCGGATACATTCGGCGCGGTCCTCGCAGACGAGGTGCGGGCATTTGACGTGCTTTTCGATGTCGGCGGCGATCTGCGCGAACGGCTCCTCGCCGGAGTCCTCCTCCGTGATGTAAACGAAGGCGCAGTTCTCGCCGCTCAGCTCGCCGAGGTCGCGGCGGCGCTGGAGCGCGTGCGAGCCGGGGCAGCCGAACACGGAGATCATCTCCTTGCCGGGATACTCCACCCTTGTCGAGCGGTAGAGCGCGTCGAAGCTCATGCGGTTGTGCGCGTAGTCCACGATGACAGTCACTCTTTTGTCACGGCTTTCGTAGACCTGCATCCGCCCGTTCGCCCGCGCCTTGCGCAGACCCGAGCGGACAAATTCCTCCGGCACGCCGAGCGCCATGGAGATCGCCATCGCGGCGAGCGCGTTGGAGACATTGAACAGACCCGGCATCGTGATGGAAAATTCACCGTTGTACTTCGGCGAGCGCACGGTGAAATACAGTCCGTCGGCGCGCTTTTCGACCCGTTCGCAAAAGACCGTGTCGCTTGCGTGGCTGCCGAAGGTGATGAGTTCGCAGCCGCTCGACCTCGCGTGGGCGATGGTCTCCGCGGCGTGGTCGGCGTCGGTATTGACGCAGCCGACGCGGCAGCTGTCGAAGAGCTTCAGCTTCGAGGCGTAGTAATCCGCGAAATCCGGGTGCTCGATGGGACTGATGTGGTCGGTGCCGATGTTCAAGAACGCGCCCACGTCAAAGGTCATACCGCGCACGCGCCCGACCTTGAGCGCCTGCGAGGAGACCTCCATCACCAGATGGGAAATGCCGGAATCGTATGCGTTCTGAAAATGCTGATAGAGCTCCAGCACCTCGGGCGTCGTGATGTGCGACTCCTCGGTAATGACGCCGTCATAATTGTCGATGGAGGAGAGAATGGCGCATGGGGGCTTGCCCTCGCTCGTGAGCCAGTCATTGAGGATGGAGCGGACGTAGTAGGCGGTCGTGCTCTTGCCCTTGGTGCCCGTGATGCCGACGCTCGTGAGCTTGTCGGTCACATGATCGTAGAAGAGTTGGCCGAGTACGACCATCGCATAGCGGATGTCGCTCACAAGCAGCTGCGGCGCGTCCACGGGGTAGGGCTTTTCGGCGACATAGGCGGCCGCGCCCTGTGCGAGCGCCGCAGAGAGGTACTCCGCTTTGAAGTGTGCGCCCTTGCAGAGAAACAGCGAGGTGCCGTGCAGGCTGCGCGTGTCGTAGCTCAGACAGTCGATGACGGCATTCTCCGCAGCGGGCGTCAGCGTGGTTGCGGTCAAAAGTCCGGCGCGCGTGAGCGCGTCGGCATATTCCTTTAAGGCGTGTTTGGGATTCATCTCTTCGCTCCTTTGGCAGTCGATGAAATGGCGGGTCTCATAATAAATATATAGTATAGCACGCGTCGCTTTTCCTGACAAGAAAAAACACTGGAAGACATTGCATTTGCATTCTGCCGGCAGATTCTACAATGAAATTGGACAGTCCGGACGGCACCCTTGCGGCTGCTCTGTCCGGACTGATTTTGTGCAGCGCTATATGCGCAGAAAGAGAGGCTCTATATGAGCGAATACAGCTTCAAGGAAAATGAATACCTCGTGGTAGGTTGGGCACAGGGTCTAATGGATACCGAGGAAGAGGACGCCAACGGCAAAAAAGTCAACGTCCAGCGCCCTTACTATCAGCTTTTCGTCCTCTCGCCGGTTAGCTCCTATAAGTCGGATACTTACACCGCCTGCGGCCTGAAGGCGCAGAAACTCAGATGCGCTTCGGATGCTGTTTGGAAGAACATCAATCCGATGGAGGTCTGCAATCTCTTCTTTGACGAAAAGAAGCGTGTCGCAATGGCTGTTTCCACTGGCGAAGTCGTCTCGTTGGAGTCCATCTCCCTGTAAGTTTCAGATCCCGAGAAAGCGCCGGAGGGTAGCTCCCTCCGGCGTGCCCCCCCGCTAACAGGGGGGCACTACCTACAAAAGAGGCATGGGGGCACTCTTTATGGATAGCAAAGCGGATAATATCGTTCTATACGACTGGTTGTCGTTTACCTCAAAAATACATACACCTGAGCAGATCATTGACGCGCTTGGCCTTTCCCATTTGCCGTGGACGAACACCAAAGGCGCAAAGGGCTATCAGGATCGTAAATACTTCTCCTGCATCTCCATTCACTATAACGGCCGTTCCGATATGGGCGTCTGGTGTGAAATGTCCGGTCAAGGCTGCCGCGCGTTTGAAACGCTCTCCACGCTGGAAACTGACGCCATGAAGAAGTGGCGAAAGCTCTTTGACTTCATTCGCTCCTTCGGCTTGAAGATCACTCGTCTGGATGTGGCCTATGACGACCATTCCGGCATACTGGATATCGGTGAAGTCTCACGGGATACACAATGCGGAATGTACGTCAGCAAGTCCGACTATTGGGAGTGCATCGTCAGCTCCAAGGGTACAAGCATTCAAATCGGAAGCCCGCAAAGCAAGGTGCTCGTCCGTATCTACGATAAGGCTGCCGAACGTGGCAAGCAGGGCGAGCATTGGAACCGTGTCGAGATTCAGATGCGCGATGATCGTGCGATTCAGTTCAGCATGATCCCGCTGCCGATCGGTGAAGCCTTCGCCGGCGTGCTGCTCAACTATCTCCGTTACGTCGAGCCGGATACCGACAGCAACAAATGGCGCTGGCCGATGAAAGACTATTGGTATAACCTCGTCGAGGACGCCGAGCGGATCAGCATTTACACTGCGCCCGGCATGGAGTACAACGAGGAACGTTGTAAGCGCTATGTGGTCAATCAGGCCGGGAACGCCATTGATGCCTGCATTCAGATGTATGGGCTTTATGAGTTTGAGCGCATGATACAGGAGCGGGAGACCGCACCGAATCCGAAGTACCAGCAGCTTATCAAGCAGCACAAATTTGATGTGCTGTGTCAAAAGGTCGAAAGACTGTTTGGAGAAAAGCGTAACACAGTTTTTGACGCCGGCGCGCTGGCGCTGCAGCAAAACTGTGTTACATAGTGGATTAAGTTTTCATGATCTCGCGTATCTGCCGCTGTACCTCTTCGGTCACGGCGCGGGTATGGATGATCTGATAACCGACGCTCTTTAAAACCTCGTCAACAAACTCGTCCCGCTTCTTCCGGTCCTCGGCGTCATGGCTGGCATCATCCAGTTCGACGACACAGCGGGCGACGAGCTTTTCGTCCAGTATCACGAAGTCAACGTGCTTCGCCTGTACCTTGTAGAAATACGTTTTGTACTTCGTGTTTCCCTTCACTGGTTCAAGCAGATCAAGCAGCCTCACCTTGGAAAACGTATAGCAGCTGATTTCATCGGTGACTGCTTTGATCTTCTTGAAGGCATCCTTTTCGTTATAGGTCAGAAGCCATTTCTTTTGGTAGGCTCCGGCGATGGGCAGCGGGGTATCCGCATTCGGTAGCTCCTCAATGGTTTCCGTTTTTGGCGCTCCGGTAGATGGCTGCTTCTTCTGAATTGCTTGAATGACAAAGAAAATAAATCCAAGAAGTGCAGCAATGATAAAAAGTTGCATTTTATCCCTCCTCGAAAGGAGTTTATCATATATCGCGGATCGGCGCAATGGTAGCATGATAGGTTCTGCGTCTATGGTTGCCGATGGAGGTTTGGGCTCTTAGTCGGTCAATATGGCGGGATGGAGTAACGGCAGCTCGCAAGGTTCTCACCCTTGAAATAGTGGTTCGAATCCACTTCCCGCAACCATAAAGGGGGCTTCCCTTTTTATTCTAATTACAGGAAGGAGTGTTTCAAGAGACCAGTCAGGCCGTTTTCAATGTCGCGTCCCTGCTCTCTACTCTTCAGAGTTCCGTCTCCGCGAGTGATGTCCTTACTCTGATCGGTAGCTGTGTCGGCGCCGGAATGGCGTTCGTTCTTGCTTGGTTCGGTGGTCGCAAGGTCGTTCGTTCTTTCTCCAGTGCGCTGAAGAAGGGCAAAATCAGCGTCTAACCCTCGCGCTGGGGGCGTGAATCCGTTCGGCTTCACGCTCCCTTTTTTAATGCTTTTGGAGGTATGGAAAATGCTGGAAAAAGAATTGTGCCGCGAGAGCAAGCGGCCTGTTATCCTGCGCGACTGGCTGCGCTATAAAGCCGGTTTCCGACGCGCTCACCCGGATTATTTTGATCCGGACGGTTTGGCGATCTTCGTCGGCGGCCAGGGTACGGGAAAGACGCTCTCGGCGGTCAACTATGTCTATAAGCTGCTGGACGCATATCCTCATGCGAAGCTCGTGACCAATGTGGCCCTTGCCGATTATCCCATCGTTACTTTTTTTGAGTGGTTTGTCAATCAGGATAAAACAGACTTCATCAAAGACGGTAAATTTGAAATGTCGGAGGAGGTCTTTGCGGAGTATGAGCAGCGATACCTTGCAGAAAACCGTGTTTTCGAGTTCTGCGACAACGATGATTTCAAACGGTATAGCAACGGTGAGTGCGGCGTGATCTTCTTCGTGGATGAGATACAGCTTTACATGAACAGTCTCGAAAGCAAGAACATCAACATTGAAGTCATTACGCAGATCAGCCAGCAGCGGAAGCAGAGAAAGCATATCGTTGCGACCTCGCAGGTGTTCGGTCGTATGGCAAAGCCGCTGCGGGAACAGTTTTCAAGCGTTATGCTCTGCAAGAATTACATGGGTTGTATTCAGGTCAATGCTCTGCTGGACCGCGACAGCTTGGAGAGCGACGACAGCACCGGCACGAATATTTCAGGGGAGGTCAAGGAGAAATTTGTATGGTTTCATTCACCGTCCATGTATGCGCGGTATGATACGTCGCGTGTTGTGGAGCGCGGCAAATTTGTTGGCGCGGAAAAGCAAATTCAGGATAAGGAGGGGGACAAATGGATTATCAAAGCGTGATTGATACGCTCGTCGGCTTTATGGGCGTCAGCTGCCCGCTGGTCATTGCCTGCGGCCTTGCAAGCCGTCTATTCAATGCCTTTGTCGGCATGGTGACCGGAAAGGAGCGTGTGCGGTTCTAATGGGAGACATTGTGACCTATACCGAGTATGTCGGCATGACGATAGAAGATTTGGAACCGTATTTGGAAACGCTCACGGCCTCGCTTGACCGGCTCACTGAAGTGACCTTTGCGGTCGGCGTGATGCTTGCGGCATGGTTTCTTTACTCGTTGTTTTGGAGGAGGTAAAGCATGAAGAACACAAACAGATACATAGCTCTCGCCCTCTGCTTCACGCTTACCCTCGGCGTGTTCGCCTATCGTCCGCCACAAGCCGAGGCCATCGCTGGCGTAGATGATGCCGTCGTCATCGGCGCTTTGCTCTCGGCCTTTGCCGGTGGCTGCGGCCTTATCTTCTCCAATAACGGTATGACAAGCGGTGAATTGGCGCGGGGCCTGACCGACAAATGGAACGAGTTTAACGAAGCTGCTGAAAGCGGCGCTTCCTCTTTTGCCGCTTGGCTCGGCTTCGAGGATACAAGCGCTCTTTTGGGTGCTCTGTCCTTTTCAGGGAGTAAGCTGGTGATTCCTCGCGCCATTGCGCGAAAACTCTTGGAGTTTACAACGTGGCTGGTGGATAATTTAGGCGTAACTGCCGGTGGTACATCGAAATCGTTGCTTGAAATGCCGCCCTATTTTTCAGTTAACGGTTATACGCTCACTTATATTGATTTTCCACTTAGCATCAAGGATGATTATAACTACGCCACTTCTTTACCGGCTTCTTTTTCCAATTTAGTTTGGTATCCGCTTGCCTATTTGGGGACTTCTTCTGCTCAAAAATTTTATCCTTTTGGCTCGTCTGTTTCATATTGTTATGCTTATTATAACGAGTATGGTTCAAGGGCCTATTGTGAATATCAATTTGCGGGTACCGGGAGCTCTCTTTTTGTTTCCCAGAAAAATTCAGATGGTGTATTTTCAAACTTTAAGGCTATTCGTGTCGCTTTTGGCTATTCGTCTATAGGCTTTTGGACGATTATTACAAATGGTGATGAATACCGTGTTTGCTATATGGCTGAGACTGAATCTGGAACGATTAATGCGAGCCATACTCCGCTTGCTCCGTATTGGGGTAGTTTGCCGAGTGTTGCAAATAACCTTTCTGTTTCCACTCCTGCCGGTGTTCAGACGCCTGACTTAGCCGGTGATGAAGCTGCAAACCCTACATTATCCGGTGTTGGTGACGGCACGGCCACGACCATTGAGGGCTTATTGCAGCAGATTCTCGCCCAGCTTCAGGTCAATGCTCTTGCCCCTACGCTCGACCTTGCCGGTACGGAGTCAGGCGGCAATACCGGCACGGACGAGGATGCAAAGCCCTATCTGCCCTATATCCCGCAAATCTTCGGGAAAATCAAAGAGTTGCCTGGAACGCTCGCCAATATTTGGGAGAGCATCAAGAGTATTCCTGCCGCCATTGCGGAGAAGATAGGCGCTTTCTTTACCACGCTTTGGGGCTGGCTGCAAAATATCATCGACGCGATCACGGCCCTGCCCGCTGCCATTGCCGAGAAGATCAAGGCGCTTTTCGTTCCCCGTGAGGGCTATGCTGCGGAGTTTGTCGCAGATATTACAGCGACATATCAGGGGCGTATGGGCTTGCTGACCTATCCGTTTACCGTCCTTGCTGATTTTGTCGGCACTGTGGCGACACTTGAAGAGCAGGATCCTGTTTTGCGTTGGGATGCGGTCGAATGGCAGAATAAGACCATTATTGCAGCCGGTGAATATAATTTGAAGTCGGCGGTCAGCAGCGCTCAGATGCAGACGGTTTACATGATCTATAAGACCGTTGTTTCCGGCATGCTTGTCGTGGCGTTTCTGCATTTGTGCTATAAAAAGCTCAAGGAGGTGCAGCGGAACTAATGTTGGTTGAAGCGTTAGGAAATCTCGGCGTTCAGGTGTTGAACGCTGTTCTGAATATCCTCGATGTTCTGCCGGATATGCCGCAGGCCGTTGTTTCTGCTCTCGGCAATTTCTTTGACCTTGTTTTTGATAACTGTTCACTGATCGGCTTTTTCGTCCCGCTGCCGCTGGTCAAGATTCTCTTGCCACTGGTGGTGCTGGTGGTCAACTTTGAGCATATCTATGCGGGCGTCATGTGGATTCTGCGCAAGATCCCTGTGCTTGGGATCGAGTAAATAAGCGGCGGGGGACCGATGCGGAAGCGCACGGGCCCCGCCGCTCTTTCGTAGCACAGCAGATCTCGCAGCTGAAGATCTCCGGACGAGATTTTGTGTTACGCAATCTCACATGGCCGTTTCCATCCTAATATTTTTCGCGGGTAGTGATTCATCCAATCCTGCACCGCTCTGACCTCCGAGGGCTTCACCTTGTCGAAATTCGTACCCTTGGGAAAGAATCTTCGGATCATGCGGTTATGATTCTCATTGCTTCCTTTCTCCCATGCCGCATAGCTGTGACAGTAGTAGATATGAAACCGTGTTCCGCCCCGGACGCTCCGGATCAGCTGCTCATATTGCAGAAATTCGCTGCCGTTGTCTGTGGTGATGCTGCGGAACTTCTGCCGGAACTGCGGCGTTCTGCGCTCCAGCCGGTCGATGGCCCTGCGGATCGTCTCCGCTCTCCGATCCGGCAGCTTCATAATGATCTCCTGTCGGCTCCGGCGCTCGGTCAGCGTAAGCAGCACAGCCTTAGAGCCACGGCAGCCGACGACTAAATCCATCTCCCAATGTCCTCCCTCTGACCTCTGACCGATGTGTTCAGGGCGGATTTCAATACTCGGATAGTCCTTGTGCGCGATCTTCGGCTCTTCACTCTTCTTCCGGCGTCTCCGGCTGACCTTTTCCAGCAAGTCCATGTCACGGAGTCTCGGAAACCTCCGCTTCGATATGTAGCTATACAGTGTCGTCACGCAGATCGTCGTGGTGTAGCCCACCGCTCTGGCCTCGGCCAACGCCGCCGCAGGAGAATACTTTCCCTTTAAGATCATGTATTCGAGAAAGTCCATATAGTCGGCGTCGTTCTCCGTCTTGATCCTGCGGCCTTTGCACTTTGACGCCAGCTCGCGGATCGCCTGTCCCTTGTCGGCAGAGTAGCGCACAACATCCCGATAATCGACCGTATGCAGATAGCTTCCGCGCCGAAGCTCATTGTATATCGTCTGTCGGCTCCGGTTCAGCTGACGCGCGATCTCTGCAACCGGTATCTTATTTCTCCGCATGGCTTCCAGCTGGTGCCGTTCTCCTGCGGTCATGTAGCACTGCTTTTTCATCATAGCCCTCCAAGTTATCCCTGAATAAAAGCGTTTGATCTGAAACAGTTCCCCGCGGGAGGACCCGCGGGGAATGGCTTTTCTTATTGTAACACATTCCGACGCCGCAGCCATTAGTCCTGGCCGGGTATCTTGTGTTACATTTCTTCCTCGGCAGCTTCGGCAATCGCCTTCGCCCGCCGCTCGACGAATTTGAAATAGTGCTGTGTGGTTTGCAGATCGTTTTCCAGCTGTCGGAGCTGTTCCGTTGCTCGTTCGAGCCTGTAGAGCCGTTCCCTTTCCCTTTTGATCTGTGCCTCAATGTCCTTCAGCTGCTTTTCTCTGTTCGGCAGCTCCCACACGCATTTGGTGACGAGGTTTTCAAACTTCTGCGTGAAGGTGTCTCCGATCTGCCGGTCGATCAGCTCGGCCAGCTCGTCGCTGAACCGGATACTGCGGATGTTGTTCTTCGTTGCCATGATTGCCCTCCCATGATGTGTAGTGTGCGAAGCGCGGAGCTCGCTCGCGCTTCGTTGCTTACCATGAGCGCAAAGAAAAAGCCCTGTCAAGCGGACCGTGGAATAAGTCCAGTCCGCAGACTGGGCCTTATGCCGCGAAAGCCGCTTTACAGAGGCTTCTTTCTTTGTGATATAGACGTTTTGTAACACAACACGTTCACGCTGCAGCGTCGATCAGATCCGCACGGTGCGCTTTTCTGTGTTACAAAATCATTTATTTTTCTTCAACTGTCCAATTTCTTCTTGACATTTGCCATTTGCATTCTGCCCGTCTGCACGGTATCATAGACGACGTCCTTGATCAAGACGAAACTACCGATAAGGAGGCTCACGCGCTATGAATTGTGCTGCTCTGCTTGCGCTGCTGTGCCAGATGCTCGGCGTCGGCTGCAACGGCTAAAGCCGTCAAATATTCGGAGGGAGGAGGGCTTTGCCCACCTCTCTCCTGTTATTTTTGGCAGTTATGACGGACATAAGAGGCTCTGATTGTGCTGTTTGACTGAAAAACGAAAAATACAAAATTAAGACTTGCAAAAGCTCCGGCGGCGTGCTAAGATACGACCTGTTCGCGAAAAGCGGACGGCTTTCCGACAACGGTTTTCCTTCCTCCGTCGTGAGTGAAGAAAAATTGCAGAAACACAAAAAAAGTGTTGACAAGGTCGGAAAGATGTGGTAACCTAAAATTCGTTCCGCGGTTGGAGCGTGTACCTTGTAAATTAAACAACGAAGAACAAAGAAGCA
>OOCI01001453.1_pt1 | contig 17473 bp, 24 predicted proteins | sample 1671761 | NCBI WGS metagenome assembly OOCI01 (sample SAMN06348190, study PRJEB24527) | human gut metagenome | biome: human gut; feature: ankylosing spondylitis patient; material: feces | host: Homo sapiens | place: China | collected 2015-10
CTCTTTTTTGGCGCATCCCTGTCAGGTCATTTTTCAGTTTTCAGCAATCAGAACGGCAGGGCGCCGTCATCCTCGATCATGGCGAAGTCGTCACCCGGCTGGCTGTAGGCCGGTGCGGCGGCAGGCTGGACCGCCGGGGCAGGGGAGGGCTGGCCGGTGCTGTCGGCCTTGCTGCCGCAGAAGTTGATGTTATTGGCCACAACCTCCAGCGCCGTGCGGCTGGTGCCGTCCCGGGCCGTGTAGCTGCTGCTCTGCAGGCGGCCGTCCACATTCACCATCTGGCCCTTGCTCAGGTACTTGTAGGCGAAGTCCGCCAGCCCCAGTTCCTCCAGCAGGTCCAGGTCTTCCAGCGTACCCTTGTTGGCGATGATCCGGTCCAGAATCTCCAGCATCCGCTTGGTGCCCTCCCGGCAGGGAACGCACTTGCCGCAGCTCTCCCGCTGGGTGAAGGACATGAAGAACCGGGCAACCTCTACCATACAGGTATGTTCATCCATAACTACCAGACCACCGGAACCAACGATCGCACCATATTGCGTGCGAAAGCGTCCGCAACGATGGTGAAGCACAGCAGTCCGGATTCGACCGCAGGCGTGCGATATCGCTCCCCCATCGTATTTCCGTCGTCGATCAGCGGATGCTGCGGGATACGACGCCAATACGCGGTTTTCACCTCGCGTATGGTGGTGCCGCCCGGATTTGGGGTGGCGAACGAGCCGAAATCATGCAGTCCGATGGTCATCGCGGCGGCCTCGTTCATCGCGGCGACGTCGAGGTCGGCGTCGAGGTGCAGCACGAAGCCGCGCAGACGCGGGTCGACTTCGCTGGCACGGTCGGCCACGCGATACACGTAAGTGCGTTCCAGTGCGGAGAACCTCGCGTCGAATCCGCTCGGCGCGACCGTCACGTCATGGATGGTGATGTCCGCGGGCAGCATGCGTTGCAGACGGTGCTTGAGCGCTACGGTCGGCGGCACGCTCATGTGCCCGACGCAGCGGCTCAGCGTTTCCTCGCCGATGTCGAGATGGCAGACCTGATGCGAGGCGTGCACGCCCGTGTCGGTGCGGCCGGCGACGGTCAGGCGCAGCGGCTCGGCGGGATCGTCGACCGGCACGCGCGTAATCGTGTGCAGCACCCGTTCGATCTCGCCCTGCACGGTGCGAATCGTCGGCTGCTTCGCCCATCCGAAGAAGCCGCCGCCGTCATATGCCAGATCAATACGCAATCTCATCACGCCCACCAGTATATCGACGCCGCGCCGAGTCCCCTCCCCCACCTCGCGACACCCATGTGCCGATACACTGTGGGCAAATGTTGGATGTAACGGTAAACTTTGTTTATATTGGAGCAAAGTCGCAACGAATGCGGCGATGCGCTAACCAATCAACAAAGATTCCGACAATAACAGAAACAACATTAACCACATACCCAATGGAGAGATTATGCGATTGAGGAGAGTGAAAGCGGCCATAGGCAGTGTCCTGGCAGCCGTGACACTACTGAGTACGTCGCTGACCGGCGTCACGGCGGCGCAAGCCAGCGATGACAATCTTGCACTGAATCAGACCGTAACGGCCAGTTCATATGAAGTGGCGACGACTGCGCCCGAGAAGGCCGTGGACGGCGATCTCGGCACACGCTGGGGTACCGCGCAGAACAAGGCCGCAAACGAATGGATCGAGGTCGGCTTGGGCGGCACCAAGACCGTCAAGCAGATCAACATCGATTTCGAGCGCAAAGATGCCGATCAGAACATCACCAGTTTTAAAGTCGAGCTGAAGCAGGGCGACACCTATACCAAGGTGTATCAGAAGGACACCCGCGCCAAGCAACAGGAGATCATCCTGCTTGACCAGGCACAGCAGGCGTCCGCCGTGAAGGTGACCGTACTGTCCGCCGACGGCGGCACCATGAACTGGGTCAACGTGGGCATCAACGAGATTTCCGTGTACTCCGCACCCAAGGAGACCGTGCTCGACACGGCCGACACGAACCACATGCTCGGCGCCACCATGACCGCCTCCAGCAACGAGACGGCGACGCTCACCCCCGACAAGGCGATCGACCAGAACCGCACCGGCCGCAACAACCGTTGGGCCAGCGGCTACGAGACCCCGAGCAACATCTGGCTGAAGGCGGAATTCCCGCGGCTCACCGCGGTCAAGGACATCCGCATCTATTTCTTCGAGCGTGACGTGAATCCGAAGCCTACCAATGTCCAGAGCTTCGACCTGTCCTACACCGACTCCGAAGGCACCGAGCACACGCTCAAGTCCGGCTACGCGATGACGGCCTCCGGGACCGGTTATGTCGCTGACGTCGTCATCCAGCTCGATCAGGCCGTCAACGCCCGCTCGCTCAAGCTGTCGAACTTCGCGATCAAAAGCTCCGAATACAACAACGTGAGCGTCGCCGAATGGGAGGCGTATTCGAACGATCAGGCCGAGCCGGGCGCCACGCTCGACAGCGTGGTCTCCGACCTCGAATCCAACCACCTGACCATCGAGACCGACACCGACACGCTGGCTCTGCCCACTGTGCCCGACGGCTACACCGTCAAGTTCAACGGCGCCGACTACGAGCAGCTCATCGCCGCCGACGGCACCGTCAACCACCCGCTGGTCGACAAGACCGTGCAGGTCGCCTACGTCGTCACCGACACCGCCACCGGCAACACCAAGACGACCTCCGACATCCCCTACGTCGTCAAGGGCACCAACCAGCAGCAGGAAGGCAACAACGCCAAGCCGACCATCATCCCCGAAATCGCCGAATGGCATTCGACCAGTGCCGCCAAGCTGGCGGCCTCCGCCGTGACGAAGGTCGTCTACGACGATGATTCGCTCAAGGCCGTGGTCGACGAGTTCGTCGCCGACTACAAGGACTTCACCGGCATCAAGCTGACCGCCAAGAAGGGCGCCGCCGAAGCCGGTGCGTTCAACTTCGTCAAGACCGACTCCACGGCCGCGATCGCGCAGCTCGGCGACGAAGGCTACACGATGGACATCCAGGCCGACCGCGTGGTCGCCAAGTCATCCAGCGTGACCGGCAACATGTACGCGATGCAGACGATCCTGCAGATGACCAAGCAGGACGCCAACGGCTTCGTGATCGGTTCGATGCGCGACTACCCGCGCTTCACCACCCGCGGACTCCTGCTCGACGTGGCCCGCAAGCCCGTCTCGCTGGAGATGATGCGCGAGATCACCCGCACGATGCGCTACTACAAGATGAACGACTTCCAGGCGCATCTGTCCGACAACTACATCTTCCTGGAGAACTACGGCAAGGGCGACAACGAGGACGAGGCGTTCAAGGCCTATGACGCGTTCCGTCTCGAATCCAGCCTGACCAACGACAAGGGTGAATCGCCCACGGCCGAGGACTACTCCATCTCCAAGAAGACGTTCAAGCAGTTCATCCAGGACGAGCGCGCCCTCGGCATGAACGTCGTGCCGGAGATCGACGTGCCCGCGCACGCCAACTCCTTCACGAAGATCTGGCCCGAGCTCATGGTGAAGGGACGGGTCTCCCCGATCAACAGCAACCGACCGCTCATCGACCACCTCGACGTGTCCAAGCCCGAGACCATCGCCAAGATCAAGGAGATCTTCGACGACTACACCAAGGGCGACGACCCGACGTTCGACAGCGACACGACCGTGCACATCGGTGCCGACGAGTTCCTCTACAACTACACGGCATACCGTAAGTTCATCAACGAGATCGTCCCCTACATCAAGGACACGAACACCGTGCGCATGTGGGGCGGCCTGACTTGGATCAACGACCACAAGACGGAGATCACCAAGGACGCGATCGAGAACGTCGAGATGAACCTGTGGTCCAAGGACTGGGCCGACGGTCTCCAGATGTACAACATGGGCTACAAGCTGATCAACACGATCGACGACTACGGCTACATGGTGCCCAACGGCAGCTACGGACGTGCCAACGCGTACGGCGACCTGCTGAACATCAGCCGCGTCTTCGACAGCTTCGAGCCCAACAAGGTCCGCAGCAGCGGCGGCTACCAGGCCGTGCCCTCCGGCGACGACCAGATGCTCGGCGCCGCGTTCGCGATCTGGAGCGACAACATCGACAAGAGCGCATCGGGTCTGACCGAATCCGACCTGTACTGGCGCTTCTTCGACGCGATGCCGTTCTACGCCGAGAAGACCTGGGCCGCCACCGGCAAGGAGAAGGGCACCGCCGCGAAACTCACGGCGCTGGCCGCCAAGCAGGGAACCGGCCCTCGCACCAACCCGTACTACCAGGCCACTTCGAAGAACAGCGTCTACGAGAGCTACGACTTCAACGACGGGCTCGCCGACGCCAGCGGCAACGGCCGCGACCTGACCATCGGCGACGGCAGCAAGGCCGCCGTCAAGGACCAGTCGCTCAAGCTCGCCGGCGGCTCCAGCTATGCCACATCCAAGCTCGACAAGCTCGGCAACGGCAACGAGCTGACGTTCGACGTGACGCTCCAGCAGGCTGCCAAGCCCGGAGACATCCTCTTCGAGGCCGACGCTCCGTACGGCACGCATGACATCCGCGTCATGGAGAACGGCAAGCTCGGCTTCACGCGAGAGCTGTACAACTACTACTTCGATTACGAGCTGCCGGTCGGCAAGACGGTCACCGTGACCATCAAGGTGGACCAGCAGACCACGAAGCTGTATGTTGACGGCGAATTCGTGAGCGACGCGACCGGCAAGTACATCGACAAGGGCATCGAGAAGAAGACCGGCATCACCGCCGCGACCTTCGCACTGCCGCTGCAGCGTATCGGCTCGAAGACCTCTGCGATCAACGGCGTCATCGACAACGTCATCGTCAAGAAGTCCGAGGCCGAGACAGACCAGTACAACAAGTCCTGCTGGACCGGCACGACCAATTCCGAGACCCAATACAACGACACGGAAGGTCTGCTGCGGTACGCGTTCGACAACAACCCGAGCACCATCTGGCATTCCAACTGGAAGGGCGCCACGGACAAGCTGACCGGTTCGAACTCGTTCTACGCCGAGATCGACATGTGCCAGAAGTACACGATCAACCAGTTCTCCTTCACGCCGCGTACCAGCCAGGACAGCGGACAGGTGACCAAGGCCGATCTGTACGTCAAGGCCAACGCGAACGACGAGTGGAAGCAGGTCGCCACGGATCAGGTGTTCGAGGCCAGCCGCGCCAAGAAGACCTTCATGTTCGACGAGCAGGAAGTGCGGTACGTCAAGTTCGTGGCCAAGTCCTCGAACGATGGCTGGGTCGCGGTCTCCGAGTTCGGCGTGGCGAACAAGCCGTCCTCCACCGTGCGCGTATTCGTCGCGGCCGAACCGGCCGAAGGCGGTACGGTGAGCGTAGCCGCCGAGGGCGAAACCGGCACCGATACGGCCGTGGACGTCGCATCCGGTGCCTCGGTGACCGCCAAGGCGGTCGCGGCGGATGGCTACAGGTTCAGCGGCTGGTTCACGACGGCCAGTGAGACGGCGGTTTCCACCGATGCCACGTACACGTTCGCAGCCGACGGCAACACGGCTCTGACCGCGAAGTTCACCAAGGACTCCACGCCGGATCCCGGCCCGAAGCCGACCATCAGCTCGATCGCCGTCACCAAGCCGACCGTCACCGATTACAAGGTCGGCGACACGTTCGACGCCACTGGACTGGCGGTCACCGCCACGATGTCGGACGGCAGCACGAAGACCCTGACAGCCGGCGAGTACACGCTCGCAGCCACGCAGGACGGTGCCGCGGTCGCGCTTGACGAGGCGTTCGCCAAGGCCGGAAAGGTCACTGTCACGGTCACCGCCAACGGCAAGACCGCCACCTTCGACGTGACCGTGACGGCCAAGGATCCCGATCCGGAACCCGCGACGCTCAAGTCCATCAAGGTCACGTCCAAGCCGGACAAGGCCACGTACACCGTGGATGAGACGTTCGCCAAGACCGGTCTCGCGGTGACGGGCACCTGGTCCGACGGCAAGACGGCGCTGCTGAAGGACGGCGAATACAAGCTGTCCGCGGTCGACGCCGACGGCAAGACCGTCGACTTGACCAAGCCGTTCACGGCCGCGGGCGACGTCACCGTCACAGTGACCTCCGGCAAGCTCACCGACTCCTTCACGATCACCGTCAAGGCAAAGACCGTGACCCCGACTCCTGGCGACAACAAGCCGGGCGAGAACAAGCCCGGTGCCGACAAGCCGAAGCCGAACACGCCTGACGAGGTCGCCAAGACCGGTGCTTCGGTCACGGCGGTCGTCTTCAGCGCCCTGTTGCTGTTGTCCGCAGGCTACCTGCTGGTGCGTAAGCGCAGGATCTGACCGAATCACGTGTCATCCCCCGCGGATGACACGCTGAGACCCTAGAGGGGGCTCCCGGTTCACGCCGGGAGCCCCCTCTTCCGTTGCGTGCAGGTACGTAATAACGTGGATATGTCATTATCGCCTACTGTTGCGTATCTAAGTGCGCGCCGAAACGACGAGTCCGCGCACTTAGCTACGCAAACGGGGCTATTTGCGTTCCTAAGTGCGCACGGTTGTCGTTTCGGCGCGCACTTAGGAACGCAACCGCATCTGATGCCAACGCACCCGCTGGCGGAGGGCTGTCCGTGCAACAGACTAGGGCCCGTCAACAGCCTCCAGTACCACCCAACAAAAAACAGGGGCTGGAAACCAGTTACGGTTCCCAGCCCCTATCAATGTCTATGAGACGGGTCTCACTCGGCCTTGTCGGCGGTCTCCTCGGCAGCGGTCTCGGCGGGCGCCTCAACCGGAGCTTCAGCGGCGGCGGTCTCCTCGACCGGAGCCTCGGTAGCGGCGGCGACCTTGGTGGCGGCCTCAGCTTCCTTGACGACAGCCTTCTTCGGGCTTACCGGCTCGGTGACAAGCTCGATGATGGCGGCAGGCGTGGAGTCGCCCTTGCGCGGAGCGATCTTGACGATACGGGTGTAGCCGCCCTCACGCTGCTCCATCTGCTCGGCAATCTGAGTGAACAGCACGTGCACGACGGACTTGTTGCGGATGACGCGCATCACGCGACGACGGGAGTGCAGGTCACCGCGCTTCGCGAAGGTGATCAGGCGCTCGGCCAGCGGACGAAGGCGCTTGGCCTTCGGCAGCGTGGTGGTGATGCGACCGTGCTGGAACAGGCTGGTGGCCATGTTCGCGAGCATAAGACGCTCATGAGCCGGGCTGGAGGCCAGACGCGGACCCTTCTTTGGTGTAGGCATTGTTTCTCCTTGAAAGCCCCGTTGGATTCAGGTGGGCAGTTGCCCGAACGTCCGAATCCAACGAAGCGGTTAGGTCAAAAGTGGCGGATCACTCGTCTTCCGGCGAGAAGAAGGTGCCACCTTCGAGATTATTGGTATCGAAGTTACCCAGCGGGGAAGCCTTGAGGGCGAGTCCCAGAGACTGGAGCTTCTCCTTGACTTCATCGATGGACTTCATACCGAAATTGCGGATATCGAGCAAATCCTGCTCGGTGTGGGCGACCAGCTCGCCGATCGTGTGGATGCCCTCGCGCTTGAGGCAGTTGTAGCTGCGCTGCGTGAGGTTGAGATCCTCGATCGGGACGGCCATCTCGGGGTTGGTCTCCTCCGCGACGGGAGCGGGACCGACTTCGACGCCTTCGGCCTGCACGTTGAGCTCACGGCACAGGCCGAACAGCTCAACCAGGGTGGAGCCAGCGGAAGCCACCGCATCGCGCGGTGAAATGGCCGGCTTGGTCTCCACGTCCAGAATAAGCTTGTCGAAATCAGTGCGCTGTTCGACGCGCGTGGCCTCGACCTTGTAGCTTACCTTGAGCACCGGGGAGTAAATCGAATCGACCGGGATACGACCGATCTCATCGGTGTCCTGCTTGTTCATCTGCGCGGGGACGTAGCCACGGCCACGCTCGACAGTGAACTCGATTTCGAGTTCGCCGTCGTCGGCGAGGGTCGCGATGTGCTGATCCGGGTTGGCGATGGTGACACCGGCGGGCGGTGTGATGTCGCCCGCGGTGACTTCACCATTGCCGCTCTTGCGCAGATACATGACCACGGGCTCGTCGTACTCGCTGGTCAGCACGATGCCCTTGATGTTCAGCAGAATCTCAGTGACGTCTTCCACGACACCCGGCAGAGTGGTGAACTCATGCAGGGCACCGGAAATACGCACGGAAGTGACCGCCGCGCCCGGAATCGAGCTCAGCAGTGTGCGGCGCAGCGAATTACCAAGCGTGTATCCGAAACCGGGCTCAAGCGGCTCGATGACGAAACGGGAACGCTGCGGATTGATGGATTCCTCGGTAAGTGTCGGACGCTGTGCGATAAGCACTGTGTGTATCCTTTCAGCTTCTGGACGGTGGTGCACTCACCTTCCGTAAGCGGTTTTGGATGGATGAGATTGCTGAGTGCTCAGACGCGGCGACGCTTCGGGGGACGAACGCCGTTGTGCGCTTGCGGAGTGACGTCGGTGATGGAGCCGACTTCGAGTCCAGCGGACTGGAGAGAACGGATGGCGGTCTCACGACCGGAACCCGGGCCCTTCACAAAGACATCGACCTTCTTGACGCCGTGTTCCATGGCCTTGCGGGCCGCGGACTCGGCCGCCATGCCAGCGGCGTACGGAGTGGACTTACGGGAGCCCTTGAATCCGACATCGCCACCGGACGCCCAGGACACAACTGCGCCAGACGGGTCGGTGATCGAAATGATGGTGTTGTTGAAAGTGGACTTGATGTGCGCCTGCCCAACCGGGACCGACTTGCGGTCGCGGCGACGCGGCTTGCGCGCGGCTTGCTTTTGAGCTGCCATTGACCCTCGTTTCCTAATAACGAATTTGCTTTGATGTTCAAACGATGAGGCTTACGCCTCGTGGCTTGAACTGTCAGCCACCGATTACTTGGTGGCCTTCTTCTTTCCGGCGACCGTGCGCTTCGGGCCCTTGCGGGTACGGGCGTTGGTCTTGGTGCGCTGACCGCGCACAGGAAGTCCCTTACGGTGACGCTGGCCTTGGTAGCAGTTGATCTGGATCTTACGACGGATGTCCGCGTCGATTTCACGACGCAGATCGCCCTCGATCTTGTAATTGCCTTCGAGGTAATCACGCAGCGTAATCAGCTGCTCATCCGTCAGATCCTTGACGCGAATGTCCGGGTTGATACCGGTCGCGGCAAGCGTTTCCTTGGCACGAGTGCGACCTACACCGAAAATATAGGTGAGGGCGATCTCGATGCGCTTCTCATTGGGGATGTCGACTCCGGCAAGACGTGCCATTGCGATTCCTTCTGTGTTCACGCAGGTCGTGCACCGAGTCTTCCGGTTCCCCGGCCCGGGCCTGCGTACCCGGGGTTCAGCTGTTCGCTGTGACTCAGCGCCTTATTTATTTGTTGCCGCTGGAATCTGCTCTCAGCCCTGGCGCTGCTTGTGGCGCGGGTTCGTGCAGATCACCATGACGCGGCCGTGACGGCGGATCACGCGGCAGTTTTCGCAGATCCTCTTCACGCTAGGGCTGACCTTCATGGTTTTCCTTTGCTTGTACCTATTTACTTGTAACGGTACGTAATACGTCCACGGTTCAGATCGTAGGGGCTCATTTCCAGCACGACGCGATCCTGCGGCAGGATGCGGATGTAGTTCTTCCGCATTTTGCCGGAAATCGTCGCCAGCACGATGTGCTTGTTCTCAAGTTCGACGCGGAACATCGCATTCGGCAATGCTTCCACTACCTGACCTTCGACTTCAATCACACCGTCTTTTGCCATAAGCCTTACAGTCCATTCCTTGGGTGTATTACACTTGTATGTCCGAAGACACACCAAATTTAAAGAATATATCATAACGGGTCACGACACGCCGAGGCGTGCATGACCCGTTATAATTTCTTGCTTTATCCTTGCTCCTGCCGGCGATACGACCGGCAGCGGCAATCAGTCGCTCAGCGCGGCGACGATGTTGGCCTGAATGGCGTCGATGTCGCCGACGCCGTCAATGGCGACCAGCTGGCCGCGGCTCTTGTACGTGTCGAGCAGCGGAGCGGTTTCCTTGGCGTACGTGGCCAGACGCTTGGCGATGGCCTCGGGGGTGTCGTCAGAACGGCCCTGCTCCTGCGCGCGCTTGGCGATGCGCTGCATCAGCACATCGTGGTCGGCGTCAAGGGCGACGACCTTGTCCAGCGGCGTGCCGAGCTCTTCGAGCATCGCGTCCAGCGCCTTGACCTGGGAGGCGTTGCGCGGGTAGCCATCGAGAATCCAGCCGTTCTTGGCGTCATCCATGGCCAGACGGTCCTTGACGATCTTGTTGGTGAGCTCGTCGGGCACCAGTTCGCCCTTGTCGGTGTACTTCAGCGCCTCAAGGCCGAGCTCAGTCTTGTTCTTGATGTTGTAGCGGAAGATGTCGCCGGTCGAGATGGCGGGGATGCCGTAGTGCTCGGCGAGCAGGGCGGCCTGGGTGCCCTTGCCGACACCTTGCGGGCCCATAATCAGCAGTCGCATGTGGTCTCCTTGGTGAAGTGAATACGTTATATATGTTCGCTCCCGTAAAAGCGGGAGCGCAGAAGGATCAGCCTTCCTTGTGGTCGATGCCTTCGAGCAGGAAGCCGGTGTACTGGAACTGCTCGGTCTGGGCCTTGGCCTGACGCAGCGTGTCAAGGCCAACGCCCGCGATGATCAGGATCGTGGTGCCGCCGAACGGCAGCTTGGAGTTGAGGTTCAGCGCCATGATCAGCACGGTCGGGATCAGCGCGACGAACAGCAGGTACACGGCACCGACCGTGTTGAGGCGGTTCATCACGTAGTTCAGGTAACGGCTGGTGGCGTTGCCGGCGCGGATGCCGGGGATGAAGCCACCGTATTCCTTCATGTTGTCGGCGGTCTCGTCCGGGTTGAACGTGATCGACGTGTAGAAGAAGCAGAAGAACACGATCATCAGCGCATACAGCGCGATGTACCACACCGAAGTGGTGTTGGCGAGGTTCTTGTTGATCCAGTCGACCCAGGACTGTCCCGACTTGCCGAACTGCGCGATCAGCGTCGGGATGGCCAGGATGGAGGACGCGAAGATCGGCGGGATGACACCGCTCATGTTGATCTTCAGCGGCAGGTAGGTGGAGGATCCGCCGTACATCTTACGGCCAATCATACGACGGGTGTACTGCACCGGAATACGACGCTGGGCAAGCTCGACGTAGATGACAAGGATCATGATGACCAGCAGGGTGCCGACGACCGCGGCGAACTTGCCCCAGTTGCCATCGGTGCCGTTGGTGCCCCAGCCGATCTCCCACAGCTGCGGCAGGAAGCCGGAGCAGATGGACATGAAGATCAAGATGGACATACCCTGACCGATGCCCTTGTCGGTGATCAACTCGGCCATCCACATGATCAGGCCGGTACCACCGGTCATGATCAGAACCATGACGGAGAGGTTCCACACGGAGTTGTCCGGAATCGGCGAGGAGCACATGTTGTTGAACAGTGCGCCGGACTGTGCGGTCACCAGAATCGTGGTGGACTGCAGCACGGCCAGGCCAATGGTGAGGTAACGCGTGTACTGCGTCAGCTTGGCCTCACCGGACTGTCCTTCCTTGTGCAGCGCCTCGAAGCGCGGGATGACCACGCGCAGCAGCTGCACGACGATGGAAGCGGTAATGTACGGCATGACACCCAGCGCGAAAATGGACAGCTGCAACATTGCACCGCCCGAGAAGAGGTTGACCAAGCCGATGAAGTTTTCCTGGCTACCGCTAAGTGTGTTGATACAATCCTGCACCGTCTTGTAGTTGACTCCCGGCGTCGGGATGAACGAACCAATACGGTAGATGATGATCATGGCTAAGGTAAAGAGGATCTTGTTCCTCAGTTCCTTGGTCCGAAAGGCTTGGATTAACGTCCTCACAAGGATTCCTTTCCGTTGTGCGCGCCCGGCGCACCGAAGCAAACATACTCTAACCGTCGAGTCTAGCGTACGGGGTCTACCCGCAGACACGCTGGTGTCATATGTCATATGACGAGTCGTAATGACAGATAAGGCCCTCGCCCGCGACATGAGCGGGGAGGGCCTTATCTCATTGGTCACATGCAGTGTTGCCGAACAACAATCAGTTTTCGGAAACAGAGCCGCCGACGGCCTCGATCTTGGCCTTGGCGGAAGCGGATGCCTTGGCGCCCTTCACGGTGACGGCCACGGTGATGTCACCATCGCCGAGAACCTTGACCGGGAAACCGCCACGGACAGCGCCCTTGGCAACCAGCGCGTCAACGGTGACCTCGCCGCCCTCAGGGAACAGCTCCCCAAGAGCGGAGACGTTGACAACCTGGTATTCCTTCTTGAACGGGCTCTTGAAGCCACGCAGCTTCGGCAGGCGCATGTACAGCGGCAGCTGGCCGCCTTCAAAGCCCGGACGAACCTGGTAGCGCTTCTTCGTACCCTTGTCGCCACGACCCGAAGTCTTACCCTTGGAGCCTTCACCACGACCGATGCGAGTACGGTCCTTCTTGGCACCCGGGGCGGGCTTCAGATTGTGCATCTGCAGGAGTTCATCTTCGTTGGCCATAATCAGTCAGCCTCCTCAACGGTAACGAGGTGACGAACCGTGAGAATCATGCCGCGGGTAACGGAGTTGTCCTCACGAATCACGCTCTGGCCGATCTTGCGCAGACCAAGGGACTGGGCGGTCGCGCGCTGCTTGGGCGTGCGGTTCACCAGACCATGGTGCAACGTGATCTTCAGGTTAGCCATCACTCACCATCCTTCTGTTCAGCGGCGGCCTTGGCCTGAGCCTCTTCACGAGCCTTCTTGGCCTCGGCGATGCCGGCGGCGCGAGCGCGAAGCATCGCATCGGGGGCGACCTCGTTCAGGGCGAGGCCACGGCGGGCGGCGATCTCTTCCGGCTCCTCAAGCTGCTTGAGGGCGGCCACGGTGGCGCGAACCATGTTCACGGCGGTGGCGGAGCCCATCGACTTGGTGAGGATGTCGGTGATGCCGGCGCACTCCATGACGGCGCGCACGGGGCCACCGGCGATAACGCCGGTACCCGGGGCGGCCGGGCGGAGCAGCACGGTGCCGGCAGCATCATGGCCGATCACCGGGTGGGTGACGGTACCACGGATGCGCGGAACGGTGAACATGTGCTTCTTGGCGTCGAGCTGGCCCTTGGCGATGGCCGCCGGGACCTCACGGGACTTGCCGTAGCCGACACCGACGGTGCCGTTGCCGTCGCCGACCACAACGAGGGCGGCGAAGCTGAACGTACGACCACCCTTGTGGGTCTTGGACACGCGGTTGATGGTCACCACGCGATCGAGCATCTCGTCGCCGTGGTTCTCCTCACGACGGTTGCGACGCTCGCCGCGTCGGCCTTCGCCACGCTGTCCACGACGGGACTTGCGCTCATCATTGTTGTTGTTCTCGGGTGCCGCAGTGCTCTGAGTCTCTTCAGCCACTTGGGTTTCCTTCACTTCGTTGTCGCTCACAGTGCCAGACCTCCCTCACGGGCGCCATCAGCGACGGCTGCGACGCGACCGGTGTACTTGTTGCCACCGCGGTCGAACACGACCTGCTCGATGCCTGCCGCCTTGGCCTTCTCAGCCACCAGCAGACCGACCTTCTTGGCGGCCTCGGACTTGGTGCCCTCGAAGCCGGCGAACTCGGCGGTCAGCGTGGAGGCGCTCACCAGGGTGTGGCCCTTGGTGTCGTCAACGATCTGAGCGACCATGTGACGGTTGGAGCGGGTGACGACGAGGCGCGGACGCTCCGGGGTGCCGACGACCTTCTTGCGAAGACGAGCGTGACGACGAAGGCGCGCGACCTTCTTGCCCTTACCTAGAATCTTGACGCTCATATCACTTACCAGCCTTTCCGGCCTTGCGCAGGATGCGCTCGTCCGCGTACTTGATGCCCTTGCCCTTGTAGGGTTCCGGAGCACGCAGCTTGCGGATGTTAGCGGCGACCTGGCCAACGACCTGCTTGTCGGTGCCCTTGACGACCACTTCGTTAGCGTTCGGCAGTTCGAAAGTGATGCCTTCCGGCGGGTTGACGGTGATCGTGTGAGAGTAGCCGAGAGAGAACTCGATGCCCTTGCCCTTGGCGACGGCACGGTAACCGGTGCCGACGATGAGCAGGCGCTTCTCGAATCCATCGTGCACACCCTTGACCATCGAGGCGATGATCGAGCGGCTCAGACCGTGCTTGGCACGGGTGGGACGCAGGTCATCCGCGGCGGTCAGGATAATCTCGTTGCCTTCGACCTGAGCGGTGATGCCTTCCGGAATCTCGTAGGAGTCAGTGCCCTTGGCGCCCTTGGCGGTGAAGGACTGACCGTCGATCTTGACTTCCACGCCAGCCGGGATGGTGACGGGGAGCTTACCAATATGCGATGCCATGTGTCAGCTCTCCTTTCTCACCACACGTAGGCGACGATCTCGCCGCCAATGCCCCGGTCGAGGCATTCCTTCTGGGTCATCAGTCCCGAGCTGGTCGAGATGATGGCGATGCCGAGGCCACCGAGCGGCATCGGCAGAGCATCGGACTTTGCGTAACGACGCAGGCCCGGCTTGGAGATGCGCTTGATGCCCTGGATGGAACGCTCGCCGTTCGGACCGTACTTGAGGGTGACCTCAAGAGTCTGGCCAACCTTGGCTTCCTTGGCGGTGAAGTCCTTGATGTAGCCTTCGCGCTTCAGGATCTCGGCGATGTTCGCCTTGAACTTGGAGTACGGCATTTCCACGGTCTCGTGCTTTGCCGCGCTCGCGTTACGCAGACGCGTGAGCATGTCTGCGATCGGATCTGTCATTGTCATGTGGGCTTGTTGCCCTTTCTCGCCGTGGTTTCCGCCGCCCTAGCGCCTGCACTGCAGACGTTCGGGCCGCGGACCTTCAGCGTCGATGTTTACCAACTGGACTTAGTGACTCCGGGCAGCTCGCCGCGGTGGGCCTTCTCGCGAAGGCAGATGCGGCACAGGCCGAACTTACGGTACACGGAGTGGGGACGACCGCAGACCTGGCAGCGCGTGTAGGCGCGCACCTTGAACTTCGGCTTGCCGGCCGCCTTGTTCTTAAGAGCGGTTTTTGCCATATCAGTTCTCCTTGAAGGGGAAGCCGAGGTGCTTCAGGAGCACGCGAGCTTCCTTGTCGTCCTTGGTGCTGGTCACCACGGTGATGTCCATACCACGCTGGTGATCGATGCTGTCGGGGTCGATCTCGTGGAACATGGACTGCTCCGTGAGGCCGAAGTTATAGTTGCCCTGACCATCGAACTGCTTGCCGTTGATGCCGCGGAAATCGCGGATACGCGGCAGAGCCAGCGTCAGAAGGCGATCCAGGAACTCCCACATGCGGTCGCCACGCAGGGTGACGTACGCACCGATGGCCTGGCCTTCACGCAGGTGGAACTGCGCGACGGACTTCTTGGCCTTGGTGATCTTCGGCTTCTGGCCGGTGATCAGAGTGAGGTCCTTGACGGCGCCTTCGATGAGCTTGGAGTCGCGGGCCGCAGCGCCGACGCCCATGGAGACGACGACCTTCTGGACACGAGCGACCTGCATGGGGTTGGAGTACTTGAACTCCTTCTCCAGCTCAGGAACGATGACGTCCTTGTACTGCTGCTTCAAGCGCGGAGTTGCCGGCGCCTCGATAGTGCTATCGGTCATGCCAGCTCCTTTCCGGACTTCTTGGCGACGCGCACGCGCACGGTCTTCACCTTGCCGTCACGAGCCTCCTGCTTAACATTCACGCCGACGCGGGTCGGCTCCTTGGTCTCCGGGTCGACCAGCATCACGTTGGAGCGATGGATCGGGGCCTCCACGGAGACGATGCCGGACTGCTGTCCCTGCTGCGTGGCGCGGACGTGCTTCTTGACGATCTGCACACCCTCGACGATCAGACGGTCGTTGGGCAGCACGCGGGTGACGGTGCCCTCCTTGCCGCGATCCTTGCCGCGGATGACCTTGACCAGGTCGCCGCTCTTAATCTTGGCTGCCATGTCAGATCACCTCCGGGGCGAGGGACACGATCTTCATGAAGCGCTTGTCGCGCAGTTCACGACCGACCGGTCCGAAGATACGAGTGCCCTTCGGTTCACGGCCGGAGCCGAGAATGACGGCGGCGTTCTCGTCGAACTTGATGTAGGAGCCGTCGACACGACGGTGCTCCTTGACGGTACGGACGACGACAGCCTTGACGACGTCGCCCTTCTTGACCGACCCGCCAGGGATCGCGTCCTTGACCGAGGCGACAATGACGTCGCCCAGGCCGGCATAGCGTCGCTTCGATCCACCGAGCACGCGAATGGCAAGGAGTTCCTTGGCACCCGTGTTGTCGGCGACATGAAGCCGCGTTTCCTGCTGAATCATTGATTCTCCTTAGCCGAGCTGGTTCTCCCCAAGCACCCCGCCTGCCTGCTAGAAGCAGGCGGGGGGACTCACGGAGCCTTGCCGAACTTATTTACTTAGCGCGCTCGATAATGCTATCGAGACGCCAACGCTTGGTCTTGCTCAGAGGCCGAGTTTCCATAATACTCACGAGGTCGCCAACGTGGGCGTCGTTGTGTTCATCATGGGCCTTGACCTTCTTGGTGGAGCGGACGACCTTGCCGTACAGCGGGTGGGTCGAACGCTGTTCGAGCTCGACGGTGATGGTCTTGTCCATTGCCTCGGACACGACATAACCGCGACGAACCTTGCGGAAGTTACGCTCTTCAGCCATTACTTCTCCTCAGCTTTCGTTTCGGTCGCCTCGGGGGCCTGGCTGATGCCGAGCTCACGCTCGCGCAGGATGGTGTACATCCTGGCGATGTCGTGCTTGACCGCCTTGAGGCGGGCAGTGTTGTCGAGCTGACCGGTGGCAGCCTGGAAGCGCAGGTTGAACAGCTCTTCCTTGGACTTCTTGAGGAAGCCCTCGATCTCTGCGTTGGTCTTCTCGTTCAGATTCTTGATTGCGTAATCAGCGGTACCGACTGCCATCAGATATCACCACCTTCACGTGCGATAATGCGGCACTTCATCGGAAGCTTGTCGATGGCGCGGCGCAGAGCCTCGCGAGCGACTTCCTCGGACACGCCGCCGATCTCGAACATCACACGGCCGGGGTGGATGTTGGCGATCCAGAACTCGGGGGTACCCTTACCGGAACCCATTCGGGCGCCCAGCGGGTGCTTGGTCAGCGGACGGTCGGGGAAGATGTTGATCCACACACGACCACCACGCTTGATGTAGCGGGTCATGGCGATACGCGCGGCCTCGATCTGACGGTTGGTCACGTACGCCGGGGCAAGCGCCTGAATGCCGTAATCGCCGAAAGCGATTTCGGTACCGCCCTTGGACATGCCAGAGCGGCCCGGACGATGCTGCTTACGATATTTGGTCCTCTTTGGGATAAGCATCAGCTCACTCCTTCGTTTCCGTTGCGGCAGGAGCCTCGGCGGCGGCCTGGGCCTCAGCCGGAGCGGCTTCGGTCGCGGCCTTCTGCTGAGCGCCGGCGGCACGGTTGCCAC
>OOCI01001455.1_pt1 | contig 17463 bp, 9 predicted proteins | sample 1671761 | NCBI WGS metagenome assembly OOCI01 (sample SAMN06348190, study PRJEB24527) | human gut metagenome | biome: human gut; feature: ankylosing spondylitis patient; material: feces | host: Homo sapiens | place: China | collected 2015-10
AAGTAGCTCAGTTGATAGAGCATTAGCCTTCCAAGCTGAGGGTCGCGGGTTTGAGTCCCGTCTTCCGCTCTTAAGAAAATCAGATAGTTATCGAAAGATTTCTATCTGATTTTTGTTTTCAAGGGGTGCTAATTCTGCACGGAACTAGGATCAACGTAAAAACCTGAGGGATTCGTTGATCAAGCATAAATTTTATAGTCTGAACAAGAAGAACGCTTTATGAATCAACGTAAAACCTATTACCACATATTTATTCGTTTCACATCACTACCAATCAAAAACTTTCATTACCTTTGCAACGCATTCAGTCAGCTTGTTGCGTCAAGCCCTGAAAGGACTTATTTTTAACGAAAGGTGTTATTGAAATTATCTTCTACATTCAAACTTCGCAACTTTGAAAACTAGCATGAAGATGATAGCAATAGCACCGCACTATTTGATATATACCTACCTTGTATTGCTATATAAGGCTTTCAGATATTATCAATTTGGTGTGGGCTATTGTTCTATCCATGCTAGAGGTAATGCGAAGACCTGAATGTAGGATAAAACCAATAAGTTCCCACACCTTTTTTATTTATCGCTTATCAAAGGGAACAGATAAGCTCAATTATTATTATAATGAAAACTTTAAGATTTTTGGGAATGACCTTATCATTGGTCGCATGTGCTATGAATTTTACGGCTTGTGGTGATGACGAAAATGAAAACAATGCCAACAACAATATCGATCCTCAAAAGGTATTCGTTAATGGGATACCCAAGCAAGTGTCTGATATGAAAATAACCCAAGATGATGCATCTGGTCTAGTTTCCAAAATTGAAACAGACAATGCTGTTGCAGTTTTCAAATATCCTACCACTATAAGCACAAGAGCAGAACTTGACAATAAACACATAAAAATGGAAGTAACCAAATTTGTCGGAACCGAATATGAAGAGACTTTTATTTTCGATATGACAATCGGCAACAACGGTTTTGTACAACACTGTGATGAAACAGAAGAAGACGGCGATTTAGAGACTTGGGATTTTGCATACAGCGAAGAGGGTAACTTAAAAAACATGAAACGTTCAGAAGGTGGGAATGAAACCACAACCATTACTTACGAAAATAGTGATATCGTCAAAGTATTTACCGCATCAGAAGATGAGCCTACAGTTGTATCCAATTACACCATAGACTACATTTCAGATACAATGAATACCCCTATTGAGAACAAAGGATGCATCATGCTTTATGACAAAACGTTCGGAATTGATATGGATGAAATGGACTTTGCTTTTTATGCCGGCTTGTTGGGTAAAGCCACGAAACATTTACCTGTCAAGTTGACTTACCAATCTGATTCACATGGATATACAACCAATTTCAAATGGGAGTTAAATGCAAACAATTTCCCTACTTCATTGTCCATTCAATCAGAATCCGGCTACAATGATAATATTTCTATTACCTGGTAATGAAACTGCTATAAAAACAAATACACCAAGTCTACAATAAACAATCCATCTATATACTACAAAGGGAACAGCATTTGAGCCAAAACTCTTATGCTGTTTTTTTATGGAGTCCAGTTCATACCCAATATACAAATATCTTGAATTGATTGCCCACACGGGATATAATCCTTATCTTTGGAACAGTTAGAAACCAATCGTACGAACCATGGAAAATTTCGATTACTCTGTAGTACCCCGCGGATTCGGCCATTGTATGGCCAGCTGCCCGCAGGCTGCGACCTGCCTGCGCCACATCGCCTATGAACACCTGCCTGCCGACAAGGCTTTCGTCTGGATGCTGGTGCCACACATGGCCGAACAGTCGCAGGGAAAATGCAAATACTATTGTTCCAACACCAAGGTGCGCTATGCCAAAGGATTTGCCCGAATCATCGACGAACTGTCGGTGAAGCAGGCGGCTGCTTTCCGAGAACGGATGATAGGAAAGATGGGAAGAAAGAACTATTACGCCTCGCGCAAGGGAGACCGGCTGCTCCCGCCCGCCGAACAGAAGCAGGTACGTTCCGTGCTCCGCTCGCTGGGAGCATCGGACGAGAACTGTTTCGACGGCTACACCGACTGCTTTGTCTGGGAATAAACGACGGGCTCCCCTGCCCTCACAGCATGTTTCCGCGTGTTTCCGCAGGGGGAACTCCGTTTCCCCTATAAGGAAACGGTCGTTACCATTGAAGGGAACGACCGTTACCATTGAAAGGGAACGCCTGTTTCCTTTAAAGGGAACGGGCGTTTCCTCGTAGGGGAAACGGGGAAAGGCTGTCGCATTCCCAGTTTCCCAGCAGATGTTGGATGATTATCTGTCTATCCGCACAGTCACCGGCTTGCCGCTATACATTCCTTGTGGCAGGGCTATCCGTATGTCACGGCCGTTCCACTTCAGAGCTATCTCCTTCAGAGAGGCGTCCATGCAGGCATCGGCCACGGTGACGAAACAGCCCTCCTCCGTCTCGCGGAGCACAAGGGCACAGGGGGCAGATACTTCCAGCTTCAGTCCCTTGGCCTCCAGAGCCGGCGCTTCGGGATAGAACACGGCACCGATGACTTTGCGGTCGGCGGAACGGACTGCCTGTACCAGCGTATCGTTGCGCAGCACTTCAAAGGGAAGCTTGCGGGCGGGGTCGCCCTGACCCAGATAGACCGCATAGCCGTAGGTGTCGGCCACAGGCGTACGGCCGTGGTCGGTCCACAGACGCAGGACGGGCACTTCGGCGGGAAGGTCTTTCCGCTGACGGTTCTGCTCGTTCATCCTGGCCCAGTCGGCAGGACGGTTCTCGCAGGCTACGTGCAAGTCCGACTGGTAGTCCGGCAGGGCACGGTAGGCAAACTGGCCTTCCTGAACAATCCAGGCATTCTTCAGCTGGCGGGCGTCGAGCGTCGTCACGCCCATGGGCAGCAGTTTCTTCCGGCCTTTCTCCAGCAGATACACGGGCGACATTCTTGCCGTCTGGTCCAGTGTTGTTCGGATGTTTCCTTCCTGCTCCGGTTCCAGGTTGGTGACTCCGGCTCCGAGGGCCACCAGGTAGTCGCCCAGAATAAAATACCCCTTGTAGGCCTTGAAGCCATACAGCAGCGCGTTTTTCTTCGGATGGCCACCTTTATAGTCAGGATTTTCCTTATCCGGCCCGTACATCTTCTCAAAGATATATCCGCCGGCCGCATAGTCGCCGCCGTCGGCCGCTCCGGCCGCAAAGTTATGACGGCTGCAATAGCCCCGCCAGTTGGTCACGGGCACCAGTCGGTCCATGCCCTCACGGGCCGTCACGCCCGGCGATGCCGTCACGTCCCATCCGCCCATGATGCGGAAGTATTCGTCGCCACGACGCTGGAAGAGCGTCATGCCGTCGGTGGGATAGAAGTTGTAGTTGTCGGCAAAGTCGGCACTCTCCAGGCCGTCACAACGCACGGAAGCCATGTTGACCATCAGGTGGTAGTCTGCCGTGTGCTTCATCAGGTCGTCGTTGTTGAAGAACCAGCGCGTCCCCTGATAGACGCCGCCGACGTATCCGTCCATGCGGATACGTCTGGCTTCCACTTCGGCCAGAAGCTGTTCCAGTTCGGCCTGCTCGGCGGGAGTGAATGATTCCTTCCAGTTATCCACCACGTCGCGCAGCATGTTGCGGTAGGGAATGGCACTCTCCTTGTCGCAATAGACATACGAACCGCGGTCAAGGCACGGCAGGCGGTAACCGTCGCGGTAATACCAGCTGCCACCGCGGAAAAAGGTCATCAGGGCCTCGGCATTCTCGCGACTCAGGTTCTTGGCCCAGGGCGTACCGCGAAGAGTCTTCAGCATATCCAGCGCCGCCGATGTGCCGTGAATGGGATATCCCCAGATGAGGCACTGCATGCCGTGTCCCCATCCGGCTCCGTCGGCCGTAAAGCCTTCGGTCCAGAAGGCGTCGCTGTAGGTAGTCTGCGACGTGACGCTGATGCCGCGCTGGCACACCTCGGCCAGCACATCGAGCATCGGCACCGAACTGTACATGACGGCCACCGGAAGCAGCGAACGGTAGGCCAAAGCATTTCCGCCTACCCACCAGACGTGGTTGCGGAAGCGTTCCACCGACACTACATTACGGTCCGTAGCGTCCCGGCGCAAGGGTTGCGTATAGGCCTGAAGACCGAGTACCTTCAACATGTCGCAGGCCGCTCGCACTTCTGCATCGGCTTCTCCGCGTTCGGCCCGATCCATCTCCTCCATGCAGGCAAAATAGATGTTGACCGCTGCCGTAGGGATGGCAAAACAGGAAGCGTGAAAGCGGGGCTTGTCGTTGGAGCGGGCTATCTCCAGATTGCCGTAATGCACCACCGCCCGTGAAAGACGGTTCAAGAACTCGGTATCTCTCTTCAAACAGCCTCTTCGTGCAGCTTCGGCCAGGCGGTACACACGGTTCAATGCACCAGCGATGAAGATACCCGCCCGGTCGTCGGGCGTATTGGCATATCCGCGGTTCCATACGTTTTCACGGTTATACTGCTCTTCCGTCGGATTCAGGTCGGAGAAGGTTCCGTCCTCGCCCAGCAAAGCATACATCCGGGCTGCCTCGGCCTCACCGACCGGCTTCACGGCCCGATGGGGATGGCGGGAGAAGTAGTCGCGAAGCCTGCCTACGGTCTCTGTCTTCTCGTCGGCCACACGCTCGCGGGCTTCCCGATAGTAACGGCGGTAGTTGGCGAAGGCAAACTGAGCCTCGGCCTTCCTGACCGTAAAGTCACTGACACGCACACGGTTCTCCAGCAGACGGAGGGCAAAATAACCGTCGGCCTGCCCTTTCTCCAGAGGATGACTGAAAAGCACTTCGCCGTCAACGGCATAGGTAGTACACCCATCGGCCACCGTAATCACTACCTCGTACCAGCGGTTGGGGCTAAGCAGATGCGGCTCGTCCGTATACTCCTTGAGCAAAGGCTTCACCCGGTCGTCTCCCTGTCCGTAGTATTCGCCGCGGTATTCGCGGAAGCGGGTCGTGCTGTTGTGATTGCCGCCATAACCTACGTAGAAAAGGTTCAGCGTATTGTAATTCTTGAAGACACCCGCACGCCACTTACCACGCGCATAGATGTCGTCGGGATGCTCCGGATCTGCGGCTCCCCAGAAGCAGTTCATGTCACTCAGGCGGTCGTACCGTCCGCCATCCATCACCACCTGTATGCGGTAGCTTATTTCATAGCTGCCCGTCAGACGCTCGTCATACCAAAGCGTCAGGCCGTCAGGAGCGACAATTTCCGTCACACCGCCTGTGGCTGTCATCCGGAATTTCCCGGAGGCGTCTTCGGCCACCCATTTCCTGGCATCCAGTTCCGATGCTACGGCCAACAAAGGCATCAGAAACATCCACAGTCCTAAAAGTCTCAATCTGTTCATGGAATTTCGTTTTTTCATAAATAAACCAAAGCCGGCAGCGATACGTACCTTCGTCCGTATCCGGCTGCCGGCTTCGAATATCACCTACATTCTTTCTCAATACTTATACTGCAAAGCCTTGTCGTAGTTTCCGCCCTTGACGGGAACCAGTGTAAAGCCCCAGGTGTAAAGGCGGTTGGCAGGAATGGTGTAGCCCGGCTGTACCTTGGCTCCCCAGCTGTCGTATCCGGCCACACCTTGCTGCTTCATGTCCAAGCAGACTTCCACGAAATCGCGCGGAACAATGTCGTTCACGTGAGTCTGGCGACGCATGACGTTGCGGGCTTCGGATTCATTCTTATTGGCAATCTCCTGCGGAGAGCGGTTGCGCCACTGGTAAGGATGCGAAGATTCTTCGCTGTCGAAATCTTCCACCGCATTGCGCAAGGCATTGAAGCCGATGATGCTGTCGGCCACTACCAGCAGGCCTTTCCGCTTGCCGTCCGAGAAGGCTACCCAACGTGTATCGGTGCGATGACCGTTCTCCTGCGGACGCACGTAGCGGACGTACATGTCTTCGGCAGTCGTCGTATAGCGGCCAATCATGGAACCGGCATTGCGGTCGATGTAGTTTTCTTCAGGACCACGGCCGAAGTATTCCACCTGATGCAGCGAAGCCGGCATCCGGAAGCGTACGCCCAGACGGGGCAGTTCGAGCTGACTGCCATCTACCTTCTTCTTACCGGGCGTATAGGTAGCCAGGTTGGTGTCTTCCAGCACTTCGGTCTTCACGGCAGCGGCGTTGGTAGGAGTGAACTTCAACGACACGTTGACCACGCCGTCCGGATAAATGCGGTAGTTCACGAAGTATTCGTTCCGGGTAGGCAGGTCATAGACTACGCTCAGGATACGGGTGTCACCGTCTTTCTTCACATCGGCCGAACTGATGCGGAAATCATGACTGGCCTGCTTCCATATCTGCAGACGCTTGGGATTGCTGTTTCCATAATCGTTATCGTTGGGCGCACGCCAAAAGTTGGGCTGGACACCAAATTCGTCAGACACATATTCCATGCCGTCCACGCAATAGGAGGTCACCTTGCCAGCTGCCGCATCGAACACAAAACGCACTTTGGACGAAGAAATCACAATGCGGTCACCCTCGCGGCTGTCTGTCAACTTCGGTCCCGATGCCTTGTAGGCCAGTTCGGGTTGTGCGGCCGACAGGCGGAACTGCTCGCAGGCCACTTCATAGCCTTTGGGAACCAACGGCTCGGCCAGGCGTGTCACCACACCGAAACGTACGAAGCATTCCGTCCCTGCCTTGAGGCGGAAGCCCGATAACGGAATGGAAAACTCGGCAGACTGCTGCGGTGCCAAGGCCATGTTCAGACGGCCTTTCTTGCGGGTCTCTCCATTGACCTGCACTTCATACAGGATGTCATAGTCCTTCAGATCCGTGAAATAGAATCGGTTCAGCACACGGAATTTGCCGGCTGCGGCATCTACTGCCTCGAAAGCCACGTTCTGATGCACGTATTTCACTTCAGCCATAGCCGGATGCGGCGTGCGGTCGGGACCTATCAGACCGTTGCAGCAGAAGTTACCATCGCTCGGCATATCCACACCATAGTCGCCTCCGTAGGCCCAATAGGGACGGCCAGCCGCGTCTGTCTCCAGAATACCCTGGTCTACCCAGTCCCAGATGTATCCGCCCTGCAGGTTGGGATACTTGTAGATTTCCTTCCACTGGTCCCACAAGTTACCGTTGGAATTACCCATCGCATGCGAATATTCCGACGGAACGACCGGACGGTCCGAACCATTCGCACCGATATAGCCCAGCCACTCGGCACTAGGATACTGGGGCACGTACATGTCGGAGTTCCACTCCCACTGGGCACGTTCGTAGTTCACGGGACGGTTCATCAGGTCTTTCTCCCGTTCCTTCACCCACAGGTAAGTCTGGTAAAAGTTATATCCGTTACCGGCTTCATTACCCAGCGACCAGAAGGTTACGGAAGGATAGTTTTTGTTGCGCTCATACATGTTCTCCGTACGGTAGAGGTGGGGCTTCAGCCATTCGGGATTGTTGCCCAGCGTTCCACCCTTGCGCAAGTCGTAGAACATGCCGTGCGACTCGATGTTGGCCTCATCATATACATACAGACCGTATTCGTCGCACAGTTCATAGAAACGGCGGTCTTGCGGATAGTGGCTCAGGCGCACTGTGTTGATGTTGTGACGCTTCATCAGCTCGAAGTCTTTCCGCATCAGTTCCTCGGGTACGTAGTGTCCTGTAGCCTCGTTGTGCTCGTGGATGTTCACACCCTTGAGTTTCAACGGCTGTCCGTTAATGAGCAGCACGGTATAGGGCTTTCCGTTCTTGGCCAGCTGATCAATCTGCTTGATTTCGATACGGCGGAACCCAACGTGGAAGGGAACAATCTCGATGACCTTGCCGTCTTCCTCGACCGTCATCAGCAGTTTATACAGATTGGGATGCTCCGAAGTCCATGTCTTCACACCGGCCAGCGTTGTGCTGAAGTCCACAGTCTGTACACCACCGGCAGGCAGGCTGCACTCCTGAACCGCATTTGCCACCGAATGGCCTTCGGCGTCGAGCAGCTCGTAACCCACCTTAACAGATTTCTGTCCGGCTGCCCGGTTTCTCATATCGACTGCCAGGCGGAAGAGACCGTCCTTGTAGGTGTCGTCCAACGTCGATACGACCCGGAAGTCCTTGACGGCCACCTTGGGCTGTGCATAGAGGAACACATCGCGTTCAATACCGCTCAGGCGCCAGAAGTCCTGAGCCTCCAGATACGAGCCCGTGCTCCAACGGAAGATTTTCAGCACCAGGCTGTTCTTGCCCGGCTTTACATAAGAATTGATCAGGAATTCGGCCGGGTTCTTGGAATCTTCGTTATATCCCACTTCCTGCCCGTTGATATAGACATAGACACCCGACTTGGCTCCGGCCAGATGGAGGTAGACATCCCTTGTCTGTAACCACTCGGCCGGTATATCTATCTCGCGCCGGTAGACACCCACCGGAATATCGTCGGGCAACAGCGGGGGCTGAGGATCGCTAGCCTTGAACTCAAACCACTGGTTGGTATAGATGGCCACGCCGTGTCCCTGTACTTCCCAGTTGCCCGGCACCTGAATGTCACACCACCCTGCCAGATCTGCTGAAGCCGAAGTCACATCGTCAGGCAACCTGCGATGGGAATCGGAGTACAGGAACTTCCACGTTCCGTTCAGCAGCCGGTAAAAACGGCTGTTCTCGTATTTACCACTCAGGGCGGCCTCGCGGTCGTCATAGGTCATGAACGACGTTCGGGGCGCCTCCCGATTGACAGATACCGTCTGAAGGTCCTGCCAATAAGGCACTTTCGGTTGTTCCTGCTGCGCCGCAAAGCTTTCTGCCGAAGCCAGAGCCAAGCCGCAGCCGACAACGCATGCAAACATCTTGTTTCTCATATTACTGTTCTTTATTTCATTCAACATTATCAATCATTGATTCCTACTCCGAACTGGGTCTGCTGTTTCTCCACTTCCTTTACCTTGAGCTGGTTCAGTTCCTTCCGCAAACGGGCATTCTCTTTCTCCAGTTCACTGGCAGATATCTTCCGGTCATCCGTCTGTTTCAGCTTGCCCACCTCGGCCATTTCTGCCTCATCCGCAATCTGACGGCGGTCGGTGGGTATACTTTCAAACTCCAGCGTACCTTCCAACGGACGTGCTTCGCCCAGTACTTCCAGTGCAGCTGTCACCTTAATCTTTCCAGCGCAACCGGTAGCCTGTATCAGGGCCGGAGCCGAACCCCATACCACCGGCATCGGATTCACACAAGCCACGTCACCGCCCAGCAGACGTCCTTCACCTTCCACCGTAAAGCGGATAATGGAATTGTTCAAACGTTTCACCGTTCCACGCTTGTCCACCACTTCGGCTATCACGGTCACAACATCCGATCCGTCGGCTTCCATCCGCATTCCTTCGTCGTCCAGACGCAGCCGGATATGGTCGGCCTGTCCCGCAGGATAACGTTTGTGCGTAGCCACTACCTTGCCGTCCATCAGTCCCTCCGCAAGCAAATAAGCCTCGTCCTGCTTACGGGCACGGGCTTTCGCCTTCCACTCCATGAAATGGAAAGCATCCGTAAACTTGATAATTGGCGAAGGCATGCCCTGATGATTGGAATCTTTCTTATAAGTATAGGTCTTTCCGTCCTTGAACACAGTGAGCCGCACCTCGTCGCAGTTGGAGTAAACCGTAATGTCCTCCGGCGAGAAAGGTGTCAGCTCGTGAGCGATATAGACCATCGGTCCGTTATCGGCCTGTAAGTCACTCTTCACAGGTTCACGCTGCGACATGAACATGTAATAGGAAGTCTTGGGCTGGCGGAAAGCATCCATGATACCCCCGTAGAAAGGATCGGCATGGTATCCGCGCTGATGGTCGAACGAATGCCAGAAACAAGCTCCCACAATCTGGGCAGGTTTCTGACAAATAGACTCATAGCACAAAATGGGGAAGTCTTTCTGATAGGACGGATTCGCATAATGTTCGGCCTGAAGCAGCATCGGAACTTCACCCCATCCGCGAGCCACACGGCTGTCTGAATTCTGAGCATTCCAGTCGTCCACGTTGTCGCCCCACTCACGGATAAAATAAGTCTTGTCACTACGAAGTTTGGACTCGATAGGACGCAACAGCAGGTCGTAATATTGGTCACCGGCAGCTCCGTGGTCACAAGCGGCTATGCTATAAGGATAAGGATACTCTTCACTACAAATCTCCAACGCCCTTTTGGCAAACGTTTCAGGATAATGGGTTTCGTTGAGAATCGGTTCCCAAAAGAACAGCGAAGCATGGTTGCGATGGATGCGTATCATGTTGCGTATATCCGAATAGATACGCTCGGCAAATATCGGTTCCTTGTTCCAGAACTGCCATCCCGGTACTTCGACCAAAGCAAACAGACCCAGTTCGTCACAGGCATCCATAAAAGCAGGATCGATAACATAATGGGTACGGATAACCTTCAGGCCCGCGTCACGCAGTTTCTTGGCATCCCTCCACTGCAGCGAGTTGGGCAGTGCATTGCCCAGCACGGCAAAGTCCTGATGGCGGTTGGTACCCATAATCTTGCCCTTGTACGGTTTTCCATTCAACCACAGGCCTTCCGTTTTCTTGAATTCAATGCTTCGGATACCGATACGCTGCCGGTAGCCGTCTATCACACGTCCCGAAGCATCCTTGACCAGTATATCCAGGTGATATAGGTAAGGCGACTCCGGAGACCACAACGATGGAGAATCTACCACCATAGAAGCGGTCGTATGAGCAGCCTTTCCATTCTTCAACGACAGTTTCTTCTCGGTCTCCTTCACCACCTTTCCTTGTGGAGTCTTCAGCGCGAAGCAGACCGTTACGCGGCAGTTCTTTCCCGACGCATTGCGTACATGGGCCTTCAGGTTGACTGTGGCCTGCGCTTCGGATACCTTGTCGTACGACACGAACAGGCCGCCTCCGGCCACTTCGTTCTCATAATTGGCATTCGTGATGAACACATCATTGTGGGCCACCAGCCAGCAGTCTCTGTATATACCTCCGAAATAGGTAAAATCGAGCATGCTCTGCTCCTTGCCGACCGGATAGGCAGGGTCGTCACTGTTGTCGGCTTTCACGGCTATCACATTCTCTTCACCAAACTTCAACAGCGTACTTACATCCACGATAACTGGCAGATAGCCACCATAGTGTTTCTTTACCAGACTGCCGTTCACATACACTTCGCTTTTGCCCATAATGCCTTCAAAGTGTACAAACAGTTGCTTGCCTTTCAGGCTGTCGGCCGGAGTGAAATGTTTCCGATACCAGGCCACTCCCTGATAATTGGCACAACCGCTGGCCTCCACCGGCAGATATTCCAAACCATGAGGCACCGAAACAACCTCCCAATCTGTATCGTCATAGTCCACAGCGTATGGCGTTCCATCCGCTTCACCTTTCCAAAACCGCCAGGCCTGATTCAAGGAATAGGCCTCACGCCCGGTATTCGGCAATTCGTAAAAACCGGCTGTCGAGAAACGGGCCATGTCAGCATATCCGTGGATTCCCACCAGCACACATATAATAAAAAGAATCAGTTTTCTCATAATAAAACACATAACCTATTGTTCAACGTACAGCCTCCAGGTAAGCCTTCAGTTCCTTTATCTTATCTGGATTCTGTTTGGCTCTGTTGACCTGTTCACCCAGATCTTTCTTCAGATAGTACAACTGCTCGGCAGGCGCATTACCCAATTCCGTATTCGTCAGTTTATTGTAAGCGCTCTTACGGTTGGGATAGATGTATTTCCATTCGCCGTCGGACACCGACAAGGCTCCGGCATATTCAATCACATAATCACGCCCCTTGCGGTCCTTGCCATACCAGGCATCCAGTTGGCCATTACTGTCTTTCATCTGTTCTTTCGTCAGACTGGTCTGCAGGAATTCAGCCATCGTCCCCAGAAAATCAATCTGTGAAACCAAAGCCTTTGACACACCCTTCTTTACTTTGCCCGGATAGTTCACGATGAAAGGTACACGGGTACCGGCCTCAAAGTTGCTGTACTTTCCTCCTCTGAAAGGCCCCCAAGGCCGATGTTCGCCCAGCAATTCCACCGCACGGTCCTGATATCCGTCATCCACTACAGGACCATTGTCGCTTGTCAGGATTATCAGAGTATTTTCGCGTATGCCCAAGCGTTCCAGTGTAGCCACCACCTGGCCTACCGTCCAGTCGAACTCGATCAAGGCGTCCCCACGCGGCCCCATGCCACTCTTGCCTGCAAAACGCGGATGCGGCACGCGGGGTACATGAGCGTCGTTAGTGGCCAGATACAGGAAGAAAGGCTCATCCTTGTGCTGTTCTATGAAAGCAATGCCATGGGCCACAATACTGTCGTTGATGTCCTGGTCCTTCCACAACGCTTTCTTACCTCCCTTCATGTAACCGATACGGGAAATTCCGTTAACAATGGCCTGATCGTGTCCATGATTGGGACTCGGCTTCATCACCGTCAGCTGTTCCGGATGGGTCTTGCCCAAAGGCTCGCCGGGAAAAGGTTCCTTGTAGCTGACATAGATGGGATCATTGGGGTCGGCATTGACCACCTTGCCATTCTCCACCCATACACAGGGAACACGATCACCCGTAGCAGCCATAATGTAGGAATAATCGAAACCGATATCCTTCAATCCCGGTTCTATCAGCCGGTTCCAGTCCTGCTCTCCGGTCTTGTCGCCCATACCCAAGTGCCACTTGCCTACGGCTGCCGTCGCATAGCCGGCCTCCTTGAACAGGTCGGCCACGGTATATTGCTCCGGACGGATAATCATACCCGCATCACCCGGCGCTATTCCCGTATCCGAACGCCGCCAAGCATAATGCCCGGTCAGAAAAGAATAACGCGAAGGTGTACTGGTAGCAGCCACTGAATGGGCATCCGTAAACATCACGCCTCCATCGGCCAACTTCTCCACATTGGGGGTATGGATGGTCTTTTCTCCATAACAACTTAAGTCACCGTAACCGATATCGTCGGCCATGATAACTACCACATTCGGTTTAGCCGCCTGCTGGGCAACAGCAAAGAAAGGTCCGAACGAACAAGCCATTCCTGAAAGGAAAATAGTATTGAATTTCATGGTATTAAGTAATGCTTTATAAATATATGCAAATATAATCTTTATTCTTTAATAAAAAAGGAAGTACAAACAAGAAAAGAAAAAGCTATACACAATAACATTTACACAGAACTCTCTAAAAGCCGCAAACAAAAAATCCGCTGTTACCAGCGGATTTTTTGTTTGTGACCCGGGTGGGACTCAAACCCACGACCTTCAGAACCGGAATCTGACGCTCTATTCACTAAGCTACCAGGCCTCAATTGCGAGGCAAAAGTATAAAAAATATCAGCATTCTCCTAATATATGCCTGCTTTTTTCAAGATTATTTCGCAGAGCAAGACCATCTATTAGACTATTAAAATGAAAACACAACACAATAATATATAATCAAATTGATATTTTATTTAGCAAAACAGATACACCAAACAATATTTTATCTATATTTGCCAAACAAATTAGCAACATAACATTAAAAACTAGATCCTATGAGTTACTTGATAACACCCAAAGACTATAAACCCCTGTTAGACCTAAAGCAAACAGAGCTGGGTATCAAACAAATCAAGGAGTTCTTTCAGATGAACCTGTCATCAGAACTCCGTCTAAGACGTGTCACGGCTCCACTATTCGTGCTGAAAGGTATGGGGATCAATGACGACCTGAATGGTGTAGAGCGTCCTGTTTCCTTTCCGATCAAAGACTTGGGCGACGCACAGGCTGAAGTGGTACATTCATTGGCTAAATGGAAACGCTTGACTCTAGCCGAATACAACATAGAACCCGGTTACGGCATCTATACGGACATGAATGCCATCCGAGCCGACGAGGAACTGGGCAACCTGCACTCGCTCTATGTGGACCAATGGGACTGGGAACGTGTCATCACTGCCGAAGACCGTAACGTAGAGTTCCTTAAAGAAATTGTAACTCGCATCTATGCCGCCATGGTACGCACAGAGTACATGGTATACGAAATGTATCCCCAGATTAAACCTTGTCTACCGGAAAAATTACACTTCATCCACGCCGAAGAACTACGCCAACTCTACCCCAATATGTCTCCCAAAGAACGCGAACATGCCATCACAAAAAAGCATAAAGCTGTATTTATTGTAGGTATTGGCTGTGAGTTAGGAGACGGGAAGAAACACGACGGACGTGCTCCTGACTATGATGATTTTACAACTCCGGGCCTGAACGGTCTGCCCGGACTGAACGGCGACCTATTACTTTGGGACGAACCTCTACAACGAAGCATCGAACTGTCTTCTATGGGTATCCGAGTAGACAAGGCAGCCTTAGTTAAACAACTAAAACTGGCAGGAGAAGAAAAACGCCTGGAACTCTATTTCCACAAACGCCTGATGGACGACACCCTGCCACTGTCCATCGGAGGTGGTATAGGCCAGTCACGCCTCTGTATGTTCTATTTGCGCAAGGCACATATCGGCGAAATACAAGCCAGCATCTGGCCTGAACAGATGCGTCAAGAGTGCCGCGAACACAACATTCATCTGATTTAAGGATATAGAACGCAGATTTTTGCAAACAAAGGAGAAGATTAGTTTTTCCATTTGCAGAAATCTGCGTTAATTTGTATCCCAAAAAATCAATTCATAATCCAACTGCCATGAATGTTCAAATAGAAGAGAGCTGGAAAAAACGTCTACAACCCGAATTCGACAAAGATTACTTCAAAGCCTTGACCGATTTCGTACGAACCGAATATCAAAACGGCACCGTATATCCTCCGGGCAAACTCATATTCAATGCTTTCAACCTTTGTCCTTTCGATAAAGTAAAAGTAGTCATCATCGGCCAGGATCCCTATCATGGCCCAGGACAGGCACATGGCCTTTGCTTCTCTGTAAACGATGGAGTAGCTTTCCCACCATCTTTAGTCAATATCTTCAAAGAAATCAAAAGTGACATAGGCACCGACACACCGTCCACTGGCAACCTGACGCGCTGGGCAGAACAGGGTGTGCTTCTGTTGAACGCCACACTAACAGTACGTGCCCATCAGGCCGGTTCACACCAAAACCGCGGTTGGGAAACCTTTACAGATGCTGCTATCCGCCTGTTGGCTGAAGAGAAAGAACATTTGGTCTTCATCCTGTGGGGGGCATACGCCCAGCGCAAAGGAGCCTTCATTGACCGCAACCGTCATCTGGTGCTGACATCAGCCCACCCATCTCCACTCTCCGCCTACAACGGATTCTTTGGGAACAAACATTTCAGCCGCACAAACGAGTACCTGAAAGCACATGGAGAGACTCCGATCCAATGGTAAGTCAAGTGAAAAAAGCTTCCATGAAACAGGAAAAAGATACTGAAAGCCCCAGCCTACACCTCCAGCGGCAACAACTGTTACTTCGCCTGGAATATGAATACGAAAAGGAAGAATTCCGGCGCCAGACGGAAACCATGGGAGTGGCACGCAAAGTAAAACGTGGGCTTTGCTGGTTTCCGGCTACCGCCGGACGAAGTTACTATAACTCGCTCAATCAGTTGGTACTGGAAATAACCCGTACCGAAGATATTGATATCGAACACAATTTCGAATATGGACGTCCAGTCTGCTTCTTCCACCAAACAGCAGACGGAAGCCTCAGCTACTATAACTTCCAAGGCACCGTAAGCTATGCCGACGACACACGCATGGTGGTGGTTATGCCCGGAGCAGGATCCATCATGGACATGCAGGGAGCTGATCGTTTAGGGGTACAGCTCTATTTCGACGAGACCAGTTATCGCACCATGTTCGAAGCTTTGACCGACGTGCTCCGCGCCAAAAGCAACCGGCTGGCCGAACTGCGCGACACGCTGCTGGGTACCCTGAAACCTGGCTTCCGCGAACTCTATCCCGTCCGTTTCCCCTGGCTGAACCAAACACAGGAGTCGGCCGTCAACAAAGTATTATGTACCCGCGACGTTGCCATTGTCCACGGCCCTCCCGGCACAGGAAAAACTACCACGCTGGTCGAAGCCATCTACGAAACACTACACCGCGAACCGCAAGTGCTGGTGTGTGCACAAAGTAATACGGCAGTAGACTGGATCTCAGAAAAGCTTGTAGACCGAGGTGTCAGCGTACTGCGTATCGGCAATCCCACACGCGTCAATGACAAAATGCTGTCCTTCACCTACGAACGTCGCTTCGAAGCCCATCCGGCCTATACTGAACTGTGGAGCATCCGCAAAGAGCTACGTCAACTACATGGCAAAGCCCGCCGTGGCACTTACGAAGAACGTGAAGGAGTGCGCAGCCGTATATCCCGCCTACGCGACCGAGCCACAGCTCTGGAAGTTCAGATCAATGCCGATCTCTTCGACTCGGCTCACGTCATTGCCTCCACCTTAGTCAGCAGTAACCATCGTGTACTGTCGGGCCGACGTTTCGGCACCCTCTTTATCGATGAAGCGGCACAAGCCCTCGAAGCAGCCTGCTGGATAGCCATCCGTAAGGCTGATCGCGTGGTGCTGGCTGGTGACCACCAACAACTGCCTCCCACCATCAAGTGCTATGATGCAGCACGAGGTGGACTGGAACGTACACTAATGGAGACTGTCGTGGCCCACAAACCCGAGACCGTCTCACTGCTCACTACCCAATACCGCATGAACGAAGCCATCATGCGCTTCTCGTCCGACTGGTTCTACGGCGGGCAGTTGCAGGCCGCCCCCGAAGTGCGCCATCGCGGCATCCTCGACTGGGACACGCCCATCTCGTGGATCGACACATCGGAAATGGATTTTAAGGAAGAGTTTGTGGGCGAAAGCTTCGGCCGTATCAATCGCCAAGAGGCAGATCTCTTACTCAGCGAACTACGGAAATACATCGAACGCATCGGCGGCCAACGTATTTTGGACGAACGCATCGACTTTGGCCTTATCTCCCCCTACAAGGCACAGGTACAATACTTGCGTGGAAAACTGAAAAACGACGCTACCCTGCGCTCCTATCGCAGTCTGATGACTGTAAATACCGTCGATGGCTTTCAGGGACAAGAACGCGATGTCATTTTCATCAGTCTCGTCCGTGCCAACGACGAAGGGCAAATAGGTTTTCTCTCCGACTTACGTCGCATGAACGTAGCCATGACCCGGGCTCGCATGAAACTGGTCATCCTTGGTGAGGCTTCCACGTTGAACCGTCACGCCTTCTACCGACGATTGCTGGAACATATTCAAAAGGAATCGCAGAACTGGGAATAGGCGTTAGTTTAACGCCCATTCCCTCTACACATTCCCATTTTTTTGCTGCAACAAACAATGTTTTTTGAAAAAAACGAGTCTATTATTTGGAGATATAAAAATAAGTCGTACCTTTGCCACGCTTTTTCAAAGAAAAGGGCGTTTAGCTCAGCTGGTTCAGAGCATCTGCCTTACAAGCAGAGGGTCGGCGG
>OOCI01001463.1_pt1 | contig 17351 bp, 14 predicted proteins | sample 1671761 | NCBI WGS metagenome assembly OOCI01 (sample SAMN06348190, study PRJEB24527) | human gut metagenome | biome: human gut; feature: ankylosing spondylitis patient; material: feces | host: Homo sapiens | place: China | collected 2015-10
GCATGACAAGCTCGCCCTTAAAGAACAGTGGCGTGCCGTCCTCGGCGGTTCCCGCGGCATTCACCACCGTGACTGTGCCGTTTTCACTGCTTGCAGCCGTTACCCTGTACTGCGGTGCACCGGCCACCGTTACCTCTACCGTAACCGTCTGCAAGGCTTCCTGCTCCGGTGGGACGACAATGTCTGTGCCTGACAGATCCAGCGTCCCGGTCACGGTAAAGTGCTGCTCCCGTTTGGCCGCTGGAACATAGTCCGCCGCCTCGTCCCATTTGACCGGAACCGAAACGCTCTGATTCCCACTGGCCGCCGTCCGGACGGTGACCGTGGCAGGCAGCGATTCAGACAGCACCGCGCCATGCGGGAGCTTCTGCTCGTCGAGCGTATCGACATGGGCCAGCGTGTTCCAGCGGACCTTGTTTTTCAGATAGAAAATCGTATTTCCACAGGAGTCTCTGATATAAATATTGTGGTAGACATTGTCGTCCATGTCCGCCGGGATCGTATAAATGCCGTTTTCATCCGGCTTCAGAACCGTTTGGCCGTCCTGCACCGTAACCGGCGTCTCGTCATGCACCTTGAACTGCAAATTGCCCCAGTAGGTCGTGCCTTCCACCGCGGCTGTGCTCGAATTGGCTTTGCCTTCCAGCTCCTTGCCGGAGGGATGCACTGTGGCCGCCGGATCTGAGCAGTCCAGTATGAGCTTCGGGGAGGAGACGTATTTCGTCCCCACCTCATTTGTAGCCTTGGCGTAGACATACCACTCGCCATGGTAGTCCTCAAAGGAGGGACCTATGAGGGTAAGACTCCAAGATTCCGAATTGTATTTATACCATTTAATGCTGCCTTTGTCATCCAGCTCCTTCAGCTCCTTTAGTGTATAGCGCGTGGCCGTTTCAAAATAGTAGCTGGTTTCGTCAGATGAAATCCCAAGACTCACAGCATAGCCCTCTCCGTACTTGTCTACCGGATCGACATAGCAGAATTCATCCGGCGCATCCGCACGATAGTCCCAAAAGCTTTTGTTTCCTACACGAACCGTCAGCGTAGGCAGTTCCGTTTTCGGGATCACCAGCAAAAACTTCCGGTTCGAGTTGATGATGCCGAGGTTATAGTAATTATTCTCCCCGCGGCTTATTTTGATGTCCTCGTTATCCCAGTCGACAAAATAGGCTTCCTTCGGCAGATGATCGAACGGCAGTTCCAGTTCAGACCCGTGCGGCACGCCAAGGTGGAGGATCGCGCTGCTCGGGTCGTTTCTGTCACTCAGGATCAGGACCCGGTGCCTTCTGTACAGCCTTATCGTTGTCGTGGTGCTGTTGCCCGCATTATCCGTAGCAACGACCTCATACACAAGTCCTTCGTCATTGTTGCCGCCGTCCGGCGCGGTCAGCTGATAAGCCTGTCCGGTCTGCACGGTCTGCTCCTCACCGTTGATCGTCACAGACTTGACGCCGGAGGACACCTCCTTGTCTCTCACCGGGTCGCTGACTGTGAAGCTGATCGTACCGGGCTGCCCGTCGTCGGTGTCGTCGGCGGTATACTCCATTCCATTCGCAATTCCCTCGGTCACCGGAGGCGTGGTGTCCTTCGCCGACACAACCCCGCATACGGTGCACTTCTTTTCCTGGTTTTCCCACTCTCCGGGAATATGCTCACCGTCCGGTACAGGTCCACGCTCTAGCGGATTCCGGGCCGGGCAGCGTGTGCATCCCCAGACATGACAGCCATTCCGGTTTTTCCAGCCGTAGGTATGGTTTCCCTCGCAGGAGGTCTCCATCATTTTCACATCAAGATCAGTGATCGCCCATCCGTAGTTCTGCGTGTATGGCAGAGTCAGCAGTGACAGGTCAATCATTCCGTCGCTGTCCGGAATCAGGAAATCAGTGAGATGCATGAAGTAGCTCGGTTTCCCATCCGTTCTGAGCGCGTAACCGTTAGCCGTCAGCATGACGATCTTTCCATCCTTTGAGCCGACCTTTATCCGGTCGTTCGTCGCGATCGACGGATCCGCCACGAGCTCATCCGGTTTGTAAACAATGTCGCCGTAGCCGACAGCCGCCGCGTCCGAGCCGTTGCTGCGGTAATTGGTCGACAGATTCAGGGTAGCGTCGGTAAGGGTTATGTCCATTCCGCGGCACCAGCGGCCGCCGCCTATCGCCGCTCCGTAGTGTCCCGTCGCCGTAACAAAGCCGCCCGTCACCGTGATATCACGGGCGGGGACATACTGCCCGCCGCCGATACCCGCGCCGTTGTGGCCGCCTTTAGCCGTGACCGTGCCGCCGGAGATGTAGATATCGTGGGCGGCGTTGATGCCATTCATGTCCTGCTCCGTTGTCCAGCAGCCACCGCCGATACCAGCGCCTCCCTCACCGCCTTGAGCGCTGACTGTGCCACCATAAATATAGATCTCACTGCCGCGACCCTTATAGCTGCCGCCGATGCCGGAGGCCAAGCGGCCGCCGTTGGCTTGCACCGTGCCGGAGTAGAAATACAGTTTCTCACCGCTTCCGCCCTGGCCGCCGCCGATGCCTGCGCCGCCATTGCCGCCGATGGCCGCTATGGTGCCGCCCCAGTAGTCAGGATTGCTCTGAGAGCCGAAGTGCATATTGACGCCGTGACCGTACATATCTCCGTTGTAATAACCGTTGGAAATATTGCGGGTCGCGTAGCTTCCTCCTATGCCCGCCGCTTTGTCGCCGCCCTTGCAGGTCACCGTGGTGCCTGTGCGCGCCAGAACATAAAGCTGACCCTCGCTGCGGTTTTTCTGTATTGCCGCGCGGCCGTCGGCACCTTGCAGGGAGCTGTTCTTGCCGATGAAATAGATATATGCCGAAGCCTTCTTATTTAATTCAATAGCCGGCCCCTTGGAACTGGGACTCATCTCGATATTTACGCCGTCAATAAATACGTGCGGCGCGGTTTTATCTCCCTTGATGAATATCTTCTTATCCCATGCCCATGTGTCCCTGAGCTTATCGGGAACGGACGAGTAGATATAGTAGCTCCTACTGTCCTTAATGGATATGTCCGATGTCCGGTTGTACACGTCAATGCTCACGTCGTACTTTGGTATGGTATCCATCGGCCCGTCCGCTGCCAATACTGTTGTCGGAAGCATGGTCAGCACCATGCAGCACAGCAGCAGGATGCTAAGTATTCGTTTCTTCATTGGCTTTTCTCCTCCTGTTCTTGCGGGTCGGGCTTGTCCGTCCCGTCTTTTTTCTGGTTTTCCCTGATTCTAAGCCGGAAGCACAGCGCGGTGATCGCCACCGCCGCGGCAAAGGAGAGGATGCGCACATTGTTTGTCCGGACGATCATACCGCACCGCCTTTCACGGCGTCGCAGATGAGCAGCACCACGCCGCACAGAAAGCCCGGGGCCTCCCAGATGGTAAAGGTTCCATCGCTGACATAGCGCTGCCACAGCAGCATCAGAACGGCCACAATTGAGGTGCGGGTCACGGTCTTATATAAAATGGGGTGGAACATGTAGCGTTTGTACATCGAGGTCAGTTTCTTCATGGTGCGCTCCTTATTGATACAGATACACTTTATTGTATCATGTTTTTGTGAAAAAAGATAGCTGTTTTGTGCGCACGTCGTGAACAGTTTCTCTCTTTTGCCTGTTCTTCATAGATATACAGTTCTTTCCATTTTATAGTAATTTTTTCCATATTCTTTTCCCACGAAAGTGTTTGTCACCGTTTTGTTTCCAATTCTATGCTGTGGCGGATTGACTTCTTTCCAGTAAAGTGCTAAAATATACTGTGGTGCGACTTTTGTCTTTCCTGTGCACTTTTTGGAAAGGCAGACAGCCTCACTGCATTTAGGAAAAGGAAAAACGCGCGGCTCTGTCCGCGCAAGATCTGGGAGGATCATCCAATGAGCTTCAATTTTGATCGCCGCACCTTCCTGAAGGGTGCAGGTGCTGTGGGTGCCGCCAGCCTGCTGGCAGCCTGCGGCGAAAAGTCCAACAACACCGGCAATGGCGCTGCCGCCAGCGGTGCTGCTGCCCCCAACTCCACCGGCGCTACCCCCCTGAAGGAGTTCATCTCCTTTGAGAGCGGCAACCGTGAGCTGGAAAGCTGGAACATGCTGTACAGCCAGAGGGCTGAGGATGCCAACGTGGTCACCAACCTGTGGGACGGCCTGCTGAGCTTTGACTGCTACGGCAAGGTGGTTCCCGCCATCGCTTCCAGCTGGGAGCACAATGAGGATGCCACCGTCTGGACCTTCCACCTGCGGGACGACGTGGACTGGGTGGATTGCAACGGTGAGGTGAAGGCTCACCTGACCAGCAAGGACTTCCTGGTTGGCTTTGAATGGGTGATGAACGCCATCAAGAACGAGGCCAACAACACCTCCATGCCCAACGACACCATTGTGGGTGCTTACGAGTACTACCAGCTGACCAAGGAAGCCGGTGACGCTGCCGCTGACATGACCTACGAGGACATGCTGGCTGCCGGTGTGGGCATTGAGGCTCCGGATGATTACACTCTGGTGTTTACCTGCCCCAACGCCTGCCCCTACTTTGATACCGTTGCTGCCTACACCAGCTTCTACCCCGTGGCTCCCGCTCTGATCGAGGAGCTGGGTATCGATGGCTTCCGTGGCTGCGACAACACCACCATGTGGTACAACGGACCCTATATGGTGGAGGAGTACATCCAGGGCAACACCAAGAGCTACATCCCCAACCCCAACTACTACGATGCTGCCAACGTCAGCCGCTTTGAGCGTTTCACTGTCACCATGATCAGCGATGGTGCCATCAGCCTGCAGCTGTATCAGAACCGCGAGCTGGACGAGGTGGATCTGGGCGAGAGCAGCATCACCACCATTCAGTCCGACCCTTCCAACGAGTACAATCAGCAGCTGTGCGAGAAGCGTGCCAAGAAGTTCAGCTACTGCTTCATCTTCAACTACGACAAAATGAACACCGATGGCACCCCCGATGAGAACTGGAACAAGGCCATTGCCAACAAGGCGTTCCGTCAGTGCTTCTCCAAGGGCATGGTGCTGAACAAGTTCTTCGCCCGTTATAACCCCATCAATCCCCTGAAGTGTGAGAACGACTTCTTCACCATGAAGGGCCTGTGCTACACCTCTGATGGCACCGACTACACCAACCTGGTGGCCAAGGAGATGGGTCTGGACGGCGAGGCTTACGATGGCAAGACCATGAAGCGTCTGCGCGCCAACAACGGCGACATCACCGAGCTGAAGAAGCAGGCCATGGAAGAGCTGAGCGCCATTGGTGTCACCTTCCCTGTCCACTGCTCCTACTACGTTCTGGCCGGCTCCACCTCCGCTCTGGACCACGCCACCGTCCTGAAGCAGTGCTTCACCGACAGCTTCGGCGATGACTTCATCGTGCTGGATGTCAACACCTTCGTGTCCTCCACCATGAAGGAAGTCGTGGCTCCCAAGCTGCAGAGCTTCACCCACATGGGCTGGGGCGCGGACTTCGGTGATCCCATCAACTTCCTGACCCAGATCATCATTCACGATGAAAACGCTTACTACAGCTGCAACATGACCAACATTGCAAGCATTGTGAACAATGGTCCCGCCAGCTACCAGACCGAGCTGGTGGCTGCCTATGAGAAGTTCACCGATCTGGTGAACGAGGCCCGTGCCATTGTTGACGACACCGATGCACGCTACGCAGCATTTGCCAAGGCCGAGGCTTACTTCCTGGACGAGAACCTGATTTTCCCCACCGTCTACGATATCACCTGGTGCCTGACCCACGTCAACGAGTACAGCAAGATCAACGCAATGTATGGTCCCTGCAACTACAAGGCTGTGAACTGGGAGACCAGCGAGGAGGCCTACACCACCGAACAGTACGATGAGTTTGCCGCCGCATTTGATGCAGCCGCTCAGGCCTGATCGAGTGAACCAATAACCAATCGCAAAAGCAGAACCGGACGTTTTTGAAGCGTCCGGTTCTTTTTTCTCTCCATGGCAGCACAAAACCCCGCCGCACGGGAAAGCTTCCAGCGCGGCGGGGTCATTGTGTTAAAATACAGGAAAGCGGTTCAGCTTACAGCTGGCTTTCATACTCCTTGCGATAGCCTTCCAGCTCACGCTGGTTGCCATACACAAAGTGGCCGTTTGCGATCTCTTCCCAGACCGGCTTATCCACGCTGTAATCGTGGATCGAGGGGTCATAGACCAGCAGCTTCTTGTGCTTTTCCAGGCTGGGGTCAGGGATGGGAACCGCGCTCAGCAGGGCTTTGGTGTAGGGATGCAGCGGATGGAGGAACAGCTCCTCCGCCTCAGCCAGCTCCACGATGCGGCCCTTGCTGATAACGGCGATACGATCCGAGATGAACCGGACCACCGACAGGTCATGTGCAATGAACAGGTAGGTCAGGCCGCGGCTCTTCTTCATCTCGTTCAGCAGGTTCAGCACCTGTGCACGGATAGAGACATCCAGTGCGGAGATGGGCTCATCGGCCACGATGAACTCCGGCTCCATGACCAGAGCACGGGCAATGCCGATGCGCTGGCGCTGGCCGCCCGAGAACTCGTGGGGGAAGCGGGAGGCAAACTCCGGCAGCAGGCCGACCTCATGCAGGGCGTTCATCACCTTTTCATGCAGGTCTTCCTGATCCTTGTAGAGATGATGGTTCAGCAGGCCCTCAGCAATGATATACTCGACCTTGGCGCGCTCGTTCAGCGAAGCCATGGGGTCCTGGAAGATCATCTGGATCTTACGGATGACCTCTTTGTCCAGTTCCTTGGAGATCTTGCCGTTGATCTTCTGGCCCTTGAAGAAGATGTCGCCGCCGGAGGTCGGGTTGATGCGGCAGATGGCACGGCCAATGGTGGTCTTGCCGGAGCCGGACTCGCCGACCAGCGAGAAGGTCTCGCCCTTATAGATGTCAAAGTTGACATGATCGACAGCAACAAATTTCTTCTTACCGGAGCCAAAGGTGATCTGAAGGTCTTTCAGCTCAATCAGCTTTTCGCGTTCAGCCATTTAAGTTGGCGCCTCCCATCTTTCCCATTTTCTCACGCAGGTTCTGGATGGAGTGCGGCCGCTCGATCTTGGGAGCGCGCGGGTCCAGATACCAGGTCTTTGCGGCGTGGGTCTCGGACACCTGGAAGAACGGAGGCTCTTGCACAAAGTCGATTGCCAGCGCATGCTTGTTGCGGGGCGCAAATGCGTCACCCTTGATCTCATTGAACAGGTTCGGGGGAGTACCATCCACGCTGGGCAGGGCCTCACCCTTGGTGCCCAGCTGCGGCAGAGCCTGCAGCAGAGCCCAGGTGTAGGGGTGCCATGCGTCGTAGAAGATCTCCTCCACGGTGCCGTATTCCACGATCTGGCCGGCGTACATCACGGCCACACGGTCTGCCACGTTTGCCACAACGCCCAGGTCATGGGTGATGTAGATAACGGACATGCCCAGCTCCTTCTGCAGGTCGCGGATCAGCTGCAGGATCTGTGCCTGAATGGTCACGTCCAGCGCAGTGGTGGGCTCGTCGCAGATCAGGATCTGCGGGTTGCAGGCCACCGCAATGGCAATGACGACGCGCTGGCGCATACCGCCCGAAAACTCGTGGGGATACTGCGCAAAGCGCACCTCGGGGTCGGCAATGCCCACGTCCCGCAGGTATTCAAGGGTCTTTTCCCGGGCGGCCTTGCCCTTGAGATGCTGGTGCAGCTCCACGGCTTCCATGATCTGGTCGCCGATGGTCTTCAGGGGGTTCAGGCTGGTCATGGGGTCCTGCATGATCATGGCGATCTCATGGCCCCGGACCTTCAGCCAGTCCTTCTCTTTTTTCAGGTCGGAAAGGCGGATGGGCTTGCCGTCATCGGCACCGTAATAATCAATGGTGCCCGAGGTGATGGAGCCGTTGGCATCCAGCAGGCCCATGAAGCTCTTGGTGAACACACTCTTGCCGGAGCCGGATTCGCCCACGATGGCAAGGACTTCGCCGTGGTAGATGTCCAGGTCGATGCCGCGGATGGCATGCAGCACCTTGCCGCGCAGGTTGAATTTGATGTTGAGGTCCTTTACAGAAAGGATGAGCTGATTTTTTTCCATCTTCTGTCCCTCCTTACTGCAGGTGATTCTTCGGGTCAGCAGCGTCCGAGAAGGCGTTGCCGATGAGGTAGAACGCAATGGTGACAAAGCTCAGGATGATGGTGGGGTAGAGCAGCTGGTACCGCAGGCCCGCCTGCATCATCACCTTGCGGCCGTCGTTGATCAGGTTGCCCAGAGAGGGCGTTTCCACAGAAAGGCCCAGGCCGATATAGGTGATGAACACCTCGCTGCCGATGGCGGCGGGGATGGTCAGGGCCATGCGCAGCATGATGACCGATACCAGATAGGGCAGCAGGTTGCGCAGCACGATGCGTCGGATGGGGGTGCCGATGCAGCGGGAAGCCACGTTGTAATCACGGTCGCGGATGATCAGGATCTGGTTGCGGATAAAGCGCGCCATGGCGATCCAGCCCGTGATGGACATGCCCAGGATCAGGGTCTGGATGCTGGGGGATGCGACATAGGAGATCAGGATCAGGATGATGGTGGAGGGGATGTTATCACAGATGTTGTACAGCTCGGTGAAGAAGAAATCGAGCTGGCGGACATAGCCCCAGAGCACGCCCACCGTGATGCCCACCACGGCCTCGATGAGGGCCACAAAGAAGGCGATGGTCAGACTGGTGCGTGCACCGGCCCAGATGCGGGCCCACAGGTCCTGGCCGATGGCGTTGGAGCCCCAGATAAAGCCCTCTTCCCCGGGGGCGATGTTGCGGAACTGGATGCCGGTGGCAGGGTCTACCTGGCAGAGATTGGGATCTGCCTGACCGGGCAGATAGGGCTGCAAAAAGGCAAAGCCCACCACGAACACCAGTGCAATGAGCAGGGCCACGGCGATCTTATTCTTGAAGAAAGCACGGAAGGTGCTGCCCCAATAGCTGTAATTGGAGTAGGAGGTGGCCTCGGCGCGCTCCTCACTGAACCCGGCGGGGGTGAACAGCTCGTCCTCGGGCAGGTCGGCCCAAGCGGCGGGGCCGTCCTTCTGCAGCTTGTTCAGGTCGTTTTCCAGAACAGCTGCCTTGTGATCTTTCATGTGGAACAGCATTATCGGCCACCTTCTTTCTTGCCAAAGCTGATGCGGGGATCGATGAGCACCATGAGCAGATCGCCCAGGATCAGGCCGATGATGCCCACGCAGGCGTACAGCAGCACGATGCCCTGCACCATGGTGTTGTCGTGGCGCTGGACGCAGGTGACCAGCAGGCCGCCCATGCCGGGGATGGAATACAGGCTCTCGATGTAGATGGAGCCGACCACAGTGTTCAGGAAGGCAGAGGGAATATACTGCACCAGCGGCACCATGGCATTGCGGAAGATGTGGCGCAGGGCGATGTTGCTCTCGCTCACGCCCTTGGCCAGTGCCAGCCGGACGTAATCCTTGTTGCTCTCGTCCACCATGTAGCGGCGCAGCCACATGGCGTAGAATGCCACGTTGCCCAGGCTCATGGAGCAGACCGGCAGCACCCAGTACCGCCAGTCGGAGGCATCAAACAGCAGGCCCACGCCCAGGGCGGTGGTGCCGTACATCTGAATATAAAGGTAATACACGGCGGCAGGCACAGCCTGAATGAGCACGATGATGGCGGTGCCGATCTTATCCGGCCAGCGGTTCTTGAACCGGCCCATCAGCAGGCCCATGGGAATGCCGATGACCAGGCTCAGCAGCATGGCGAACACGCCCATCTGGATGGAGATGGGCAGCTTTTTGGCCAGGATGCCGGTGACCGAGGCGTTTACCTTATAAATATGGCTCACGCCCAGGTCGCCGTGGAGGGCATTCCACCAGAAGCGGCCAATCTGCACCGGCAGCGGGTCCAGCAGGCCCATGGACTGCAGGCCCGCCTGGATCTGGGCCTCGGTCATTTTTTCGTAGTTTGCAAAGTAGCCTTCCACCGGCATCAGCCGCAGCAGGCAAAATACGAGCGTTACAATGACGAACAGCGTCAGGATGGAACGCCCGATGCGTTTTGCCAGATATTTCAGCATATCTGTGCGCACCCCTCTTTCGTTTGTGGTTCCTCCGCGGACAGTGGACCTGAACAGCGGATAGGAATAGAATACATCAAAATTGCACTTTTGGAAAGTGATTTGCCCGGATTTTGAAAAATGTTTTTGTAAAAGCAGGGTAAAGTGAACGTTTCTCTTACAAAAACAACCCTCTCCGCCGGGTTGACGGAGAGGGATAAAAGTTTTTATAAACCTCTGCGCTTCAAAATCTCATCCAGAATGGCATCGGCCACATCGGCCTTGCTCATCAGGGGCAGCTCCCGGGTGCCGTCGGGGGTGATGAAGGTGACCACGTTGGTGTCCACCCCAAAACCGGCCCCGGCGACCTTCAGGTTGTTGGCCACCACCATGTCCAGATTCTTCCGGGTCAGCTTGGCCGTGGAGTTTTCCACCATATCCCGGGTCTCCATGGAAAAACCGCAGAGGAACTGGTGGGTCTTTTTCGGGCCGATGGTGCCCAGAATGTCGGCGGTGCGTTCCACAGGGATGGAGAGGTCGCCGTCCTTTTTCTTGATCTTGTCGCTTGCCACCGTCACGGGGCGGTAGTCGGCCACGGCGGCAGCCATCACCAGCACGTCCATCTCCTCAAAGCGGCTGGTCACGGCATCGTACATATCCTGCGCCGTGGTAATGGGAACATCGGTGGTGAAGCGGACCGGCGGCAGGTCGGTGTGACCGTGGATGAGGGTGACCTCCGCTCCCCGCATGGCGGCGGCCCGGGCGATGGCATAGCCCATCTTGCCGGTGGAGTGGTTGGTCAGGTAGCGCACGGGGTCCAGCGGCTCCTGCGTGGGCCCGGCGGTCACAGCGATGCGGACACCGGCCAGATCTTTGGGCCGGGCGATGGTGTGCAGGATGTACTCGAGGAGCACATCCTCCTTGGGCAGGCGGCCGCTGCCCACATCCTTGCAGGCCAGCACCCCGCTCTCGGAGGGGATGACCGTGAAGCCGTAGTGCTCCAGCGTTCTGAGGTTGTCCTGCGTGATGGGGTTTTCCAGCATCCCGGTGTTCATGGCCGGGCTGACCAGCTTGGGGCACTTGGCTGCCAGCACCACGGTGGTGAGCATATCATCGGCGATGCCGTGGGCCATTTTGGCAATGACGTTGGCCGTGGCCGGTGCCACCAGAACGACATCCGCCTTTTTGGCCAGCGAGATGTGGGTGACCTCGAACTTAAAATCGCGGTCGAAGGTATCCACCATGCACTTGTGGCCGGTCAGCGTTTCAAAGACGAGAGGGGTGATGAAATGGGTGGCGTTCTCGGTCATAATGACCTCCACGTCCGCCCCCAGCTTTTTGAGTGCGCTGGCCACATTTGCCATTTTATAGGCGGCAATGCCGCCGGTAACGCCCAAAAGGACGCATTTGCCCTGCAGATCCATCCAAAAAAACCTCCTGTTTTGCGGGTTTGCCTCTTTAGTATAATCCAAAATCACCGCCAGCACAACAAAATCTTTCGGTTGGGTCTTGTATCCAGCGCAAAAATGCGGTAAAATAGCTTGACTTAGAATAAAACCTCTCCGTCAAGGTCTGCGTCTTTGCCTCCTCTCCTGCCGGGAGAGGCAAGCCACCCGGCTCCTCTGGCAGGGGAGCCGGAGCAAAGCGCCTGAGAGGTTTTGCAGGAAAGGTAAAATATGATCTTAGCCATTGATATAGGCAACACCACCGTCGCCCTGGGCGGCATCAAGGACGGACGTGTATGCTTTGTGGCCCACATGGATACGGTGCGCACCCGTACCGCCGCGGAATACCGCATTGAAATGGAAAAGGTGTTTGCTCACCGCCGCCACCCGGAAAAGCCCATCCGGTTCGAGGGCGCGGTGCTGACCAGCGTAGTGCCCCAGATCACCGGGGCACTGGCTGAGTGCGCCAGCTATTACACCGGCAAAAAGCCGGTCATCGTTTCGCCGGAGATCCGCACAGGCCTGACCATGGGGGTGCCTGACCCCCATGCCGTGGGCAAGGACCGGCTGGTGGATGCCGCTTACGCTGCGGCGAACTTCCCGCTGCCGGTCATCACCGTGGATCTGGGCACTGCCACTACATTTAATGTTGTGGATGAGAACCGGGTATTCCGGGGCGGTGTGATCTGCCCGGGGCTTTCTACCGGCCTGCGGGCTCTGGGCGAGCGCTGTGCCCAGCTGCCGCAGGTGCGGCTGAGCTCCCCCAAAACGGCCATTGGTGTGAACACTGAGAGCTGTATGCTTTCGGGCTCTGTGCTGGGCACGGCAGTCCTGCTGGACGGCATCACCCAGCGCATTGAGGAAGAGCTGGGCCGCCCGGCCACCCTGGTGGTCACGGGCGGGCTGGCAAAGTATGTCACGCCGCTCTGCCGCCATCCGCTGACCTACGACCCGGAGCTGCTGCTGAAGGGGCTGGCACTGCTGTACCAGATGAATGCACCTCAGCCGCACTATGCCGCCGGGGGCAGGCGGCGGAACCCGAACAACAATTTCCGCCGGGGCCGCCGCCCCCGCTCCCAGCGCCGGGAACGCCGCGAGGAGGAGAACAAAAACGGCTGACGACGAAACAGGATGGAGAAAGCAATGAAATTAGGGATCCTGGGCACGGGAATGATCGTGCGGGAGTTTCTGCCCTGGCTGGCAGGGCCGGACTGCCCCTTTACGGTGCAGGCGCTCTGCAGCACCCAGCGCAGTGCGCCGGTGGCCGACGAGATGTGCGAACAGTACGGCATTCCCCAGCGCACCACGAACTATTTTGAATTATTGCAGTGGGTGGATGTGATCTATCTGGCCGTGCCCAACCTGCAGCATTACCGCTATGCCAAGGTGGCGCTGGAAGCGGGGAAGCATGTCATTGTAGAAAAGCCCATGGCCTGCACCGCTGCCCAGACCGAGGAGCTGGCAGCGCTGGCCCGCCGCAAAAAGGTGTTCCTGTTTGAGGCCATGACCACCCAGTACCTCGAAAACTACAACAAGATCCGGGAGCTGCTGCCCCGCATCGGCAGGGTGAAGCTGGTACAGTGCAATTTCAGCCAGTATTCCAGCCGCTACGATGCCTTCTGTGCCGGGGAAACGCCGGTCTCCTTTGACCCGGAGTGTGCGGGCGGTGCCCTGATGGATCTGAATGTCTACAACATCAGCTATATCGTGGGCCTGTTCGGTGAGCCGAATCAGGTGCACTACTTGGCCAACATGGAGCGCGGCATCGACACCAGCGGTATCCTGACCATGGAGTACAACAGCTTCAAGGCAGTCAGCATGGCCGCCAAGGACTGCGGTGCGCCTGCCCGGTATATCATCCAGGGCACAAAGGGCTATATCCTGCAGAAATCCACGGCCAACTGGTGCGGCGGCGTGACCTTCCACCCCAATCAGGGCAAGGAAGAACATTTCAACCTGAACGGCGGCAGACCCCGGCAGGCGGCGGAGTTCCGTGCCTTTGCCAAGGCCATCGAGGGCGGTGACCAGGAGCTGTGCAGCCGGATGCTGGATACCTCCGTGGCCGTCAGCCGTGTGCTGACCGTGGCCCGGCGGAGCGCCGGCATCAAATTTCCCTGTGATAAATAAGGTGGGCTTGCCCGCTTATTTATAGATTCCCTGACAGAAAAAACCAGATTTGCGCCGTATCCGACGTATAGGGCGGAACGGCAGCAGGAGGAAAACTGAATTATGAAAAACAACGATCTTCGCACTCTCACCCGACTGGCACTGCTGGTCGCCATCGAACTTGTAATGAAGGCCATCGGCCTGGGCAGTGTGCCCATGGGCCCGCTTTACATGAGCTTCCTGACCCTGCCCATTGCGGTGGGTGCCATCACCATGGGCCCTGTGGCCGGTGCTGTGCTGGGCGGCGTGTTCGGCGCGGTGAGCTTCTATGATGCCGTTACCGGTGCTTCCGCCATGACCGGCGCTCTGTTCCAGGTCAGCCCTGTCAACACCTTTATCCTCTGCGTGGGAATGCGTGTGCTGATGGGCGTGTGTGTGGGCCTGATCTTCAACGGCCTGAGCAAGCTGGACAAGAGCCGCACCTGGAGCTATATCGTCAGCGCCATGTGTGCTCCGGCCTTGAACACCCTGTTCTTCATGGGCTATATCGTGCTGGCGTTCTACAACTGCGACTATGTCCAGAACCTGGTGTCTGTTAAGGGCGCTGCCAACCCCCTGATGTTCGTTGTGCTGCTGGTTGGTGTCCAGGGCGTGGCTGAGTTCCTAGTCTCCGGCATCCTGGGCGGCATCGTGGCCCGCGCCGTGCACAAGTTCCTGAAGTAAGCCCCCGCGTTCCGCGTCAGGGAAGAGCGTATGGGTTTGTAACATTGTAAAACAAAAGACCAGAACTGAACTGCCACTGGCAGAACAGCTCTGGTCTTTTTCTGTGCGGTGAAAAACAGAAACGCAGCCTTTACAGAGGCAGCTTGCCGCCGACCTTGTTGACGACATAGTAGGCGGCCTCTTCCTCAGGCTTGACGTAGATCTTGCAGGACTGCACGCCCACCTTGTGGGTCAGGCGGTAATCGGCCTTGGCGCGGTCCACAAGATCGGTGATGTTATACTGCTTGCCGGCAAATTCAACGTAGATCTCAGGGGAAAGCGGGGGACGGCCCTTGTGGGCGGTCTTTTCCGTTTTGGGGGCTTTCTCCGTTTTGACAGCGGACTTTGCGGTCTTGCGTGCGGGCTTTGCCTCGGCTGCGGGAGCTTCTGCAGCGGCAGGAACGACAGGCTTTTTCACTGACATGGATTCTACCTTCTTTCTCATATCGTTTTGCGTGTGGGAATAATACCGGAATGCACCAGTAGAAAAACTTTGCATCAAACAGCAGCATATAACTATATAATAGTTTTTTGCGGCGCATTTGTAAAGAGGTTTTGTGAAAAAAGGTTCGTTTTCAGGCAGGAAATGCTTTTTTGTTTCTGGAAAAGTTACTGGACGCACAGTCCCTCGGCCCGTGTGACGATGGACAGCAGCAGTTCGGCATCCCAGTCCTCTGCCAGCACAAATAGATCATCGCAGATCTCCTTCTGGATTTGTGCCGTCGTTTTTTGTCCGGCAAGGACGCAGACCGCAGAAAGCAGTCGAACTTTCAGGGCACAAATTTCTGCGGGTGCGCCCCACAAACGGGCAAGGTCATAATTGCTGGTGTTTCCGCAGGGCATGGCACAGGCAGCGCAGTTGGGAGCCACCCGGTGCTTCTCCGCTTCAACGATGTCAGTCATCCGGAGCAGCGCGCTCTCGGCGGCCTCGGGGTCAGCCGCCAGCCGCAGACCGGCAGCCAGTATGCGGTCAGTGTCCTCCGTTTTGGGTTCATTGACCGTGGAGCGCGCCAGCCCTACCAGCGCACCCAGCAGAGTGTCCCGCTGACGCTGTGCAGCGGTAACGGGAGCAGAAAACGTGTGATTCATAGGAACCTCCAGGCTCTTTTTTGCTGTAAGGATACCACGGAATCCCCGGAAAGGGAAGTCGAAAAATTCTTTTTTCTGCAAAAAGGAACTGCGTCTTGATTTTGGGCGGAAAATCCGCTATAATAATACCGTTCTACATACGCCGGTGTGTCGGAATGGCAGACGAGGGGGACTCAAAATCCGCTTCGTGATTTTTCTTGTCTGTACGAGAAATTCACGAGTGTGCGTTGAATTTTGAGGGTTTGTCGAAGCAGGATTTCTTACATCCCTCCTGAACATCCCTCCAATCTCCAGAAACCGGTACTAATGTCCCAAAATTGAATATAAGCCGATGTGGCGGAATGGCAGACGCAAACGACTCAAAATCGTTCGGGAAACCATGTGGGTTCGAGTCCCACCATCGGCACTCCATCATAAAACAGCTTAGAATCGAAAGATTTTAGGCTGTTTTTCTTTTTTGCCCAGTTTCTTATACTTTGGTGTTTTCTGGGAAGATATTGACGATGGCATTCGCCGAGGACACCTTGCTGGAGAAATCCAGATGTGTATAAATGTTGCTTGTTGTGCTGATGTCGCTGTGACCGAGCCACTCCTGAATCTCCTTCAGGCTCACGCCATTGGCATAGAGCAGACTGGCGCAGCTATGGCGCAGATCGTGAAAGCGGATACGCTTCATCTGGTGTGCGACCAGAAAATCCGGGAAATGCTGGCTCAGGAAATCGGGCCGAATCCGTTTTCCCATCGGGTCTACATAGATATAGTCAAGATAATCGGTGCAATAGCTTTTGCCGCAGACCTTCCGATTCTGCTCCTGCTCCTTTTTCATTTTATTGAGCATCTGCTCACAGGCAGGGATTAGGGGAAGTGTCCGGCAGCTCGACTTTGTTTTTGTCTTATCTCGTGCGATTTCTGTTAGCGTTCCGTTGACCTTTGCGGTCACAACCGTATGCTGAATGCTGATTTTCTTGTTTTCAAAGTCAATGGCATCCCATTTCAAGCCAACAACTTCACTGCGCCGCAGGCCGTAGAATGCAGCCATGATAACGCCAAATTCCGAAGGGGCACCTTGAATCGCTGTGAAAAGCTGTTCCAGTTCTTCATCGGTCAGGGCATGCTGGAACGGTTCTTTCCATACCTTCCAACCGCATCCCTCGGCAACACTGGCGATGAAACCGCCGTCAATATTGACCGTACCCTGTGAATGACATTTGGGACAGGCATAAGGGAGAGGTGCCAGTTCTCTTTTGGATAATTCCATGACCGCTTTACAGTCCTTATCCAATACGACAAACGCTTTGTATGTTGTCCCTTTCTTTGATACGAAGTCGGAAATCTCGGCAGTCTTTCCATTTTGGCAGAGAGCCTGCAATTCATCGTTTGTCAGCACGTACTTGCTCTTCTCCTTCCATACCACAAAGTCGCAAGTTGAACACCACAGTTTAACGTCATTGACATGCAGGGTATTCTCTCCTTTGCATTTTGGACAGGGAGTACTGAATGTCTCCGACGGCCCCTGGTCTGGCAAGTCCAGAACCACCTTGAATTCCGGTGAGAGCTTGAGCGCACAGTCGAACTTTTTGCCTGATTTGGATTTCAGTCCATTTATTGTCTTGGTCTTGCCGTCTGTCATGAGTTTGATCATGTTCCGCTCGTCAATCTTCTTGCCGAGAAATTATCACGAGTTATGATAACTTCTCAGCAATTACTACTTTCATCTTTATTCTGTTTTAATCGTTTCTTACTTTATTCTTTCTCGTCAAATTCCAGCCAGCAGATGTCCAGTGGCAATGATATCAGATAGGACACACTGTCCAGTTCCGGTTTGCGGTTAGACAACAGGCTCTCGTTGATTCTCCATATCCGCGTCATCTGGATGTATGGCCGCTTGTCCTTAATGAATCTCACCTGGTTGGAATACG
>OOCI01001465.1_pt1 | contig 17345 bp, 17 predicted proteins | sample 1671761 | NCBI WGS metagenome assembly OOCI01 (sample SAMN06348190, study PRJEB24527) | human gut metagenome | biome: human gut; feature: ankylosing spondylitis patient; material: feces | host: Homo sapiens | place: China | collected 2015-10
TCCGCCGAGACCCAGCGGGTCATAGACCAGAAGGTAGTGGATATGATAAAGAAGCAGCATGAGAAGGCTGTGAACATGCTGAAGGAAAACCGCGAAAAGCTTGAAAAACTGGCTCAGTACCTCACCGAGAAGGAGACTATCACAGGAGAGGAATTCATGAAGATACTGGACAGCTTTAAGGAGGCGGCGGTATGAAATATGAGCACAGATACCTTTTCGTAGAGATACTGGAGGGCGTGCTGCTGGTAATGCTGGGCGTGGCTACCATGCTGCGCACCGAACAGGTGCTGGACAGCCTTACGCTGATATTCGGCATACTGGCTGTCATAACCGGCCTCGCGGACGTGATGTTCTACATACGCCTTGAACGGCACACGGGCTTCCGCCCTGCGGTATCACTGGTTTCCAGCATACTCAGCATAATGCTTGGATGTGCCCTTATAGCACACCCTAATGTGGGTACGGGCATAATGCTCATCATATTCCCGATATTCATAATCGCCCACTGCATCGCCCGCTTAACCCACCTGAACATCGTGCGATACGTGGCAGGAGAGGTGAGCTTCTGGCTCACTCTCATATCAAACGCGGTGGGATTGATACTGGGCGTAATTCTGCTGTTTGATCCGGCCCTGTCTGCGGCGGCGCTGGGAGTCATACTGGGCGTAGATCTGATACTGCTCGGAATCGAAGCCGTAGTGTTCGCCATAGACTGCTATTGCAGGCTGAAGTAACGAACTTAAATAAAAAAACAAATAGGGCAGCCATATCCTCGTTGGAAATGGCTGCCTTCTTTACTTTTGGGGAAATTGTTATTTTACGGTTCGGCGGCGGGTCTCGGCGTGGGCTGCGTATACGGTGTGGCCCGGCTCTACGGATTCCGTCAGCCATACGTTACCGCCTATAACGCAGTTGTCGCCTATCACGGTATTGCCGCCGAGTATAGTCGCACCGGAGTAGATGACCACATTGTTGCCTATATCGGGATGGCGCTTTATGCCCTTTACCGGGGTGCCGTCCGCGTTAACCTCAAAGCTTCTTGCGCCCAGAGTTACGCCCTGATAAAGTTTAACATGCTCGCCTATAACGGTGGTTTCGCCTATTACCACGCCTGTGCCGTGGTCTATGAAAAAATATCTGCCTATGGTGGCGCCGGGGTGTATGTCTATACCGGTATTGCGGTGGGCTATCTCGGTCATGAGACGGGGAAGTATGGGCACCTTCATCTTGTACAGCTCATGGGCAATGCGGTATATGCTTATTGCCTCAAATCCGGGGTAGGCAAGCATTATCTCCTCAACGCTTATGGCCGCAGGGTCCCCCTCATAGCCCGCCTGGGCGTCAGTTTCCAGCGCTGCCTTGATATCCGTCAGCGAATCCACCAGCCTGTCGGAAATTTCCTGATAATCATCCGGCAGCACCCGCATCACGCAGTCCGCAACGGCGTTGCGAAGGCGCGCGCCATTGCCCAGGTTGCATCCGAACATATTGGGGTACATGGCGCTGCGCAGAGTCTGCAAAAGCTCTGCGGTCTGCCGGATTATCCCGCCCGGAAAACCATGGAGGCCGCCCGCCGGTTTTCGGCGGCGTTCTGCAGGAAGGCAAATGAGCTGGTGCTGGAAACGGACTACAGGATCAAAACAGCCGTTCTGCCCGCACATGCAGCCGCCGTAGCAGAGCGGTGAAACAAAATTATCTTTCATTACGATCTATCCTTAAAAAATGTTTATAATTTCTAACATTTACCTATCTTTAGGGTAGGATAATAAGCTATTATAGTTTTTTTAGAGATGCCTGTCAATAGCGGTGCAAACCCCAAAATCCCGAGGGGCTTTTGATGCTTTTCAAGATTGATGCTGTCCGGTGTTTTCCGCTGATAATCTGTTGCACCGATGCGTTGAAACAACGCTCGAATTATGGTAATATAATTATTTGATAGGGACGATTTCGAACTTAATCATTATATGCCGGCGAAAGGGGAACAGCTATGACTATAACAAACGATATCCGTTATATCGGCGTAAACGATCATGATATAGACCTGTTTGAGGGGCAGTATATCGTGCCGGAGGGCATGGCATACAACTCATACGTGATAATTGACGAAAAGATCGCCGTGATGGACACGGTAAGCGCCGATTTTGGAGAGGAATGGCTTGCAAACCTGGAAAACGTCCTCGCGGGCAGGAAGCCGGATTATCTGATAATACACCACATGGAGCCGGATCACTCCGCAAACATAGATAAGTTTATAAGCGCATACCCCGAGGCCGCTGTCGTAGGCAACGCAAAGACCTTTGAAATGATAGACCAGTTCTTTGGCAGGGGTCTCTGCAAAAACAAGCTCGCAGTAAAGAACGGCGATACGCTGTCTCTGGGCAGGCACGAGCTGACGTTTTTATTCGCCCCCATGGTACACTGGCCCGAGGTGATGATGAGCTATGACGGCGCGGATAAGGCGCTATTCTCGGCAGACGCCTTCGGAAAGTTCGGCGCGCTGGACTGCCAGGATAAGGAATGGGACTGCGAAGCACGGCGCTATTATATGGGCATAGTGGGCAAATACGGTATGCAGGTGCAGGCCGTGCTCAAGAAGGCGGCGGCGCTGGATATAAAAATGATATGCCCTCTGCACGGCCCGGTGCTCACGGGCAATCTGAGCCATTATATGAGCCTTTATGATATATGGTCCTCCTATGGCGTCGAGAGCGATGGGGTTTGCATAGCCTACACCTCCGTATACGGCAACACAAAGCGGGCAGCCGAGCTGCTGGCGAAAAAGCTGGAGGAAAGGGGCTGCAAGGCGGCGATAAGCGACCTTGCACGCTGCGATATGGCGGAGGCCGTTGAGGACGCCTTCCGCTACGGGAAGCTGGTGCTGGCCACTACCACTTACAATGCGGATATTTTTCCGTTTATGAGACAGTTTATCGACCACCTTACCGAGCGCAATTATCAGAACCGGACCCTTGGCTTCATTGAGAACGGTACATGGGCGCCTACTGCTGCCAAGATCATGAAGGCCATGTTTGAGAAGAGCAAGAATATCAACTATATCGACACTACTGTGACGCTGCGCTCAGCAATGACTGAGGAAAACGCCGAGGCGATAGATAGAATGGCAGAGGAGCTTTGCAGGTAAACAAACTGTAGATAAACGCAATGGACGCTCATGCCGGGCGTCCTTTTGTTATATCATTTATCAATCGGTAAAAGAGATAATAGACCGCTTGTAATCAGATGTCTGAATTTAACGGAAACGGCGCTGCATGCTATTATAAGAAATACCAAAGTATAATTTTATGGAGGTTTCGTCATGTCTATATCCCTTGATTACGCACTTGAACATAAGAATGACCCTGCGGTACTGTGCTGCCGCGCAGAGGCAGGTACGGTGCTGTCCGAGCACAACCTTGAGGATCCCGCCATATTTGACGACCTGGTGGATTCCAACCTGCTTGACCTCACCGGCGCGCTGAAGATAGGTCAGGTGCTTGGCGCAACGCTGAAGGAAACATGCGATTCCCTGACAGCCCTTACCGCCGACAAGGTAGAGGGTGCAAAGGAGGGGACTGACGAGCCTGCTGCCGAAGCTTCAAAGACAGAGGAAGCCGCAGCCCCGGTTATCGGCGGCGACGTGGAAGGCACTCAGGTGACAGTTTCCGGCGGCATACTTACCATAAACATCAAAGAGGGCAAGGGCATCCACATAGAGCTGCCTGTGTGACGATTTTGAGCGAACAAAGCTGAAAAGTGTCGGCACGCCTGCAAGCGAGACGTGCCGGCTTATTATATGACAAAATGAAATGGATAAAATCGATAATTGCATAATACAAGCAATAGATATAGGGAAAATGCCGGAAATGCAAGATTGTTAAAAGAAAAATGCTTGACAGGCCTGAAACGGTCGTGATAAAATACATAAGCAAAATTGATACAGACTTTGTGTCTGCAAATATTTTTGAATATCAAAAGCATATCTTCTATCGGTTGATAGTTCCGGAAGAGATCGCAGCGCAGAACAGACGCGGCGCCGAAGGGGAAGCAGAAACTCTCAGGCAAAAGGACCGGATCTTGACGATGCTCCGAAAAGAACGGCATTATGCCGTGCGCCGAAGGTGCAACTCTTTATTCCCACAGGCTTAAAGGGGAATCTCTCAGGCTACACTACGGAGGCACAAAATTCTCACCAAGGGGAAGTTTGTGCCTTTTTAAGTGTTCAAAAAATAACGCGGATATTTGTCTCAAAAACAATGCCAAATCAAAAAATCATATATCAAAACAGGAGGAAATTTTATGAGCGAACTCAAACGTACTCAGCTGTACGACGCTCACGTTGCGGCGGGGGCGGATATGGTGGACTTCGGCGGATGGGAGATGCCTATACAGTACCCCACCGGCATAGTAGCCGAGCACCTGTACACCCGCCACGCGTGCGGGCTCTTTGACGTTTCCCACATGGGCAGGCTGCTTATCGAGGGCCCCGAGAGGATCGCCTTTTTGCAGCATGTGCTTTCCAGCAACGTAATGGCGCTGGATATCAAGCAGGCACAGTACGCCATAATCCCTGATGAAAACGGCAGCGCCATAGACGACGCGTATCTTTACAAGTTCAATGAGGAGAATTTCCTGTTGGTGGTAAATGCCGCCAACACCGAAAAGGATCTGGCCCACCTTCTGCCAATAGCGAAGGAATACGACTGCACCATAACCGACATATCCGGGGACTACGCCGCGATAGCCGTTCAGGGCCCAAAGAGCAAGGAAATAATGCTTACCCTCACAAAGGGCAAGGCTGTAACCGAGCCCATGAAGAACGCGCTGAATATAATAGAGCTTGAGGGGCATAAGGCGTGGATAGCCAAGACCGGCTACACCGGCGAGCCTCTGGGCTATGAGGTATACGTAAAGAGCTGCGACGCAGAGTGGCTGTGGAACCGCCTCGTAGAGCTGGGCGGCAGGCCCGCGGGCCTTGGCGCCAGAGATACCCTGCGCCTTGAGGCCGGCCTTCCCCTGTACGGCCACGAGATGGGTAAGGGCCCCGATGGCAGCAATATGCCTATATTTGCCGTGTCCCTGGCCAAGTTTGCCGTAAGCTTCTCCGAGCAGAAGGGCGATTTCATTGGCAGGGCGGCGCTCACAAGGCAGTCAGAGGCCTTTAAGAAGATAATGAACCGCGAGTTCTCCGGTATGGACGTTCTGCCCAGGCGCATAATGCCCATAACCCTGCTGGATCGGGGAGTAATGCGCGCAGGCATGGAAATATACCGGAACGGAGAGCTTGTGGGCTGGGTCACCAGCGGCACAATGGTACCGTACTACCGCAGCGAGGGCGAAGGGCTCTCTACCGTGATAACCGACGAGACTGCCAAGCGCTCCATCGGCATGTGCTATATCGCCAGCGACGTGCTGGAGGACGACAAGGTGGAGATAGACGTGCGCGGCAAGCGGCTCAAGGCGGTTATACCTCCGTATCATATGAGGGTGGACGCCCCTCCTTTTGCACGCCCGATAATCTACGGCTATGAGCCCGCCCAGATGGACGTCAAGGTAGACGACAGGGCAAAGAAGGCCGTCGAGCTCATATTCGACGCAACCCACAACCACGAATGGCGCCAGCGTCAGTGCATCAACCTGATACCCTCCGAGAACAGCGCCAGCCGTGCGGTACAGCTCCTTTGCGCCTCCGACCCCGCCTTCAGGTATGCGGAGCACAAGAAGGTGAAGTCCTTCTACGATCAGGATATATTCTACTATCAGGGCACCAAGTTCATAGACCGCGTGGAGCAGCTTCTGGTGGAGCAGATGAAGGAATACTTCAACTGCACGGAGGTAGAGACGAGAGTCATCAGCGGGCAGATGTCCAATATGGCTACATTCTCCGCCCTCATGGACTGGAAGAACCGCCTTGACCGCAAGCATACTCCCCAGCGCCTGGGCTATGTGATGAATAACCATATAATCAAGGGCGGCCACCTTTCCGCTCAGCCCATGGGCGCCCTGCGCGACTATATTGCCATCGACCCCGTTACCGAGCGGCATGCCATAGTGAACTTCCCGGTATGCGAGGACAATATCTATAAGATAGACGTTGAGGAAACCAAGAAGCTTATCGACCAGTACAGGCCTGAGCTGATAATCTTCGGCAAGTCCATGGTGCTGCATAAGGAGCCCGTGGCGGCTATACGCAAGTTCGTGGACGAGCAGAACATACCCACCACCATAATGTACGATATGGCTCACGTTCTGGGCCTGGTGGGCGATTACTTCCAGAAGCCCTTTGAGGAGGGCGCCGAGATAGTCACCGGCTCCACCCACAAGACCTTCTTCGGCCCCCAGCGCGGCGTGATAGCTACCAACTGGAAGAAGGAAGACCTGAAGTACGGCCTCTGGGAGACCATACAGAGCCGCGCCTTCCCCGGCAGCGTATCCAACCACCACTTAGGCACCCAGCTTGGCCTGCTGATGGCCGCATACGAGATGAACACCTTCAAGGCCCAGTACCAGAAGGCGATAATCGAGAACGCCAAGCACTTCGCCAAGGCCCTGAAGAAACAGGGACTGGACGTTGCGGGCGACCCAGAGATCGGCTATACAGAGACCCATCAGGTAATAGCCTCGGTAGGCTACGGCATGGGCCCCGAGATCGCCGAGCGGCTGGAGCGCAACAACATAATCGTAAACTATCAGGCTACCCCCGATGAGGAAGGCTTCACCGCCTCCGGCGCGCTGCGTATGGGCATGAGCGAGATGACCCGCTTTGGCTTCGGCTTTGAGGAGTTCGACAAGCTGGCAGAGCTGATGGCAGACTGCATACTGCGCGGCAAGGAAGTAGGCGACGAGGTAACAAAGCTCCGCGGCGGCTACACCAGGATGCACTACTGCTTCGACGATGAGGAAATGCTCAACGCCTTGGAGAGCTTTTCCGCAAAGATAGGCCTGTAATAAGGCCGTAAGACCTAAGACGACCCGCCCGGGACTTCCGGGCGGGATGAAACAACAAAACATATAGAATAGTTTAACGGAGGTATTTAAAAAATGAATCATCCCAACGAGCTCAGCTACTCCAAGTCCCATGAATGGGTAAAGATGGATGGCGACACCGCCATAATCGGCATTTCCGATTTCGCGCAGGACGCCCTTGGCGACGTGGTGTTCGTAAACCTGCCTGCAGAGGGCGACGACGTCACCGCCGCCGAAGCCTTTGGCGACGTTGAGTCCGTCAAGGCCGTATCCGACCTGATCTGCCCCGTTACCGGCAAGGTCGTAGCCATAAACGAAGAGCTGCTGGATTCCCCCGAACTGCTCAATTCCGATCCCTACGGCGCATGGATAATCAAGGTCGAGGGCATCACCGACAAGGAAGAGCTGCTGGACGCGGCGGCATACGAAGAGTTCTGCGCACAGGAGGGCTAAATAATGGGCAGCTACGTTCCATCTACAGAGGCGGAACGCAGAGAGATGCTCAAGGCCATCGGTCTTACGGATTACCGGGAGCTTTACCGCGATGTGCCTGAGAAGATGTATCTCGACGAACCGCTGAACATACCCGAGGGAATGAGCGAACTGGAGGTCAGCAACGCCATATCCGCCATGGCGGCCAAGAATAAGGTATTCAAGACCGTTCTCCGGGGCGCGGGCGCATACGACCACTACATTCCCAGCATAGTGAAATACATTCCCACCAAGGAGGAGTTCCTTACCGCGTACACCCCCTATCAGGCCGAAATGAGCCAGGGCGTATTGCAGAGCATATTCGAGTATCAGACCATGATATGCGAGCTCACCGGCATGGACGTTTCCAACGCCTCCGTATACGATGGCGCTACCGCCGCGGGCGAGGCTGCCGCCATGTGCCGCGACCGCAAGCGCAGGGTGACGCTGGTTTCGGGAGCTTCCCACCCGGATACCATAAACACCGTACGCACTTACTGCTACGGCACCGGCGATGAGATGCGCATCGTACCCATGAAGGACGGCAAGACCGATATGGCCGCTCTCCGTGAGATGCTCACCGAAGACGTGGCCTCCGTATATATCCAGCAGCCCAGCTTCTTCGGACAGCTGGAGGACGCGACGGCCATAGGCGAAATGGTACACGCTGCCGGAGCAATGTATATAATGGGCTGCAACCCAATAGCGCTTGCAATAATGAAGACCCCCAAGGACTGCGGCGCGGATATAGCGGTAGGCGAAGGTCAGCCTCTCGGTATGCCGCTTTCCTACGGCGGCCCATATCTCGGCTTTATGACTACCCTCACAAAGCACATGCGTAAGCTGCCCGGCCGCATAGTAGGCCAGACCACCGACAGCAAGGGCGATACGGCATATGTGCTTTCACTTCAGGCCCGGGAGCAGCACATACGCCGCGAAAAGGCCAGCAGCAATATATGCTCCAATCAGGCCCTCTGCGCGTTTACGGCAGGCCTGTATATGGCTACCATGGGCCCCGACGGCATGGCGGAGGCGGCAAGGCAGAGCATGGCGAAGGCACACTACCTCGCCGCGAAGCTCTGCGAGATACCCGGCGTAATTCTTAAATACAAGGGCGACTTCTTCCATGAGTTCGTGACGGAGCTGCCCCGTCAGGACGAGGTGCTCAAGGCCCTCGAGGAGGCCGACATACTGGGCGGCCTGCCCGTGGAGGACGGCATAATGTGGTGCGCTACCGAGAAAGTAACGAGGGCTCAGCTTGACAGGGCCATAGAAGTGGTTAAGGAGGTGCTTGCGTAATGAAGCTGATATTCGAAAAGAGCGCGCCCGGACGCAAGTGCTCAATACTGCCCAAGTGCGATGTGGAGACCGTCGAGCTCCCAAAGGAGCTCCGGCGTGAATTGAAACCCGCGCTGCCCGAAATGAGCGAGACCGACATTTCCCGCCACTATACCGAGCTGAACCACCGGGTACACGGCGTGAACTGCGGCTTTTATCCTCTGGGCTCCTGCACAATGAAATATAACCCCCGCATTGACGAGGAGATGGCCGCGCTGCCAGGCTTTACGGCCATTCACCCACTCGCCCCCAAGCACACCACCGAAGGCTGCCGGGAAGTGCTCGACACCATACGCAAGTACCTTTGCGAGGTCACCGGAATGGCGGATATGACCTTTCAGCCCTCCGCAGGCGCCCACGGCGAGTTCACCGGCGTGCTGCTCATCAAGCAGTACCACGACAGCCGGGGCGACACCAAGCGCAGCAAGATAATCGTTCCCGATTCCGCCCACGGCACCAACCCCGCCACAGCGGCGATGTGCGGCTATCAGGTGGTAAATATCGCCTCCGCCCCCAACGGCTGCGTTGATCTCGAGGCGCTGAAGGCGGCGCTTGGCGACGATACTGCCGGCCTTATGCTGACTAACCCCAATACGGTAGGCATATTCGATGAGAACATATTAGAGATAACCCGCCTCGTACACGAGGCAGGCGGCCTCTGCTACTATGACGGCGCAAACCTCAACGCGGTAATGGGCGTTGTGCGCCCCGGCGACATGGGCTTCGACTGCATACACATGAATCTGCACAAGACCTTCGCAACGCCTCACGGCGGCGGCGGCCCGGGCGCAGGCGCGGTCGGCTGCAAGGATTTCCTTGCGAAGTTCCTGCCCCACAGCGCCATGATGGAGGGCGAGGGACATATCCAGGTACGCGGCTTTGCGGGCAACTTCCTCGTGGTAGTAAAGGCTCTTACCTACATAATGACTCTTGGCCGCGAGGGCATACCCGAGGCGGCGAAGAACGCCGTGCTCAACGCGAATTACCTCATGCGGAGGATACAGGGCACCTTCGAACCCGCATTCGACCGTATATGCATGCATGAGTTCGTGCTCGATCTTTCCGGCTTCAAGAAGGAGACCGGCGTTTCCGCTCTGGACGTCGCCAAGTCCCTTATCGATTACGGCATGCATCCGCCAACAATGTACTTCCCCATGATAGTGCACGAGGCGCTTATGCTCGAACCCACCGAGACCGAGAGCAAGGACACCCTGGACTGGGCGGCGGAGGTATACCGCAAGCTGTATGAGCTGGGCCATACCGACCCCGAATATATGCACGGCGCCCCCCACAACGCGCAGATAGGCAGGCCGGACGAGGTCAAGGCGGCTCGAAGCCCAATCGTCCGCTATACAAGGGCGTAAATATAACGGCAAATAATGATAGATAAACTCAAGCTTTACAGGGGTCAAAGCTTTGACCCCTTTTTCAATTTGGCGGTGGAGGAATATCTGCTGCAAAATACAGATGAGGGCTGCTGCACGCTGTATCTCTGGCAGAACCAGAATACCGTGGTGATAGGCCGCAACCAGAACGCTTTCAAGGAATGCCGTACCACCCTTCTGGAGGATGAAGGAGGAAAGCTGGCCCGGAGGCTCTCGGGCGGCGGTGCGGTTTTTCACGATCTTGGCAACCTTAACTTTACCTTTTTAGTTCCCACAGCGGATTACGATCTGGATAAGCAGCTCAAAGTGATAGAGCTTGCATGCGAAAAGCTGGGCGTGAAGGTCGAACGTTCCGGACGTAACGACATACTGGCAGATGGGCGCAAGTTCTCCGGCAACGCATTTTACAAGAACGGACCCCGCGCATACCATCACGGCACACTCATGGTGGACGTGGACCGAGAAAAAATGGGCCGGTATCTCAACCCCTCAAAGGCCAAGCTGTCATCAAAGGGAGTGGATTCAGTTCGCTCAAGGGTAGTTAACTTGAAGGAGCTTGCATCGGATACCACGATAGAGCTGCTTTCCGAAAAGCTCGCCGAAGCGTTTGAAGAGGTGTACGGCCTGCCGTATGAAGAGATAGGCCTTACGGAGCAGGACAAAGCCGCCATACAGCCGCTGTTTGAAAAGTACTCAAGCTGGGAGTGGCGTCTGGGCCGCGAGATACCGTTTACGTTCGAGTGCGGCGAAAGGTTCCCTTGGGGCAGCGTACAGATACAGCTCATGGTGGACGGCGGCAGGGTCAAGGAAGCGGAGGTGTACTCCGATTCAATGGACTGGAGCATAGCCGAAAGGCTGAAGGCGGCATTGGAGGGCGAGAGCTTCAGCGAGGCCGCCCTGTGCCTTGCCGCAGAAACGGCCTGTCCCGATATTGCATCGGATATCTGCCGTATGATCCAAGAACAGGAGATATAATATTTATGAAGGAATACCAACTGATAGTGATAGGCGCGGGCCCCGGAGGCTATGTGGCCGCGCTGCGCGCGGCAAAGCTGGGCATGACCGTTGCCGTAGTAGAAAACCGCGAGGCGGGCGGCACCTGCCTCAATAGAGGCTGCATACCCACAAAGACGCTGCTCCATTCCTCCGAGGCGTATCATGCTGCCACAGCCAGCGTCGGCATAGGTATACACGTAGAGGGTGCGCGTGCGGATATGAACGAGATATTCGCCTACAAGCGGCAGATATCCGCTAAGCTCAGCTCCGGAATAGAGAGCCTTTTTAAGGGCGCAAAGATAGACCTGATCAGGGGGCGCGCCCAAATAACCGCTCCCGGCCGCGTACACGTGGAGCTTAACGAGGGCGGCTGCGATGAACTGGCGGCGGAAAAGATAATCGCCGCTACGGGTTCCGTACCGGCCAGCCCGCCTATAACCGGGCTGGACCTTCCCGGAGTAATGACTTCCGACGAGCTGCTGGAGGGCTGTGACCATCTGTACGAGTCCATAATAATAATTGGCGGCGGCGTGATAGGCATAGAATTCGCCACATTTTACAGCGACCTCGGCTGCAAGGTGACCGTCATAGAGGGTATGGATAGGCTGCTGCCCAATATGGACCGCGAGCTCGGCCAAAACCTCGCCATGATACTTAAAAAACAGGGCGTGAATGTGTTCGTCAACTCCATGGTACAATGCGTGGAAAAGGACGAAAGCGGTCTCACGGTGCGCTTCAGCGAAAAGGGCAAGGACAACTCGGCGACGGGCGAGGCCGTGCTGTGCGCCATAGGCCGCAAACCCTATATGGACGGCCTGTTTGCAGAGGGCCTTGCGCCCGAGATGGACCGTAGGAGCATAAAGGTAGACGAGAAGTATCAGACCAGCATACCCGGGGTGTACGCCATAGGCGATGTATCCGCAAGGATCCAGCTTGCCCATGTCGCTTCCGCCCAAGGTACGGCATGCGTCGATATGATGAACGGCATGGAGAACAGCGTTGATATGAACGTTGTGCCCAGCGTCATATACTGCCGGCCCGAGATAGCGGTGGTGGGAATGACGGAGGCCGAGGCCAGGGAAGCGGGAATACCTGCAAAAGCCGGCAAATGCGTAATGTTTGGCAACGCCAGAACGCTTATCGCCGATCCGGGCCGCTGCTTTATGAAGGTCGTAGCCAATGCCGAGACCCGCGAGATAATAGGCGCGCAGCTCATGTGCGAGCACAGCTCTGACATGATAAGCGAGATATCCGAAGCTATGGCCAACCATCTCACGGTGGAAAGCCTGCTCAAGATAATGCGTCCACACCCGTCCTTTGAGGAGGCGCTCGGCGAGGCGCTGGAGGATCTTGCCGCAAAGCTTAATAAATAAAACAGGCATAATAAAACAGGGAGGGCATAAAAGCTCTCCCTGTTTGGCCTTGTCCTGCTATTTCGATATCAGCTTTGCCTTTTCCAGCGCCATTACCAGCAGCGGTATGAGGATTATATGCAGTATTATGCCGGGTATCGCCCCCGTGAACGCCCCCGCCCAGAAGGCGGCAAAGCCGAACTTTGACGGATCGAGCCCGGTGCAGAGGAAGCGCGCCGCGCCCCATACCAGACGGCCGGCTATCATGGCCGTTATGAGAGCGACGTATATGTTGCTTTTCTTCTTTGGCAGCGCCCTGTACATGAGCCCTGCCACGGCGCCGTATGCCGCAAGCTCAAACGCCATGCAAAGCGCGGTCGGGTACATCGGCGGCATACCGAACAGTACGGAGCGCAGGGGCGGAGCCACCACGCCGACCGCCAGTCCCCAGGGCCAGCCGCATACGAAGCCGCAGAGGAGCACGGGTATGTGCATGGGGGAAAGCATTGAGCCTATCTGCGGTATCTGTCCCGTCAAAAACGGAAGCATCAGTGCCAGCGCCAGAAACGCCGCCGCAAACACCACTGTCCTTACTGTTATGTTGTTGTTTTTCATGATAAAAGCTCCTTCCGGATGGCATAAAACAAGCGCCGCGATCCCTTCTGGGAAAGCGACGCCTTCATGACATCACAAAAAACGGTATTGATACAAGGTTTATTCAGGGGAACTTCTGTTCCTGCGCCGTCTTCTGACTGGCACAAGCCTATTGTACACGAAAAGCCGTCGGTTGACAAGATACATTTTACTCTTGCATCACGCCTTCCAGCTTGGCCATAGCGTCCGATATGAGAGCCGTCAGTGACAGCTCCTGAACGCCTGCCACTATATTGCCGCACCTGTTTACGGGCAGAAGTATCCGCACCGCATCGGATTGGGCAACGGCGACCGCCATTGCGGGCGTTATCTCCCCAAAGAGAGAATCCGCTATGACTATGCCTATTGGGCCTATTATTATATCCGCCTTGCGGCAGGCGACGATAAGCGGGTTTTCCCCCGCAGCCGCCTGATGGGCGCCGGCCTTTGCCATAGCCGCGGCAGCGGCTGAATTGGTGCCGACCGCCATAAGCCTTGCACCGGGGTACTTTTCCGCTATGGACCTTACCATCTGGCAGCCCAGCCTGCCGCCCTGACCGTCTATTACAAGTATATTCATTTAAACCTCTCCTTGAATATGCTCTCCTTTACAACTCTGTAGGCGGGAAGGTAAGCCTTCCTGTACTCCTCGCTGTGGGATACGGCTGGATAGCCCCCCTTTTTATATTCCGAAAGATATTCCTCAAGCTCAGCTGTTTTGAAAGCAAAGGCGCCCTGCGCCGTTACATGGCGGAGCACGTCCAGCTTTTCTAAAAACTCCGGAAGCGTGCCCTTTGAGCTGTTGGCGGTCTCCACAAACGCTTCATTCAAGCCCGCTATGCCGCTTTCCTTCAGCGCCTTAAGCTGTACTCGCGCCATGCCGCTTCCTATGGGTATCATGAGCGGCTGCATGGCGTCGTGATCTGTTGCCGCATACTCGTTGCGCAGTCTTATCAGGGCAGCCTCAGGGCTTTTGATCATATGGCCTCCCCCAAATTCGTTCTGGTACACCAGCTTTACAGCGTCGGCAGGCCGCATCCTGGGATACATGTTTGCGTGCAGAAGCAGCGCGTCCTTAAGCTCCACATTATTTACCCATACCTTGATTTTAACTTTGGCGTGCCTTAAAAAGGCATCCATGCTGATATGTTAGCACCGTCCCGGCCTAATTGCAATAAATTGCCCCAAAACAGAGTATCGGCAAAGCGGACGAATGCCGCCTTGCCGATACTTTGTTAGTTATTAGTTATCATTTGGCACTGCAGGAATTGCTGTGGCAGGAGTTTTTCATGGGGCAGGAACCACAGCTGCAGCCGCAGGAGGACTTGCCTCGTTTCTTCTGTTTTATAAGATGTATCACGATGGCCGCGATTACCGCTGCAAGTATAACTATCGCGATTATGTTTCCGATGTTTTCGCTTATCCAATTAGACATGGTCAATTCCTCCTTCTGACATATTACATCATTTCATTTTTTCTTTACGGCTTTGCGCTCAGCTTCGCAGCTTCCTTATAGGGCTTGAACAGCATGTATACCATGCCTGCGAGGAAGGCTGCGGCGGCAACCACGCCTAAGAGGTTTGCATTACCGGTAAAGAGGTTGCCGAACTGATTGATCATCAGGGCTATCACATATGCAAAGCCGCATTGATAGCCGATGGCAAACCAGGTCCAGCCGGCGTTATTCATCTCCCGCTTGATTGCGCCTATTGCCGCAAAGCAGGGTGCGCACAGCAGGTTAAATACCAGGAAAGAGTAAGCGGTAATGGGTGTGAAAGCGCTTGCAAGGTTAGAGTATACGCTGCCGTCGCCGCCGTACAGTATGCCCAGAGTACCTACTATGTTCTCCTTGGCGATAAGGCCGGTAATTGAGGCTACGACCGCCTGCCAGTTGCCCCAGCCCAGAGGCTTGAAGATCCAGGCTATCGCACCGCCTATGGAGGCCAATATGGAGTAGTTGATCTCATCCTCGGACAGCATCCTGAAGGTACCGTCCACGGTTCCGAAGTAAGTGGTGAACCATACAAAGATTGTGGAAAGCAGTATGATGGTGCCTGCCTTCTTGATGAAGCTCCAGCCCCGCTCCCAGGTGCTCCTGAGCACGTTGCCTGCGGTGGGCCAGTGGTATGCGGGCAGCTCCATTACGAAGGGCGCGGGCTCGCCGGCGAACCTCTTAGTCTTCTTGAGCATGATTCCCGAGATTATTATCGCGGCCATGCCGATGAAGTAAGCGGAGGTAGCTACCCATGCGGAACCGCCGAATATGGCGCCGGCAATCATTCCTATAAAGGGAACCTTAGCGCCGCAGGGAATAAATGTGGTGGTCATTATGGTCATACGCCTGTCGCGCTCATTCTCTATGGTACGGGAGGCCATTATTCCGGGGATACCGCAGCCGGTGCCGATCAGCATGGGGATGAAGGACTTGCCGGAAAGGCCGAACCTGCGGAAGAGCCTGTCCAGAATGAACGCGATACGGGCCATATAGCCGCAGTCCTCAAGGGCAGCAAGAAGCAGGAACAGCACCAGCATCTGAGGAACAAAGCCGAGGACCGCGCCGACGCCGGCGACTATGCCGTCAAGTATCAGGCCGCGGAGCCACTCGGCACAGTTGCCCTTGTCCAGAGCACTCTCAATAAGGACGGGGACGCCGGGGACCCATACGCCGTAGTCGGCAGGATCAGGCTCTTCGCCGATTTCCTGAAGGGTGGCCTTTGCAGCCTCATAATCCTCGAGGGTAGCAGTTTCCTCGGAAACCGCAAGGGTCTCCTCGTCCTCTATCTCGTAGGTAAATTTGCCGTCAGCAGGCTCGCCGTTTTCTTCGACATACGCTTCATAACCGTCAACTATGGCAGCGGCCTCGCCGTATTCTTCTGCTACCTCATTATAAGCGGCTGAACCGATGCCGAACAGGTGCCAGCCATCGCCAAACAGTCCATCGTTTGCCCAGTCAGTGGCAGATGCGCCGACAGTGACCATGGCGAGGTAGTATACGAGGAACATTACCGCTGCAAATATGGGCAGGCCCAGCCAGCGGTTGGTGACCACCCTGTCGATCTTATCGGAAGCAGAAAGCCGACCCTGATTTTTTTTCTTGTAGCAGCATTTGATTATCTCGGCGATATATACGTAGCGCTCATTGGTGATGATGCTTTCAGCGTCATCGTCCAGCTCCTTCTCGGCAGCTTTGATGTCGCTGTCAATGTGGTCGAGAACATCTTTGGAGATGTCCAGCTTCTCAAGCACCTTGTCGTCGCGCTCGAATATCTTTATGGCGTACCAGCGCTGCTGCTCAAGGGGCATGTTATGTACGGCAGCCTCCTCGATATGAGCGATAGCGTGCTCAACGGGGCCGGAGAAAGTATGCATGGGGACGGTTTTTGCGCCATGGGCGGCTTTGATCGCGGCCTCTGCGGCTTCCATGACGCCATCGCCCTTCAGGGCGGATATCTCTACTATCCGGCAGCCCAGCTTTTCGGAGAGCTGGGCGGTATCTATCTTATCGCCATTCTTGCGCACAACGTCCATCATATTGATGGCAACGACTACCGGAATGCCCAGCTCGGTAAGCTGAGTGGTGAGGTAGAGGTTGCGCTCCAGGTTGGTTCCGTCGATTATGTTCAGTATGGCGTCGGGGCGCTGGTCGATAAGATAATTTCTGGCGACTACTTCCTCCAGGGTATAGGGGGAAAGCGAATAGATGCCGGGCAGGTCCATTATGACCACATCCTCATGCTTCCTAAGGCGGCCTTCCTTCTTTTCTACGGTAACGCCTGGCCAGTTGCCGACAAACTGATTGGAACCGGTCAGAGCGTTGAACAGCGTGGTTTTGCCGCTGTTCGGGTTGCCGGCTAAGGCTATCTTGATTTGGTTATTCATGATAAAACTCCTTTGAAGTTAATATGCTTTAACTATGGTTCAAAAAAATATTTATTCAACTTCAATCATTTCGGCGTCGGCTTTTCTCAGACTGAGCTCATAACCGCGCACGTTTACCTCGATAGGGTCGCCCAAAGGGGCAACCTTGCGGACGAACACCTCAACGCCCTTGGTAATACCCATGTCCATTATGCGGCGCTTTACCGGGCCTTCGCCATAAAGCTTTACCACCCTGACGGTTTCGCCGATCTTGGCTTCCTTTAATGTCTTCATAGTCCTATCTCTCCTTTTTTCTTTCTTTCTATAAATAAATGTCAAAACAGGCGTT
>OOCI01001469.1_pt1 | contig 17324 bp, 21 predicted proteins | sample 1671761 | NCBI WGS metagenome assembly OOCI01 (sample SAMN06348190, study PRJEB24527) | human gut metagenome | biome: human gut; feature: ankylosing spondylitis patient; material: feces | host: Homo sapiens | place: China | collected 2015-10
GGTTAGAAATGCCATATTTTTTGAACCGAATATTCCATCTGTATTTCCACATGAAATCCCCAAGTGTGTTTCTTATAATATTACTTATCCCCCAAAAGAGATCTATGCTTCCTCCACTTCAAAGTAGCTGCTCCAGTTCGCGGACAACTTCTCATGCAGGGTGCTTACCGCAGAATCCAGATCTTCAATGGTTGGCAATCCCATATTTGCCGCTCCTTCGTTCATTGCGGTGGCAAGTGATGCAAGATTATCCTCGTCACCCAGATCCTCCAGCGATAATCCCAATTCATCCAGCTTCATCAGGATGCTGTCCGGATTTGTGCGGAATGTCTCTGACAACTCCTCAAGCAATGCCTCTGTTCCTGCCGCTGCGGTTCCCTGCGCCTGTGTCGTTCCCGTGACCTGTGTGCTCTCCGTCGCCTCGTCCATCTCCTGCGGCGGCATCGGCGGCATTGGCGGGCGTTCTCCGCTCATCATCCCCTGTGCATTGTAAGTGCTGCTCGGCATCGGAATGTCCATGTCCATCTGGCTGATGCCCGGCACATAACTGTCCGTGGCGCTGTTCTCTTCCTTCTGCTGTGTGGCCTGGGTCTCCTGCATCTTCTGCTTCCACTCTTCCAGTGCTTCCAGATATGCCTCGTAACTTGAACTCTCGACCTTCATAACCAATTCCTTTCTGAGGTGGTTCCTTCCCGAAATTGTGCCATCCTTTGCATTTTCCTCAAAATAGCTATCGGTTCCACCGCAGAAAAAATAACAGACTTCACATAACATTCAGATAACCGTCACATTACTCCCCGGACTGATAGACAATCTCTCCGTTTATGATGGTATATAATATCCGCGCGTCAACCGAAAACGGGGTGCCTTTTAGCAAAACAAAATCTGCATCCTTCCCTTCTTCAATGCTTCCGACACGATCTTCGGCGCCGATATGCCTTGCCGCCTGAATGGTAATTGCCCGCAGCGCATCAAACTCACGCATGCCGTTGTAGATTGCCCGCCCTGCGCAGAGCGGCAGATAGCGCTCCTCGATGACCGGCGAATCGGTGATGATCGACACCTCGCAGCCGGCATCCGCCAGAATTGCAGGCGTCTCAAATCCCTTGTTCTTCAACTCGTACTTCGTCGCATGACCGAAGGACGGACCGACCGCCACCGGAAAATGCTCCGCACCCAATTCCTTTGCGATCAGCGTGCCGTCCGTCACATGATCGAGCCTTAACCCCAGATGGAACTCCTTTGCAATGCGGATTGCCGTGCAGATATCATCCGCCCGGTGCGCATGCGCTTTCAGCGGTATCTCCCCGCGGATGACCGGCAGCATTGCTTCCAGTTTTGCATCGTAGGCGGGCATTTTGCTGATGTCCACCTGCTCCTCCCGGCTGCCGCGGTTGATCTCATTCCAGCTTGTCTCACAGCCTGCCTCCCGCAGCTTTTTATCGTAGATGATCGTCTTCTGCAGCACTTCCCGCAGTTTTGCCGCCACAGACATGCGCGAATAGACGCCTTTTTCCTTATAACAGTTCTTCGGATTCTCCCCGAATGCGATTTTCATGGCTGATTTTTCCCGGACAATCATGTCGTCCACGCGGTTTCCATACGTTTTGATGACGCAGAAGGTTCCTCCGATCACATTGGAGCTTCCCGGTCCTGTCGACACGCAGGTAACGCCTCCCTCCCTTGCCATGCGGAAAGTCTCATCCTGCGGGTTGATCGCGTCCACCGCCGAGAGCTGCGGTGTCACCGGATCGCCAAGCTCATTGAAGTCCTGCCCCGCAAAACCGACTGCATAACCGTCGAGCCCCAGATGGCAGTGTGCATCCACAAACCCGGGATAGACATCGATCCCCATCGCATCAATGACAGCCGCTTCATTGATGACTTTGCCCTCCAGCACAGGCGCAATCTTTTTTATTTTTCCATCCTCAATCAAAATATCCGCCACAAATGCCTCCTCGTCGACGGCATTGTGGATCGTTCCCTGTTTTAACAATAAATACTGACTCATCGCAATCCTCCTGTGTTATTCTTTCCCTGCTCTGTCCTTAATTTTTTCTTGCATTTTATAGTTATCCTGTTATAATACAACTAAGAAATGAGTTTTTCGACCGTACAGCTATTGCTCAAGCGGCTCGCTCGTTTCTTTTTTTATTCTCAGAATATCGTATAAATACATTTTTCCATCTTCATCATGGCGTATTAAAATCCTTGCGCCAAAGATATTATATCTGCACAAATTTCCCTCATCGTTGTATACAGGTATTGCAAAACGTGTATCATAACGATACCATCCATATTTTGCATCTGCCACATGTTTTTCCTCGTAATTAGGCGCAAATGTTTTACCGGCGGCAATTTTTATCATTGGTTCTACAATCTGAGATGCATTTGCATTTGCATGCCGATTTGCACCTTTTAGGCTTTTCGTATCTTTGGAATGCGTATATTCATCCGGAAAATCTTTCCCGATATAAATCTCATCGGATGTTTCTAAAATCTGCACGCAGCTTCCAACATATTCCTTTAAACACTGTTCCACTGTATTCCAGTCAATATTCCTTCTGCTTTTAAATCGTAAATCATTGATAATGACAACTTTATTTCCTTCCGCATCTTCCACAATGTCATAGTGATTTCTTATCTCATTCCTCGCATTGTCTGTATCTATACTTCTCGTATAGTATGCCAGCATCCTTGGAATATATTCTGGCGGGATTCTTCTACCTGTCTCCCACTCCTCCATCGTCCTGAGCGGAATACCAAATTTTTGACAAAACTCTTTTCTGTTTAACCCTGTCCGGCTGCGTATTTCTTTTACTGTCTCACTTGTTTCCATACCAGCATCCCCTTCTGCCAAGTCCTCATTGCGTGGTTTTCTTTTAATTTAGCACAACCGCTCTTTCCTGTCTATATTTATATATACAAAAACCACCGGGGCGGCACGCTATTGCATGCCGCCCCGGGGATTTTTGTATATGGGTATATCATCAAATAATATTAAGAAGAAACCTTATTTATGCCACGTTCTTCTTCAGAACGCCTAACAGTACCGCAGATACCACAGATCCGATTGCCAGTGCCACCAGATACATGAATGGATTACCGACGGTCGGGAATACGAAGATTCCGCCATGCGGTGCCATCAGAGTACAGTTAAATGCCATGGAGAGTGCTCCTGCGACTGCCGATCCTACGATACAGGACGGAAGTACATGTAACGGGTCAGAAGCTGCAAACGGGATAGCGCCCTCTGTGATGAAGGAAAGTCCCATAACAAAGTTTGTCGGTCCTGCCTTTCTCTCCTCTGCGGTGAACTTGTTCTTGAATACTAATGTTGCAATAGCGATTGCGATTGGCGGAACCATACCTCCGACCATAACTGCTGCCATGATGTTATAGTTTCCGGCTGCGATGGATGCTGTACCGAATACATAAGCAGCCTTGTTCACAGGACCGCCCATATCCACAGACATCATACCGCCGAGCAGTGCGCCCAGCAGAATTGCACTTGCGCCGTTCAATCCGTTGAGTCCGTTGTTGATCAGTGTGTTTAATGCTCCGATTGGCGGCTCAACCACGTAAGTCATAATCACACCGGTAATAAAAATACCAAGCACCGGATAAATCAGCATCGGCTTCATGCCTTCCAGGCTTTCCGGCATCTTTGAGCAGATCTTCTTAAGCAGAAGCACTACATAGCCTGCCAGGAAACCGGCTACCAGAGCTCCGAGGAAACCGGAGGTTCCATTTGCCGCGATCGCTCCGCCGACAAAACCAACAGCAAGACCAGGACGGTCTGCAATACTCATTGCAATAAAACCGGCAAGAATCGGAAGCATAAATCCGAATGCCGCGCCGCCGATCGACTTAAACATTGCCGCCACCGGTGTGATCGTACCGAAGTTACTTCTCTGATCCATCGGAAGAGAATTCAGATCTACGGAAAATCCATCGATCAGGAATGCCAGTGCGATCAGGATACCGCCGCCGACAACGAACGGAAGCATATGGGATACACCATTCATCAGATGCTTATAAATCTGATGTCCGACGCTGTCCTTCTCATCATCGTTTCTATTTGCCGCTTCTTTATTAGATGCGTGGTATGTAGCCGCATCTCCATTGATTGCTCTCTTAATCAGTTCCTCAGACTTGCTGATACCGTCTGCAACCTTACACTCAATGACAGGCTTGCCGTCAAAACGCTCCATTGGAACCTGTGTATCTGCAGCCACGATAATGCAATCCGCCTCAGCGATCTCCGCTCTGGTCAGCACATTCTTGGCTCCACCGGAACCTCTGGTCTCAACCTTGATGCGGCATCCTAACTCTGCTGCTTTCTTCTCAAGGCTCTCTGCGGCCATATACGTGTGTGCGATACCGGTTGGGCATCCTGTTACTGCAAGGATCAGCCTGCCGCCCTTTGTCTCAGTCTTTGCCGGCGCCTCTTTGGCTTCCTCGGCATCCTTTGCGCCCTCAGCCACATCGATGACGTGCAAAAACTCTTCCACGCTCTTTGCATTCCGAAGATCATTTGTGAACTTCTCATCCATCAGTAGTACAGAAAGTTTGCTGAGTACATCCAGATGCACATTGTCTTTGGTGTTCGGCGCAGCGATCAAAAAGATCAGGTCTGCCTTCTCACCGTCCAGCGACTGGAAATCCACACCGCCTGCAACACGCATTGCCGCAAGTCCCGGTGCCTTTACAACATCTGATTTGCAGTGAGGAATGGCAATTCCCTCACCAATACCGGTTGTGCCCTCCTCCTCTCTTGCGTATACCCCGTTTCGATAAGTCTCGACGTCGCCGATCTTACCACTTCTCGCCATCAGATCCACTGCGTGATCGAGGGCTTCTTTTTTGCTTGCAGCTTTTGCATTCAGGTCAATGCTCTCTACCGCTAACAATTCCCTAATTCTCATGATCCTTCCTCCATAATATTAAATGGTTTCTATTTAATCTGCGCACATTTTACAATTCTCATTTGCCGCAAAATTAAAACAAGTTTTGGTTCTTCTCCAGCAGATCAAGTACCTCTGCCTTTGTTGCAAGCTCTTCAGAAAAAGCGGATGCACTTCCTGTACATACCCCCATCTGAAATGCCTTGTCATAGGTTCCATGCTCCAAATATCCTGCAAGGAAGCCTGCCACCATGGAATCACCGGCTCCGACGGAATTGATCAGCTTTCCCTTCGGTGCCTGTGCCTGATACACCGAGCCGTCCTCGGCAACAAGTACCGCTCCGTCTCCTGCCATCGAAATAAGCACGTTTCTGGCCCCCCTCTCCTGCAGTTTCTTCGCGTAAGTCACAACATCCTCTTTCCCGCGGATCTCCACGCCAAAAATCTCTCCCAGTTCGTGATTGTTCGGTTTAATTAAAAACGGGTGGAACGGAAGTACATTTACCAGAAGATCTCTCGTGGCATCCACCACAATTTTTAAGTTCCTGCCCTGCAGATGCTTCATGATATCCATGTACATCGTCTGCGGCATCACATCCGGAATACTTCCCGCCATGACAAGTATGTCGCCATCCTTCAGTGCATCCAGCTTTTCATATAATTTATCAATATCAGAAGCAGCAATCGCCGGCCCCTGTCCGTTGATCTCACTCTCCTGCTCTGACCGGAGCTTGACATTGATCCGCGTCATTCCCTTGTCAACCGGGATAAATTCAGCATGAATTCCCTTATCAGCCACCAGCCGTTTCAGCTCCATACCGGTAAATCCCGCATAAAAGCCAAGTGCTGTATTCTCAAATCCAAGGTTCTTCAGCACCATGGATACGTTGATTCCCTTTCCACCAGGGAAAATAATCTCTTCCGTGGTGCGGTTAACCATCCCACAGGTAAACTTCGGAACGGTCACAATGTAATCTAAAGACGGGTTAAATGTTAACGTATAGATCATCACCTAAGATCTCCTCTCACTCGATATTGATGATATTGGAACAATCCTTGTATATTTCCTGTTTTAACTCTGTCGTAATCACGGTCGCCTTCTCAAACGGCGCGAACGTCACACTCGATATCTGGGAAAACTTGCTCTCATCCGCCAGAATGTAACAGTCTCTGCAATTCTCCATGGATTTCCGTTTTACCATCGCCTCTTTTAACTCCGGTGTGGAAAATCCCCTCTGCCGGCTGACACCATTGGCTCCCCAGAAGCCTTTCGTAAAATTGTATTTATCCAGTGTAAAAACGGCTTCCTCACCGACGATAGCCTCTGTCACCGCCTTGAACTCACCGCCCAGGATATAGACCTTGCATCCATGCTCCGCCAGCTTTTTCGCATGGCCGATGGCGTTCGTCACAAATACCGCCTGACGGTTTGCAATGTAATCAATCATCCGCTCCGTTGTCGTACCTGCATCGATATAAACAAAATCTTCGGCAGTAATCAGTCCCGCCGCATAGCGTGCGATCTTATCCTTTGCCTCCCGGTTCTGCTCCTTGCGGTGAACCACTTCATCATCGATGGTACTGTAGACCGTATTCTTTAAAATCGCTCCGCCGTGCACCTTGATAAGTTGACCGTTCGCATCCAGCGTATTCAGGTCTCTTCGCACAGTGGATTCAGAAGCGTCAAGTTCCGTCATTAGCTGCTGAACCGTCACACTCCCCATACGTTCCAGTATGGACAAAATCTTTGCAAATCTTTCCTCTGTCAGCATAATTTATTCTCCGTTTTCCGTCATATTCGTTCAAAATCGTTCATCTCTATAGTTGCATTATATTTCCGTTTCCAGTCACAGTCAATCATTTTCCGTCAAAATCGTTCACAAAAATCGTCATCGAAATTTGTATAAAACACACAAATAAAAAGAAGGCTGACTTCTTCACGAAATCATCCTTCCTCACAAAATTAGTATCTCATATTGCCCTCCCGTAGCGGCGGATTGCCTCCCGGATCTCCTCCTCCGTCACCCGCACAAGCTCGGTGTTGCGTGTCCGGTACTCGCGCATCACGTCAAACGGACGGTTTGCCAGATAGCACCGCAGTGCCATCAGCACCGCACTGTGCGTCACGACAAGCACATCGTCCTTCTCGCACGTCAGAATCTGTTCCAGCGCAGCCAGCGTGCGCCGCAGCACCTCGTTATAGCACTCTCCTCCCGGCGTATGGCAGAACCTCCTGTGGGTATCCCAGATGTGATGCCGCTCTGCTTCTGTCTCCCTTATCTCATCCCAGTTCCTGCCTTCCCAGTCTCCCAGATCCATCTCGCGCAGATCCCAGAGCCGGATGCAGTCGATGCCCAGCGCCTCCGTGGAAAAACGGGCTGTCTCTGCCGCCCGAAGCTGCGGCGACGTGTAGACTCTGTCCAGATGAAGTTCCCCGTCTCGCTGCTTCTCTAAGAGTGTCTCTGCGAGCCGCTTCGCCTGCTGTATTCCCTTCTCATCCAGCGGAATGTCCGTGGTTCCCTGTATCTTCTTTTTTACATTCCATTCCGTCTCGCCATGGCGTGTAAAGTAAAAATTCATATGCCTCTCCATTCATGGTGCCTGCATGGTTTTTACCGTTTCCACCCTAAGTATATACCAGGACCGATATCTTTTCCAAGAGCAAATACACACAAAAAACGGAAAGTCCGGTTTCCCTGACTTTCCGTTTTTATTATCTGGCAATATCGATACGCACCAGCGCCTTGCGTAGCGCAAACTCGGCACGCTTGACATCAATCGCCTCTGTCCGATTGGCAAGACGCTCCTCGGCGCGGGCTTTTGCCGCCTCCGCTCTCGCCTTGTCAATCTCGTTCGGCCACTCAGCAATCTCTGCAAGAAGTGTTACCTTTTCCGGCAGGATCTCTGCAAACCCGGAATGAACCGCAGCAATGATATCCTCCTCGCCCTGCTTGTGGATCGTTACAACCCCCGGCGCAAGAACCGTTGTGAGAGGAATATGCCGCGCATACACTCCAAGCTCTCCGGCAGCCGTATTAAATTCGATCATCGTCGCCGTTCCCGTGAAAAAGACACGATCCGGCGTAATGATCTCCACGTCAAATACTTTGTTCTCGTCTGCCATAGCTTATCCTCATTTCCGCTACTGTGCGTTGTTATACTTTTCGCGCACTTCATCAATGGTTCCTGCATTTAAGAAGTAACTCTCCGGAATGTCATCATGCTTTCCTTCCAGAATCTCCTTGAATCCGCGAACCGTCTCCGTGATCGGAACGTATTTTCCTTCCAGACCGGTGAACTGTGTTGCAACAGAGAACGGCTGGGATAAAAATCTCTGAATCTTTCTGGCACGGTTTACGACAAGCTTATCGTCCTCAGACAACTCGTCCATACCCAGAATTGCGATAATGTCCTGCAATTCCTTGTACTTCTGTAAAATCTCCTGCACACCGCGCGCCACCTCAAAATGCTCCTGACCCACGATACGCGGATCCAGAATACGCGACGTAGATCCGAGCGGATCCACTGCAGGGTAAATACCAAGCTCTACGATCGAACGATCCAGAACCGTCGTTGCATCCAGATGTGCGAATGTCGTCGCCGGTGCCGGATCCGTAAGATCATCCGCCGGTACATAGACTGCCTGTACGGATGTGATGGAACCATTCTTCGTGGATGTAATACGCTCCTGGAGCGCACCCATCTCCGTCTGTAACGTCGGCTGATAGCCAACGGCAGAAGGCATACGTCCTAAGAGTGCGGACACCTCGGAACCTGCCTGTGTAAAACGGAAAATGTTGTCGATGAAAAGGAGGACATCCTTTCCACCTTTGTCACGGAAATACTCTGCCATGGTAAGTCCCGTAAGTGCCACCCGCATACGCGCTCCCGGCGGCTCGTTCATCTGTCCGAACACCATGGTCGTCTTATCGATAACGCCGGATTCCTTCATCTCGTAGTAGAGATCGTTACCCTCACGGGTACGCTCACCTACACCGGTGAATACGGAATATCCGCCATGCTCTGTCGCTATGTTGTGGATCAGCTCCTGGATCAATACCGTCTTGCCTACTCCTGCACCGCCGAAAAGTCCGATCTTACCACCCTTCTGATACGGGCAGAGAAGATCTACGACCTTGATACCAGTCTCAAGCATTTCCTGCGACGTTGCCTGATCCTCGAATGCCGGTGCCGGTCTGTGGATCGGCCAGTGCTCGACATCCTTCGGCGCGTCGATCTCATCGATCGGATTACCCAGAACGTTGAACATGCGTCCGAGCGTATTCTCTCCGACCGGCACGCTGATCGGTCCGCCCGTGGCGATTGCCTCCATACCGCGCACAAGTCCGTCCGTCGGTCCCATGGCGATACATCTGACCGTATCATCACCCAGATGCTGGGAAGCCTCAACGACAAGCTCACCACCGTTCTTTAACGGAACGCGGATTGCATCGTTAATCTCCGGCAGCGCGCCTTCCGGAAACTTGATATCCAGAACGGCACCAATAATCTGGGTAATCTTACCCGGGCAATCCTGACTGCCTCTATTATTTGCCATCGCTATTTCTCCTTGTCTGTTATTTTCTATCACCAAATCCTGCTATGCAGCTTCGCGCTTCCACCGCCATCCGGCGCCGGAACTTTTTGCACTGCTGCTTCCTAAGATATCGCAGAAGCTCCCGCAATAATCTCCGTGAGTTCCTGCGTAATAGAGCCCTGACGTGCTCTATTGAATTTGAGTGTCAGATCACTGATCATATCTTCCGCATTACTGGTCGCAGAATCCATCGCCTGCATTCTGGCTCCGTTCTCACTCGCAACCGCCTCCACCAGCGCCCCGTAAAACAGGCTGGTGACATACTTCGGAATGATCATATCCAGCGCTTCTTCCTCGTTCGGCTCGTAATTCATGAGCACCTTCTCATCCGCCGCTTCCCGCATCTCGTCCTCGTCGAACTCCACCGGAAGAAGCTTGATGAGCTTCGGCTCATGGCTCACCGTATTCTTAAAATGCGTATACGCAAGATAGATCTCTCCGATCTCTCCGTCCGTATAGGCTTTTAAAATCTGTTTACAGAGCTCCGCCGCATCCTCATAGGACGGGGACTCCATAATCGAAGATCCATCTGCTGCAATCTCATAGCCCTTTCGCTCCAGAGCTTCTCTTCCCTTGTTACCGATGGCGTAGACTTTTGCATTCTCTGTCGTGATGTCCTCGCTTCCGGTCACCAGCTTTACAATGTTGGAGTTGTAACCTCCGGCAAGTCCACGGTTGGAGGTAATGACCACAACCGCTTTTTTGTCACTCTCACCCTTCTTGAGATACGGGTGATTGATCGTGCCGGACTTCGCCAGCATGGAAGTCACTGTCCGGTACATATACTGGAAATACGGGTTCGTCTGCTCTGCACGGTTCTTGGCTTTCTGCAGCTTCACGGTAGACACCAGCTTCATGGCTTTTGTGATCTGCTGTGTACTCTGTATACTGCTCTTACGTCTCTTTATGTCTCTCATCGAGGCCATAATACGCACACCGCCTTTCTGCCGTCTACTTTGTGAACTCTGCCTTGCACTCTGTGATTGCCTTTATGAGCTTCGCTTCTGTCTCTTCGCTGATTACCTTCTCAGTGCGGATTGCTTCCGGAACCTCCGGATATTTCGTATCCACATACTCGAACAGTGCCTTCTCAAACGGAAGGATGTCCGCAACCGGAATATCCATCAGATATTTGTTGGTTGCCGCGTAGATAATCATAACCTGCTTCTCAACCGGCATCGGCTGATACTGCGGCTGCTTTAAGATCTCCTTGATGCGCTCGCCCTGCGTCAGCTTCTCCGTCGTATCCGCATCCAGCTCGGAACCGAACTGTGCGAAAGCTGCAAGCTCTCTGTACTGTGCCAGCTCGGTACGGATCGGCGCCGCAATCTTCTTCATCGCCTTGATCTGCGCAGAACCGCCTACTCGTGAAACGGAGAGACCTGCGTTGATAGCCGGCCGGAAACCTGCGTTAAACATCTCTGTCTCAAGGTAGATCTGACCGTCCGTGATGGAAATAACATTGGTCGGGATATAGGCAGATACATCGCCCGCCTGCGTCTCGATGATCGGAAGCGCTGTCAGGGAACCGCCACCCAGCTTATCGGAAAGTCTTGCTGCACGCTCAAGAAGTCTTGAGTGTAAGTAGAAGACATCTCCCGGATATGCCTCACGTCCTGGTGGTCTCTTGAGGAGCAAGGAGAGTGTACGGTATGCCGCTGCGTGCTTACTTAAATCATCGTACACAACGAGAACATCCTGTCCGTTCTCCATCCATTCCTCACCGATCGCACATCCGGCGTATGGTGCAATGTACTGTAATGGAGCTAAGTCGCTGGCGGTACTTGCAACGACTGTTGTGTATGCCATTGCGCCGTACTCTGTCAATGTCTTTACGATATTTGCTACGGTCGATGCCTTCTGACCGATTGCAACGTAGACACAGTTTACGCCCTGCCCCTTCTGATTGATGATCGTATCGATCGCGATTGCTGTCTTACCGGTCTGTCTGTCGCCGATGATCAGCTCACGCTGTCCTCTTCCGATCGGAACCATGGCGTCAATCGCCTTGATACCTGTCTGAAGCGGTGTGTCAACCGACTTACGGGAGATAACGCCCGATGCGACTCTCTCAATCTGTCTTGACTTCGTGGTTGCGATTGGTCCTTTGCCATCGATTGGCTGACCGAGCGCATTTACGACACGACCAAGCATCGCATCGCCAACAGGCACTTCCACCACGCGTCCTGTTGTCTTCACTATATCTCCCTCGTTGATATTTTTATGATCACCGAGAAGAACCGAACCTACATTGTCTTCTTCCAGGTTCATAACCATGCCGTATACTTCACCTGGGAATTCCAGAAGTTCGCCCTGCATCGCATTCTCAAGACCGTGAATACGTGCAATTCCGTCCGCTACCTGGATAACTGTTCCAACGTCGGATGTTTCCAGTTTTGTCTCATAGTTCTTAATCTGTTCTTTGATTACGGAACTAATCTCTTCCGGTTTTAAATTCATGGAACACGAACACCTCCTTCTTATGATTGTGCGAGTGCCTTTGACATCGTCTCAATCTTGGTTTTGATACTGCTGTCAACCACTCTGTCATCAATTCGGATCACAAGCCCGCCGATGATGGATGCATCTACCGTATAGGTTACTTCCATCGAAGCGAAATCTGTCGTCTCAAGCAGACGCTTCTCGATTGATGCCTTCTGTGCACCGGTAAGTGCAACCGCACTTGTCACACTTGCAACTCCTATATTTTTTACTCGTTTTACCTGTCTGATAAAATAGTGAAGCACATCTACAATCTTGCTGCCATGATCTTTCTCAACCATGATGCCGAACAATCCGACCATATCCTTTGATACGCGTCCTTTGAAAATGTTATCCACTATCTTCCGCTTCTCGTCCTTGTCAATCTGTGGATGCTTGAGAATGCGGAGCAATTCTTCGTTTTCCTGTAACACTGTCACAAGAGCCTGCGCTTCTTCGTAGAGCATATTCAGACTGCCTTCTTCCAAGGCAAGTTCCAAAAGTGCATCTCCATAGGTTGTTTCTACTTGTCTCGCCATGTATCATCACCCATCTCTTTCAGCGTCTCATCAATCAGAGAAGCCTGTGTGCTCTCATCGAGAGAGGATGCAACGAACTTTCCTGCCATCGCGGTTGCTACGCCGATGATCTCCTGTTTCACCTCATCCTTCACACGTTCTTTTTCAAGCTCGGCTTCGCTGTTTGCTCTGTCGATAATGCGTCCTGCCTCTTCCTTCGCCTCGGCAATGATGTTTTCCTCGTTCTTCACCGCACGTTTTCTTGCGGAAGAAAGGATCTCACCCGCTTCGCTGTTCGCATTTTTGATCTTCTCATCATACTCTGCACGAAGCTTCTCTGCCTCCGCGCGGTCTGTCGCCGCATGGGAAAGGTCATCCTTAATCTTGTTCTGTCTGTCCTCGAGCACCTTGCGCACCGGGTTGATCAGCACATAAGTCAGAAAGATGAAGAGCAGAAATACCGCAAGTCCCTGTATCAGAATATCGAACAGAAGCTGCGCATCCAGACCGAAGATACGGCCCGTCTCCTCTGACAGAAGCGCGATATTTGCAATTCCTGTCATATTTTACTCCTCCTAATTTTGTTCTTACTTGAAAGGCTTAACGAACATCAGAAGAAGTGATACAACCAGACCGTACAGACCGGTTGTCTCGGCTACCGCCTGTCCAAGAAGCATCGTTGACATGATGTCACCCTTTGCACCCGGGTTACGTCCAACTGCGGAAGCACCGTAACCGGCAGCGATACCCTGACCGATACCAGGACCGATACCGGAACAAACTGCAATACCTGCACCGATTGCGGATGCAGCGTTAACTATTGTTTCACCTGTAATACCATTCATGAAATAATTCCTCCGTTTTTCTAAATATTAAATCTTATTACCCTTCTACATTTCGCTTATTTGCAACAAATGTCATCGTCAGCATACAGAATACATACGCCTGGATCACACCTGAGAACAAATCGAAGTACACATGCAGTGCCGATGGAATACCAATCTTTACAAATATCGGCAGCATGCCATAGTAAAGTGCCATCATAACGGTTCCTGCCAGAATATTACCGAACAAACGCAGCGACAGTGATACCGGTGTGGCAAACTCACTGATCACGTTGATCGGGAAGAACAGGAATATCGGATCGAACAGACTCTTGAATGCACCCCATTTCTGGTAACGAATGGATGCGTACTGTATCATGACAAATGATACAAGTGCGATACAGAGCGTCGTTCCGTAATCCGCGGTCGGCGGCCGAAGCATAAACAAGCCGGATATGTTCGAAAAAAGTACAAATATGAACAAGGTTCCGATGTAATTGATATAATGCTTACCAGCTTCTTTTCCCATCGTGCTGTTGACGAACTTGATCAGTGATTCGATGGCAAGCTCGACTCCAGTGGCGAATTTACTTGGGTTATCCCGCGTCTTCAGCACACTTCTTCTGGCACAGATTGCTAAGATCGCAATCACCAGCAGTACAATGAAGGTGCAGACATGGGTGGTGGTAATATATACCGTCGTGCCAAAGAAATGAATCGGATACAGTTCGTGGATATAGAAATCTACATCTTCGGAGCTGTTACTGATTACTTGTATTCCAGTGGCAAACCCACTCCTCATACGCTTTTCCTCCTTTTTTAATTTTTGTCTTTATGTTCTTCCTCAGGTTCTTCAAGCCCAAGGCGAATCAACCATTTCCGCATCTGTGGTTGCAGATAGGCGCAGATCTTCGGTTCGATCATTCCAAGTGCCACGCCTGCAAATGCTGTGATTCCAAGAAAAATGGAACCCACCAATAAAGCAAGCGTCACGATCATCCGCAGCAGACTGTTCACGATCACCTTTTTCTTCGCACCTGCCTCGCCCATATCGAGTGCCTGATCGAGCACATCATAGATATGGTAAATGCGCAGTGCCCCGCCGAGATTGCCGACGAGCAGTGCAAGAGCAAAGATATAATATGGACGCATAAAAAATGCACCGGTCGCCAGAAAGACGATCATTCAGATAGCCATGCCGATATACATTTCCTTCAATATTCTGTGAACCTCTGCCATGCTATGCCTGTCTTTTTGCCTCCACTTACTTGTGTTTATTATCCGAATTATTCAGGAATTTCCGTATAAGAATATACACGGAGCGAAAACCCGCCAGCACACCGATCACGATAAACCATACCATAAAATCCTTCCCAAATATACGCTTTATCAGATATGCGATGCCCATGCTTATAAAGATCGTAACCACCATCGTAAACCCAATCTGCGTGATGAGATACAGCATCTTTAAGACCTGGCTTCTTTCTTTGTTATTCATTAAAACCCTTCCAATACAATCAGATATACTCAAAGCTTATTATATAAGATTTTTCCTTATTTTTCAATCATTTATACACCGAATTAAACAGTATTTCAGAATTGTATTTTTCGCGAAAAGGTTGTCATTCCCTAACGATTGATGTAAAATAGCGGCATGGAAACGAAACTATTAAATGGAAATAACAAAGAAGCAATTGCAGAGGCATCGAAAATCCTGCAGGACGGCGGCTTGGTCGCATTTCCGACCGAGACAGTCTATGGATTAGGTGCTGACGCATTAAATGCAGATGCAGCCGCAAAGATCTACGCTGCCAAGGGACGGCCAAGCGACAATCCGCTGATCGTCCACATCGCAGATACCGATGCGGTAGAGAAGCTGGCAGATCTCGAGACGATGAACCGGACACACCCAGACATGGTGAAGAAAGCGCACATGCTGATGGAAGCTTTCTGGCCGGGTCCACTGACGATCATCTTCCCGAAGCTTGCCATCGTCCCGGACGGAACGACCGGCGGACTGCCGACCGTTGCGATCCGGATGCCATCCCACCCGATCGCACAGGAGCTGATCCGCACAAGCGGTGTCTCCATCGCGGCCCCATCTGCAAACACTTCCGGCAGACCATCACCAACGACCGCACAGCATGTATGGGAGGACATGGACGGCCGCATCGAGATGATATTAGATGGTGGTGCCGTCGGAATCGGAATTGAATCGACGATCGTCGATATGACAGGCACGATCCCAACGATTCTTCGACCGGGCTTTATCACGAAGACGATGCTCTCCGAGATCGTCGGCGACGTGACGATCGATCCAGCTATTATCGAGCCGGACCCGAATCTTCGTCCGAAAGCACCCGGCATGAAATATACACACTATGCGCCACACGGAACACTCAGTATCGTGGAAGCTGTCGCAGACGAATCGGCAAACCGGGCAAGTCTGCATTCCGGTGTCAAGGTCTCCTACAACGCGACCGAAGCGGAAACATTGCGCGTAGCGGAGAAAATCAAGGCACTTGTAAATGAAAAGGAAGCACAGGGCTACAAGGTTGCGATTCTCACAACCAAGGAGCATGCATCCTTATATAAGAACTATTCGCATGTACTGATCGTCGGCGAGGGAAGCAAGGGACAGACGATTTCCGCACGGCTTTATGCCGCCCTGCGTGAATGTGACAGCGAACAGATGGAATATATGTACAGCGAAGCATTTGACCAGAACGAACTCGGTGGTGCCATTATGAACCGGCTGTTAAAGGCGGCAGGACACAGGGTCATCACTGTGTAGATATCATACATGCAAACCACATTAATGTATGATGTACATAATTACAATTCTAAAGCAGACCATCGAAGCACGCCGGCACTTAATGAGCGACTGATTTTGTCGCGAATTTAGTACCGCTGCGTGATGAGCTGAGCGGAAGCGCGTCTGCGTAGAATTCGTAATTATGTACATTCTTATATTTATATATGGTTTGCATGTATTTCATAAAATTACAGGAGGATTTAAGATATGACAATCGCAATTGGAAGTGACCACGGCGGATATGAACTCAAGCTGGAGGTTATCAAGCATTTGAAGGATCGCGGATTTGAAGTGACAGATTACGGCTGTGACAGCACAGCATCCTGCGACTACCCAATCTATGGAAAGGCTGTTGCAGAGGCAATCGCCGCCGGCAAGCAGGATCTGGGTATTCTCATCTGCGGTACCGGTATCGGTATGAGCATGGTTGCAAATAAGGTCGAAGGTGTCCGCGCCGCACTCTGCAGTGACTGTTTCTCTGCACAGGCAACCCGCGAGCACAACAACGCCAATGTACTCTGCATGGGCGCACGTACAATCGGACCTGGTCTTGCACTTATGATCGTGGACAAATTCGTGGATACACCATTTTCTAACGACGAGAGACATGTGAGAAGAATCAAGATGTTCTCATAGACCTGATCAAATCACGTTACACCGTTGTAATCCACGAACCTGTGGTCGTTGAATCGCGGGCAATTCAGGAATAAGGCAGGACGAATATGCAGACGATTATTACAAACCTCAAACGAGCCTCTGTAGAAATCAAAAGAAGAAAGCAGAAGCGGAGGAGGTGCAGGCATGAGAGCAGCGGAACAGCAGGATGTAGCTATCCAGGAAATTAAAAAGCGCAGCAATGGACAGTTCTCCCTTATGGAAGCGTCTATGTATCCCGTACTTGGACGGTTGAAAGAGCAGGGCGATGTTACGATGGAGACGGTACAGAAAACACCGAAGTCCAAGCGTGTCTATTATCATATTACCGAGATGGGGCGCAACCATCTGGCGCAGATGAAGCAGATCTTTGCAGATACTGTCGGAATCATCAATACGATCATTCAGGCATAATGTATTATATATTATACAGACGATCGCACAGAAAAAGCGGGTATGCATTTGGCATACTCGCTTTTTTTATCTTTTCTTATTTTGCTGGCTTCGGCGTTCCACAGGTACAGGTTG
>OOCI01001471.1_pt1 | contig 17305 bp, 10 predicted proteins | sample 1671761 | NCBI WGS metagenome assembly OOCI01 (sample SAMN06348190, study PRJEB24527) | human gut metagenome | biome: human gut; feature: ankylosing spondylitis patient; material: feces | host: Homo sapiens | place: China | collected 2015-10
CAAGCTCCTTACCGTTTACCATCAACTCGAAACGCTCGGTCAAGCCTGGCTTAGAGCGGTGCATCTTGGTCAGTGGAGACATCTCTACAGGATAGTCGGTGATGAAGGTTGGCTGGAGGAAAGTACCCTCGCAGAACTCACCGAAGAGTTCGTCGATCAACTTACCCTTACCCATGGTCTCATCTACATCCATGCCCTTCTCCTTGCAGAATGCGCGGATTTCTTCCTCTGTCTTGCCGTTGCAATCGAAACCAGTCTTTTCCTTGATGGCATCGAGGATAGGAAGACGGCGATATGGAGCCTTGAAGCTAATGATGTTACTATCTATCTCGCGTTCTGGCTTTCCATTGACTGCGATACAGATAGTCTCGAGCAATTTCTCAGTGAATGACATCATCCAGTTGTAGTCCTTGTACTGAACATAAAGTTCCATACAGGTGAACTCTGGGTTGTGGTTACGGTCCATACCCTCGTTACGGAAGTTCTTGCCAATCTCATAAACACCCTCGAAACCACCTACGATAAGGCGCTTCAGATAAAGCTCAGTAGCGATACGCATATACATATCCTGATCGAGCGCATTGAAGTGAGTGATGAATGGACGGGCAGAAGCACCACCAGCGATGCTCTGGAGAGTAGGAGTCTCCACCTCTGTATAACCAGCGTTGTCGAGAACGCTGCGGAGTGTACGGAGAACAGTAGCACGCTGCAAGAAAGTATCCTTTACGCCATCGTTGACGATGAGGTCAACATAGCGCTGACGATAGCGCAACTCAGGGTCGTCGAACTTGTCGTAAGCAACACCATCCTTATATTTTACGATAGGGAGTGGTTTCAAACTCTTAGAGAGCAGGCACAGTTCCTTGGCGTGAACTGAAATCTCGCCAGTCTGTGTGCGGAATACGAAACCCTTTACACCGATGAAGTCACCGATATCGAGGAGTTTCTTGAATACAGTATTATAAAGGTCCTTGTTCTCGTCTGGACAAATCTCGTCGCGTGCGATATAGACCTGGATTCTTCCCTTTGAGTCCTGCAACTCTGCGAAGCTGGCTTTACCCATTACGCGTCGGCCCATCATACGACCTGCGATGACTACCTGGCGTGGCTCTTCCTCATCTTTGAATTCAGCTTTGATATCAGTGCTGAATGCATTGGTTGGAAACTCTGCAGCTGGGTATGGATCAATGCCCATCTCGCGCAATGTTTGAAGACTTTGTCTGCGAACGATTTCCTGTTCGCTTAACTCTAAAATGTTCATATTCTATTTAGATATATCTAATTTTGTTATTCTGTCTGCAAAAATACAAATAATTTTCTGAACTCCACCTTATTTTTATGCTTTTTAATATAATAAGTCGGAAATAGTTGTGCAAACATTTGCATTATAGCTTAATGAAAATCTTCTTTTGGTACATCCAGATGCCCATCGCTGCATGAATGGCAACAAAAAACAGGGCATAGGTGAGGGAAACCAGATACTCGTCTGAAATGACATTCCTGATGAGGCCTAACAGGTCGTCCTTGATGCCGTATGTTCCGAAAACGATGGCAAGGAACTCGCTCAGGACATAAAGAAAAAGTGGATTCATTCCGAAAGACAGAAATAGAACTGTTATCGGATTCTCCTTTGTTTTTATTGTCTTTCCTTCCGCATTTGCTTCATTCTTTCCTTCTGCACTGATTTCACCCCTGTCAATCCATTGGATGAGCAGACTCAAGATCCAGGCAGCAAAACCACAGGTCACAAATACATAGCTTGGACTCCATATTCTCTTATTGATGCCGAAACCAATCAAGGAAAGGAAGAAACCAAGAATGAGCATGACAAGACCACTGATTTTCAAAAACTTAATTTTGGAATGAACGTTCTGGCCTGCAATGCTGATGTATTTGCAACAGAGGAAACCTATCATCGTATGGGCGATGGCTGGCAATGTGCTCAGCAGTCCTTCGGGATCTACCGGACTCTTATGATAGAGGTGATCGTAGCCGAAAAAATGGAGATCTGCCTGGGCGATGATGTTGACTGATGCATCGTAGGCATAACCGTTGCCGAAAGCTAAGATGCCCATATAGACTATGATGATGCCGAGGATGATATGGACAAAATACCGTAGGTTGATATGGATGGCCAACAGGGATACAATGCCATAACAGAGGGCTATGCGCTGTAAGACTGCCCATATACGCAGATGCGCAAAGTCTAATCCATTACCCGAACAAACCATATCAAACCAGTTGATACTGAGTCCGATAAGGAAAAGCAAGATGGTGCGTTTTGCGATTTTTCTGTAGATAATTAGCGAGGGCTTAAACTCCGTCTTTCTCAAAGACAGATAGGTGGACATACCCATCATGAAGAGGAAGAAAGGAAAGACCAGGTCGCAGGGAGTCAAGCCGTTCCACTTGCTATGCGTCAGAATATGATAGTTCTGTTCACCGCCATTATTGACCAATATCATGAGGGCTACTGTGAGCCCTCGCATGATATCCAGAGATTTGAGTCTGATCATAGTTTTCTGGGTGTTTTATCTTGTTCTTAATATTTCTTATCTGATAAAATTGATAACTTCCTTCGCCACTTCCACACAGTCTCCTTCAGGTTGATCACTGTAGGTATTGTGCTGCAGAGTCCATGGTTCCTCTATAGCATACCAGTCAATTAGCGGACCGCCAGGCAATGCCATTTGGAAGAGTTCGGCAGCAGTCTTGTTAGCATTCTTACCACCGCCTAACGCTTCGTAATCCACTTGGGTGCTGGCTTTCATCTGGTCTTTTAATGCCTTCATATAGGTACTCCATCTTTTGTAGTAGAAGTCTTTCAGTAAACCTTGCCATTCCTTGTGTGCATAGTCTCGGAGCCCTCCCTTATCAGCACAGGTGCGATTTCCCCATGTGGTAATCTGTACACGAGCATTCCATTCATATTGGTCTTTCTCTGCCGTAGTCTTGCCGATTTTGCGTGCCTGTTCTGTCCAATGTCCCAGACGGAATTCAGAACGGGTGCCTAAGAGTTTGTCCTGCAGGAGAATCATCTTCAGGAATCGGTCTGCATTCTTGTCAAAGTCTTTACGGTCAAAGGCATTGTAGTCGGCAATCGTCTGCAGGTACTGTTTTCTGCCCTGATCGGCGAGAGCCTGTCGGCAGATATCCACGAGGTCATATTCGTAGTTGTTGTTTCCTTTGTATTTATCAGCTACTTGTGCGAAGAGGATGGCAGCCTGTCGGGTGTCTTCCGGATCATAGTAGTTGTGCATTTTCGACCAGCTGGAAACCTGGAAATTGTTTAATGATGGGCGTCCGCAGAAGATGCTCTCATGGGGACCTTGCTGGTTGTTGCCGAGCGGACAGTTGTAGATGCTTTTTGCAAGCAAAGTCCAGGCTTTCACGATTGTATCATCGTGGACGCCATATCTGGCAAAGCAGTATTCCTGGATCCATTTTTCCTTGGTCATCTTCTCCGCTCTCCAAGGCAGTTCGCTCATCAGTTCGAACATCACCGGGTTGTTTTCTGAACCTTCCATCGTAAAGCCCCAGCCCTTCAGTGAAGAGTTAGTGATGAGTGAAGAATTCTCTTGCTTTTGGGTGTCCGTTTTCCCCGTTCCGAGATAAAAGTTGTTGAGAAGCTGATCCATTCTTCCATGAAGACCCACGTTTCCGCCAAAGTTCTCCAGAAGACAGAAAAGCCATTGATGCTTGCCGTATCCACCTTCCCGTTTCCAGATACTCGGACTTCCGAACATCGGGCGGCATTCAGAGAAGAGGTCGAGTATGAGGAGGTCGCCAACCTTCAGATTTTCTATCATCTGTGGACGTGGATTCTCGGTCCATCCCTGAACCACCCACACAGCCTCAGAATTGGCACGCTTCATGGCATCCATCAGCACCTTTCCTGCTTTTCCGTAATCAACGGCAGCATCATCATTGCTTTCGTGGAAAGGATCCATGGAGTAATAGGAAGCCTTACCGAAGAGATGGGTGAGCTCCTTATAATATAGGTCTGCGATTTCTGCAAATCGGGCATCCGTAGGCGATAGGTTGGCAGGGCGCTGATAACCATTCCAGCGACCACCATCAGTCACGTTGAGTCCTAACTTTTCTTTGGCGTCATGAGGCATCATACCGCAATAGCCCGGCAAGACAGGTTTCATGCCAAGCTCTTTCATTCTTGCCAATATCTTCTTCTGCAATACTTCCTGTTGCTTGTACCAGTTGAGTGGCAGCGGACCGCCCCATCCCTCGAGGTTGTTCATTTCCCACCAAGCCAGGAAAGCAGGACCGGCAATGAATTTGCCGACTTCTTCCTCTGTATAGCCTAACTTGAGGAGCATGTTTCTCCATACACATTCTTCGCCTACGATGGCAAGCGGCATGTTGATGCCATGCAGAGCCATCCAGTCGATTTCTTTCTGCCAACGGTTCCAGTCCCAGAAAGCCATCGAGTAGGAGAAGGTGCAGTAGTTGAAATCATAGCGCAATTTGAGATCTGTCTCATGGCGCTCCTTTTTCTCAACTCGTGGCAATACGGCAGGTATTTTAGCCGTCATATTGTTCCAGGAGATATGGATGCCGGCATAGTGTTTGAGATACCAGTTGACACCCACGGCAATATTTACCCAAGAGTTGCCTCGGATTATGATAGGAGATGGAGTTTTCCTGCTGTTGGAGGAAGGATGAGATTTCTGGTCAATCTCAAAAAAGTCTTTGTCTGATTTTACCAGTATGGTCTGAAACTTGTGTGAAGCGCCTTTGTCAATGCGTTCCAGGATGTCATCTACAGGATTTGCCTGTATGCTCGTAACGGTCAATAGAAATAGGTAGAATAATATTTTTCTCATATACATTATATAAATATAGGTTTAACATGATGATGAAAAGGTCTCATATTTGAATATAGAAAAGGTCTAAAATATAAATGTTGAAGAGTTTGTGTATCTTCATTCTTCCTTCTGCTGATACACATTCTCTCCAACATTTCATAAGATTATCCTTCTCTGAAGAAATCCAGTGCTTCCTTGATTTCGTCCACGGTAGCCGTCTGGTTGATGCGGATGTCACCGATGCCTCCCAAGAGGGTGAAGTTGATGATGCCGTTCTGGTTTTTCTTATCGTGGTGCATCAACTCTATCAGTTCATCGTAGTCATCACAGGTGATAGGCAATGTGCCGTAGTATTCCTTGATGAAACTTACGGTCTGTCTCATCTTTTCGGTAGGGAAACCTGTATGTGTGGCACTGAGATATAGTTCGCAGATCATACCGAATGCAACCGCATGACCATGCAGGATAGGCTTGCGCTTCAAGGCCCAACTCTCAAAGGCATGACCGAAGGTGTGTCCTAAGTTCAGTGCCTTGCGGATACCATGCTCATGAGGATCTTCTTCTACGATGCGTTCCTTTACCTTCACGCTGTCAGCCACCATTTGCTGCAGATGCTTTAAATCAGGATTTGCCAAATCGAAGGTAATCAGTTCCTTCCACATATCCTCCGTTGAGATGAGTCCGTGCTTCAACATCTCTGCATAGCCAGAACAGATGTTCTCGGCATCCAGACTGCGCAGGAATTCCGTGTCGAGGATGACAAACTTAGAATCGTTGAATACACCTATCTCATTCTTCAGTCCGTTGAAGTTGATACCCGTCTTACCGCCAACCGATGCATCCACCATGGCAAGCAGGGTAGTAGGGATATTGATGAAGTTGATGCCGCGTTTGAAGGTGGAAGCAGCAAAACCGCCGAGGTCAGTTACCATGCCGCCACCGAGATTGATGAGACAAGAGTGTCGTGAACCGCCACCATCGCCGAGTGATTTCCATACATGTGCTATTGTTTCCAGGTCCTTATGGGTGTCTGTAGCACCTATCGTGATGACCTGTGCATTTTTCAGCGTAAAGAATCCCTGGATGACCGGAAGGCATTTTTCCTTCGTCACCTCATCGACAAGGATAAAAATCTTGTCGTGCTCGCATTCAGTGAGTGCATTGGCAATCTCACTCTCCAGATGAGTAGATATGATAATTCTCTGATTCATAACAAAAACGTTTAATAATGTTGCAAAGGTACGTTAAAAAACTGACTTATACGGCAAAAAATCCTATTTTTTTTGATTGTTTACTCTATATTTGGCATAAAAAAAGTATTTTTGTTTAAACCTTGTATAATTATGTACGTCAAAAAGGCAAATCAAAAATAACTTATTGCAATGAAAAAATCAATTTTGATGATGCTGTTGCTTTTGGTCTCAATAGCATCGTTTGCTCAGGAACGCTTGGTAAGCGGAGCGATTATCGACCGGGATACCAAGGATCCTGTAGAGCAGGTGACCGTCCAGATGCTCAAAACTGATAGTACCTATGTGACGGGTGCCATCAGCAACGAGAAAGGTCTTTTCCATCTGAATGCACCTGAAAATGGCAAGTATCTTCTGAAGATTACGAGTGTAGGATATAAGCCTACCGTGAAGCGCGTGGTCATCGAACAGGACAAGAATCTGGCGTTGGGTAATGTCGTTGTCGGTGCTGATGCCATCATGCTGAAAGGAGCTGTGGTTACCGCTATGGCTCAGAAAGTAACGCTCAAGGAGGATACCTTCGTATATAACTCAGCTGCCTACCGTACGCCGGAAGGTTCGGTGGTGGAAGAACTCGTGAAGCGTCTGCCGGGTGCTGAGGTGAGCGATGACGGTACCATCAAAATCAATGGTAAGGAGGTGAAGAAAATCCTCGTTGACGGCAAGGAGTTCATGACGGGAGATACCAAGACTGCCCTCAAGAACTTGCCAACCAGTATTATTGATAAGATCAAGGCTTACGATGAGAAAAGTGATCTCTCGAAGGTGACGGGTATTGATGATGGTGAGGAACAGACCGTGCTCGACTTCAATGTGAAGAAGGGTATGAACAAGGGTTTGATGTCTAATATCGACCTCGGTATAGGTAATAAAGATAGGTATAGTGCCAGAGGTATGGGTGGATATTTCAACAGTAATAACCGCTTCATGCTTTTCGGTAATGCCAATAATACCAGCGACCGTGGCTTCAGTGGCGGTGGGCCAAGACGTGGCTTTGGTGGTGGCAATGGATTGAATGCAAGCAAGATGCTGGCAGCCAACTATAATTATGAGGAGAAGAATAAATTCAAATTTAATACATCTCTTCGCTGGAATCACAGTGATGGTGATGTATGGAGTCGTCGTTCCAGTGAGAACTTCATGGGAAGCAGTTCCTCTTTCTCCAACAGTCTGAACCAGAATTTCTCTCGCAGTGACAGCTGGAATGGTAATATCCGTCTGGAGTGGATGCCGGATACAATGACCAACATCCTCTTCCGTCCTTCTATCTCATGGACTACCAATGATAGTCGCAGCACGGGTATTTCTGCATCCTACAATCAGGATCCGTACCAATATACAGAAGACCCTCTTTCTGATGAGGGCATAGAAAAGATGGATGAAGTGGATGCTGTGATCAACAGACAGAAGTCTGTAAGCTTGAGTAATTCCAAGAACAACAACATCCGCGGCATGCTCCAGTTGAATCGTAAACTCAACAATAAAGGACGTAACGTAACCCTCCGTATGGATGCCAAATATACCGATAAGGACAGTAAGAGCATCTCCCTGCAGAATGCCCATCTTTATCTGGTACAGACTGCTGCAGGTCTGGATTCCACATATCAGACCAACCGCTATAATCTGACTCCTTCCAAGGATTACAGTTACAGTGCACAGGCCACCTATAGCGAACCGCTCTGGAAGGCCACCTTCCTCCAGCTTAGCTATAAGTTCACCTACAGCTACTCCAAGAGTGACCGCAGCACCTACGATTTCAGTAAATATAGTTTTGATGGAATCAATCCAGAATACGGAGCGTGGGGCAATTATCTTGGCCGTCTGGATGGCGGACTGGGTGACTATCGAGATGACAAACTGAGCCGCTATTCAGAGTATAGAAACTATACCCATGATATTCAGGTGATGATGCGCTTCGTCCGTCAGAAGTATAATCTGAACTTCGGTGTGATGATCCAGCCTCAGCGTTCCAAGTTCATACAGGATTATCAGGGCAAATATGTAGATACGGTGCGCACGGTGACCAACGTCAGTCCGACCCTTGATTTCCGTTACCGATTCTCCAAGATGAGCAATCTGCGTGTCAACTATCGAGGAACGACTTCACAGCCAAGCATCTCTCAGTTGCTCAACATCGTAGATGACAGCGATCCGCTCAATGTCTCTATAGGTAATCCCGGTTTGAAACCTTCGTTCACTCAGAACTTCCGATTGTTCTACAACAATTTCGTTCAGAATCACAACAAGGGTGTGATGACCTATATTAACTTCTCTACGACCAGCAATAGCATCAGCAATAAGGTGACCTACGATGAGACGACTGGTGGAAGAATCACCCGACCTGAGAATATCAATGGCAACTGGAATGTGATGGGAGCCTTTATGTTCAACTGTTCTATCGACAGTGCTGGTGTATGGAATATCAATACCGATACCAATTTGGGTTATAATCACTATGTGAGTTATCTGAGTCTCGACAAGTCGCAGGATTCCCAAAAGAATACCACCCAGAATACCACGTGGAATGAGCGTCTCTCTCTGAGTTATCGCAATGATTGGTTGGAATTGTCACTCGATGGAACATTGGCTTACAATCATGCCAAGAACAAGTTGCAGCCTAACAGCAACCTGGATACCTGGCAGTTCTCTTATGGACCTTCGATGACATTGACCGCTCCTTGGGGCACAAGTTTGAATACCAGTCTCTCCTGCAGCAGTCGTCGCGGCTATTCCGATGCATCGATGAATACCGATGAGTTTGTGTGGAATGCTCAACTTTCACAGGGATTCCTGAAGGGTAAGCCTCTCACCGTGATGCTTCAGTTCTACGATCTGTTGCACCAGCAGAGTACCTTCTCGAGAGCGATTTCATCCGTTTCGCGTACGGATACGGAATACAATGCCATCAACTCTTATGCGATGCTTCACGTAGTATATCGCATGAATCTCTTCGGAGGCAAGGATGCACGCAAGGAAAATCGTGGGGAAGGTCCAGGTGGACGTCCTGATTTCCGTGGTCGCCCATTTAATGGAAGTGGTCGTCCAATGGGTCCTCCTCCAGGACGTTTCTTTTAATAGAATTTTTTAGGAGATAACTGAACTTTCGAGTTTTTAAGACGATAAGAAATAATTTAGGTATGGCTTTATAAAAGCTGAACAGCCGCTTTCTCATGTGTTCGAGAAGCGGCTGTTCTTATTTTTTTAGTTGGCTTGATCCAATATTTAGTTGGCTTGCTCCAACTTATTCTGTGCGATGATTTCCTCAGCTCGTTTGAGCGCCTTGCTAATATGGTCGGTGATATTCTCCTTACCGAGCATATTGTAGAAACCAGCGTGCTCCAACTGGAAGTTTACTTTCTCGCAAACACCGGAGAGAACGATCTGGATGTTTTCCTTCTGACTCATTTCGCAGAGGTTGGTGAGGTTGTGAATACCTGTAGAATCTACGAAAGGAACCTTGCGCATACGGATGACGCGTACCAGCGGGCGATCACCGAAGGCAGCCATCACTTCCTCAAATTTATTGCCGGCTCCGAAGAAGAAAGGACCATTGATCTCATATACCTCCACATCCTTAGGAATGGTATAGTGCTCCAGGTTGGTAGAAAGGAAGTCAAACTCTTTGTTGAGGTCAATCTCATCGTCGGTAATAGCCTTTACGTCGGTCGTCTCAGACATACGTTTCATGAAGAGCAGACAGGCGATAATCAGTCCCACTTCGATAGCTACGGTAAGGTCGAAGATGATGGTGAGGAAGAAAGTAATCAGGAGCACAGTAACATCGCTCTTAGGATTCTTCATCAGTGCTAAGAATGAACGCCAGCCAGACATACCATAAGAAACAACTACCAATACACCAGCCAGACAAGCCATAGGGATAAACTTAGCTAATGGCATCAGGAAGAGGAAGATGAACAGTAAGACGATGGCATGGATGATACCGGCCACAGGAGTCTTACCACCATTATTAATATTGGTCATCGTACGGGCGATGGCACCTGTAGCTGGAATACCGCCGAAGAGAGGAGAGGCGATATTGGCCAATCCCTGTGCCACCAACTCTGTATTGGAATCGTGGTGGTCGCTGATTACACCATCTGCCACGGTAGCAGAAAGCAGACTCTCGATGGCACCGAGAATAGCGATGGTGATGGCAGGAGACACCAGGTTCTTGATGGTTTCCCAGTTGATTTCAGGCACCTGTGCCGCAGGCAGTTCATTGCTGATGGAAAAACGGTCTCCGATGGTCTCGATGCTTGTCACACCGGCATATTGTTTCAGGATGAGCGCTACTATCGTCATCAGGATAATGGCGATGAGCGAACCCGGAATCTTCTTGCTGAAACGAGGAGTGATGGCAATGACAATCACGCTCACCACACCGATGAGGGCACACCAAGGGTCGATGGTATCGAAACTCTGGAAATAAACGCCCCATTTCTCGATAAAGTCAGAAGGATTGCTGGCTAAGGTCAAGCCAAAGAGATCCTTGATCTGTGTGGTGAAGATGGTAACAGCGATACCACTGGTAAATCCCACTACGATTGGGTAAGGAATGTACTTGATGATGGTGCCGAGTCGGAGCAGTCCGAAGAGTACCAGGAAGAGACCCGCCATCAATGTGGCGATGGTCAGTCCCTCCATGCCATACTTCTGGATGATGCCATAGATGATGACGATGAAGGCTCCCGTAGGACCACCAATCTGCACTTTACTACCGCCAAAGACGGAGATGATAAGACCTGCCACAATGGCGGTGATAATTCCCTTCTCTGGGGTCACGCCTGAGGCAATACCGAATGCGATGGCCAGAGGCAGGGCTACGATTCCCACGATGATTCCTGCCATGAGGTCAGACATGAATGTTTTCTTGTTGTATGTCTTCAGACTAGAAAACAAGCTTGACTTGATTGCTATTGCTTTCATTACCTTATTAAAAAATTATATTGTATTTTTTGTTATCCAAAAATATCGCTTGCAAAGGTACGATAAATATTTTAAATAACAAAATGTTTTTTAATGTTTCTTAATTGTCGATCTCGTTTCATTGATTTAGCGTACTTTTGTACGTCATCTAAGGTTTAGATAGCATACAGATTATGGCAAAAGACAAGATAGCATACGTTTGCAGCAATTGCGGACAGGAATCAGCCAAGTGGATTGGCAAATGTCCGAGTTGTGGACAATGGAATACTTTTAAGGAAATCCGAATCGCAGGAGAAACGGGAACCCAGGCTGCCCGAAATGCGGGCATGACGATGAGACATGGTGGCGCAGCTACTATGTTTGGCGGCGTGCGTGCTTCGGATGGCGCAGTCCAACCCATGAAGCTTCGTGATATCTCTGCCCACGATGAACCCCGTATTGATATGCATGATGAGGAACTGAACCGTGTGCTCGGTGGGGGAATGGTGCAGGGCAGTATCACTTTGTTGGGTGGTGAACCGGGTATCGGTAAGAGTACGCTCACACTGCAGACCATTCTCAATATCCCTGAAAAGAAAGTGCTCTATGTGAGCGGAGAGGAGAGTGCGCATCAGATCAAGTTGAGAGCCGACAGGTTGGCTTCTTCGATCACACCCGATGGAACGGATGTGAATCTCGACCATATCTCTATCCTTTGTGAAACTTCCTTAGAGAAGATATTCTCCCATATCCAGCAGGTGGCTCCGGAAATCGTAGTCATTGACTCTATCCAGACCATCGCAACAGAGGATGTGGATAGCAGTCCGGGCAGTGTCTCGCAGGTCAGAGAGTGTGCTGCAGCATTGTTGCGATTTGCCAAAACCAGTGGCATTCCTGTTATCCTGATAGGACATATTAATAAAGAGGGAACGCTTGCAGGACCTAAGATACTGGAACATATCGTGGATACCGTCATCCAGTTTGAGGGCGACCAGCATTATATGTATCGCATCCTCCGTAGTATCAAAAACCGATTTGGAAGTACTTCGGAATTGGGAATCTATGAGATGCAGCAGGGAGGACTCCGCCAGGTCAGTAATCCGTCAGAACTCCTCTTGACTGAGGATCACGACGGACTTTCGGGAGTGGCCATTAGCAGTGCCATCGAGGGTGTGCGCCCATTCCTGGTCGAGACTCAAGCCTTGGTTTCCACTGCCGCCTATGGAACTCCCCAGCGCTCAGCTACGGGTTTCGACCAGCGCCGACTTAACATGCTTTTGGCCGTATTGGAAAAGCGCGTGGGATTCAAGTTAATGCAGAAGGACGTGTTCCTGAATATAGCAGGAGGACTGAGAGTCACTGACTTGGCGATGGATTTGAGCGTGATAGCCGCTGTCTTGAGCAGTAATGTGGATACAGCCATAGAGGCTGGCTGGTGTATGTGTGGCGAGGTAGGTCTGAGCGGAGAAGTGCGCCCCGTAAGCCGTATCGAACAGCGAATAGCTGAGGCTGAGAAGCTCGGTTTTCAGCACATCATCATCCCTAAATACAATTATTCGGGATTTGATCATTCGAAATACAAGATAGAGATTCACCCGGTCAGAAAGGTGGAAGAGGCGCTGAGATGCCTGTTCGGATAGAGGCTTTTTGAAAGGTAAAAAGGTAAAAAAGTAAAAAGTTAAGAAAGTAAAAATATATAGAGGAAATGAAAGATTCAGTGATTATTGTGAGTGGTGGTATGGACAGTATCACGCTGCTCTACGACAAGAAGGACGAAATCGCTTTGGGCATCAGTTTCAATTATGGTTCCAATCATAATGAGCGTGAGATTCCCTTTGCCAAAATGCATTGCGAGCGTCTTGGCATCAAGCATATTTCTATCGATTTGGGCTTTATGCACCAGTATTTCAAGAGCAGTCTCCTTGAAGGAGCCGATGCTATCCCAGAAGGGCATTATGCTGATGACAATATGAAATCCACGGTGGTTCCTTTCCGTAATGGCATCATGCTGAGCATCGCCATCGGCATTGCAGAGAGCAATCAGCTGAAGAAGGTGCTTATAGCCAATCATGGAGGAGATCATACGATTTATCCCGACTGTCGTCCTGAGTTCATTGATGCCATCGACAAGGCGGCGCAGGCAGGTACTTTCGTAGATGTGCAGGTGAGTGCTCCTTATACCAATATCACCAAGGCTGATATTGCTCGTATCGGCAAGAAGTTGGGAATCGACTATGCTGAAACCTGGAGCTGCTACAAGGGCGGCGAAATCCATTGCGGTAAATGCGGCACATGCGTAGAACGCAAGGAAGCGCTTGCCGAGGCAGGTATCGAGGATACAACCGTATATGAAGCCTGAGAATGACGTGTATAAGATTAAAATTAGTAAATGACAAAATAACAACAAAATGAAAAAGAATTTGATTTTGAGTGCAGCTCTTTTGCTTTCTGCAACTGCAGCGATGGCACAGAGTGGCACTTTCACATTGAAGGCCAACTTGAAGAACTTTGGTGACACCGTGATAGTCTTTAAGAACAGAGGTGTGAAGAACGATACCATCTTGGTAAAGAAGGATAAGTTCACTTATACCACCACTTTGGATAAGCCAATGTCTATCATTTTCGCAACTCCAGGTACATTCCGCAACACAGAGTACAAGATGGCTCGCATCGTAGCAGTACCAGGTGAGAAAGCAGAGCTCGTAGGTGATGTTCTCACCCGTTACGATATCTCTGGTAGCAATTTCTACAAGCAGTATCATTCATTGGATCTGATGTTGGAAGAGGCAGAGAAGCCTTTCACAGAGTTGCGCAAGTCTATCGAGGACCGCATGAAGAACGGTGGCGATCAGAATGCTCTCCGCAAGGAATATCAGGAGAAGGCTATGGAACTCGAGAAGACACGCAATGAGAAGGTAATGAATTACATTTCCCTGCATGCCAACGAGGAGGCTACTGCAGCACTCGTTCCTCAGTTCCAGGAGTATGACGTCATGCAGAAGGTTGTCAATATGCTTTCAGAGTCAGTTCGCAATGGTCGTATGAAGGCATTCTATCAGCCAATGTTGGATCAGGCAAAGGCTCAGATGGAGGCAGAGGAGAAGGCAAAGAAAGTACAGGCAGCCGGTGTTGAGGCTCCTGATTTCACCTTGAAGGATATTGAGGGCAACGACTTCACCCTTTCCAGTTTGCGTGGCAAGTATGTAGTTCTCGATTTCTGGGGTTCATGGTGCGGTTGGTGCATCAAGGGTATGCCTCAGATGAAGGAGTACTATACCAAGTATGCTGGCAAGTTTGAGATAGTAGGTATCGATTGCAATGATACCGAGCAGAAGTGGAAGGATGCTGTGAAGAAGCACGAGTTGCCATGGAAGCATGTTTACAATCCACGTAATGGTGCCGAGAATATTTGTGACAAGTATGCCATTCAGGGTTTCCCTACCAAGATTGTTCTTTCGCCAGAGGGTAAGATTGTGAAGACCATCGTAGGCGAGGATCCTGCATTCTATACATTGCTCGACGAGTTGCTCGGCAAGTAAATCTTGCGTGCTGGTTATCAGGGGCAGATTGGCAGTAAATATCCCGCTGTTTTCCTTTCAGACGGGGTTATTTGCTTCTAAATAAGCATAAACAGCCAAATATTTGCAAAAATATTTGGCTGTTTCAATAAAAAGTTGTACCTTTGCACCCGCAAGTTTAGAAATTGCAAATGATTAATTGATGGTTCCGTAGCTCAGTTGGATTAGAGCAACAGCCTTCTAAGCTGTGGGTCTTGGGTTCGAACCCCAACGGAATCACAAAAATCATGGAGAAAGAGGTTTGTCAGGAGTTCCTGGTGAGCCTCTTTTCTGTTTAATATAAGTCAATGGCTGCCGTTAGAATTGTGATTGCCTTGCTTTTTGGACAAAACTGGGGCTTCACTCAGGAGGATATGTATAGACCCAACAACAAATATTGAGGGATGGAAAGGAGTCATGGACATTTAGAACAAAGAAAAACGTCCCTTCTGCAGATTTGTATCATAAAATAGTGGTAGTGGAGACTTCCCCACTCTGCAAAGGCTAAGTCTTGGTACGGAGAGGATACGGACTTGGTATGAAGGTGGTCTTGCTTCTTTTGCTTGGTTTCCTTTTGAATCTTTTTTCATTTTTATGAGTCTCCTATATATATGAATCTCCTATATATTTAATGGATATCAGACTCTTCCGCTACAGATGCTTTGCTTTCCTTGGGTTGTGGTTTGGGTACGAAACCTAGAATGGCAACCAGACAACTCATCAAAGGACTGATGATATTGAAGAAACAGAAGGGGAGATAGATCAGAGTTGGGATTCCAAGAACCGTACTTTGCGTCATACCGCAGGCAGTCCATGGAACCAGTACGCTCGTCACGGTAGCACTATCCTCTGTACTTCGGCTTAAGAGTTCAGGTCGGTAACCTCGTTCTGCATACTCATCCTTGTAGATAGATGCATTCATGATGATACTCAGGAACTGGTCGCCCATAACGAGATTGAGCAACACGCCCGATGCCACAGTACTGCATACAAGTGATATTGTGCTGTGTATGCTTTTCAGAAGCATGTGGGTGATAGCGTGAAGCATGCCGCTGGCTACCATACATGACCCGAAACACATGGCACAGAGGATGAGCCAGATGGTATTGAGCATGCCAGCCATGCCTCGGGTGGCAACAAGATCATTGATGTTCGCCATACCGCAATCTACCTGGGTATGGGTGTAGCAGGTGGTCATGATTCCCTCAAAGAGACTCTTGGCAGTGATGCTGTCTTCATCAGCAATCTTTACCAGTACTTCCGGTTGGAGGGCGAGGGCACAGATGCATGCTGAAAGGGCAGAAAGAAGAAGTGTGATGAGAGAGGGGGTCTTGCGGTAGATGAGCCATCCTGTAAAAGCTGGAACGAGCATCGTAAGTAGGGAGATATTGAAACCATGACTCAGACCGGTAAGATACTGGCTAATATCCACAGGCTTGGAATCATAGCAGAGTCCGATGATGAGATAGAGTACCAGCGAGAGCAAGATGCTTGGTATGGTGGTATAGAGCATGTAGCGAATATGCGAGAAAAGATCGGCACCGGCTATGCTTGAAGCCAGGACCGTGGTATCGCTCATAGGTGAGAGCTTATCACCAAAATAGGCTCCCGAAATGATGGCTCCAGCGGTATATGGGGCTGGTATTCCCAGGGCATCACCGATTCCCATCAGGGCAATACCGATGGTGGCAATGGTGGTCCATGAGGTTCCCGTCATCACAGAAATAATGCTGGAGATGATGCATGCGCAGGGAAGGAAAAAGATTGGTGACATAATCTGTACGCCATAATATATCAATGTAGGTACTACGCCACTGATCATCCAGGTTGCTGACATCATTCCGATGAGCAGCAGGATCAGGATAGATACTCCGGCATCGCCCACGGTCTTTTTGATCATCTCTTCAAAGATATTCCATTTCATCCTATAGATGCCCATACCGAGTGCTACACAAACGGCTGTGGCTATCATGAGGGCCACCTGAGAGGCACCAGCCAGGGCATCATCAGGGAAGATTTTGACAACCAGGACGATGAGGGTGATAAGTACTGCCAGCGGTATGACAGAAATAAAAGGATGTGGTGCAACTGGCTGCAGAGACGAGCAGGATGCCTGATTCTCTGCAGCTTGAGATTTCTGTTTCTTTTCTTCTTGTTCCATTTGTTAATATTCTCTTATCATTTTAGTCTTTCATTTACTTTGCGTTTTCAGCCGTTTCTTCAACGCTTTTCTTCTGTGTATTCGGCAAGAATCCTGCTATGATGCCGAGCAATGGCAGGAAGGCACTCACCTGGAAGATAAACTCGATGCTCGTCTTGTCTGCTAACCAGCCGAAGAAAGCAGAGCCCAAACCTCCCAAACCAAACATCAGTCCGAAGAAAATGCCGGCTATCAGTCCTACTTTATCTGGCATCAGGTCGGTGGCATATACCACGATGGAAGAGAAAGCCGAGGCAATGATCAATCCTGACAGGAAGGTAAAGATGATGGTCCACGTGAAGTTGACGAAAGGCATGGCGATGGCGAAAGGTGCTGCTCCCAGAATGGAAAACCAGATGACATACTTTCTGCCGAACTTGTCACCCAGCATTCCTCCTGCCACTGTTCCTATGGCAAAGGCTGCAAGGAACACGAAGAGACACAGCTGTGAAGTCTGTACCGAAACTCCGAACTTATCCATCAGGAAGAAGGTGAAGTAGCTCGTGATGCACGCCGTATAGAAATACTTGGAGAACACGAGCATGATGAGGATGAACAGTGCCCAATACT
>OOCI01001472.1_pt1 | contig 17296 bp, 12 predicted proteins | sample 1671761 | NCBI WGS metagenome assembly OOCI01 (sample SAMN06348190, study PRJEB24527) | human gut metagenome | biome: human gut; feature: ankylosing spondylitis patient; material: feces | host: Homo sapiens | place: China | collected 2015-10
GCATTATTCGGTACTGAAGAATATCGCAGATGCACCGATCCACGTGCAGAAGCGTGACAAGGACGAGGTATATGCCGAGGCGAAGGAGCTGCTTCGCAAGATGAACTTAGAAGATAAGGGTGACTATTATCCATATCAGTTGTCCGGCGGACAGCAGCAGCGTGTGGCAATCGCCCGCGCGCTTGCGTTAAAGCCGAAGATGCTCTTCTTCGATGAGCCGACATCGGCACTCGATCCGGAGCTGACCGCCGAGATCTTAAAGGTATTAAAGGAACTCGCCGCCGAGAAGATGACAATGGTGATCGTAACCCATGAGATCGGTTTCGCCCGGAGCGTATCTGACCGCGTGATCTTCATGGATGGTGGTGTAATCGTCGAGGAAGGAAAGCCGGAGGATGTCATTGACAATCCAAAGACCGATCGCGCCAAGGCATTCCTCAAGAAAATGCAAGAGATGTAGAGAAAAATCCCCCGCAGAGCGTGTCTGCAGGGGATTTCTATTTTTGTACGCTGTGCGTCCGTTTAAGAAGATTACATCTTCTCCGGCTCGTCATACTCGACACCCTTCGTGTCGACGGTAACGGTCTTGATACGCTGGTCTTCAAGCGGGCGGTCCATGTAGTCGGTTGGAACATCTGCAATCTTATTCACGATATCCAGGCCATCCACGATCTTGCCGAAAGCAGCATAGCTTCCGTCGAGATGCGGACTATTCTTGTGCATGATGAAAAACTGCGAACCGGCGGAGTTCGGCATCATGGTACGTGCCATAGAAAGAACACCCGGTTCGTGCTTCAGATCATTCGCAAAACCATTCTGTGCGAACTCTCCGCGGATTGAATATCCAGGACCTCCTGTACCATTTCCGTCCGGGCAGCCACCCTGGATCATAAAACCATTGATGACACGATGGAAGATCAATCCATCGTAAAACCCTTTCTTAATCAGAGAGATAAAATTCTTTACTGTGTTTGGTGCGATATCCGGATACAGTTCAAATGTCATAACATCGCCGGATTCCATAGTCATTGTAACAATTGGATTACTCAAATTTATCATCCTTTCTTGTAATTTTATCTAAAAGATGATAGTATAATACCATTATTGTAAAATTACATCAAGTGTGTAATTTTTTAAAAAGTTATGTAAACTAAAATGCAAAGAAGAGGTACGAAAAGTGGGAAAAACGGTGATTCGAGTCGTGAAGGGAATCATATTGTTGGTGGCGATTGTCACACTTGCCAATATGACCTATAAACATATACGAACCTATTACGATGATTATATGGACGAATACAAGGGAACGGAGTCGACACAGGGCGAAGATGTAACTGTTACGATTCCGGAAGGCGCATCTGTCAAGGAAATCGCGCAGATCCTGAAGGACAATGGATTGATCAATTATCCGCGTGCATTTACAAAGCGTCTGCAGGACTCTGAGTACCGTGGCAAGCTGCATGGTGGTACATACACCTTGAATACTGGTATGACAACCTTGCAGATGATGGCAGCCATGAGCCCGACATTCGAGGAGGATCAGCCAGTCGATTATCTGGTTGTGCCAGAGGGCTTTACGGTAGAGATGATAGCAGCGCGGTGCGAAGATCAGGGAATCTGTTCTGCAACTGAATTTTTAAATGCATGCAAATCGGTTACGAAATCTGATTTTGCATATCTGGCAGACATACCGGCAGGTGCCAATGTCAATTATAAGGTACAGGGCTTCCTGTTCCCGGCAACTTACGATATTTATGAGTCGACGACAGCGGAATCATTAGTCGATTATATGTTGAGAACGTTCGACAACTACTATACACAGGAACTGCAGGATCGTGCGGCAGAGCTTGGATACAGTGCATTTGAACTTGTGACGAGAGCTTCCATTGTAGAACGTGAGGCAAAGGTGGATTCAGAACGTGCGACGATTGCAGGTGTTATCAACAACCGTCTGAAAGCAGAAATGCCTTTGCAGATGTGTCCGACTGTCTTATATCCATTGACCGATGGAATGTATGACAAGAGTCAGGTTCTGTACGAGGATCTGGAACTGGATTCTCCATACAACACCTATAAGAATGCCGGACTTCCGGTAGGACCGATCTGTAATCCGGGACTGGCATGTATCCAGGCCGTATTGTATCCGGAAGAGCATAATTACCTGTATTACCATGTTGGCGACGAAGATGCAGGTACACATATCTTTACAGAAAACTATGAAGATCACATAGATACACAGATTATTGGTGGACCAAACGGCGTGACACCGGATGGAGAAGCATCCACCGAGGAATCGACAACCGAAGAATCACAATAGGAATAAATAATGTATTAGGAGGGACGTTATGAGAACTTTTAATTTTAGGGCGCGAAACATTGGCGAAGAAAAATATCTGTCATACACAATGGGCGAGGATTGTGAGTTAGATGAGGATGTTTTGGATTACTGTCAGGATAATGCGCCGGAAGAACTGATAGAGATTATCTATGAAGAAGATGACGATTACGATTATCTGACCTACCAGATCACGGGCAAGACATCTCTGGAGGAGTACATTGCGCAGGAGCATGATTGCGAGAGCGTACTGCTCATCCTGCGGAATGTTGCACAGGAGATGATTTCCTTGAAGGAGCAGGCGATTCCACTTTCGTATGTATTGCTGAATCGTGGATTTATCTACGTGGATGCTGAGAAGAAGACAGTACAGTTCCTGTGCCTGCCAATCGAAAGCAAGGGCGCACTTTCTGTAGAATTCAAGAGCTTTGTACGCCAGCTGCTTGCGAACATGAAATACGATGTGGAAGAGGATCTGAATTATGTTGGTAAGCTCCTCACGTATATCAATGGAGATAACTTCAATCTGCGTGGCTTGATCGGACTTGCAGAGGCGTTGATGGAAGAGGAAGGAATCAGCTTCGAGGAGGCTGGCGCCATTGATGCAGACGGTGTAGAAGTTGTAAGTGCAGAGGAAGAAGCACCGGCAGAAAATATCAGCGACATCATGAATAGCCTGCAGGAAGAGGATGATACACCACTTCCGGAGATCGGCGACGATGAAGAAGACGAAGAGGAAGAAGCAGAGGAGCCTGCAAAGGAAGAGGAAGAACTGGAAAGTATCCTTCCAGCTGGCATGCAGGTAAAGGAAGAAGAAACACCGGTAGAGGAGAAGGTGGCAGAACCGACAGAGGCTGTCAAGGAGACACCAGCACCTGTCGAGGAAGCACCGGCACCAGAGCCAGTGATGGAAAAGCAGGAAGCACCAGAACCGGAACCAGTAGCAGAAAAACCAGAGGTTCCCCCAGCTGCAGAGCAGATCCTGTCACAGGTGAAGCCAGAGGGGGCAACAAATGGTGGCGAGAAGCTGCAGTTAAAGACAAACAAGAAGGAATCCGATATCAACCTGATCAAGGATCGGATCAAGGAGCTGGTTGGAGAAGTTCCATCTGCAAAGCCGACAGCACAGCCAACCAAGAATATCCAGACATTGGAAGATCTGGATCATTTCTTAGACAAGCCACCTGTGGTTAAGCGGAATGTGGTAAAGGTAAACCGTGCGGCAATCATCCAGCAGACAGAGGCTGAGATGGAGGCAGCTGAGGCAGAAGCAGCAGCTGAGACAGCAGAGTCTGCTGAACCGGAAACAACCGTACAAAACGAAGAACCGACAAGCGGACAGACAGAAAACATCAAGGTGCCTGTAATCGAGGATATCTACGATGACATGAACATTGAGAAGAAAAAGGACGATGAAAAGGACAAGAAGCCAAAGAGTACATCTATTTTGAATAAATCTGTAACAGAGCTTGTAAAAGATGCCGTTGGTGCTGTGAGTGCAGCGACTGTAGCAGCCAATTCGCCGAAAGCATTGCCATATCTGATCCGTGTAAGTACGGAAGAGCGTATCATGCTGAACAAGGCGATCTTCAAGATCGGAAAGGCAACCAGAGGTGTGGACTATACCGTTGGCGGAAACGGAGCGATCAGCCGTCAGCATGCATTTATCATTCAAAAAGATGGGGTATGTTATATCAAAGATAACAAGTCTACGAATCATACATATGTGAATGGAAAGCGTGTAGAGGATGGGGTAGAAGAAATTCTGACACATGATTCTCTCGTAAGACTTGCAGATGAAGAGTTTACATTTAAGATTCGCTAATTAGGATGATCATATCATGAGGAGGTAGCAAATGAAGGGGTTAGAGTTGAATGTAACAAAACAAAACGGAATGACATTGGTGGAGTATCAGCTTGGAGCAGCAGATGTCTATGACGACAGAGTGTCAGACAAGGTTGCACAGCTCGGAAATATTATTCCGTTCCAGTACAAGGACGAGGATGGAAAGAGAAGTATTGTCTCTTATGTGCATCATGACACTTCTCTGGAAGTGATGCTGCGTCAGACATTGAAGAAGGCAGATGTACTTGCAATCCTGAAGGGACTGTTGTGTGCATTTGAGATTGGTGCAGCAGGTGTGCAGATCTGTTATCTGGTACGCGATCTGAATTATATCTATGTAGATCCTGAGAGCAAGGCAGTAAAGTGCATTATGGTTCCTGTAAAGCAGGATCCGTTGGGACAGTCTGATATCCCGGATTTCTTCCGAAATATTGTGTCACATATGCGCTTTGATGAAGCAGACAAGGATGATTATGTAGCAAGAATCCTGACCTTGATCAATACGGATCATTATTCCAATATGAAATTAAAAGGACTTGTAGATGCGGAGATGGAGAAACTTGGTCTCTTCTATACAAGAGACGAGGGACTTAAGAAGGAAGCAGATACAACCGCAGCTCCGGAAGTACAGAACCAGAATGTAAAAGTAAATCGTGTCGGCGTGATGAACAACATGCGTCCACAGGGTATGCCAGCGATGGGACAGCCAATGGGACAGCCGGTACCACCGATGGGCAGACAGCCGATGGGGCAGCCAGTACCACCGATGGGCAGACAGCCAATGGGGCAGCCAGTACCACCGATGGGGCAGATGCCGAAGCCAGAAATGCCAAAACCACAGGCACCAGCACCGGAGGCACCAAAGCCAGAGATGCCGAAGCCAGAAATGCCAAAGCCACAGGCACCAGCACCGGAGGCACCAAAGCCAGAGATGCCGAAACCAGAAATGCCGAAACCGGAAATGCCAAAGCCAGAGATGCCGAAACCAGAAATGCCAAAGCCACAGGCACCAGCACCGGAGGCACCGAAGCCAGAGATACCAAAACCGGAAATGCCAAAGCCACAGATGCCACCAATGGGACAGCGTCCAGCGATGGGCGGACAGCCGATGATGGGGCAGACAGTACCACCGATGGGTGGACAGCGTCCTCCGATGGGACAACCAATGATGGGGCAGCCGATGATGGGACAGATGCCAAGACCACAGGCGCCACAGATGCAGAACGGCAACCTGATGGGACAGCTTGGCGGTGCACGCCCGATTCCACACTTTGTGCGTAAATCAACTGGTGAGATCATCAATATTACAAAACCAGAATTTATCATCGGTAAGTCAAAGACGAAAGCCGATTATGCAATAGAGAACAACAGCGCAATCAGCCGGGAGCATTGTATTGTAATCCAGCGCGATGGCGTGAACTATATTAAGGATAACAATTCTACAAACCATACCTATGTAAACGGGGTAGAGTTGCAGCCGGGTAAGGAAGTGCTTCTGAAGCATAAGACAGAAGTTCGATTGGGAGATGAGGAATTCACATTCCTTCTGAGAAAAGGAGAGTAATATGGAGTACATTGCAACATATCACACCGATGTAGGTACAAGAAAAGAAACGAATCAGGACTCTCTTGCAATCAAGGTTGTGAACACAAAAGAGGGAAATGTTGCATTTGCAATCGTGTGTGATGGCATGGGAGGACTCGCAAAAGGCGAGGTTGCCAGCAAAGAGGTAATCGAAGCATTTTGTACATGGTTTGATGACACGCTGGTGGATGAAATCCAAAATGGAACATTCACAGAGCAGAATCTTGTATCACAGTGGGATGATATTATCCAAACTCAGAATCGCCGGCTTGGCGCATATGGAGAGGAAAATCATTTGCAGCTTGGTACGACGGTATCTGCAATCCTGTTGTACAAGGATCAGTATTATATTGTGCATGTGGGCGACAGCCGCGTGTATGAGCTTACAAAGACAGCGAAGCAGCTGACAAACGACCAGACATTTATCGCAAGAGAACTGGCAGCGGGACGTATGACACCGGAACAGGCAAAAATCGATCCGAGACGAAGCGTACTGTTGCAGTGTGTCGGCGCATCGCCGGTTGTTGAGCCGGAATTTACAAAGGGAACTGCAACAAGAAATGCAGTTTATATGCTCTGCTCAGACGGATTCCGTCATGTGATCACACCGGAGGAAATCATCGAGAAGATCGGACCGGGTGAGGCGACGGACGAGGAAAAAATGAAATATGGAGCAATATATCTGACAGAGTTAGTAAAGAACCGTGGGGAACGTGATAATATCACAGTAGCAATGGTTCGCACGATTTGATTTAGAGAGGGTTTGCCATGACGAAGGAAGGAACCGTACTAGACGGAAAATATGAAATTTTGGCAGAAGTTGGTCGAGGTGGTATGTCCATCGTGTACCTTGCCCGTGATAAGCGTTTGAACAAGCAGTGGGCGGTCAAGGAGATCAAGAATGATGGAAAGAAATCCGCAAAGACGTTGCTTAAGGGATTGGAACGAGAAGCGAATATTCTGAAGAACGTAGATCATCCGGTGTTGCCGCGAATCGTAGATATCATCAATCAGGATGGAACGATCTACGTTGTTATGGATTATATCGAGGGTGATACGATTCAGGATCGATTGAAGAAGGAAGGCGCACAGCCACAGGAGTTGGTGGTAGAGTGGGGCTTGCAGCTTGCAAGTGCATTGAATTATCTGCACAACATGAATCCACCGATTATCTACCGGGATATGAAGCCTTCGAATGTCATGATCAAGCCGGAGGGCGGCGTAAAGCTGATCGACTTCGGTACAGCAAAAGAGTACGAGATAGAGAACAATGCAGATACAACCGCACTTGGTACGCGAGGCTATGCGGCACCGGAACAGTTCGGTGATTCCAAGGGACGTGGTATCTATAATACAGATGCAAGAACAGATATCTATAATCTGGGCGCAACCCTGTACCATATCGTAACAGGAAAGAACCCATGTGAGCCACCGTATGAGATCAAGCCGATCCGCGAGTGGAATCCGATGTTGTCCTCTGGATTGGAGAAGATCATCTTAAAATGTACACAGGCAGATCCGAACGACCGTTATCAGAACTGTACGGAGCTGATGTATGCATTGGAGCATTACGATGAGCTTGACGACAGCTACCGGAAGAAGAACAAGAAGAAGCTCGGGCTTTTTGCAGCAACCGTGGCATTGGCAGTTGTATCCGGTATCACAGCCGGAATCGGATATTCCGGTATGCAGCGGATCAAGCTGAACAACTACAACCAGTATATCGAAAATGGTATGAACTACTGCCGGGAAGAGAATTACGAAGCCGGAACGGCAGAATTCAAGAAAGCAATCGAACTGGACGGCTCGGAGGAAAAAGCTTACGAACAGTACATACAGGCATACATTGATGCTACGAACAAGGCGGAGGAAGCCGGAACGGAATCTACGCTGAATCTGGATGATGCGTTGACGTTGGTTTCCAATCGAATCAGCAGTAAACATGGTGGTGTTGAGAAAAACAGCGCAGTGCTTTACAAGCTGGCACTTACTTATTTTGAGGAAGAGCGTTCTTACAGTCAGGCAGCCAAATATTTCGGCATGATTGACGAGAAGGACGAGGAATATGGAAAGCTTGCAGGCTTTTACAAATCCATTTCCGAGCTGCGATCTGACAGTACGTCGGATGCATCAGAGCTGATGCAGGCGGTAAATGATTTCGCAACCTACAACGAGAACAACTTTACGAACCAGGAAGCAACGAAGTTCGTAAACTATCGTATTATCGGCGAGATTTACAGTACAAACGTCAGCAAGGATGCGGAGACAAGCATCGCAGAACAGGCAAGTACGGTGATGGAACAGGCGGTTGCAGATCTGGACGAGTACACAGGCAATGATCTGGACGAAGAAGCAGTTATGGATATGAATTATCGTTACGACGATAACCTGATCATGATCTATGAGCAGCTTGCCAAGGAAAATGCAGATAATGAAACAGTTGCCAATGGATATTATTCGATGGCAATCAGTTATTGTGAAGACTATATTGGAATCCTGAAGATGAAGGTAGACAGCGATCCGGGCATTTCGCTGGGTGGTTCCTCTGTCAACGCGTATAACCAGTCTTATTACAATAAGATGATGACGGAAGCACGTTGTTATGACGCACAGGGCAAGACAGATGATGCACTCAAGATATACGAAGCCGCAGAAAAGGTATTCGGTACAAAGAACGAGTGGAGCGACAACGTATATGCAGAGCATCTGGATTATCTGTATCGTCTGTGTGAGGCACAGGAGCAGGATCCGAAGCTTTGGACGACGAAGATTCCAGATCTGACAAAGAAGCTGATTCAGGTATTTGATGATGGTGGTAACGTGCTTGGCATCGACAGCAATAAAACATGGTACAAACGAAAAGATACGTTGCAGATGTTGAAGGACGGTAGCTATGATATCAGCGAAGAAGAAGCGACGCAGGCACCGGATGCAAATTCCGATGATTCGCAGTCAGCAGAGATGGGAGAGTGATCAGCATGCAAAACGTATATGAGATATGTTTCTATGGCGGCCTGGTACTGGCGATTCTCCTTCTGATTGCGGCGATCGTGTTATTCATTGTATTGAAGATACCGAAGGTAATTGGAGAATTGACCGGAAGTGCTGCGAAAAAGGCAATGAAAGAAATGCAGGATGGTACAGCGAGTCCGGGCAGCGTAGCGAAGAAAGAACAGGAAAAATACTACAACATGGGAAGTGGAAAGATCACTGCGAAAGAAGCGGTTTCTACGCGGGAGGATCGTAAGGCTAATGGTAACGATTCCACCGAACTGTTGGAGAAATCAAAGGAGAAAGAAAAGAAGTTTGAAGAGACCGACATCCTTCGTCCGGGCATCAATGATTATGATACACCGGATGATGGCGAGACAGAAGTACTCGGTTCAGGTGCGGATGATGAGGCAACAGATGTGCTTCGGGATACATCGGCAGGAGATGACGGAGCAACGGATGTACTTCGAAATGACGAAGGCGATGACGGGGCAACGGATGTACTTCGGAATGACGAAGGAGATGACGGAGCAACCGATGTACTTCGGGGAGACGATGCAGACGATGAGGATGCAACCGACGTTCTGCGGATGGACGATGATGACAGTGATGCAACCGATGTATTGCGTGCCGACGATGACGACAGTGATGCAACTGATGTTTTACGTGCAGATGATGACGAGGAAGGTACAAGCGTGCTGACAACCGGAACATTAGCGAAGAAGGTAAAAGTAATTTACAATATAGTAGTTGTTCATTCAGATGAAAGTATAGAGTCGGGTAGGTGAAAAAAGGATGAAAAGAAAAGAAACAAAATCAAACAATTCAAAACACCCGGTAAAGAAGCTCATAGCATTATGGGTTGTCTTTGCTCTGCTGATTGTACCATTTGCAAACCATGTCGGTGATAAGAATGGCGCGAAAGCAGAAGGGGGAAGTACAACTGGAGTAAAAACTGGCAATCTACAGATTGTGTCGGAAGAACCGAATGGGTTGAGTATTGAAGTGGATGATACTGGTGTAGTGGTTCCGCATACTGGTGAGACATATGAGAAAAGCGTAACTTTGATCAAGGATGCGCAGAAGGTAGGTAAGTTACAATTACCAGAATGCAAGACAGATGGTGGTGATGCGGTTGCGTTAGGTGCCGGATTTATGACCTTGGATAAGCAAATACAGTCAACACTTTCTGCTGGCGAAAATTTATTTCCTTTAACAGAAAATGTTGAGAATGATTTAGCAGCTAATGCAATTACTGAAGATCGAAAAATTGCAATTTATGCAAGAATAGACAGTGCGGCAGATTGGCAATTACAGTATGTTCTTACTGTTAATTTTGTGGATTCTGCATTTACAACAGGTGCCGGACTGTATGCTGGAAGCATAAGTCTGACATCGGATTCATATGTCAGTGAAGCAACATTAAAGGCTCCAACCACAGTAGCTTCTATTGAGGGCGCGACAGTAAAATATTATGTAAAAATTGGATCAGCAGCAGATGAGTCTGAAAAAAAGGATATAAACAGTTATACATTTATTGGAGATACAATCAGTACTACTGAGAACAACCGTGGAAAACAGGTTTATGCATATGCGGCGCTGGTATCCAATGAGACACCTGCACAAGTGTTGGAGTACATCGAACTTGGCTCGACTCATATGAGTAACGATACACAAGCACCAAATATTAGCTGTGAGGCTTCGGCTGTATCTTATCTGGATGAAGAGACTTCTGCTTATGCAACGATACAGAATAGGTTTATAGATGAAAATAGTGTTTATTATGGCGTGGGCGACAAATACAAGTATGCAGTTACCGTTGAAGATCCAACAAAGGATGGCGAAGATACATCTGGAATTAAGAATGTAACAGCTACATTAAATGGTACATCTTTGACCGTGACATCTCCAGCTTCTGGTTCAAATGTATATACAATCGAACTTACAAAGGAGCAGGCAACCGGAGATGTTGTAACTGTAACTGCAGTTGACAACAAGGGAAATTCTAAAGATTATAAGTGTCCAATCAAGATCCAGCAGGCGACAGAGGGAACAAAGGTAACCGGTGTTACATTTGTAGATGATGATAGCTGGGATGGTTTAACAGAGGGCAAGATACTTTCACACTTGGCTGCAAAGAAGCAGATTAAGGTAACATTAGATTCAAATAAGAAATGTTAAACTTTCTGATGGTACGAAAGAATTTAATGCAGACGAGGTCGTATGTTCGGAACCTAGTACAACACGTGTATACACAGTTACAGCGAATATTTCAATTCCAACAGATTTGGAAGTTTCAGAGCTGTTAAATGCATTAGAGGTAAAGGCATATGCTGGTGATTCGGAGATTACGATTACCGGCACAAAGCAGATTAAGAATATTTCATACGACGCAAAAGCACCAGTGATCAGTAATCCAAAACTTGAAAAAAGTATAGATAACGGAACAACATGGGTAGAGGTTGGTTCTGCAGCTGGAGATTTAGATAGTATCGTGACAGAACTAAATACGATTTACCGGTATGTGGTTACTGTTGCAGATGCAACTGGAGAAAGTGGTGTACAGGATGTGTATGTAACACCAACGGACAAGTTTACTTATACTACGGGAAATACATATGTATATAATATTCCATCTGATCAGTTGAAGGTAGATATCTCATATTTCGTTGCGGTTACAGCATCGGATGTAGCCGGAAATGTATCAGATTCTCTGACACTTCGTGGAGTTACAAAGATTGATGATACCCTGCGCGTAGATAACTGTGTGATTATAGATGCAGCTGGAAACGATGTAACAAGCGATGTTCTAGCAGGAAAGAATACAAATGAAAAATATCAGCTGGAAGTGACAGCAAGCTCTGCATATGTCATTCAGAAGTTTGAACTGATTGCAGGCGGTACGAATGACCAGACAAAGGATGTAGCTGCCTCTGCAAATCAACAAGATACAAACAGTCATCGTTACAGCACAACGGTGAAATTTGAATTGCCTGCTAAGACGAATATAAATGCACAGCTGGATAGTATGTATCTGAATGTGATAGATGGAAATGCACAGAAGATTCGTTACCCACAGGATGCATCTAAAACGCTTGGTACAATTTTATATGACCGTACCAATCCAACTGTATCGGTGAATGTGGCAAACGACAGCACATGGTATAAGGAATATACAATCAACTATACGATTACTTCTGGTGATAATGGCGTGGAATCACCACTTGCAAATGCCGGTTATTCTCTGGCAGGAAGCAAGGCAAATGTAACAGACAAGGAAATCGCATTGAATGGAACACAGACTTCTGTGAACGGAACGATTGCGATTCCGGAGTCAGCAGGAATTACAGGTACATCTCTTGTGTTTAATGCACAGGATGCAAGTGAGAACCTGCTTCCAAACAATCTGTATAAGATCAAGGTCGATAAGACAAATCCTAAGGCTGAATTGACAGTCAATGGAAAGACAAACATTACACAGCCATTGGATGGCGAGGTACTGATCAAGACAACGGTATCGGATAATCTGACAATCAATCAGGCGACGATCACAGTGAAGGGACCAGACACCGATGTGACAACAAATCTGAGTGGAGCAAAGGAACTGGTAAATGTCAGCCAGGAAAACAGCTTCACATTGAATAACCTGATCGGCAAGAAAGCCGCGGATGGTGACTACACCGTGACAGTCAATGTGTCAGACAAGGCAGGAAACATTGATTCCAAGACGATGAAGTTCCGCGTGGATAACACAATCCCGGTTGTCACAGCAAAGATTTCCGGGGGTACAACTGCTGGCAAGCAGCCAGGAAAGAACTTCGATGGAACCGTTTGCGATTACTTCTATCGTTCTAATGTAACGGTAGAGCTTACTTATGAGGATGAGAATATCTCAGCTTCCGGAGTAAGAGTAACAGATAATAACAACGTGGTAAATGTAACATGGCAGCGAATCGGTACATCTAACAAGTACCGGGCAAGCTATGTTTCAACCGGTATTGGTGCACATGTAATCAAGATCAATGCACAGGATAATGCAGGCAACAATGCAGTTGAAAAGCAGGTTGTATTTATCAAGGATACAGAGGCACCGAATATTGCTGCAGTAATCAATGGAGGTATGGTTTACTCTGAGAATATGGGGGTTGTTGATCTGACTTCCGATGCAACGGTTGCTTTCTCTGTAAGCGATGCAAACGAAGACGTACATGATTTCAATTACCAGTTGATTAAGACAGTACCGGATCAGCTTCCGGTAACCGCGGATGTATTGAAGACAGACAACCGGGTATTTGGCTATACAGATGAGGCTGATTATCAGGTAAAGGTATATTCTGTGGACAAGGCAGGAAACCGAAGTGCAGAAAGAAATGTACAGTTCCGTGTTGATAAGACAGCACCAGAACTGCAGATTACAGGAACTGCTTCCGGTTCGACACTGAACGCAGGAACAACCCTGACATTTAGTATGACAGAGGCATTCTGGTGGGATGCATCTGGTACGATCACGATCACAAGAAAAGCAAACGACAGTGTGGCAGAAGCCGCTTACAAGACCATCGACTTCAAGCCAACTGCACGTGTGACAACGATGACAGAGACACTTAGTGAGACAGGTGAGTATCAGGTAACATTTACCGGTAAAGACCGTGCTGGACATACCGCAGAGGCAACCAGCTATACGGTAAGAATTGATACAGGCAAGCCAATCATTACGCTGAGTGGCGTGTCAAATAACGACAAGACAACAAAGCAGGTAGAGTTCCAGGCACAGATCGAGGAGGACTTCTATCTGACAAAGTCTGTAACGATTCAGGCAACAAGAACATATCTTGATCCAACATCTTATAAGGAAAAAACAGAGGATCTGCAGATTACCGGATATAATCCGACAGCAGCAACGACGCTGATCCGAAACACATTTACAGAGGATGGTATTTATAAGATTCAGATAAACTGTAAGGATGCCGCAGGTAATGAGGATACACAGGAGGTTTCCTTCACGATTGATAAGACAAAACCAGTGATTGATCCAAAGGTCATGAGCGCATATGAAGGAACTCTGACATCCTTTGCATGGGATTACGATCTGAACGACATTATCTATGACCTGACTGTCTGCGATGCACATATGTACTTGAATGGTAGCGAGTATGACGGAACATCCGAAGTCGAGGACGGCGCATATGAGATGAAGATTACAGCCGAAGATGAACTTGGAAATGCAACTGAGAAAACAGTAAACTTCAATCTGGATACAAAGGCACCAACCTTTATTGTAACGGGTGTAGAAGATGGAGAGATCAAGAACGAGCAGTACGACATCAACGTATCCCTTCAGTTGGATGAGGATACTCTGGATGAGGTAACGCTCAATGGTTCTCCAGTTGAGATCAAGGACAATGCTGCAGCGATTACAGTTACGGAAAAGGGCGACTATAAGCTTACAATGAAGGCACATGATGATGCCGGAAATGAAGCAGAACAGACGATCAGCTTTACATATGGAGAGAAGAGTCATGTACTTCTGTATGTATTGATTGGTGTTGGCGTTCTTGCAGTGCTTGGCGGTGGAATTGCAATTATTCTGGCAGCAAAGAAGAAAAAGAATAATTAACCGGAGATAAAACCAGGTTACACAGGCAGGAGCATGGAAACATGCTCCTGTTTTGCTTGCAAACTACCGCTGGGCATATTATAATCAGAAAAGCGAAAACGGTAACAGGGAAAATTGGTAGGAGGTTGGCGCATGGTAGACGTTGCGATGCTGACAAAGCAAGGGGGAAGAGATCACAACGAGGATTACATACGGAAAGCAACATACGAAGAACAGCTCTGCCTGATCTTGTGTGATGGACTTGGCGGGCATGCCTGCGGGGAAATAGCATCGGAGCTGGTCGCAGAAAGCATAGCAAAGGGATTTGAAAAACAGGGCTACTATGCCGGATTTTTCAAGGATGCATTGGAACAGGCACAAAAAGAATTACTGGAAGAACAGGTGCGGCGGGAGCTGTGCAACTCCATGAAGACAACGGCAGTTGTGCTTGTAATCACACCGGACCTGATACAGTGGGCGCATATCGGGGACAGCCGGTTGTATCGGATTTACGAGAATGGAACAAAATATCAGAGAACGCGTGACCATAGCTTAGTACAGATTCTATGCGATACCGGAGAGATCAGGGAATCCGAGATCCGTACGCACGAGGATCGGAACAAGCTGCTGCGTGCGATGGGCGCACAGTGGGGGACGAAAACGTATGATATAAGTGCGGTTGTGGAGCGCGGAGAGACACAGGCGTTTGTGTTGATGACGGATGGTTTCTGGGAGTATGTCTATGAGGAAGAGATGCTTGCCACATACAAGGAAGCGTCCTCTGCACAGGCTTGGTTAGATGCAATGGAAAAATACGTGCTGAAGCGGGCAGACATGACAAAGACGGATAATTATTCTGCAATCGTTGTCCGCGTGGAGGAATAAAGAAGATGTTTCGGGCAGTTGTATTTGATATGGATGGTGTCATTACGGACACGGAAAAATTATACAGGAGATTTCAGTTAGAGGAAGGCAAGAAGCTGGGAATCCCGGATGATGTGATGGTCGTTGCCTGCGAGCGTATCGCGGGTGGCACGAAGTACACAAACAAGAAGAGCTTTGAAGATGTCGTCGGTATGGGGATTGATTATTTTGATTTTCGGGAAGCGGTCGTGAACAAGCTGGACGCGCATATCCGGGCACACGGCGTGGAACTGAAGCCGGGCGTCGCAGATACATTAAAATATTTGAAAGAAAAAGGTGTTAAGGTCGGACTTGCAACTTCTACGGTGCGTGAACGTGCCACGGGATATCTGAAGGCGTATCATATTGACCGGTATTTTGATGAGCTGGTGTTCGGAGATACGGTTGCACATGGTAAGCCTGCACCGGATATTTACCTGAAAGCGTGTGAGATGCTGGATGTAAGACCGGAGGAGGCAATCGCCGTGGAGGATTCCATCAACGGAATCGTATCGGCGGGGCGTGCCGGCATGTATCCGGTTATGGTGATCGATCTGATCGAGCCGAACGACACCACGAAACAATACGCTAAGAAAGTATATGAATTCGGACGCATCGACCGTCTGAAGGAGTTAATATAGTGTCGAACAAGACCACTATGTAGATGGAAGATGTATGTAGATATGATTCTAAAACAGACCGTTGAAGCACGCTGGCACTTAACGAACGTAGTGAGTTTAGTACCATTGCGTGCTGAACCGAGCGAGAGCGTGTCTGTGTAGAATCATATCTACATACATCTTTGGAATAAAATATATCTTGTTCGATACGAGAATAATATGGAGGATAGAGAGATGAGTAACATGAATTTGCTGGTTGTTATTTTGAAACATGAGGATCTGGTAAGCGAGATCTGCAAGGAACTGGTAGAAGAAGGGATTCATGGAGGTACGATCGTTGATGGTACCGGTATGGCGAGTGTTGTCGAGAAGATGGATGACCTTCCGATCTTTGGAATGCTTCGTTCCATCCTTGCGGATGATGACGATCATGAAGTGGTAAAGATGATGTTCTTTGTCGTAGATGATGAAGAAATGAAGAAGGCACGCAAGACGATCAACGATGTGATCGGACTGGACAAGCCGAACACCGGAATTATGTTTGCACTTCCGGTATCATTTGTGGAAGGCTTGGGTGCGTAATCATGGATTTGAATATATTAACGTATTTGGGAATCATGCTGCTGGCAGCATTGATTGCGGGTAAGATTGTCAAACAGATGCGACTCCCGAACGTAACCGGATACCTGGTGATTGGACTTTTAATCGGTCCAAACTGTCTGAAGCTTCTGAGTGAAGAACTGATTGATCATATGGATTTGGTTACAGAGCTTGCTCTTGGCTGTATCGCATTTTCAATTGGCGCAGAGTTTAAGATGTCATTCCTTAGAAAGGTCGGAAAAGCACCGATTGTCATCGGAATCACAGAGGGCATGGGGGCTGTATTTGTAGTAGATACTATTTTGCTGCTGCTTGGATATGATGTCAGTTTTGCACTTGCACTTGGTGCGATTGCATCTGCAACAGCTGCAGCATCCACAATGATGATCGTGAAGCAGTATAAGACGAAAGGACCGGTCACGAATACACTGCTTCCGGTTGTTGCACTGGACGACGCAGTAGCACTTGTTGCGTATGGACTTTCCATGGCAGTTGCCAATGTTATAAGTTCGAGCGGAAGCGCACCGGTGGGTAAGCTTTTGATTGCTCCGTGTATTGAGATTTTTGGCGGCCTGTTGTTTGGTGCAGTACTTGGCGTGATCATGACGCTGCTTGTAAAAGTTTATACCGGACGTGGAAACCGGCTTGCAATCACAATCATGATGATCTGCCTGTGTGTCGGTATCTCGGATATGGTTGGATTTTCTTCGCTGCTTGCCTGTATGATGTTAAGCACAATATTTGCCAATATCTCAAAACAGAGTGATAAGATTTATGAACCGCTGGAACGTGTTACGCCACCGATCTATATGATGTTTTTTAT
>OOCI01001481.1_pt1 | contig 17195 bp, 10 predicted proteins | sample 1671761 | NCBI WGS metagenome assembly OOCI01 (sample SAMN06348190, study PRJEB24527) | human gut metagenome | biome: human gut; feature: ankylosing spondylitis patient; material: feces | host: Homo sapiens | place: China | collected 2015-10
CGGAAGAGCCGTCGTCAGAACCATCATCAACTAAGATAATCTCAAGGTTCTTATAGGTCTGCTCCAGTATAGATTGCAGACAAGTCTTCAAATAGTCCTTTACATTATAAACAGGCACTATAACACTGAACCTCAACTACCGATTCTCCCCTTCCGTCCGGTATTCTTTTGCGCCGATACGCATTGATTTCAACGCTGTCCAAAAGCCCATGCTGTCTTTATATTTTTTCCTGTGGCGAAGCAAAAACCGCACGCAAAACAGCTCCCAAAATCGCGGATAAAGCCGCGCATACAAAGCCCCTCTGTCAAAAAAATACTTTTCGTTGTAACCGTTAAACCACGTAGAGACCGCCTGCTGATCTATTTCGGCGAGCGCATAAGGAACGGCATAAATTTTTAATCCCCTGTCAAGACAATCCTTGAGAAATATTGTATCTTCGCCCGCGCCGTATCCGCTTCCGCCGCCGAACTCCGTGCTGAAGCTTATTCCGGAATCGATTATGCTTTGGCGGCGTATCGCCATGCGCGCAGCTCCGTATTTTGCATAGTTATATTTATGTATTCTCTTCTTCTCCCGATTCACATAGCGCCTCGGGTATTTTTCGATAAGATTAAAGATGAGAACATCTCCGTCATAACATTCCGCAAACGCCTTCTGAACGATTTCGGGATATCCGTCCAGAAACGTCATATCGTCATCGGCAAAAACACAGATATCAGCTTGAGAGTTTTTCAAAACGATATTTCTGTTTTTTCCGATGCCGCGATCCGCCGTATTATAAAACACGGTTTTTCTGCCGTTTTCATAAAAGCTCCAAACCGAATTTTCAGCGCACTGATTTCCGACTATCGCATCGGTCTGGACATTCATTTCCCGAACAACAGCATCGCTGTCACGGTCAACCGTAACTATCAAAGTTTCAATACTCATAAAATAAAAACCTCAAGCGGGACTTCCGAAAATCGCGGAAGTCCCGCAGAAATCATAGCAGAAGCTGTATCTTATCAGCCCGCCATTTTGCCGTCCTTGCCGAAGTAATGCATTCCGCCGGCAATTCCGTACGGGTTATCTCCAACCCACATATCAGCATCCTTATACATCATTCCGCTGTAGGTATTGAAGATATAATAATCGTCGCCTATTTTTGTAAAGCCCTTGGCGCGCTCGCCGGCGCTGAAATAGAAAGTCTTTCCGTCGCACTCAACAAAGCCGTCGGTTATGAGCTTTCCGTCGCCGCCGAATCTGTACCAACCGACACCGCCCTTGAGCTCGCTGTTATACAGATAGAATGCCTTATCGGTTGCAATCTCCTTGTTGCCCTGGACATAGTAGTAGTCGCCGTCAAGCTCATAGAGTCCCTCTGAGACCTTAGTGCCGTCAACCGTAAAATAGAGCTTTCCGTTTTCACTGACTATCTTCTTCTCGCCGTTTTCAAGATCCGGAACAAACATCTTTCCGTCCTTGCCGAAATAATGTATTCCGCCCTCGATGCCGTACGGGTTATCACCGACCCACATGTTGGCGTCTTTGTACATTCTTCCTGTGCCGGCATTAAAGATATAATAATCGTCGCCTATCTTTTTAAAGCCCTTGGCGTGATTATAATTTTCAAAGTAATATGTTTCGCCGTCGATATCGGCAAATCCGTTTGCAACTATGAAGCCGTCATCGCCGCACCAGTATTTTCCGGTCTCCAGTTTGCAGCCTCTGGTTGCTGTGCTTGAGTCAACATAGCAGCCCATATTGACATTGACCTTGCCGAGAGTCGCGGTGAAAATTATTCCGCCGTCAGTTTTGATGAGTCCGTAAAAGACCTTTCCGTTCTCATCACAGTAGTAAAGCTCACCGTGATAGTCAATAAATCCGTTGCACAGCCCGGTCATAAGTCCGGTTTTTTCATCGAAATGATACCATGTAACATCCTTGACATTTGTGGTAACGGTATGGTCGTTTCCGTAAGCGACATAGCCATTGACGTCGAGCCAATATGTGCCCTCTTCAAGGGTAACAAATCTGCGATACACCGACTCGCCGGCAACAAAATACTTTGTTCCTCTTTCGTCTGTGCGGAATGCGCCTCTGACCATAACGCCCTCATCATTGAAGGTGTAGGTAAGTCCCTTTATGGTGCGCACACCCGTGTACATTGTGTAATCGACAGGATCAAAATAATAGAAATATGATTCGCCGTCGGACGCTTCAATAGACTGCCATCCGGAAACAAGCTCTCCGAAACGGGCGTAATAGTGCTCGCCCTCATATTCAAACAGTCCTGTCAGCTTATCGGTGCAGTGACCCTGAGCACCGAGATCATACCAATACTCGCCTTTCTCGCCGTCAATATGGCTGGGCAGCTTCTGAATACTGGTGAGAGCCTTGCCGTTTCTGTAGAATGACCAGAGACCGTTTTCTCTGCTCCAGCCGTCCTTGCTTTTCTTCACGAAAACAAACTTATCGGAAAAGCTGTCTGCCGTATCCATGAAATGAGCACCGTAGTCGCCGTTGATGTTTGCACTGTTGTCATAGGGATACAGTCCGTATTTTTGCTGATACTCTTCCTGCTGAGCAAGTGTCTTAAGAACATGGAAATGTGCATAGATATCGTAGTCAAGCTGTCCGTTGAGTGTAAAGTCAAGCTTTCCGTCCTCAGACCATGCAGCACCGTCCTTAGGTATAAATTTAAGTCCGGTAAGAACGCAGAGCGGATTTGCGGTTGTCGGATTTATCGGCTCGGACTGCTCTTTAAAGTTACATACTATAGTAAGCTTGTTGCCCTCAACCTTAGCGGAGGTAAGAGTGAAATACTCGTTTGCAAGTCTGAGCTTTGAGGTATCCACAGTAAAGCCTTCCGGAACAGTTATGCTTATTGAAACGGTAGTCAGCGGGCTTATACGCTCGGCCAACTGAAGCAGGAAATCCCATGCCGTTCGGCCTTCCTGATCTCCTCCCGGGAGCATATATAACAGCCCCGTGAGCTTCTCCGGTATAGATACCTTTGACATATCGACTGCAAATGTATATGATATTTCTGACTGGGTGTTAGAATCTATCGCATAATATGCATTTTCAGTTTCGTTATAGTAAGAATTTGAAACATTGCGTTTCCATGCCACCAGAGTGCTTCCGCCGGTAGCCTCCGAAAAATCGAAGCTCGCCTCGTCTTCGCTATAAAGGTAAACCGTGAGCTTGGCAGCTATGCTGAGAGCCTTATTTATTCCGGCAGTTTGAGCCTGAATAGCAGCCTCTTCTTTCGTGTAGCCCTTTGACAATGCCTCCTGGTATACTCTTGCGTACTCGCTGTTTATCGCATTCTGAAATTCGGGGAGCTTGCTTTTCAGCACCGCGCCGATGGTCAGTGTGCGCAAAGTGCTGTCTTCCTTAGGAGTAAAATTAAAGCCGTTAACGGTGCCGGCTTCAGGATAATCGAAGACCAACTCCGTTTTTGTCGTGTTGACGCTTCCGCCTTCAACCTGACCGATAGACACAAGCGTTATTTTTACAAAGCCAAACTGAACGTCACCGGGATTTATCTTAACAACATTTCCGTTATAAGACGCCTCAAGCGGAAGCTCCTCGGCTTTTCCGAATATAGCATTTACGCTCTCTCTTTTAAATTTAAGATCTGTCGGTTCAACAACATGTAAGGTTTTCGAGCCGAGAACCGTTCCGTCCTGCGCCACAAGCTGTATTTTCACATCACCGAGATTTTTTGCAGTGAACGTGCCGCCGGCAGATATAGTTCCTATGCTCTCATCCGAGATTTTAAGAGTTGCGCCTTCCGGGATGGAAATCGCCCCGCCGGTAGCAGTAACGCCCCTGACATCGATGTCAAGCTCGGTTCCGACTGTAAGATAATCATAATCTGCCGAAATCACTGCGTGATCAAACACATTTGACGGCTTGGCAGTCGAGACTACCAGCAGCGACGAGCTGACCGATCTCTCATATCCGTCAGAAGGTCTGTTGACAACAGACACGCTGTCCTCGCCTTCTGCTTTTGCCGCAAAGGTGGTCGATCCGCCGCCGTCAAGGTTGACCGCCGCGACACAGCCCGCATCATACATTATCTGCGCAATTTCGATTGCGCTGCCGCCTGCCGAGAACGGCTCCTGACGTCCGTCAAGCACCATGAGCACAACCTGACCGTCATATGTGATACCGACACAGGTGCGCGAGGCACGGCTCGTATAATAGTTATCGCCGGAGGACGCAACTATCTTTCCATCCTTTACAAGCCACATGGAAGCGCCGACCGCCTCCTGTATATTCTCTCTGTTAGCTTTCCATTCGGCGCTGCCGCCGATAATCGGCGTGCCGTCTTTGAGAATTGCGAAGAAGTTTTCGCCGCCGACACCGTTATATTCTTTGCCCTCCATAACAAGCGCTCCGGCCGGGCATCCGTTGCTCATATTGTAGAAATCGGCGTTAACACTCGCAACCGCATTGTAATTTTCAATATAATTCTTGGTATCAGTCGGATCTGAATGCTTTTCCTGTGCTGCTTTTACCTGATCGGTAACGCGAGCCATCTTCCACTCCGACGCATCGTTATTATTGTAGTTTGCATAGATATTGACATCGCTTCTTGAAACATCGGCTGTCGCAATATAATATACAAGCTGCTTATCGTCCTTGGAGGTTGCGCGCTTTATCTCCTGCGTAACACCGGGCGCAAGAACGGATTTCTCGCTCGAGAAAACTTTATAATAGGGATTGCTGATCAGGTCTTTTGCAGTCTCATAGAGATAGTCCGCAAAAGCATAGCAGCATGCCTTGCGTACATCGGGATCAACACCGTTGGGCAGATAAGTTCCCTCAAGGGTCTTTATACCCTCATTGGAGCAATATGTCTCATAAACGGCATTTCTTATATCACTTTCCTGAGACGCGCCGTCAAATCTGTTTTCGAGGAAGAACTTAGCGCGCAGGCCGTCATTGAGGTTCTTTGTGAAATAATTTTTCATCACGGAACTTATCGAGCCGTTTAAGCTAAGCTTTCTGAGAATATAGAAAGCATCAAGATCTCCGTATAGATCGAGAATACCGAAAGAATGAACCTCCGGATCGGGATGATCATAAAGGAAATATTTATCGTTTTTCGTACGTATTTCCTCGGCCATCTCTTCAACCGTACCGCTTATTCCCGCATTGGTGGTGAGCTGAACAAGGTCGCATATATCGCCCGCCCAGCTGCCGAGATCTGCGGTTTTTTGGTTTCCGGTATGATATGCCATATCCATTGCGCCGAACATATGCGCAAATTCAACCTCGTCACCGTTCGGCAGGACGAACTTATCAAGGCTGCGAAGCTTTGCAGCAAATGTGCCGTTGGCTTCATCCTGCTGTGCAACGAAGTTAACGAACGCAGTGTTTTCCGGGCCACAGAACGTAGTCCATGTGCCTGAGGTATATTTTTCCACTCCGCTGCGAACATAGTTGATTACAAGTGCCGCAGTATCCTCATTGGGATGCTCGCTGACATACTCGTTGGCATAGTTTTCCAGACAAGTCAGATCGGTTATGAACTCATCATAGCTGTTGACCGTGTTTCCGCTGTCTGCCAGAACAGATGCAGGGAAAATACCGGCAAGCATGATTATCGCCAAAATAAGCGATATAACTTTTGCCGCACGTGATTTTTGCATTTTATCATTCCTTTCCCTTTTTATGAACAGTATTTTTTTCAAACGCTCCTCCCGCATTCGCACCCATAAGTCAGACCCGCAAATGCGGAGGAGCATTTATTTATAGAGCTAAATTCAGATTTCAGGCGTCTGCCATTTTTCCGTCTTCGCCGAAATAGTGAAGTCCGCCCTTTATACCGTAATCGTTGCTGCCGACCCACATGTTGGCGTTCTTATACATCTTGCCGCTGTAGGTGTTGAAGATATAATAGTCATCGCCTATTTTGGTGAAGCCCTTGGCACGTATGCCGTCGGTGAAATAGAAGGTAAATCCGCCGCAATCGGCAAAGCCGTTCTTTATAAGCTTTCCGTCGGCACCGAATCTGTACCAGCCGGTTCCGTCGAGAAGCTTTGTAGTCGCATAGATATCCTTGTCAACTGCAAGCGTTCCGTCGGCCTGTGCATAGTAGTACTCGCCGTCAATCTCATAGAGACCCTCGGGCGCAAGTGACTTATCTATCATAAGATAGAGCTTGCCGCCCTTTTCGACTATCTGCTTCTTGCCGTTTTCGACATCCGGATTGACCATCTTGCCGTCCTCGCCGAAATAGTGCAGTCCGCTCTTTATACCGTAATCGTTGCTGCTGACCCACATGTTGGCGTTCTTATACATCTTTCCGCTGTAAGCGTTGAAAATATAATAGTCGTCGCCTATCTTTGTGAAGCCCTTGGCTCGGATACCGTCGGTGAAATAGAAGGTAAATCCGCCGCAATCGGCAAAGCCGTTCTTTATGAGCTTGCCGTCGACACCGAATCTGTACCAACCGGTTCCGTCAAGCAGCTCGGTAGTCGCATAAATTTCTTTATCTACCGCAAGTACTCCGTATGCCTGCGCATAGTAGTATTCACCGTCAATCTCATAGAGACCCTCGGGCGCCGTCGACTTGTCTATCATGAGATAGAGCTTGCCGTCTTTTTCAACTATTTCCCTGGCTCCGTTTTCAACATCCTGAACAAGCATCTTGCCGTCAGAACCGAAATAGTGAAGTCCTGCCTCGATGCCGTACTCGTTGCCGCCAACCCACAGTTCGATGTCCTTATACATCTTTCCGCTGGCGGCGTTGAAGAAGTAATAATCGTCGCCTATCTTCGTGAAGCCCTTAGCAAGTGTTCCGTTATCGTAATAGTAGGTAAATCCCCCGTACTCGACAAAGCCGTCTATGCTCATTTTTCCGTCGGCATCGAAATTGTAGAGTCCTGCTTCTACCGGATAATTATTCGTTTTTGTTATCCAGTAGCTGCGGCCTCTGATTATCTCGGCAGTCGATGTTCTTGCATAATAGTAGCTTCCGTCAACCATTATGAGTCCCTCGCCGACCTTGACGCCGTCGATATAATAGAACTTCGAACCGTCTCCGTCGCAGATGCCGTTCTTTGAGGTGTCCTCATCATGCTCGATAATTCCGTCGGCATCAAACTTGTAGTTATAGCAGGGAAGCGGAAGACCGTTGTTCTTTTCGACCTTATACATGCCGTCCTTTACAGCCTTGCTGTCCTCGCCGAAATAATAATAATGATAATGAGGTGCGGCATCCGTGCCGACATTGATTCTGATAAGTCCGGGGAACTCAACATTCACGCCGTCCTTTATCCAATAGGTATCATTGCCCTCAACACAGAGTCCGTTCTTACCTATGGCTTTAAACTTTGCAGTATATGTCACATCTGAGGTCGCCTCGGATATCTCCGGATCCCAGCCGTCGAATTCATAAGTATAGCGCGAAGTTTCGGCCTTTGAAGGAGTCGCACCCGTGTATTCGGGCTTCTCGCCTTTTTTGCAGGCCTCCGTTTTTACTGTTTCACCTTCAACTACCCAGCTGACGATTACGCCGCCTTTCGGTATAGCTTCACCCTTTTTAATAAGAATACCGCACTCAGCGCAATATGTGTCGCCCGTGTATCCGTCCTCGGTTAAGGTCGCAGGTTTTTGATCGCGTACAACCTCCGTATGCCCCTTGGCGGAAATAACTTCCTGCTTAACAATAACTTCGTTGCAGACCGAGCAGTGTTTGCCCTCGGTCAGTCCCGTCTTTGTGCAGGTCGACTCTACCGCGGGATCTATAACTTCTGTATGTCCCTTGGCGGGAATTACTTCCTGCTTGACAATAACTTCGTTGCAGACCGAGCAGTGTTTACCCTCGGTCAGTCCGGTCTTTGTGCAGGTCGGCTCTACCGCGGGATCTATAACTTCCGTATGTCCCTTGGCTGGAATAACTTCCTGCTTAACAATAACTTCGTTGCAGACCGAGCAGTGTTTACCCTCGGTCAGTCCCGTCTTTGTGCAGGTCGGCTCTACAGCGGAATCGATAACCTCTGTATGCCCCTTGGCGGGAATTACTTCCATCCCGGAAAGTATTGCATTACAATCCAGGCACTTTGTACCCGCCTTGTGACCGGGCTCGGTGCAGGTTGCAGCTTTTTCTTCGATTTCAACGATATGCTGATGCCCTGTCGCACTTATTGCCTCGGTCTTTGTTTTACCGCAATCCATACAAGTGTATTTCATTACACCTGCATTTTCGCACGTAGGTGCTTTTACAATAACACCGCCTTCCGTCCACCGGTGTCCCTTTGCGGGAATTGCTTCCTGCTCAACAAGAACTTTATTGCAGACCGAGCAGTGCTTGCCCTCGGTCTTTCCGGGTTCTTCGCAGGTTGCCGGAACAGCAGGGTCAATAACCTCCGTATGTCCCTTGGCGGGAATAACTTCCTGCTTAACAAGAACCGTATTGCAGACTGAGCAGTGCTTGCCCTCGGTCAGTCCTGTTTTCTCGCAGGTTGCCGCAACAGCAGCATCGATAACCTCGGTATGTCCCTTGGCGGGAATAGCCGTGCCGGTGCCTATTTTCTCGCCGCAATCCTTGCAGTAGGTGTCGCCGGTATAGCCGGGCACGGTGCAGGTTGCGTCCTTGGCATTACGAAGTTCTGTGTTCTCATGTGCGCAAGGCGTGCCGCCCCAGACGCCGCTGACATAGTTGATGATATCGCCGGCCTTGGCGGTCTTCGTTTCGGTGTAGGAGCCGTCGGCGTTGTGCAGCTTGGCGGCGGTGATGGGGATGGTCACTGCATTATTCCCGTTCGCATTATACTGATAGGTCGCGGTTTCCGTGCCAGGTTTACCCTTCTGAACATATTTGCCGGTTCCGTTGCTGGAGCAGATGTATGCGCCGCCCTTGGTGGTGTAGATGGCACCGATAGCCGTCAGGCTGCCGTTTACATCCACCTTGGCATCCTTCAGATCCGCATTGGTACGGGTATAGGCTTTGCCGGGCGCATAGGCAACAGACTTGAACTTGCAAGGACCCCAGACAAAGTTATCAGAGTTCCATTCATCGCCGTCATAAACGTAAACATTCTTACCATTGGCGACCGTCAAACCAGCACCCTCAGCAATGCTCACTTCGACACCTGCCAACAGTGCGGTATCCTGGTTGATGGTGACCTTTCCAGACTGAATGTTAATAGAGATGTTGTTGGTGATGGGGAGTACATAGCTTGCGGAGTTGACATTCATGCCCGCCAACGTCAGAGAAAGGGTGTTCAGTTCTGCCTCGCCGTTCACAGTCAGAAGCAGACGATCCGTCTTTTCATCGTAGTCTTTAGTGAAGCTGCCGGAGACTACTTTGAACATGCCGTTGTTGCCAATAAAATTGATGGAGGTGGTATATGTGGTACTCATTGCATAAACGCCGCTGAAAACCGTCTCGTTGGCGCCCGCATTAAGAGTCAAGGGAACTTCAATGTTCTGAACGAAATACTGAGAGAATGGAAAAACATTATGGTGCATGTTAGAGGAAGCACTACCGCCGCGGAAGTCTGCGATTTGATAGAACTCATATACGGTTGCGCCGGATTCAGCCAGCACAGAACCGCTGCCGGAGATAAAGCCCCATGCATAGAGATTCCCGCCTTTCTTCACCGTGATAGAGCTGTTATCCGCCATTTTAATATAGCCATAATCGCCCACAGGACGACCCTGCTGACCGCCGCCAGCTGCAAAATATCTGCCGCCCAGGCTGATGGCACCGTTGACGGTGATGGAAGTACCTTCGCTCATCGTCAGCGTCCGGAACGCCTTAGACGCCGGTGTTGTGCGGATTGCCGCAGGAGAATCTGTATATAGCGTTCCTGCTGCATCAAAGGGAATCAACAGAGTAATGCCCGACGGAATGGTATAGTTTCCGCTGATAGAACCATCGGTAACCAAGGTAATCTTGGTCTGACCTTTGTTCTGTGCGTAAGTAACCGCCTCGTTCAGATCTGCAAAACGCTGACCGCCAGTCTCAAAAAGCGCAACGGATTTGCTTGCAAATTTTGCTGTGATTGTGCAGTCGCTTTCAATATTCAGAGCAGTGCTTGCGGCAGTTGCTATGCACTTGCCAGTGGTCAGGTTATACCAGCCAAGGAACTGATATCCCTCTGCCGGGGTCGCTACCACCTGATAAGCTGTCATGGAACTTTGTTTGTTGCTGTATTCCTCTGTGACAACCGTACCATCCACTGTATAGGTACCGTTTTCGGCAGGCACAAAGGTCGTGGTCGCGGTCACATCAGAAACCAGCGCCACATTGGTCATAGTAATTTTCGTAGCTGTGGTGCTGCCAGATCCGATATAAACCTTGATGCTTTCGCCAACGGTAAGTTCTTTATTAAAGCTGCCGTTTGCGGTGACTGCCGTTTCGTCCACTTTAATCGTACCGCTGTTCTGCTCAATGGCATAATTAAACGACAGTGTGGCTTTTGCTTTTTTGTTGTTTTTGATAGTCAGTGTGGAGTTGTAGCTGGTGTCACTACATGTTCCTCCGGCAGAGACAACTGAACCAGTGATTGTTGTGCCGGTTGCGCTCCACGCATTGTCCGCATTACCTGTGAAGCTCAAGCCGATATTTTCATCGCTTAGTCCGGCAACCGTGCCGGATGTTGCCGCAGCAGCCGGCAGCGTGACGGACGGCAGAAAGGCCATTATTGTGAGAGCTACAAGGAGCAGCGCCACAAATCTTTCGGTAATTCTTCCTTTCATTTCTTTATCTTCTTCCTTTCGTTTTTATACTTCTTGCCCTTTATATTCAATTCGGCATAAATACTTATGCCGATTATTAAGGATAAGGTTGCCCACATATGCGACAAATGGAAAAGAGTGTCCGTTTGCGCTTGGCGGAAAAACTCGATGATAAAACGGAATATTCCGTAGCTCATCATATAAACGGGGTAGGCCTTTCCGCCCGTTCTGCCTTTTACTATGCGCGGGCAGATAATCGCAAGCAGAACGACATAAAAAATCAGTTCCGCCTCCCTCGTCGGGAATCGCGTTCCGTCAAGGCCCGGAATCGGAAGTCCGAGGCAACATCCGGAAATAACGCAGTTTACTCGCGCGCACATGACAGTGAAAATCATACAGGGAGTAAAAACGTCGAATACTTCACGCATCGGGCGCTTCGAGATTTTTGCGCCCAGCCAGTATGCCAACGGCATGAAAAACACTCCGCCGAACAGACTCATATTGCCAAAAGTCTCTTTATTAAACCCTTTCTCGAGAAAGGCAAACGCCGTTACCGTGAACACTCCGTAGATCGTGTGAAATATCGCGAGCGGTATCGCCGCATACCATCTCAAGTTCAGCCGCTTTCGCAGAACAATAAGCCATACCGAGGTGAATGCCGTACCTGCCGCCAGCAAAAGCATCAATGGTATTCTATCCCGCACTGTTATCACCGCCTTCTGCATAATCATAAGTTTCGGAATCATTGACATTGACTGTTTTCATGCTTTGTAAGTTGCTCTTCGGAGAAGCGCTCTTTTATAAAATGCGCCGGAACTCCGCCCACGACAGTATAAGGTGCCACATCCTTCGTCACAACGCTGCCGGCCGCGATAATGCACCCGTTTCCGATATGTACGCCCGGCAAAATTATAACGCGGTCGCCTATCCATACATCATCTCCGATATAAACCGGCTTTTCGTCCTCGAAGCCCTGCCGCATCATCGGGATATCTATTCTGTCAAACCTGTGGTTTCTCGTAATAACGGTAACGTCCGTGCCCATCATAACAAAGCTGCCTATATGACATTCGCCGTATATCTTTGCGTTGATGCCTATGCCCGAATAATCGCCGAGCGTGACCTTTTGAGAAAAGACCGCGTCTTTCTCTATGTTCACCCCAACGCCGCAGTTTTCAAGCATGAGCTTTCCGCAAAATCTGCGCCATGCCGTCTGTCCGAGCTTTGCGCCGCTATACGACGGAGGAAGCTTTTGGGCAAATGTGTAATAAATCAAAGCGCCTATTTTTCGTTTTATTTTTTTGCTCATGCTGCTTTTCATTGCGTTCTCTCAAAGCCTTTCATGTTATTGAGCTGGTCGATTATATCGTTTACGCACGACTGCATGAGATTAAGCTGTTCGACATCCTCATCTGACCACGACGGATCGGCCTTTATCTCGCTGATATTCAGCCGCACATCAAGCATTTTTCCATGCTTGTCCGGTGCGCTGCCCAGGAGATAATCCCCTTTGCTCCCGCCGACGATAAGCTCAAACAGGAGAACACGGCTGTTCCCGACGGTTCCGTAGAACCCCGCACGGTAGACATTATTGTCGGTGGTTTCCTCAATATCTATCTTCTGCACAATCTCCGACGGAAGAGTGAAGTTACCAACCGGCGTTGATATTGCAGCCACGGAAGTGTCATCCGGAGCTTCTCTGTTTTTGATCATAACCACCGCAACAACCACAATGGCAACAACAGCGGCGATAGACACTGCCAGAACCGCTATCAGCTTCTTTTTATTGACCGATTTTGTTTTCTGTTCCATATTTTTCCTCAATTCATTTGGCTATCTGATGCTTCTTGTGTATACATCTATTTTCATTTTTTGCTGTTCGTCAAGATACTCCTTGTAAGAGCGCTCGGTGTCTATGATTGCGGCGTGCTCCTTACACTTTCTTTCCTCGGGCGTCGGTATTCTCAGATAATCGCCGTAAAGCTCGGTCAGCAGTTCTTCGCAGTGACTCGACACGGGAAATTGAGTATCCGCAAATGGTACCCGCACTGTTTTTTCAAACCATTCGCGCGGGAAAACGCTTTTTTCATATTTTTTGCTTGCCGCAAAAAACGAATGTACCATATCAGAGCCGCAGTCTTTACTGCGGACGCAAAATCTTCTGAACGGTTCAAGCGGAAGCAGACGGCAAAATTGCATAAAACATTTTTTCGCAATGCTGTCAGTCTCGTATCCGCGAGCGTAAAGCGCCTTTGCAATTACTATTTTTGAAGCCGAAAACTGGAGCTTTCTGACTGCTTTTTTATACGCCAGGTTGTCACACGGGAAAATGTCTATATATATGCCCTGATGAATTTCGGGGTCCTTCGGATGATATTTCTCTATGCACGCCGTATTATTGAGCCGCAGCTTTGAAAACTGCATCGGCCAATGTGGGCTGAACTCCCGCTGAACAAAGTACTTCCCGGTATCAAAATCTTTCGCGGCACATTCAAAAAACCTCTCATATTCCGAGCGCAGCATAATAACATCCGCATCGTCATCCCACGGAATAAAGCCGCGATGCCTGACTGCCCCCAACGCAGTGCCCGCAAAAAGCATGTACTGAATATTATGTTTTCTGCACACGGCATCAAAGTCTTTCAGCATGGAAAGAAGCAACTTCTGATGCTCACTGAGCGTATCTGCGGACTGCGTAAGATTCTCCATTTTGCTCCTCTTATATATGTTTTTTAAGCAGCTTTTTACACTTCTCCCAATCACGGTATCCACTGCCGAGCATATGAATATCGCTGCCGAGGTACTTCGCATATCCGTTTTTGACCCAGGATATATACCGCTTTCGCCGCAGAGGATTTTTGAAGCATTCAACATTCAGCTGCAGCGGAATATCCTCGTCTATCAGCCTTTCTATATCTTCCGGCGGGTATCTGTCGGCATGAGCGATGACTATCCGTATATCATCCCGATCGTTGAGGCGTTCGACCGTCTCCCATACCGATTCCGACCATTTATAGAACGGCAGCTCGAGCAGCAGTTCATTTGTCCCCTGCCGACACAGGCGGTCCAGTCCGCTGAGCTGATCCATTCCGTCACAGATCAGCACTTCAGCGCCGAAAATTATCTCTGGCGCGCCATCCGGCAGATTTGCTTTCAAGGCTTCGTAGGTTCTTTGCCGCCTCGCAAGAAATGATTCCACACTCTCCTTGTGCGGATAAAAATGGGGGGTCGCGCATATGGTTTTTATTCCCACGCTTTTAGCCATTTCTATCTGTTTTAGCGATGTTTTTATTCCGTCGCTTCCATGATCGCACCCGGGAAGTATGTGGGAATGATAATCAAAAGTAATGTCCATTGCAGTATCACTCACTTGGCATTGTTGGATCTGTCTTCATACGAATATTTATATCCGTACGTGTGTCCATATTTATAACCATATTTGTAACCGTACTTATCGCTGTATCGGTATTTGTATGAATATTTCAGCGATTTCATATTCATATCATTGACAACCACGCCGCACATATTACCGCCGGCACGATCAACTGCTTCCAGCGCCATGCTCAGCTCGTCCGAGGTCGTCGAACCCGACTTTGCAACAACCACCACGCCGTCAACAAAAGTCGAAATTATCTGTGCATCAGCAACAGTATTTATCGGTGGGGTGTCGATTATCACATAGTCGTAGCTTTTTGCGCATCTCTTAATGAATTGCTTCATTATATCCGAAGCCAAAAGCTCCGACGGATTGGGCGGTATCGTGCCGGTGCACACTATCGACAATGGCAGATTTTCTACCTTTACAAGTTCAAGCGGACCCATACCAGCAAGGAAATCGCAAAGACCCGTTGATATATCAACTTTCCAAAGTCTGCGCTGAGTCGGCTTACGCATATCTGCGTCGATGAGTAGCGTCTTTTTACCGAGCATCGCATAGCTTATCGCAATATTTGCCGCCGTAAGACTCTTTCCTTCCGAGGGATTCGCGCTCGTTATCGCAAAAACCTTGCACGGACCTTCTTTGTCGGCCTTCATGCAGAACATCAGGCTGGTTCGAAGCTTTACATATGCCTCTTTTATTGCAAAGGGGCTATCGTTGTTTATGAGCCTTTTCCTGTTGACTGAAACAGTATCAGTCGTCGTTTTTTTTCGATTTATCATCTTTATCTTTCTTATTTTCACAGCGTATCACCCCTCCTTTCGTAAGTTTCCAATAAGTATGTTCATCTCCGGACACGTCTATCTCGGGTATCTGACCCAAAACAGTTACGCCGGATATATTTTCTATATCCTCCGGCAGATATATCGTTGTATCCGAAAGCATCTTAAGTATAAGCGCGACCGCCATTCCGACGACGCCGATGAGAAAACCTATTGCGGTATCAAAGACGGTTCTCGGCGAGGATTTTTCCGAAGCGACCTCTGGGCGGTCAACAACTTCAACTCCGCCCGCCTTGGTTATTCTGACTATTTCGGTCGGCGCAACATTTGCAAATGATTTTCCTACATCGCAGGCAAATTCCGCGCTGTTGGATTTGATAACAACCTCGAGCAGCTGCGTATCGGAAACGACTGAAACATCAATCATCTCACTGAGATCTTTTCTGCTCAAGTCCGATTTGTCTCCGAGATCCTTTAGCACCGCGTCGAGCACCGAGTTGCTTTCAAGTATCTTGGAATATGTCGTTGCAAGACTCTCTGCGGCCTGAAGATCACTGTTGTTTACTGTGCTCGCGTGAGCAGCCTTATCTGCATTGTTATAGACATAAAAGCTCACTCTCGACTCATATGTCGGAGCAATAAGGAATGTTGTAATGAGCCAAACCGTCATCGCACAAAGCACGCCTGAGAGCAGCAGCCAATAGAACTTACCCAATAACAGCCGCAGCGCACTCCACAATGTTATCTCGCCGTTATCCAATGTGTTGAACGGACTTTTTCCTTTTCCCATACCTGCGATCTATCCTCCATTTTATCTGTATCAAAAATTTGTATCGATTTCACCGATAAATCTTTTTCCATTGGTGCCAGTTGTTTTTTGATCGGATTCCATCGGCTTGTGAAGTATTCTTCGATAGATATACTCCTGTAAAAAATTCGGCGCCAAAAACACTGCTGTCTGTGCGCCGCAGGCAACTGCAAAATCCCATATGCTTGAATATCCGGTTTTCAAAGCATACCACCTGGTTTTTATAAATCCGCGATAAGTGGCAAATGAGGTTCTTCTGTCCGATCCCTTGTCCTTTATCCGTGCATATACCAGGCTTTCATCAATGTTTCGGCAATAAAAATCATTCAGTAGGAGTCTTATATACAGATCATAATCCTCCCCGCGCGTCATTGCTTTATAACCGCCGACCTTTTGAACCGCACTTTTTTTATACATGACCGTCATATTGTTGAACGGCTGCCTGCGTCTGGCATATTTTCTTATCCCGTTGTTATCAGACGGAACCAGCCGTCTGCTTATCGGGTTATTTGTATTATCCGTAAACTCAATAATATTTCCGCCGAGTACCGTTAGCTCTTTATCTTTGGCAAATTCCTTTAGCTGCCGTTCGCATCTTGTCGGCACGGATATGTCATCTGAATCCATTTTGGCTATCAACTCGTTGCGGCAATGCGCGACACCGACATTCAGTGCCGCCCCGGTTCCTATGTTTTCGGACAGGCGAACAGGCTTTATTATTTCGGGATACTTCGACAGATGTTTGCAAAGCACGGCATTCAGTTCTTCTGTCAGCGGGCCGTCGCAAACTATCACAAAATCATTTGTCATGACGGTCTGATTCAAAATACTTTGAATCGCCTCATCAAAATACTCCGGTTTTTCTTTTGCATATACCGACATCAAAACAGAATATTCCATCATTCCGCACCTGCCTTTGCAAAAGAACAGCTGTATACTTGCGGTACGCATCGCGATTCCAATCCAAGTGTCCTACATATACAGGCAAATGCGTGCGATTTATTCCGGCAACGCGCCGATTTCATCTTAAATACAGACCCCGATAAAAACAAAACGAGACCCACGATATTATCTTTCGATAAATCGAAGGCTCGTTTGAAAAACCGGTATGTCCTTTCTCCCGAAGCTCTTATGAGCCCAGGACAAATTCTTTTCGAAATTTCAGATACATAGACCTCTGCCGCATTTGATAAATACTGTGCGTTTCCCGTTTCCATAGCAACCACATACCGAAAAGCCCCCGCTTTTCAGTATTCCCGGTCTCCTCTCTTCCTGTTTTCCCCACAAATCTCCTATATGACACCCGAGTGGCATCATAGCTGTCAAACAGCTCATAAAAAATATAAAAAAACGAATGGAAACACCCGTTTTATACACAATACTTGTCCGTTTTCGTAGAGTTATCTCATCAATGAAATAACCATATTCCTATTTTTCGCCTAATTATAGCACAATAATCCTAAATTCGCAATGACTATTTAGCAAATAGACTTATTTTTATTATAAAATTTTTTCATTCTAAAAAGTGATGAGCAAAATAGC
>OOCI01001500.1_pt1 | contig 16944 bp, 10 predicted proteins | sample 1671761 | NCBI WGS metagenome assembly OOCI01 (sample SAMN06348190, study PRJEB24527) | human gut metagenome | biome: human gut; feature: ankylosing spondylitis patient; material: feces | host: Homo sapiens | place: China | collected 2015-10
CGTTATAGGTATAATCCCATGTCAAACGAACATCACTCTTTTCTGCACCGAGAGTAGTTGTAGATGCAAGGTTCTCAACGGTAACGCTTGCAGGAGCATAAGCTGCTGGCAACACAGCGAGTTCACCGAGTTTCAACTGATAGTAAGGAACCTCAGTCTCACCCTTCATGTTGAGGGCAATCATATAGATGGTCTTGCCATTGAGTGAAGCCAAGTCATAGTCAGCGATGGTCCAGCCATTCTTCTCTGTCACGGTAGCATCTGTCAGAGTCACGTCAGGAGTTGTAGAACTCTCTGTAGCCAACTTCATCTCAACAGTACCAGGAGTTGTAGTCTTGTAAACGAGACGGAGAGTACCACCTGCTGTTACAGGAATCATAGTCTTGTAGAGACGCATAAGGTGATCGCCTGTTGTCAAGCTACCGCTCACCTCGATGCTTGAACCATAGTTGTAAGCATCTTCCCAGTTGATAGAAGCTGTCAGGTTGCCCTTATTCTCGATCCACCAACGCCATGTAGGCATGATGCTCTGTACACCACTATGATACCAGTCTTGTGTACCTTCTTTCTTACCCTCTACGAATCGGTGCTTACCCACACCTACGCAGAATGAGCTGACGAAAGGCATATTAGTGATAGCAGAACGCTCCAATACGCGGTTAGAAATACCAGGCCAAGATGTAGTAGATGTAACAGTTGGGTCACCCTCTTGGTTCACCCACATCTGCTCCTCATTCTTAAAGGTTTTCTGAATAGCTGCGTATGCACTTGGACCTGTATCATCACTACCAAGAAGGTTCTTTACGTTATCCTTCCAGATACGCTCCTCTGGACAGAACAAGTCGATAGAACCTACGTGACCCGTTGTAGGCATTGACCGGTTGAGATAAGAACCGAATCCTGTATGACCGCTATTTACCACCTGGATACCTGCATAGATCTTAGAGAAAGTCTCCTCTACTGTGCAACCAAGGGATGATGCATAATCACGATAATCGCCATTAGCACCATACTCCAAGAACTGAGAGGTGTTCTTATGTGACTTCAAAATAGCATCATTAGGATACCTTTTTGCGTTATACCACTGGATTTCCATGTGGGTATTGCCATCAGCATCTGCGATTTTGTTGAACTCTCTAATGAAATTTGCCCATTCATCAATACTTCCACCACCGCTTTCTTCGTTGATAAACCAACCATCGAAGCCCATATACTTAGCGATTTCATACAATTTCTTAGCAAAGATGTAAGAGCCATTCTCCTTGGTAAGCATCTCACGAACCCACTCCTGCTTTCCACCGTAAGCATAAGGAGGGAAGAAAATCTGACCAAGAGACTTCACACCACTCTGGTGAGCAGCATCAGTAGATGGTGCTGGAGGAGGAATAATGATACCCTCGCTGGCAGAACCTGCCCAATAAACGAGTTTATCCATATACTGCCAATAAGTAGGCTGATAACCTAAGAAGTTGTTAGCACCCTGAGATGGGCACTGACTACATGTAGGGAAAAGGATGGTAGCGTTACATACCTGTCCCTCATAGAACTGATTTGCATTGGCTTTCATCAAGGTAGGCTCCTTGAAGCGTTTTGCCAATGGTACCTTAGAACGGTTGAACTTAGCATTCTTGTCGGTTTCTGGCGACCAGTTCTTGATGTGTTCTGGATGCCAACATCCGCCATAAGGCTGCTGAGCACTCGCTGAAACTCCAAAAAGGAAGGAGAGCATAGCGACACTAAAAAGTCGATTTAGTCTCATACTGTTAGGGTTTAGTTATTAAATTTAGTATTTATGGGTAGTCTCGTACATAGAGTTTCTCCCAAAAAAGTTAGTTAATACGCTCTTATAACAACACCCAAACATAAACTACTTACTCAAAAATGATTTTTTTTATTTTTTTTTCGCATCCGCCTAAAAAAGGCAGCAAAGTTCACATTTTCAACATAATTAGGGAAAATTATCAGACTCCATAAATAGAAAAAAAAGACCGCTACGGTATGCTTCTCGCACACCATAGCGGTTATTAAAATAAACCTAAAACTTTTCCTGAAAACTTTTTACCGCAGAATTTACCTTGTCGTATTAATATTTCTTCCTGAAGTTTCGCATGTACGGAAGTTATAGTAGTTAAAGAAGTTATAGCCAATAGCCTTTTTTGTTGTATATTTAGCAATAAAGCATATGGCTTTAACTCCTTTAACTTCTTTAACTTCCCAAGCCGAAACATTCGGCTTTAACTCCTTAAAAAAGTTACTTCACGATATTGGTCTTGCGGATAAAGTCGATGATTTCGGGCACATAACCGAAAGCCAAACCAGTAACCGTATCGGCACAACCATAATATACAGCTATGCGTCCAGTCTCAGCATCGCAGAGCGAAGCACAAGGGAAACACACGTTTGGCACATCACCCACACACTCATACAACTCCTGAGGTGTGATGAGATACTGACCCGAACGCCCTATCACCTTCCAAGGCTCATCTAAGTCGAGCAGCGCAGCACCGAAAGCATAGACGTAACCATTGCAAGAGTGGAGCACACCATGATAGAGCAACAACCATCCTTCAGAAGTCTCGATAGGCACCGGACCAGCACCAATCTTCATGCACTGCCAAGCACTCTCCTCGAAGGCAGCAGGTGCCATCACATGACGATGATGCCCCCAATACTCCAAGTCGGGCGACTCACTATAGAAGATATCTCCGAAGGCAGTATGCCCCGTATCACTGGGACGACTCAGCATCGCAAACTTGCCATTGATCTTGCGAGGGAACATCACCCCATTGCGGTTGTAAGGCAAGAAAGCATTCTCCAACTGATGGAAAGTCTTGAAATCCTCTGTCCATGCCACACCAATCGTTGGTCCATGATAACCATTGCACCAGGTGACATAATACTTCTCACCTATCTTGCAGACACGAGGATCGTAGCCATACACCCACTCTCCTACCTCCTTGTCGTCGCACTCCATGCGAATGGTTTCTTCGTTGATGTCCCAGTGAATGGCATCCTTACTGAAGCCAGCATGAAGCGTCATGCGTCGGTTCTTGTCATCACATCTGAAGACACCAGCAAATCCATCCTTATAAGTTACTACGGCACTATTGAAGATACTATTGGAGTCGGGTAGCTGATTGCGCTGGATAATGGGGTTCTGAGAAAAGCGCCACAGAGGCACATTCCTATTTTGTGGTCTGTCTTCCCAAGGAATATTGGGAAGCGCAGCACCTATGATTTTGATATCGTTCATTGTTATTGCTTAATAAAAAGTATGATTATAGATTGTTGAGAAGCTCTACCTTACCATCGTTGATGAGTTTGATGACCAACTCACCAAAGAGGGTATTCTGCCATGCAAACCAAGCACGCGTATAGTTAGAAGCATCATCCTTATGGAAAGACTCATGGATGAATCCCATGCCTGCATCGGTATTGAGAAGCGTCTTCATGCACCAGCGAATCTCGTCGTCGTTGGTAGCCGTGAAGCACTTCATCATGATAGACATAGGCCAAGGCATATCGTAGCCGATGTGTGGACCACCGATACCCTCACCAGCCTTACCACGGAAGAAACAAGGATTGTCCTCACTCCATACGAAGCGGCGTGTATTCTGGTAGATAGGATCGTCCATCTCCACATCGCCCAAATAGCCCATACCCAAGAGTGAAGGCACATTGGCATCATCCATCAAGAGACGGTTGCCGAAACCATCTACCTCGTAAGCATAGATCTTGCCATACTTAGGATGTTCGCATACAGCATACTTCTGCAAAGCCTCCTTCACCTCCTTGGCGAGGTCAGAACAGTCGGCAGCAATCTTGAGCGCCTTTGTCTTCTGAGCATCTTCTGCTTTCTCGGCTACATACTTCAATATCTCAGCCGCCTTATTCATGGAAGAAACCGCCATGAAGTTGGAAGGAATGAGGAAAGGAAGAATGGTGGCATCATCAGAAGGACGGAACATAGAAGCGATGAGGCCTACGGGCTTCACAGGAGCACCAAAACCATCCCAGCCCACGGTATCGAAAGCACGGTCGGTCATACGGGTGAAGTGATAAGCCTTGGCTGTCTCCTTGCGCTGTTGCTCATGGAAGGTCTTAAGGATATTCTCGATAGCTTTCATCCATTCCTCGCCGAAGATAGAGTCGTCGCCTGTCACCTTCCAGTACTCGTAAGCTAAACGGATGGGATAACAGAACGAGTCGATCTCATACTTACGCTCGAAGACCTCGGCCTGCATCTGCGTATCATCCTTCTGCCAACCAGCTCCTGTAGGACCATCATTGTAGGCATTGGCATAACGGTCGATGTTGATACACTTCAGTTGGCGAAGGATAACGCCACGAAGCATCTTCTGTAGTTTCTCGTCTTTGTTGGAAAGGGCTATGTAAGGCCACACCTGTGCGCCAGAGTCGCGAAGCCACATGGCAGGAATATCGCCAGTATAGACGAAGGTATCGTCGTCGCCATTCTCGAGCACACGATAGTGTACGGTGCTCTCCAAGGTATTGGGATAACAGTTGGCAAACATCCAGGCGAGCTTAGGATTCTTCTTCAGGAGTTTCTGTATCTCCTTGATCTTCTTCTCTACAGCCACAGACGTGAAGAGTCGTTCCTCTACAGGTGGACGTTTCGACTCATACTTGCCGTTGACAGGTGTCACCACCTTGGTGTAACGAGCGTGTACATCTACTTCTGCATGTTCTTGCGCCATAGCCGACATAGCCGACATCAGGGCGATAGTCAAAATTGTTTTTCTCATTGTCTGGGTTTATTTATTGATTGATTGTTTATTGTGACTATCTTTTATGGGCGATCAGCCGCACGTGTACCCCACTTGGAAGGCTTGCTGCCCATCTGGAGCTCTAAGATTCCACCTTTCATGATATCTTGGTACATGATATACGACTTGGTGTAAGGTTTGCCATTCAACTTCACTGACTGTACAAAGATATTCTCCTTGCTGTTATCCTTGCAGACGATAGAGAAGTCCTTACCACCTACATTGAGGGTAGCCTTATCCAATACAGGGCTTCCGATAATATACTTACCACCAGCAGGCTCTACCTGATAGAGTCCCATAGCCGAGAGGATGTACCATGCCGACATCTGTCCTACGTCCTCATTACCACTCAGTCCGTCGTAATCGTCTTTGTACATCTCGTGCATGGTCTGGCGGATGAGGCGTGCTGCCTTCCAGGGTTGTCCCACATAGTTATACATATAGAGCACCTGATGGCTTGGCTCGTTGCCATGAGCATACTGTCCTATCAGACCTGAGATATCAGGAGAAGCATTGTCGCCCATATTGCCCGTGACGATGAAGAGAGAGTCGAGCTTAGTAACAAACTGCTGCTCGTTGCCGAAGAGCTTCACCAGTCCATGCACATCATGCGGAACGAGCCAGGTGTACTGCCAGGCATTGCCCTCCGTGTAGTCGTCCTGACGATGAACAGCCGAGAAAGGATTGAAAGGTACACGGAACTTACCGTCAGTACCGATGCCACGCATAAATTCTGTCTGCTTATCGAAGTACTTGCGATAGGTTTGAGCACGCTGAGCAAAATACTTAGCATCAGCCTTCTTGCCCAACAAGCGAGCCACGTTAGCCACACAGTCGTCTGCCAAAGCATACTCCAGTCCCTTAGCCACTGTTTCCATCTTTGGATCCTTGTCGTAAGGCAGATAGCCATACTTCTTGAGCAAGCCGAGACCACGGTCGTCGCGTAGAGCCGACTGCTTCATGGCTTCGTAGGCTCCCTCCTTATCCTTGACATATCCTTTGAGCACCAGGTCAGCAAGCACCGGAATACCCGGATTTCCCACCATACAGTCGGTCTCATTGCCCATCAGATGCCATACAGGTAGTTTGCCCTGCTGACGATAGATGTTGATAAAGGTACTTGCCATATCTGGCAACATCTCCCTATGTATCAGGGTCATCAGAGGATGTGCTGCACGATAGGTGTCCCAGAGCGAGAGCGTCGTGTAGTTGGTGAAGTCGCCTTGATGCACCTTACCATCAGCACCACGATACTCTCCGTTGACATCCGAGAAGACCGAAGGAGCGGTCATGGAATGGAACATTGCAGTATAGAAGATGCGACGCACGGTAGCATCGGTTGTTTCTACCCTCACCTTAGCCAAGGCCTCGTTCCAGGCAGCATCGGCTTTCGCCACCACCTGCTGGAAGTTCCATGCCGGAATCTCTGCCTTCAGGTTCTCCTTGGCATTGGCGATGCTCACTGCCGAGAGTCCCACCTTGATGAGAAGGGGCTGAGCTGCATCAGAGACCTGCACCAACCATCTGCCGCTGTCTAAAGGCTCAATGGTAACAGGCTGCGAGAATTCTGCTACAAAGAAATTCTTCTGGTCTTTTGCCCAGCCTGTAGAGAAGCGATGACCAGCCACACTTGTGGTTTTCATCTCGTCCAAGGCATAATCTGTGGGCTTATCCCATCCGATGCCTTGGAAGAGGTCGAGCACCAACTGGGCTTTCTTTACATCGGCTCCAAAGGTGTAACGATGGAATCCAGCACGCTTGGTGGCTGTAAGCTCCACCCACACATTGGGCTGCTGTAGCTTCACGGCGTAATAGCCAGGACGCACATTCTCGTTGGCATGATGAAACACCACCTCTTTCTGCTTGGCATCGGTAACAGGCAGGAAGGCTACATCGCCCAACTCGCCAATACCCGTACCACTGAGGTGCTGATGTCCGAAGCCTATCAACACCGAGTCGGACTCATGATAGCCCGAGCACCAGTCCCAACCGCGCGTATGCTCTGTAGGTCCCAACTGCACATAGCCGAAAGGCACATTGGCACCCAAGAAGACGTGTCCATGACCGCCTGTACCAATACGTGGGTTTACAAACTGGGTGAGGTTGTCAGCTGTCTGACCAAAAGCGGCTTGTGGATGGCCTCCAACCATCACACAAGCCAACAATACTAATATAGGAAATAAACTTTTTCTCATTTTCAGAATATAAGAAATGTTTTATTGAAAAACTACTTAGAGAAGTTAGAGAAAGAATAAGGTGCATCAGCCTCCATCGTACCGCGCAGCATATTAGGCTTTTCAGATAGGCGGAAGGAGATGTTAGCACCCTGCTTCAGTGCATTCATGTCAAGGTAGTTGCGTTCGTACAACTGACCATTGAGCTGCATCTCGTCGATATAGCATCCGTTACCATCAGCGAGGATGTTAATCTGCTTGCCATTCTCCAGATGTAGTTTCATCTTATGGAAATAAGGAGTGCCCAAGACGTATTGTCCTGTACCTGGGCAAACAGGATAGAAGCCCATGGCAGAGAAGACATACCAGGCAGAGGTCTGTCCGTTGTCCTCATCACCACAATAGCCATCGGGAGTAGGTGTATAGAGACGATCCATCACCTGGCGCACCCAGTACTGACTCTTCCAGGGCTGTCCGCTATAACCATAGAGATAGATGCCATGCTGGATGGGCTGGTTGCCGTGTGCATAGTTGCCCATGTTCATAACCTGCATCTCTCTGATCTCATGGATGGTGAAACCATAATAGCTATCGTCGAAGACAGGAGGAAGCTGGAATACGGAGTCGAGCATCTGGTTGAATCGGTCTTTACCACCCATGAGGCGCATCAAGCCCTGAGGGTCGTGGAATACCGACCAGGTGTAGTGCCAAGCATTGCCCTCGGTGAAGGCATCACCCCACTTCAATGGATTGAAGGGAGCTTGGAACTTTCCATTCAGCAATCTGCCGCGCATCAAACCGCTCTCCTTGTCGAACACTTTCTCATAGTTTTTAGCTCGCTTGGCAAAAGGCTTCAACTCTTTCTGCGACTTACCCAAAGCTTTACCAAACTGATAGATACACCAGTCGTCGTAAGCATACTCCAAGGTACGAGCCACGCTCTCATTGATCTTCACATCGTAAGGCACATAGCCCAACTTGTTGTAATACTCATAACCATGACGACCTGTAGAGTTGACTTCAGGATGAACGGCATTAGCACCATGTACCACTGCCTGCCAAAGGGTTTCGACATCATAGCCACGCAAGCCAGAGAGATAAGCATCGGCCACCACAGAGGCTGAGTTGTTGCCCACCATGCAGCCGCGATGACCAGGACTTGCCCACTCTGGCAAGAAGCCACTCTCCTTATAAGTATTAGCCAAACCATCCTGTATCTTCTCATTGACAGAAGGATACATCAGGTTGAGCAAGGGGAAGAGGCAGCGGAAGGTGTCCCAGAAACCAGTATCGGTAAACATATAGCCCTTCTGGATAGTACCATTGTAAGGACTGTAATGTACGATCTCGCCAACACTATTCTTCTCATAGAAAGCGCGTGGGAAGAGTACCGAACGATACAGACAGCTATAGAAAGTACGCAGATGGTCGATATTCTCATCCTCTACTTCGATCTTGCCCAACACCTCGTTCCAGCGGTTTCTACCCTGCTGGCAGAGCTGCTCCATATCAGCCTGTCCCAACTCTTGTATGTTCTGCCAAGCCTGCTCCTCACTGATGAAAGAAGAAGCTACGCGAGCTTGTACCTTTTCACCTCTCTTACCTATCTTGAAGGAGATGATGGCACCCACATGGTTGCCTTCCTGCTCGTGAGCTTCCTTGTATTCGCCATCCTTTACACTAAGCACAGCGTCAAAGTCATGGTCGAACTCGATGACAAAGTAATTTCTGAAGTTTGCTGGCACACCACCGCTATTACGAGTGGAAAAGCCCACCACCTTGCGCTGGTCAGGCAGTATCTTGATATAGCTACCCTTATCGAAAGCATCGATAACGACATGAGCACTATCGGTCTTAGGGAAGGTGAAAGCCATCAGCGCAGCACGCTCCGTAGGACAAAGTTCGGCAGTCACATCGTAGTCGGCGAGATAGACACTATAATAATAAGGTGTCGCCTTCTCTGCCTTATGTGAGAACCAACTGGCTCGCTGCTCCTCGTCGAAAACAGGTTTTCCTACAACAGGCATCAACGAGAACTGACCGTAGTCATTGATCCAAGGACTGGGCTGATGCGTCTGCTTCAGTCCTCTTATCTTCTTGGCAGCATAAGTGTACTGCCATCCATCGCCCATCTTTCCTGTCTGGGGAACCCAGAAGTTCATGCCCCAAGGCATGGCGATGGCAGGATAAGTATTGCCTGTGGAAAGCCCGTGGTCGGAGTCGGAACCCATCAAGGGCTGCACGAAGTCCACCACATTCTGTACATTCACCTTGACAGCTTGCGCCATCAAGGTGAAAAATACGAATATAAACACAACTGATTTTCTTCTCATAGACAATAAGTTACTCTTTATTATCTGAAATTGTTAGGCTGAACACGATTACCACTGTCATCATTGGTATCAGCTACGTCCCACCAGAGGCGATTGCCCTGTGTGTTGACCTGCAGAAGCTCAGGATGAGAAGTGAAGTAATTGTTGCTATTCTCACTTAGAGGATAGAGAATACGCTTGATATTCTTACCCATAGGAACGTCACCACCACTATTGTTGGTCAACTGGTTAGCCAAAACTGGGTAGTCGGTGCGACGGAACTCAGCCCATCCCTCATTACCATTAGGGAAGATAGCCATCCACTTCTGAGTGATGATAGCTTCGAGTTGCTTCTCCTTGTCGCCACCCTCGAATACCTTATCGGTAGTAAGGGTCTTCAAGCCATCGATATAAGCCTGTGCCTTGTCGTTGGCAATACCATAGTATTCCATAGAAGCCTTGATACCGGACTTGTAGTACTCCTCGGCAGTACCAGTAAGTTCCATACCAGCCCAGCCACGTAAGGCTGCCTCAGCCTTCAAGAACTCAGACTCAGCATAACCTAACAAGAGGTAAGCACGCTCACGACTGAAGAAGTAGTTACCATCTAAAGGCTTGCCCATGCTCTTTGGCGCTGTACGAGTGAGTGAGAAGTTCAAAGTACCCATATCAATAACAGGAGCTTGAGCACCACGCTCACAACCTACGAAGTCTTCTCTCTGGCTATCCTCGCCAGCCTCCAGCGTGCTCGCTGTCATCTTACTTCGATACCAGCTTACCAAGCAACGTGGGTCGATCTTCTTGGTGATAAAGCTATTGCGTCCTGTCTTAATCTTATATTCTGTACCACCCTCACTGGCGTTGCGATAGAAGTTCTCCAAGTCTTTAGACATCACACTCTCACCATTGTAGCAAACACTACACATCACTAAAGGATGCTCGTTACCACCATCGTTAGTACCGCCCTGCTCTACAGGAGCATACTTAGGAACGATCTGCATATTGTCATCGTTGCTCTGCATCAGACCATACTTGTTGTTAAGAGCATTTTGTGCTTCCTGCTTAGCACGAGCAGGGTCTACGTTGGAGATACGCAAAGCCATGCGAAGGCGCAGAGAATTGGCAAAGCGGAGCCACTTGTTCCAGTCGCCATGATAGCAGATATCGTCGGTGGGATAACCTATCTGAGTAGCATCGCTTGGCTTGATGCTGTCTACAGCCTGCTCCAACATACGGAACATCGCATCGTAAACCTCAGCCTGGGTGTTGTAAGCCACATTGTTGGTCTCAGGAATCTTGGCCTGCACATACTCCTTGAAAGGCATATCGCCATAAGTATCAGTGTTGGCAAGCGCCAAGAAAGCATAGTAGATACGTGTGGCATAGAACAAGTTCTTATACTTCTTGGTGTTTTCGTTGAACTTATAGGCACGCAACAAGGTACGATACTCGCTGCTGCGGTCGTTGTAGAAATGAGCCCAACGTCTACCGCTCCATCCATCCTGATAATAATAGTCAGGAGATTGACCTGCATGCTTAGGCTGATTGTTAGCCACGAAGCCCGCATAGATATCATGACTCAGGTTGGTAGTGATCTGATAGTCGTTGAAGAAACCTTCATAGAGGAAGTTGCGGAAAACGGTGTTGGCAGAGCTCAACTCGCTCTTCAACGCCAAGGTATCAGCCTTGCTCACCTTGTAGTCGATGTTGATGTCTGCATACTTGGTCTTGTCATCCTCACCAGGCTGCTCTTCACCGCCGCCAGTGGTGTTATCAGGCAATTCGTATGGATTCTTGCTCATATCGTCCATGTCGTAGCAAGAAGCCAAACTTGCTAATGCCATTGACATAAGCATAGCCTTGAATATAATTGTCTTTTTCATTGTGTCAATCTGTTTGATGTAAATGTAATAGGATTTAGAAAGCTACATTGACTGAGAAGCCGAATGTACGAGTATAAGGCACGGCAGCGAAGTCGAGGGCCTGAGAGAACATAGAGGTGTCGTAACCTCCGTCAGGGTTGCCTGGTGTATGCTTGAGCAAGAAGCACAAGTTGCGAGCTACGAATGACAACTTCACATTGGTGAGAGGAGTCTTTCTCAACAAGCTCTTTGGCAAGCTGTAACCCAAAGCGAGTTCCTTCAACTTGATGTAAGATGCGCTGTGTACGAACATCTCAGCAAAACCCTTCTGTGCTTTATACAAACCGATGTGAGAGTAGTAAGCCTGTGCACTAACCTCCTTGGTATTAGGCTGACCATCAGCTGTTACACCAGGTGCTACCATATAGTAGTCTTTAACGCCATTGAGTTCTTTGTACTCACCACGATAAGCAGTGCGCTCTGAAGTACCTACGGATGTAGCCATACCTTCTGACACGCTGACTACTTCGCCACCAAATCGCATATCGAACATAGCTGTCAGGCTAACACCCTTATAGTTAAGGCTTGGAGTAACTGACATGAGAAGCTTAGGCTCGATGTTGCCGATAGGATGATCGAGGATATACTGCTCCAAGTTACCTCCTGCATCGGCACTGGTAACAGGCATAGGAAGGCCGTCCTCACCGATAATCATCTGGCCGTTGGCATCGCGCTTGAGAAGGTTGTTGGCATAGATGTCGCCCAACTTGCCACCTGCACGTGCACCTACCTTGACAGGCATGTTGCTATCGCCATTGAAGTAGATATGATCTACACCATTAGCCAACTCGTCTACACGAGAGATGTTCTTAGAGAAGTTCATGGTCAAGTCGAAGTTGAAATCCTTGGTCTTGACAGGTGTACCATAAAGCATCAACTCGACACCCTTGTTGGTAATCTTACCTGCATTCACCCACTGCTGTGACCATGGTGCAGAAGCATCAACGAGCATAGCCTGGTTCTTGGTCTTCGTATAATAATAGGTGAAGTCAAAGCCCAAACGGTTCTCAAGGAACTTCATTTCAAGACCCCACTCGAATGAAGACTTGATCTCTGGCTTCAGGTTGTTGTTCATCTTAACAGTCTGAGGAATAGGTACACGAATACCATTCTCGAAAGTATAGCGACGTGTGTTATAGAGGTTGTATGGGTTAGGATCCTTACCCACCTGTGCGAAAGACAGACGAGTCTTAGCAAATGTCACCCATGCAGGCAGCGGATGCTCGATAGAGCGCATGAAGTCGCTGAAGATGTAGCTCAAGCTGGCACTTGGGTAGAAGAACGAGCGATTGTCCTTTGGCAAAGTAGACGACCAGTCGTTACGTGCTGTGAGGTCTAAAGAAAGATACTCACGGAAAGCCAACTGCAGAGAACCGAAAACAGAGTACATAGAGCGCTCATGTCCATTCTCGCTGGCACTTGTCAACTGATAACCTGTATTGAAGATCCAGTTGTCCTTCTCGAGCATGTTCTTGGTAGATGCACCCAGCACCTCATATTTCTGATACATGATGTTGGCACCGAGGTTGTAACCCAAGCGCAAGTCCTTAGTAATCTGGTTATCACCCAAGAAGAGGAAAGAGATGTTGTGCTCGAAGTTGTTTTCCTCCGAACGGCTCATATTGTCATCGGTAACAATCTCGCTCCAGTGCTTACCAGGTGTGCTGACAGCAGAGTTACCTAAACTCAGGTCAGTGGTCTGAATGCGAGTGCGATAGTAATCGAAAGCATACTTAGCATTGAACTTCAACCAATCGGTGATATTGACATTGGCACCATAGTAACCGAAGGCACGCCAACGCTCATCACTGTTCTGGAAACGATGACGTACATAGTATGGGTTGGCATACTGCATATCAGGACCAAACCAGTTGCGGTGTAATTGGTCGTCGGTGGTATAGGTCTGAAGATCCTGCAAGCGAACGTTGCCAGGAATCAAAAGCAACTGAGCCACCTCACCATTCAAACCTGACATAGGACGGTTCTCCGCCTTCATGCGAGAAAGAGAAATCTTGCTATCGGTAGAAAGATACTTGTTGATGGTTCTACCAGCATTGAGGTCGACAATCAACTTATCGAGTGTCTCGTCTTTGAAAAGACCCTTATTGTCGTTGTAACCCAAAGAGAGGCGGAAGTGTCCCTTCTCGTTAGAGTTTCCGAGGGCTACAGTGTGGAACTGTGAGAAACCTGTGTTGAAATAATCCTTCAACTTATCACCATAATATCTGTAAGCGATGTTCTCACCCAAGAAAGAAGGCTCCAATCTACCATCAAGAGGAGCACCGAAAGCCAACTCGCTTGACAAGGTCTTGCTGCCATCCTCACCTTCCTTATAAACGGTAGCGCCCCTTGAGCCCTGACCATACTGCTTCTGCATAGGAATGGTCTCGGCTACTGTGCTCCAAGTGAAGTTGGCATTGTAAGTGATACCAAATCCCTGCTTGTGGCTACCCTTCTTGGTAGTAACATAGATAACACCATTACCTGCACGTGAACCATAGAGGGCGGCGGCGTTGGCACCCTTGAGCACAGAGATAGACTCGATGTCCTCAGGGTTGAGGTCGAGTGACGTTCCACCACGGTCGTAACCACCATAAGCAGAAGCATCAGAGCTCTGGTTGTCAGTGAAAGGCACACCGTCTACCACCCAGAGAGGCTGGTTGTTGTCGGTGAGTGAAGAGTTACCACGAATGGTGATCTTGGTAGAACCGCCAAGACCTGTGCTTGCGGTATTCATCTGCAAACCAGCGACCTTACCATCCAGAGCGCCTGTTACAGAAGGGTCGCCAGTGGTATTAAGAGCGTCAGACTTAACGTCCTGTACAGAGTAACCCAACATCTTCTTCTCGCGCTTGATACCGAGAGCTGTAACAACCACCTCGTTGAGCGAATGAGAGTCGGGAAGCATCTGAGCATTTACAGCATGGCCTTCCTTGGCAGCGATGTCCATGGTCTTGTAACCTAAGTAGGTGAACTGCAACACTGGAGAAGGTTCATCGGTCTCGATGGTAAAGTTACCATCCATATCAGTCACCGCACGCAGAGTGGTGCCTTTCACCAAGATTGCCGCACCGATAAGTGGTTCTTTGTTCTCGTCGAGAAGTGTACCTTTGTATGTACGCTTCTGGCGAGGCTGGTGTTTCTTAGGGGAGGTTGGTGTTTCTGTCTTCTTCAGATAGATAATGCCATCCTTGATAACATAAGTGACATTCTTGTTGTGCAAAAGCTTGTCTAACACGTCTTCCACCTTACCATTCTTGACCTTAACAGCATTAACCTGCATCTTAGCCAAGTTGTCGTCATAGGTGAACTGATACTTAGACTGTTTCTGGATTTGCTTGATGACTGTTCCCAATGTGGTCTGAGGAACATTCAACGTAACCTGAGCCTTGGCAGCTGTCCAAGAACCAGCAAGCAACATCAGCGCAAAGGCCACTGCTGCGGTTTTTGTTTTTTGTAAATGATACCAATGTGTCATAATCTTTGTTTTTAGTCGTTAGGTCGTTAACTACCTGTATTGTTGTTAATAAATTTCACTTATATAACATCGAAAAACAAAAAAACACTTACTCAAAAAATAACTTTTTTTGAATAAGTGTTCTTTTTATATTCAAGTTTCGCACGTTCAGAAGTTAAAGGAGTTTAAGAAGTTATCGCTCCCTGCGGTCGCTGAGGAGTTAAGACAATAGTCTTTTTGGAGTAGTTTTAAAACTGCAAGACATACGTCTTAACTCCTTAACTTCCCTACATACGAAAGTTCTCTCTATATATAATAAGGTGTAGTCTACTTGATGAGGTAAACCCTATTACCTTTCACCTTATAGTGTATCGGCAGTGTGTTTTGGAGCAAATCCAATACTGAGTCGATGGTTTCCTTCTCCTTGATAACACCCGAATAGGTGTTGGTCTGATCAATGGCTGGGTCTACTACTACCTGTATGTGGTAAATCTTCTCCAACAACTTGGCGATGTCGCTGACATTGGCATTGCTGAAAGCGGTTTTACGCTCATGCCACATCGCATCTTGGTAAACATCGTTCTCCGAAACAGTCAAGTTACCCAAACGAGCATCAACACAAGCTTTCTGACCAGGCTTCAGCTCGATGGTTCCCTCATCGTGGTTGCCAGCGACCTTCACCTTACCCTCGAGAAGGCTTACCGTGGCTCGCTGCTGTTGCTTATCTACATGAAAGTTGAACACCGTACCAAGCACCTTTACGCTCATCACTTCGCTCTCGACGATGAAGGGCTGATGAGGATTCTTGGTTACTTCGAAATAACCTTCACCTTCGATTTCTACTACACGATTGTCGGAATCAAACTCTTTAGGATATTTGAGGGCAGACTGCTTGTTGAGCCAAACCTTAGTTCCGTCGGGCAAGACGAGCGTGGTATCGTTGTCGGCACCAGTCATTACCAACTGCATCTGCATACCGCGCAATGCGTTGTGCGGCAAATAGAGCCAAGCCATACCACACAATACACATACCACAGCTACAGCTGCAGCACGACGCCACAAACTTATGACATGAGCACGTTGCTCTGCCTCCTGCTCAGCTTTCTGTTCCGCCTCCTGTTCCTTGATACAACCCATCAATCTTTCTTCAGCCTGTCGTATCTGTGATTTGGGCATAAACTGCGCCTTGAGCTTATCGCTCATCTTTTCCAGCCGGAAAATTTCTTCTTTATTTTGTGGAGAGTTTTTGAGCCATTCTTTTATCTGTAGGAGTTCCTCCTCAGTACATTCTCCTGCCAAGAATTTAGCTTTCAACTCTTCGTTGATCATATCCATATCTTGCATAATCTCTTTCTTAAATATTAATGATTCTATATACCTATTATGATTCTATAAATATCATAACAATAATTGTAGAGAAAACACTTACTCATTTATTAAAAAAATAACGAGAAAAATAAAAATATGGTGCCTAATCGGGAACGAAGCCTCTTCAGTGCCTTGTAGATATGGGCTTCCACCGTACGCACCGAGACATTCATCATCAGGGCTATTTCGCTATTTTTCATATCCTTCAGATAACTCAATACAAAAATCTCTCTGCACTTATCTGGGAGTTCGCTAATAGCTCGATTGATTTTCAAACTTAGTTCGGCTGTCTCCATGTCATGCTCTCCGTCACCTTCGGAAGAGAAGTAACACGCCATACGCATTTCGTTAATATCCTCAATGGCAGCCGTACTGATTTTCTTGTAACGCTTCAAGTAATTCAATGCCCTCGAATATATAGTCTTGTAAAGATAGGATTCTATCTGAGGGCTATCTGTATCTAAGATATCCATGCGATTCCATAATTCAAGAAAACCCTCTTGAACTACATCATCAGCAGCATCCTCCCCAACTATACGTCTGGCATAATAGTACATGGGGGGGTAATATTTCTTAAATATCGTTTGATACGATTCTTCTTTTTCTGTCTGCATCGTAATATCATCTTTAACCATGAAGCCTATTGAGTGTCGTAAATAAAGGTAATTTACCTTACAATAGACTCACGAACTGAACTACTTGTGCGCAAAGGTAAACAAAAAGATGATATAAAACAAATTATCAATTACATTTTTTTGCTTTTAACGGATTATTTTTCACTTTTACAAAATAATCGACTCATTTCTCTTGACTAAATGTTTCAGCCCTATGCTTTGACACATCAAAGCAAAGAGAAGATAATGCTTCTGTTTTCCTCTACTCTTTACACCTTATTATATATATATATATACTCAAGTAAAGTTA
>OOCI01001512.1_pt1 | contig 16856 bp, 13 predicted proteins | sample 1671761 | NCBI WGS metagenome assembly OOCI01 (sample SAMN06348190, study PRJEB24527) | human gut metagenome | biome: human gut; feature: ankylosing spondylitis patient; material: feces | host: Homo sapiens | place: China | collected 2015-10
AGAACACCGCGGAGGCAGAACCCTCCAGGCGTTCGAGAAAAAAGCAGAACACTCACAAAGCTATTCTGCATCAGGCAAAGGTACTCTTTGAAAAAGAGGGTATCGGAAATGTCACAATTGAGCAGATAAGCGAGAGTGCCGATGTTTCGCGTTCCACATTCTTTTCGCACTTTGCTTCCGTTGACGATCTTCTCAAGGAGATTTCGGACGAGGAGATAAACGACGTCTTTGAGGCGGCAAGAAAGGGCGACGGCGAGCTTACCGTCAGTGCACTTTTGAAGCAGCTCAACGATGACACTTATCCGTATCCGTATCTTTCCGCAGAGGTTCTCATGCGCGGCATTCTCTCAAAAGGCGAGTCGAATTTCGCGCAGGTCGACCGTTTTCTTCGAAAGGAGATAGTGACCGACAAGAGTTATGCGAACACCCTCGAGGAGTTTTCGTCAAAAGAGCTTTCAGCTCTTATTCTCGGAGCCTTCTTCGGTCTTATCTTCCAGAAGATGATAAACGACGAGAGCTTCACAAACCCCGATGAAACAAGCGTGACTATCCAGAAATTCATAAAATATCTGAAAAATCAGGAGGAATTATCATGAGCAACGGATATGGAATCAGCAAATGGGAAGACGCAAAGACCATTTACAATGAGCTTCACGAGCTCACTTCTAAGCCGATCTATTGCGTTTCCGAAGAGGCACTTAAAGACGTTCTCGATTATTTCGAGACCAAGTGCGCAAAGTCGAAGGCGATCACCACCGAGGCAAAGCAGTATATCCCCGGCGGCGTTCAGCACAACCTCGCTTTCAACTATCCCTTCCCGATTTGCGTGACCAAGGCTGAAGGCGCGTTCCTTTATGACCTTGACGGCAACAAGTACTATGACTTCCTGCAGGCAGGCGGCCCGACAATCCTCGGTAGCAACTATGCTCCCGTGAGAGAGAAGGTCATTGAGCTTCTTAATGACTGCGGCCCTGTAACCGGTCTGTTCCACGAGGGTGAGCTCCTGCTCGCTAAGGAGATCAACAAACATATGCCCAACGTCGAGATGTTCCGTATGCTCGGTTCGGGCACTGAGTCCGTTATGGCTGCTATCCGTGTTGCACGCTGTGCCACAAAGGCAAAGCGCATCATCAAGGTCGGCGGCGCATATCACGGCTGGTCCGATCAGATGGTTTACGGTCTGAAGATTCCGGGCTCCAGATTCTTCCTTGAGTCCCACGGTATTCCGCACAGCTGCTACGGCACTACCGACGAGGTCAGACCCAACGATCTTGACATGCTCGAGAAGATGCTCAAGCTCAACAAGATGCGCGGCGGCACAGCTGCTGTTATCGTTGAGCCTGTCGGCCCCGAGAGCGGCACAAGACCTGTTGATTTCAACTACAACAAGGAAGTCAGAAAGCTCTGCGACAAGTACGGCTGCCTGTTCATCTTCGATGAGGTTGTTACCGGCTTCCGTGTCGGCCTCGGCGGTGCTCAGGGTTACTTCGATGTCGTACCCGATCTGACCATCTTCGGCAAGATCGTTGCAGGCGGCTATCCGTCAGCAGGCGGCGTCGGCGGTAAGAAGGAGTTCGTCAGCGGCATGGCCGCAGGTGTCGGTACCATGATGAAGCGCGCTTATGTCGGCGGTACTCTCGCGGCTAACCCGCTTTCGTCCTATGCAGGCTACTGCGCTATCCAGGAGATCGCAAGAACCAACGCTTGCGAAGTCGCAGGCAGAGCCGGTGACAGACTTGCTGCAGGTCTTAAAGATCTTGTTAACAAGTACGGTCTTCCTTATGTTGTTTACAACCAGGGCTCTATCGTCCACCTCGAGTGCACCGGTGCAATGAGCTACGACTTCAGCTCGATGAATATCCTCAAGTCGGCTCTCCCGATGCTCAAGACAAAGCCCGAGATGCTCCGCAGAAAGTCCGCTATGGAAGAGATGGGCGCAGCTTACATGGCAAACGGTATCGTTACCCTTGCCGGCAGCCGTCTTTACACTTCGATGGCAGATACCGACGAGATCATCGACGGTGCTCTTGAGAGATTTGACGATGTCTTCAAGAACGTCAAGGTTTGCCCCGCAGACCGCGTTTTCGCAAAGAAATAATCAAAAACTGATAAATGAGATGCTCTCCTTCGGGAGGGCATCTTTTTTCGGCATAACAGCCACGAGTTTTCAAAAAGTAATTGAATAACTTTTATAAATGTGCTAATATTAATAAGATAAACATTTGTTCATGGCTCGAAAAGAGGCGGTAATCATGCATGAGGATCACAGAAAAAGAGTAAAGGAACGCTTCCTGAAAGACGGGATAGAAAATATGCCCGATCATGAGGTGCTTGAACTGCTTCTGTTCTTTTCAATACCGCGCAAAGACACCAACGCTCTGGCGCACGAATTGATAGAACACTTCGGCTCTCTCAACTGTGTGCTCGAAGCTTCCGCCGATGATCTTATGCAGGTAAACGGAATAGGGGAAACCTCTGCGACACTTATAACACTCGCTTTTCAGCTGACAAAAAAGTATCTGAAAAACGCATCGGACAAAAAGCTTAAAAAATACGACGGACCCGAGTCGGTCAAAGAGCTTCTGATGTCAAAATATCTCGGCGCGCGGGAAGAGATGGTCTATATGCTGTCTCTCGACTTTGACGACAATATTCTCGCAATAAACAAGATATCGCACGGCACATTTTCTGCCGCGAATATAGACAAGCGTTTTGTGCTTGAAACTGCATTCCGCAACAAGGCACGTTCGGTCGTGCTCGTTCACAATCATGTCAACGGAATACCTGTCCCGTCGCGCGACGATCTAAACACCACAAAGGCGGTCGGCGATTTCTTTCAGGGCGTAAATGTTCATCTGCTCGACCATCTCATATATACCGACGAAGACATCTTTTCAATGGCGCAGGTTAAGAAATTTGCACCGCTGTTTATATAAAGGATATCAATATGGATAAGTTCATTCTTCATTCTCAATACAAACCCATGGGCGATCAGCCGCAGGCGATAGCCGAACTGACCGACGGAGTTAACAGAGGATTCACCGAACAGACTCTGCTCGGCGTTACCGGTTCCGGCAAAACATTCACAATGGCGAATGTCATTGCCAATCTAAATCGCCCGACGCTCATTCTCGCCCATAATAAAACGCTCGCGGCTCAGCTCTGTTCCGAGTTCCGCGAGTTTTTCCCTGAAAACGCAGTCGAGTATTTTGTTTCGTACTACGACTACTATCAGCCGGAGGCTTATATCCCGTCAACGGACACTTATATCGAAAAGGATTCCGCTATAAATGATGAAATAGACAAGCTCCGCCATTCCGCAACCTCTGCGCTCTCCGAACGGCGCGATGTTATAATCGTCGCCAGCGTGTCGTGCATATACAGCTTGGGCGACCCTATCGACTACCGCAGCATGGTCATCTCGCTCCGCCCCGGAATGGAAAAGAGCCGCGATGAAGTTATAAACAAGCTCGTTGAAATACAGTATGAGCGCAATGATATAAATTTCATCAGAAACAAGTTTCGTGTTCGCGGAGATGTGCTTGAGATATTCCCGGCGCAGTCGAGCGAAAACGCAATCAGAGTTGAATTTTTCGGCGACGAAGTTGACCGCATATCTGAGATAAACGCCCTGACAGGTGAGGTCAAGGGCGTGCTGTCCCATGTCGCAATATATCCCGCGTCCCACTATGTCGTTTCGCAGGAAAAGATGGAGCGCTCAATCAAAGAGATATATGATGAGATGACCGAGCGCGTCGCTCAGTTTGAGAGTCAGGGCAAACTGCTCGAAGCGCAGCGCATAAAGCAGCGCACGGAATATGATATCGAAATGCTTCGCGAAACCGGCTTCTGCAAGGGAATCGAGAACTATTCGAGAGTCATGTCCGGGCGCGAACCCGGTTCTCCGCCGTTTACACTGCTCGACTATTTCCCGAAGGATTTTCTGCTGTTTGTCGACGAATCCCATGTAACGCTTCCGCAGGTGCGCGGAATGTACGGCGGCGACCGCTCAAGAAAAGATACGCTCGTTGAATTTGGCTTCCGCCTGCCGTCCGCATATGACAACAGACCGCTGACTTTCGACGAGTTCTATGAAAGGGTCGGTCAAAAAATATTTGTCAGCGCAACGCCCGGCGAGTTCGAACGCGAGACAAGTTCGCAGATTGCCGAACAGCTTATCCGTCCCACGGGTCTCGTCGATCCCTCAATTTCAGTCAGACCTACCGAGGGTCAGATAGACGATATTATATCCGAGATAAATATAAGAGTCGAGCGCAAAGAGCGCGTTCTTCTAACTACGCTCACAAAGAAGATGGCGGAAGATCTGACGGATTATCTCGAAGACCTCGGCATAAAAGTGCGCTATATGCACCACGATGTTGATACGATAGAGCGAATGGAAATTATCCGCGATCTGCGCCTCGGTGAGTTTGATGTGCTCGTAGGCATAAACCTGCTGCGCGAGGGATTGGATATTCCTGAGGTTTCGCTCGTCATAATTCTTGATGCCGACAAGGAGGGCTTCCTGCGCTCCGAAACATCGTTGATACAGACGATAGGACGCGCGGCGCGAAACGCGAACGGCGAGGTTATCATGTATGCCGACTCCGTTACTCCGTCGATGGAGCGCGCAATAGTTGAGACCGAACGCAGACGCCAGAAGCAGATGGCATATAACGAAGAGCACGGAATTGTGCCCAAGACAATAATCAAGGGCGTTCGCGATGTTATCGAGATAACCAGCAAAAAGGACAAGGGCGAAAAGCCGATAAAGAAGATGAGCCGCAAGGAGCGCGAAGAGATGATAGTTCGCCTGACTGCGGAAATGAAAGCGGCGGCGAAAATACTTGAATTTGAGCACGCGGCATATCTTCGCGATAAGATAAACAAACTAAGAGAAGGAAAGTAATCGGAGGCGATATTCTTGCCGCAGAAAAATATAATTGTAAAAGGCGCAAGAGAGCACAACTTGAAAAATGTCGATGTTGAAATACCGCGCGACAAGCTCGTGGTATTCACAGGGCTTTCGGGTTCGGGAAAATCATCGTTGGCATTTGACACTATATACGCCGAGGGACAGAGAAGATATGTCGAGTCCCTCTCGTCATACGCAAGACAGTTCCTTGGTCAGATGGAGAAGCCTCAGGTGGACTACATCGAGGGACTTTCTCCCGCTATATCAATAGATCAGAAAACGACATCAAAGAACCCGCGTTCAACCGTCGGAACGGTGACTGAAATATATGATTATCTGCGCCTGCTCTATGCCCGCATAGGTATTCCGCACTGTCCCGTCTGCGGCAGGGAGATATCGAGGCAGACTGTTGACGATATCGTTGACAGCGTGCTCGAGCTGCCCGAGGGCACCAGAATTCAGGTCATGGCACCTATTGCACGCGGTAAAAAGGGTCAATTTGTCAAGGAACTTGAAAGCGCGAAAAAGGACGGATATGTCCGCGTGTGCGTTGACGGAATAATATATGACCTCAGTGAAAAAATCGAGCTGGACAAGAACAAAAAGCACAATATAGAAATTGTGGTCGACAGACTCGTTGTAAAAGAGAGCATTCGAAGCAGACTTGCCGATTCCATTGAAACCGCGACAGGTCTTTCAGACGGCATTTTGCTCGTTGATGTAATAGACGGCGAGGAGAAGCTCTATTCTCTCGACTATGCCTGTCCGGAGCACGGAGTCAGCATTGAAGAGCTCGAACCGCGTATGTTCTCGTTCAACAACCCGTTCGGCGCCTGCCCGACCTGCTCCGGACTCAGCGTATTCATGAAGCCCGATCCCGATCTTATCGTGCCTGATAAAAATCTTTCGCTCAGACAGGGCGCGATAAAGACGAGCGGCTGGAACAATGCCGACGGCGGCACGATAGCGCAGATGTACATGGAGGGCATTGCGAATAAATATGGCTTTACTCTCGACACTCCGTTTAAAGATATCCCTGCGGACGGCGTTGACGCTATAATGTACGGCACAAAAGGCGAAAAGCTCAAGCTCACGCGAAAAAATGAATACGGCACAGGCTCGTATATGACCGCGTTCGAGGGCATCTGCAACAATATTGAGCGCAGATATAAAGAGACCACAAGCGACTGGTCACGCGCCGAGCTTGAACAGTGCATGTCAACAGTAAAATGTCCCGACTGTCACGGAGCAAGGCTCAGAAAAGAGTCGCTGTGCGTAACCGTCGGCGGAATAAATATAGACGAATTTGCAAATAAACCTATTGTCAAAGCTATAGAATTTCTTGATTCGCTCACCCTGACCGACCGCGAGCAGATGATAGCGAAGCTCATAGTCAAGGAAATAAAGGACAGACTGACATTTTTGCGCAGCGTCGGCCTCGGTTATCTGACCCTTGCCCGCTCGTCTGCGAGCCTCTCCGGCGGCGAAAGCCAGAGAATACGCCTTGCAACTCAGATCGGCTCGTCGGCTGTTCGGGTCGCTTGTCGGAGTTCTGTATATTCTCGACGAGCCGAGCATAGGACTGCATCAGCGCGACAACGAAAAGCTTCTGAATACTCTTCGCAACCTCAGGGACATAGGCAACACGCTTATAGTTGTCGAGCACGACGAGGACACGATGCGCGCGGCGGACTACATCGTCGATGTCGGCCCGGGCGCGGGTATCCACGGCGGAAATATAGTCTGTACAGGCACGGCGGAAGATATAATGAACTGCAAGGAGTCGATAACCGGGCAGTATCTCAGCGGTCGCAAGAAGATTCCAGTTCCCGCAAAGCGCAGAAAAGGCAACGGAAAAAGCCTGAAAATAATCGGCGCACGCGAAAACAATCTCAAAAATATAGATGCCGAAATCCCGCTCGGCGAGTTTGTGTGTATAACCGGCGTATCCGGTTCGGGCAAATCGTCGCTTATAAACGAGATACTGTATAAACGCCTTGTGACCGAACTCAACGGAGCGAAAAAAGTTGCGGGCGCGCATACGGATATTCTCGGAATTGACAATCTCGACAAGGTTATCGCAATAGACCAGTCCCCGATAGGGCGCACTCCGCGCTCTAATCCGGCGACATATACAGGCGTGTTCAATGATATCCGCGACCTGTTCGCATCAACTGCCGAGGCAAAAGCGAGGGGATACAAAGCAAACAGATTCTCGTTCAATGTCAAAGGCGGACGCTGCGAAGCATGCCAGGGCGACGGAATAGTGAAGATAGAGATGCACTTCCTCGCCGATATCTATGTACCGTGCGATGTCTGCAAAGGCGCGAGATACAACCGCGAAACACTCGAAGTCAAATACAAGGGCAAAAATATCTATGATGTGCTCGAAATGACCGTTGAAGAGGGGCTTGAGTTCTTTTCAAGCATACCAAAGATAAAGCGCAAATTGCAGACCCTCTACGATGTCGGTCTCGGCTATGTCAAAATCGGTCAGCCCGCAACTACACTTTCCGGCGGCGAGGCGCAGCGCGTCAAGCTTTCAACCGAGCTTTCACGCCGCTCTACAGGAAAGACTGTTTATATTCTTGACGAACCTACTACAGGGTTGCACACAGCCGATGTACACAAGCTCATTGAAGTGCTCCACAGGCTTGTTGACAACGGAAATTCAGTCATTGTTATCGAACACAACCTCGATGTCATAAAGACCGCCGACTGGATACTCGACCTCGGTCCCGAGGGCGGCGACGAGGGCGGCGAGATAATTGCGCAGGGCACTCCCGAGCAGGTTGCTGCAACCGAAGGCTCATATACCGGACAATATCTCAAAAAGCTTCTGAACGATACGGAGGAATAACAGAATGATAACTTCACGAACCGTCAGTTCTCTTGAAAAGATTTTTCGCGATTCCGAGCCGACCTGCGCGTCGCTCTCGGAGATGTCTATGCTCGGCAATGAGAGAGCATCATTCCAGCTCGCGTATTTCTCTGACGAGGACACACAGTGCGGGATATCCGTATCCGGCTGGAAGCCCGAGAATATAAAAATATACAAAGTCGTTGAGATAAATTCAGATCTTCCGGCTTTTGAGGACTCGGATTTCTATTTTCTCAGGAAAACTCCCGGGCTCTATCCCGATATGCTTGAGCCTGTTGAAGACAATTCATTTTTCGCGGAGAGCGGACATCACGGCAGCTTGTGGATCGAACTCGACGCGTCCGGCGAATCGGCGGGCAGACATGATATTTTTATCACGGTTTCAAAAGGCAAAGAGACCGTCACAAATGTTATCACAGTCGATGTAATCAACGCAAAGCTTCCCGAACAGGAGCTCATGTGTACCATGTGGTTTCACTGTGACTGCCTTGCGACATATTATAAAGTCGATGTTTTCAGCGAAGAGCATTGGAATATAATCGAAAACTATGTCAGAAATGCCGCGAATCACGGTGTTAATTTTATTTTAACTCCGCTTTTCACTCCGCCGCTTGATACCGAAGTCGGAGGAGAGAGACCGACCGTTCAGCTTGTCGATGTCAAAAAGACAAAGGACGGCTACGAGTTCGGCTTCGACAAGCTCGACCGATGGATAGATATGTGCAGACGCTGCGGAATTAAATATTTCGAAATGTCGCATCTGTTCACCCAGTGGGGTGCGGAGCACGCGCCGAAGATAGTCGCCGAAGTTGACGGAGAAAAGAAGCGCATCTTCGGTTGGGAGACCGATGCTGACAGCGAAGAATACCGCGACTTTCTGCACCGTTTTGCCGCGGCTCTGACTGCATTTATCGACAGAAAGGGTATAAGAAACTTCTGCCGCTTCCATGTGTCGGATGAGCCGTCATTGGAGCAGTATGAAGTATATAAAAAGCGCGCCGATCTGATAGCGGAGATATTCCCGGGCTTCAAAGTCATAGATGCGCTTTCGGATATTGAATTTTTTGACAAAGGCGCTGTGAAATATCCTGTTCCGTCCGAAGATCATGTTGAAGATTTTGTCGGCAAAGTCGATGAATTCTGGACATATTACTGCTGTGGTCAGCACAACAAGAATGTCCCGAACAGATTCTTTGCAATGCCGTCGGCGCGAAACCGCATTCTCGGTACGCTGCTTTATAAATATAATGCAACCGGATTCCTCCAGTGGGGCTATAACTACTGGTATTCGCAGTTTTCAAAGCATGAGATAGACCCGTTCACCGTGACCGATGCCGGCAAGGCGTTCCCGTCCGGCGATGCGTTTGTTGTTTATCCCGGCGAAGACGGGCAGCCGATTAACTCGCTCAGGTTCAAAGTATTCTATGACGGACTCCAGGATCTTGCCGCGATGCGTCTGCTCGAAAGCCTTGTCGGGCGCGAAAAGGCGCTTGAAATCGCGATTCAGGATGATGAACTCACATTCCAGAAATATCCGCACGGCAGCAGCTATCTCCTGGCTCTCAGAGAGCGCGTGAACAAAGCCATAAAAGAGAATATATGAAAAATCACCGCGACCCGTAACAAGGGCGCGGTGATATATTTTTGTCTCTTATTCTTCTTCGGATTTTGCTTTTCTGTTCATAATGAACTCGTTTACTTTGTCAGACAGCTCACCGTGCAGCTTATACTTCTTTGTGAAGATGATGAGCGAAAGTACAACAAAAATCGGCGGGATAATAAACATCATTGTGGAAATGGTGTTCTTTGTGAGCTCTGTCTGAACGGGGAGAGTCGCATCATAGTGGGAGAACTGAAGTCCGAGGGCTATGACTATCGACTGTATGGTATATGCGAGCTTCTGGAGGAACCCTTTCATCGAGAAAACGATGGACTCCGAGCGATAGCCGAGGCTGTATTCGCCGTAATCAACGATATCGGCGAGCATAACGGTCTGCGAAACGAAGATGCATCCGATGCCCATGCAGCCTATAAGCGCAAAAACAGCGAACGGGATGAACATCTTGGCGTTAGATGCGAGAAGCACGGGACCGAACAGGAACATTCCGAGATAGCCTATAACGGTCATGCACATCGCGCCCTGAATGACCTTGCGGCGTGTGAACTTCTTCGAAAGCACCGGGAGCAGGAACAGACCGAGAGCCTGGCCTACGCCGCCGATTGCCGCGAAATAAGAGAGCAGTGATTTGTTGCCCATGACATTATCGAAGAAATAAATACCCATTGCGTTTGTTATGTACCAGCCAGTGTTGAAGAGCAGGGCGGTGAGCATGAAAACGAGCAGCTGATCGTTCGATTTGACGGTTTTGAAAGCCTTTGCGAGCGTGAACTTCTCTTTCGGCGGCACTGAGCCGCGCTCTCTTGTGGTGGTGACAGTGATAAACGCGCCGATAATAAGCACGATACCTGCTATCATAGCCCAGCGGCTGTAACCGACGGAATCGTTGCCCTTGCCGAGCATCGCGACCATCTGAACGGTGAACACGCTGACTATTATCTGACCGAAGCCCGAGAAAAATCTCGGAATAGCGGAGACGACATTTCTCTTCTGCGGGTCGCTCGTCAACGCGGGAACCATCGACCAGTAGGGGATATCTATCATCGTGTTTGTCATGCCCCAGAGGACATACATAACAGCGGCATAGATATAGAGCTTTATATTTATGAAATTACTGCTGACCTCAAATCCGGGATTGGTGAAGAGAAATGTCAGCGCAACCGCATTGAGTACGGCGCCGCACATTATCCACGGGCGGAACTTGCCAAACTTAGACTTCGTGTTATCAACGATCGTGCCCATCATCGGGTCATTGATGCCGTCCCATATACGCGCGAGAGTAGGCACGATAAGCAGGAAAGTTGCATTGAGCAGAAGAACATCGGTTAAATACTTTGTAAGGAACGAGTTGAACAGACCGTAACTCAGATCCATTCCGATAGCGCCCACGCCGAAACCGAGATATCCGAATATCCATGATATCCCGCCGGAGCTGCGCTTGGCTTTTTTCTCTTTCATTGATTCACATCCTCATAAAAGTTATAAGATAATATTAATTCAAACTAAAGCTTCCGTCAAGCCGAAAAAGACAAAATGAATTGAAAAATCGCGGTTTTGATGGTAATATATAGTCAGAACCTAAAAGGAGACGCTGTATGCAAGCTATAGACGAAAGGCTTCGAGAATATATAGCTGACATAATAATTCTGAAGGCGCTTTAAATGAGCTTTTCAACAAATACTATAAAAGTGAAAGGGGAACAGAATAATGCTCAGATTCAACTCCGACCATAAATTCAAGATAATGCAGATAGCCGATACTCAGGAGATTCCCGCCGTGTCGCCAGATACGCTGAGTCTCATAAACAATGCGCTTGACCGCGAAAAGCCCGACCTTGTTATTTTCACGGGCGATCAGATAAAGGGCTATTCAAAGAAGTTCAAAAAAGATCCTGCAATAATTGAGAGCACCATAGATATTCTCGTTGAGCCGATTGCAAAGAGAAACATTCCGTTTATGGTGACCTACGGCAATCACGACGCGCAGTGCGGCGTTGATAATCGCGGTCAGTACAAGTTTTACGCGAAGTACGACAATTTTATAAGCGGCGATCTTAGAAATGCCGACGATGTCGGAACGGCGGATATTCAGATTTATTCAAGCACCGAAGACAAGCCTGTGTTTGAGTTATATATAATCGACTCCCACGGCAAGGCAAAGGACGGAGCAGGATATGCGCCCGTCGACAAAGAGCAAATAGAATGGTATGTCTCGCGCCGCGAACAGCTCAAAGCCGAAAACGGAGACTATCTGCCGTCGCTCGTGTTTCAGCACATCCCAGTGCCGGAGTTTTTCGATGTAATAAAGAAAGTGCCCAAGGGCACTAAGGGCGCAGTCCCGGCATACGGAGAGCATGAAAATGAGTATTTTGTGCTCAATGATGAAACTATCGCCGAAGGCGGATTCATGCTCGAATCGCCCGCTTCTCCCGATGTAAACACCGGCGAATTTGAGGCGATGAGCGAAAAGGGCGATGTCCTCGGCATATATGTCGGTCACGATCACAACAACAGCTTTGTCGTAAAATACAAAGGCGTTGATCTCGGATATACTCAGGGCGCGGGATTCAATGTGTACGGTCCAGGCGAAAACAGGGGAGTGCGAATCTTTGAGCTCGACGAGACCGCACCTCGCGAATACAAAACCCATACCGCGACATTCAAAGAACTTTGCGGAACAAAGATAAAGACCCCGGTCAAAGAGTTTATCTATAAGCACGCGCCGACCAGCCCGCGCGCCGTCAAACCGATACTCATAAAAGTCTGCATCGGCATTGTCGCAATTGCAGCTGTTTACGCCGCATATAAGTTCTTTACAGGGTTCAATATATAAACAAAAAACACAGCACCGCATTGAAAAATCATGCGGTGCTGATTATTTATTTTATAAACGAGAACATATGAATTATGTTCATGTCTTCCTGCATATCAAGTCCGTGGCTTCCCACGCCTCCGTCTATCTCATGGCAGCCGTGATCGGGACAGAAGCCCAGCAGAGTTTTATGCCCGCTCCACTTCGCTTTTATAGCGTCGTGTATCTCTGAAAATACGGCTATATTAGCTTTGAGTGCATCTATCGACTCTTTACCCTCCGGCGCCCAGCGGTGCATCGTGCCGTCATAGTTGCCGTTATAGAGCGTGATGAAATCGTATTCATCTGAATCTATCAGCTCAAGCGCTTTTGCGTTGCATTCTTCAACGGACGGATATATGTAGTAATCAATGTTACGCTCAAGGAAGATTTTTGAAATACTGTCGCCCTCGGTCGAAACTATTGCGCAGCGTTTGCCTGCTGCGGCGAGAGCATCAAAAGCCGTCGCTATTTTTAAAACCGGCTTTTCGTATTTCATTATGCCATGAATCTCCGGCATAACGCCCGAATACATCGAAGCGAAGCAGACCGGCGTCACGCTCGGCATAACGGAGAGCATTGGGAGCTGAATCTGTGTTCTGAGTATCGCATCTTTGAACAATTCAGTATATTTCTGAAACAGCCACAGTGCGATAGCGTCGGGGTTATATATAAACACTCTGTCTGCTCCGCCTTCGCCGAGCTCGGCAAAGAGTTTGTCGAGCACTATGTCGCACGGGGCATCTGCACCGTCGGGAGCATCGATGCCCAAAGCGCGCGTAAATGTGGCAGCGGAACGGGTCAGCCTTATTGAATCATAGAGTTCACTCATTGTTTTCATTCTCCTTGATTAGATTATTTATATCCGATATCTCCGGCATTGAGAGCAGTGCTCCCTTTTTGCAGGTCACAAGAGATGCGGCAGCGTTTGCGAAAACAAGCATATTCCTGAGTTCAGCTTCTTTAACCTCTTTGCCGCCGTTATTCAAAAACCAGTCTATACAGCAAGCGCAGAAAGTATCGCCCGCTCCGGTTGTGTCTATCGTCTTTACATTGAGAAAAGTCGGCGCTTCGGCATAAATATTTTTATAATATGCGCGGCTTCCGCTGCGCCCCGCAGTCACAGTCAGTAATGCAACATTCGGGTAGCACGTTCTGAATATCTCAACAGCTTTATTTATTTCATTACAGCCGGTCAGAAAACGTAATTCGTCAATCTCGATTTTTACAATATCGCTCATCGAACAACCGTAATCTATTTTTTGCTTTGCCCTGTTCATGCTGTCCCAGAGCGGAGGACGGAGATTGGGGTCGAACGACAACAGCAAGCCCGAATCTTTCGCTGTCTCAATAGCTTTTACCGTTGCCTTTTCAACGACATCGTGTGTCATCGAGAGCGTTCCGAAGTGAAGAACGCGGCTCTGCTTTATGATATCTACATTGACTTCATCTTCGCGCAGCATCATATCCGCACCGGGAGCGCGGTAAAAAGAAAAGTTTCTGTCGCCGTATTCGTCCGTCTCAACAAAAGCGAGCGTTGTGCGGACATTCTCGTCAAACACGAGTCCGCCGATATCCGTGCCGCCGCTCTCGACAATATTTTTGAGCTTCTTGCCGAAGATATCGTCTCCGACCTTGCCGATAAACGCAGTGCTCCTGCCGAGCTTGTTGAGCATTGCCAGAACATTGCACGGCGCGCCGCCGGGATTCGCCTCAAAAATCGACGAGCCGATATCAGACATCCCCAACTGCGCCATATCGATGAGCAGTTCGCCTATTGCGGTGACATCAAACATTTTATGCTGCCTTCTTTCGTGTTTTGCGTTTCTTTGCGGCGGTTCTGATGCCGTTTATCGCCATACCGAGAAGCGGCGAAATAACAAGTGTGACAATTAAAATCACAAACTGGTTTTCAATCTCAAAATATTTCGGAACTATCGATTGCAGACGCTGATGAAGCAAATAAAGCTCAAGACTGTATTTGCCTAAAAAATCAAACGGGAAAGTAATAACTTTTTCAAGCTTCGGCAGTTTTTTATTGAGTGCCGAAAGTCCGAGAGAGACAAGCAGGCAGAATGACGGCATCATCAGCAGAGCTGGATAGCAGTTGAGCCCGTTTTTTATATATTCCGGCTCTTTGACGCAGCCGTTGAGATAATAGGCGAGAAAAGTTCCGACTATAAATGCCGCAATATTGAGTATCAGCGAAGTTTTAGTAACTTTTTTATCTTGCTCAGCAAGCCTTCCCGTATGTATTCCGAGCAGGAAAACGGAAAGCCTGACTGCCGTTCCCCAAAGATAGATCAAATCGTTATAGTACATTATAACGCAAAGCGGAACAGAAAGAGACATACACGCTACAGCATATATTATCTGCTTTTTGCCGCCGAGCTTTTTATAGAAGAACAGGAACAGGGGAGTTATCAGATAAAAAGCCAGCTGAGTTGGGATATACCAGTCAAATCGTGCGTGCCGCGTCCAATATCCGATGCCGGATATATAATAGAAGAAGTCAAGAGCACTCGCTCTGTCGAGCCTCAGCAGACAATATGAAGCGCAGGCAACTATAATATACGCAGGCAGAATGCGAACAAGGCGTGCCTTATAAAACCCGAGCACATTCGGTCTTTTAGTCAGCGAATAATATACTCCGAGCCCGGAGAGGAAAAGAAAAATATCGACTCCGTAAAAGCCGATTCTGTGAATAAACCATCCGACTTCGGTGGCGAATTTCAGCGGTATGTGAAAATACATTACCCACAGTATGGCAAAGCCCATTAAAAAACCGCGATATTTGCTCAGTGCGCCGTAAGTCAAGCCGATCACTTCCTGTCCATTTTTCACAATAGTAACATGAATTAACACCCATTTCAATATAAAATGAATTAGTTCTGCTTTTTCTCTTTTATTTTTTTGTTTAATGTGATAAAATTTTGTTGTTTAAAAAGACAAGAAGGAGTGCTGTATGAAAACTGAAAAAATAAGAGAGTCGATACTCAGCGGCAAGACATCGCTTGGTATTGAACTCGGTTCAACAAGAATCAAGGGTATACTTGTTGACGAAAACAACGAAGTCATCGCGGCGGGCGGTTATTCATGGGAAAATAAGCTCGAAAACGGCATCTGGACATATCATCTCAACGATGTTTGGACGGGTATGCGCGAATGCTACAGAACGCTTGCCGATGATGTAAAAGAAAAATATGATATCGAACTGACTTCTGTCGGCGCAATGGGTATTTCCGGCATGATGCATGGATATCTTGTGTTCGACAAAGAGGGCAGACAGTTAGCTGATTTCAGAACATGGCGAAACACCGTCACCGAGCACTCGGCGGCTGAGCTTTCCGAGCTTTTCGGGTTCAATATTCCTCAGCGCTGGAGCATAGCTCACCTTGACCGCGCCATACTCAATGGCGAGGATCATATCAAAAGCATCGACTTTATGACAACGCTCGCGGGCTATGTACACTGGATGCTGACGGGAGAGAAGGCAATCGGTATCGGCGAAGCATCCGGTATGTTCCCGATAAACAGCGAAACTCACGATTTCGATGAAACGATGATAAAGAAGTTCGATTCGAGAGTCGCAGACAAAAATCTTCCTTGGAAGCTGCGCGACATATTGCCGACAGTACACAGCGCAGGAGATTTTGCAGGCAAGCTTACGGAAGAGGGCGCAAAGCTCCTTTATCCGACAGGAAAGCTCAAACCCGGTATTCCGTTCTGCCCGCCAGAGGGCGATGCAGGCACCGGCATGGTGGCAACGAACAGCGTTGCACAGAGAACCGGCAATGTTTCGGCAGGAACGTCGATATTTGCAATGATAGTCCTAGAAAAGCCGCTCTCAAAGGTGTATCCCGAGATAGACATGGTAACAACGCCGGACGGCAGTCCCGTTGCGATGGTACACTGCAACAACTGCACGACCGATCTCGATTCGTGGATAGGTCTGCTCAAAGAGACCGTTGAGCTGATGAGCGGGAGCGTAGATGTGCCAAAGCTCTATGACACATTCTACAACAAAGCTCTCGAGGGCGCTCCGGACTGCGGAGGACTGCTCTCCTATAACTATTATTCCGGCGAGCACACAACGGGATTTGAAGCCGGCAGGCCGCTTTTCACAAAGCTTCCGGACAGCAAGATGAATCTTGCAAACTTTGCCCGTGCAATACTCTTCTCGACGATGGCAACTTTAAAATTCGGCATGAACATACTGACTGAAAAAGAGTTTGTCCGCGTTGACAGACTTCTCGGCCACGGCGGATTGTTCAAAACCCCCGGAGTCGGTCAGAAGCTCATGGCGGCCGTGCTCGAGACTCCTGTTGCCGTTATGTCGACGGCAGGCGAGGGAGGCGCATGGGGAATCGCTCTGCTTGCATCATATATGAAGAACCGTGCGGACGGCGAATCGCTTGACAGTTTCCTCGATTCAAAAGTATTCGGCGATATGCTCGGAGACAGCGTAGCTCCCGACGCTGAAGACGCCGAGGGATTCAAAAAATATATGGATCGCTACAGAGCGGGTCTCGCTATAGAACGCGCGGCAGTAGACAACCTGAACTGAATATATTTTTCAGCCCTGTGCTTTC
>OOCI01001520.1_pt1 | contig 16779 bp, 17 predicted proteins | sample 1671761 | NCBI WGS metagenome assembly OOCI01 (sample SAMN06348190, study PRJEB24527) | human gut metagenome | biome: human gut; feature: ankylosing spondylitis patient; material: feces | host: Homo sapiens | place: China | collected 2015-10
TGGACATTGAGCCTTTGGACAACGCCCGTGGCGTTGATAAGCGCTGCTATCCCCAGCTGCAAAAAATGATGGATGATTGCCGGGCGGCAGGCCATTCCCCGTATATCTGCTCGTCCTACCGCACCCAGGCTATGCAGCAGGAGAATTTTAATAGGCAGGTGGATATTTTCAAGGGCCAGGGCTATGACGAGGAGGAGGCTCAGGAGTTGGCCGCCCGGGAGGTGGCCGTGCCTGGCACCAGTGAGCATCAGCTGATAATTGGAACCTGGATGAATCTCAGGAGAGTATGCCCACCCAGCAGTGGCTCATGGCCAACAGCTGGCGCTACGGCTTTATTCTCCGCTACCCCACCGGTACCACGGACATCACGGGGATCATCTATGAGCCCTGGCACTACCGCTATGTAGGCTGCCAGGTGGCCAAGGAGATTTATCAGCGCGGCATTACATTGGAGGAGTACCTGGGCCGGGCAGAGCACTAAATAGAAGAATCACCCCTTTATGCGGCGGGACCTCCCCGGTCCCACCGCATTTTTCTGTCCGCCGCTCCGGCTGCAGGCAGTCCTTGTTATGCGCAGGGACGGACGCTATACCTACCCGTCGGGCGGGGTGAGAGCACCCCGCCGCTGGGGGTGTACCGCATTTCTTGTAATCTGTCACTGGCTTCGCAATCCCTAACTCCGTCCCCAAGGGCATCCGCCTTTCCCACGATAAAGGACGCCGGCTCTTGCCGGCGTCCTCCCATACATCAGCCCGTCTTACGTCAGTTGCATTCCTTGGCCTGCTTGCTCTGCTCCTGGTTCTGGTTTTTGTTCTGATTCTGATTTTGGTTCTGATTCTGATTCTTGTTCTGATTGTTCTTAGCCATACTGAGCACCTCCTTTTCCTTACTGTGTACGCCCTTAGTGTGCCATGAGCCGGGTAAAATATACAAAAATTTCTCAAAAAAATATTGACATTGCTGCGCCCGGGTGATACAATACCATAGGAAAAACAAAGAAGGCAGAAAGCGTCCGCCTCACCTCCCGCCACAGGCAAAGAGGTCAATAGCGAAATGTGCTCCAGATTTAGGGGCGGTTTAGGCTATGCGGGTGCTTTCAGCATCCGTGTTTTTATTTTTGAATGGAGGTGTTTCGGCCATTAGCAAGCTGCAGCATGAATTGAACGAGGAGATCCGCGATAAGGAGATCCGCCTCATCGGTGAGACCGGCGAACAGATGGGCATTGTTTCCGCAGAGGAGGCCCTGCACATCGCAGACGAGCGCGGTTTGGACCTGGTAAAGATCTCTCCGCAGGCTGTGCCCCCTGTGTGCAAGCTGATGAACTACGGCAAGTACAAGTTTGAGCAGAGCAAGCGGGAGAAGGAAGCCAGAAAGAACCAGCATGTGGTGGAAATCAAGGAGATTCGGATGTCCCCGGGCATTGATGTGGGCGATTTCAACACCAAGCTGAAAAACGCCCAGAAGTTCCTGGCTGACGGCAACCGCGTGAAGGTTTCCGTGCGTTTCCGCGGCCGTGAGATGGCCCATACGGACATCGGCCGGGATCTGCTGAATAAGTTTGCCGAGCAGTGTGCCGAAACAGCAACATTGGAAAAGGCAGCCAAGATGGAGGGGCGAAATATGTCTATTTTCCTCTCTCCCAAGGCAGGCAAGTAATTTCACTTTTCCGCCGCGGGCGGAGAACATACGGAAGGAGTATTTATCATGCCTAAACTGAAGACCCATAGCGGCGCAAAGAAGCGCTTCAATCTGACGAAGTCCGGCAAGGTCAAGAGAGCCCACGCTTTCAAGAGCCACATCCTGACCAAGAAGGACACCAAGCGTGGCCGTCGTCTGCGCAGCACCACCTATGCTGACTGCACCACCGAGGCGACCATCCGCAAGATGATCCCCTACAAATAAGATACGTTTTCGTTAGAATAGGAGGCAATTAGAATATGGCACGTGTTAAAGGCGCAATGATGGCGCGTAAAAGAAGAAACAAGACGCTGAAGCTGGCTAAGGGCTACTGGGGCGCCAAATCCAAGCATTTCAAGATGGCCAACGAGCAGGTCATGAAGTCTCTGACCTACGCCTATGTGGGCCGCCGCCTGAAGAAGCGGGACTTCCGTCAGCTGTGGATCACCCGTATCTCCGCCGCTGTGAAGCCCAACGGTCTGAACTACTCCACCTTCATGCACGGTCTGAAGGTCGCCGGCATCCAGATCAACCGCAAGATGCTGTCCGAGATGGCCATCAGCGATCCCGTGGCGTTTACCGCCCTGTGCGAGATCGCGAAGAAGGCGTAAATCTTGTGCACATACAGCGCTCTGCCGAAGGCAGGGCGCTGTTTTTCGCATTTCGGTGCTGGAAAAAGCTTGACAATACTGCTATAATACCCCTGAAAAGATCATGGAAAGGATGAATGACCATGTATTGCATCAGAAAAGTCAACGACGACTACACCTGGGTGGGCGCGGATTGCCGCCGTCTGGCCCTGTTCGAGGGCGTGTTCGGCGTGCCCGACGGCGTCAGCTTCAACAGCTATCTCCTGCTGGACGACAAGACTGTCCTGTTCGACACGGTGGACAGCGCCGTGCGTACCACCTTCCGTGAAAATGTGGCCCACGTCCTGAACGGCAAAGCCCCGGACTATCTGGTGGTCCACCACATGGAGCCGGATCACGCTGCCGAGATGGCCGACCTGGCCCGTCAGTACCCGGACATGGGCATCCTGTGCAGTGCCGCCGCCAAGAACATGATCGCCCAGTTCTTCGACGCGGAGCTGGCCGGCCGCGTCACCGTGGTGAAGGAGGGTGACACCCTCTGCACCGGCCGCCACACCCTGCGCTTTATCGCCGCGCCCATGGTCCACTGGCCGGAGGTGTTGATGACCTATGACGAGACGGACAAACTGCTGCTGTCCGCCGATGCCTTCGGCAGCTTCGGTGCACTGAACGGCGCCCTGTTCGCCGATGAGGTGGACTTCGACCGGGAGGTGCTGGACGAGGCACGGCGGTATTATACCAACATCGTGGGCAAGTACGGCGCCCAGGTCCAGGCGGTGCTGCAAAAGGCCGCCGGACTGGATATTCGTATGCTGCTGCCGCTCCACGGCCATGTCTGGCGGCAGGACCTGGGCTATATCCTGGGCAAATACGACCTGTGGAGCCGTTGGGAGCCGGAGGTCCGCGGCGTGATGATCGCCTACGCCTCCGTGTACGGCAACACGGAGAACGCCGCCAATATCCTGGCCTGCCGTCTGGTGGAGCAGGGGGTAAAGGTGAAGATGTACGATGTGTCCGTAACGCCCAGCTCCTATGTGGTGTCCGACGCCTTCAAGTACAGTCACCTGGTGTTTGCCGCACCCACCTATAACGGCGGCGTGTTCATTACCATGGACGAGGTTCTGCGGGACATCGCCTCCCACGGCCTGCAGAACCGCGGCTTTGCCCTGCTGGAAAACGGCACCTGGGCGCCGGTCACCGCCCGGCAGATGGCCGCCCTGCTGGAGCCCCTGAAGGGCTGGCGGCAGGTGGGGGAGAGCGTGACTGTCCGTTCCGCCGCCCACGCGCCCCAGCTGGCGGCCATCGAGGGCCTGGCCGCCGCCCTGATTGCGGATATTTCCGGGGAAAAGCAGTAAAAAACTGCGGAAAACGGGCAAAAACTTCTTGCATTATGCCGTGCCGCGTGGTATTATATTGCGGTAAATCCGCACAGCTTCAGACTTTCGGTCGGTGCCGCAAGGTTGGCCGGAGGGCGGAAGAGGCTGGAGGTACAAACTAAAATAAAAGGAGAAACAAACCAACATGGCAAATCAGAACGTCGTATCCATGAAGTCCCTGCTGGAGGCAGGTGTCCACTTCGGTCACCAGACCCGCCGCTGGAACCCCAAGATGGCTCCCTATATCTACACGGAGCGCAACGGCATCTATATCATCGACCTGCAGAAGACCGTGAAGAAGCTGGAGGAGGCCTATGCTTTCGTGCGTCAGCTGTCCGAGAACGGCCAGACTCTGCTGTTCGTGGGTACCAAGAAGCAGGCCCAGGAGGCCATCAAGGACGAGGCTGCCCGCTGCGGCCAGTACTACGTCAACGCCCGCTGGCTGGGCGGCATGCTCACCAACTTCAAGACTATCCAGACCCGTATAGCAAAGCTCCGCAAGATCGAGAAGATGGAAGCGGACGGCGACTTTGCGTATCTCCCCAAGAAGGAAGTCATCAAGCTCAAGGCCGAGCAGGAAAAGCTGGAAAAGAACCTTTCCGGCATAAAGGATATGAAGAAGCTCCCCGGCGCCATGTTCGTAGTTGACCCGCGCAAGGAGCACATCGCCGTCATGGAAGCCCGCGCTCTGGGTATCCCCGTAGTGGCTATCGTTGATACCAACTGCGACCCCGATGAGGTGGATTACGCTATCCCCGGCAACGACGACGCTATCCGCGCGGTCAAACTCATCGCCTCCAAGATGGCTGACGCCGTACTGGAAGGCCGTCAGGGTGAGCAGATGATAGACGCAGCAGCCGAAGAAGAGGCCGCTGGCGACGATTTTTAATCTTAAACGATACTTTTAACAGGAGGTCAAGCATATATGTTTACCGCTAAAGACGTAATGGCTCTGCGCGAAATGAGCGGCGCCGGCATGATGGATTGCAAGAAGGCCCTCACCGCCTGCGAGGGCGATATGGACAAGGCAATGGATTATCTTCGCGAGAAGAGCCTTGCTGCTTCCGCAAAGAAGGCTGCCCGTATAGCTGCCGAGGGTATTGTAAGCAGCTATGTTACCGATGACCACAAGGTCGGCGCTATCGTAGAGGTCAACTGCGAGACCGACTTCGTCGCCAAGACCGACGACTTCAAGGCTCTGGTAAACAGCGTTGCCAAGCTGGTAGTTGAAAAGAACCCCGCCGATGTAGACGAGCTGATGGCTCTGGACTGCGGCGACGGCACCGTTGCCGAGATGGTCAACCGCGCAGTTGCCAAGATAGGCGAAAAGATAACCATTCGCCGCTTTGCCCGCATGGAGGGTCAGCTGGTGGATACCTATATCCATCTGGGCGGCAAGATCGGCGTTATCGTGGCCGCCAAGACAGCGGATGCCGAGAAGGCCAGGCCCGCCGTACATGATGTAGCGATGCACATCGCCGCCGCGAAGCCCGGCGTGCTCCATCGCGACGAGGTGGATCCTGCCGATCTGGACAAGGAGCGCGAGATACTGCGCGCCCAGGCTCTGAACGACCCCAAGCCCAAGCCCGCAAACATCATCGAGAAGATGGTGGAAGGCCGTATCGCCAAGTACTACAAGGAGGTTTGCCTGCTTGAGCAGCCCTTCGTAAAGAATCCCGATCAGAGCATTGAGCAGATGCTCAAGGAGCACGGTGATGTGGAGCTGGCAGCGTTCGTCCGCTTTGAGATGGGTGAAGGTCTCCAGAAGCGCCAGGATAACTTCGCTGAGGAAGTTATGGGCCAGATGAAGAAGTAAAACCTGCTTTTAAAAGGAACACCCTTTCCGGTGTTCCTTTTTTGTTATATAATGTATCTGGTGAAAATCGGTCCAGACCGTAATAATAGTATTAAGGAGCAGAAAAATGCTGAAATACAAGAGAATATCACTTAAGCTTTCCGGCGAAGCCATGGGCGGCGCACAGGCTGTGGATTTTGACAAGGCGGAGGCTATAGCGAGACAGGTGGCGCGGCTTCACGAGCTTGGAGCAGAGATAGGTATAACCATAGGCGGCGGCAATATATGGCGCGGCCGCAGCTCCGGCGATATGGACCGCAACAGGGCAGATCAGATGGGTATGCTGGCGACTGTCATAAACTCGCTTGCCGTGCAGGATTGCCTGCTGAAGCTGGGGGTTCCAGCCGTGGTGATGTCCTCAATAGATATGCCAAGAATAGCGGATAGCTATTCCTCCCGGGCCGCACACGCCGCACTCGACGCGGGTAAGGTAGTCATATTTGCAGGCGGCAGCGGTCTGCCCTTCTTCTCTACCGATACCGCAGCTGCCCTCAAGGCCGCCGAGATAGGCGCGGACGCAATGCTCCTTGCAAAGAATGTAGACGCGATCTATTCTGACGATCCAAAGAAGAACCCGAATGCCATAAGGTATTCGCACCTCACCTATGACGAGGTCATCGAACGTGAACTAAAGGCTACAGACCTTACTGCCATAACCCTCTGCAAGGAGCAGAACATACCTATACTTGCCTTCGCCATGGCGGACCCGGACAACGTGGTAAAAGCCGTTCAGGGCGAGAGCATAGGTACGCTGATAGACAACGTGAAGTAAGGTATAAAGCGGGCGATACTGTGAACAATCTCTAATTGGGGATTGTGCGAAACAGGCATTTCCTGTAAAATATAGCTGAGCTTTTTATAAGATAAACTTTCAGGAGGTTCAAATATGGACGCTGTCGCAACCGCAAAAGAAAAAATGACCAAAACCGTAGCCGCTTTGGAGCGTGACCTCGGAACCCTCAAGGCCGGGCGTGCGAACCCCCAGGCCCTTGACCGCATAATGGTTGACTATTACGGCTCTCAGGTGCCGATAAACCAGCTGGGCAATATATCCTCCCCCGAAGCGAGGCTGCTGGTCATCTCCCCCTATGACGCCACTATGATAAAGGAAATAGAGAAGGCTATACAGAAGTCCGACCTGGGCATTAACCCCAGCAACGACGGCCGCCTCATACGTCTCGTATTCCCCGAGCTCACCGAGGAGCGCCGAAAGGAGCTTGTAAAGCTGGTGCGCAAGAAGGGCGAGGAGTCTAAGGTAGCTATACGTTCTATCCGCCGCGACGCCATCGATACCATTAAGAAGGCCAAGAAGGACGGCGATATAACTGAGGACGACCAGAAGCGCCAGGAAGAGCAGGCCCAGAAGGCTACCGATGAGTTCATAAAGAACATTGACAAGGTCATTGCTGATAAGGAAAAGGAGATAATGACGGTTTGATATCCGTACTTGGATACGAGCTTGGAAGGGCGAAAGAGCTGCTGGAAGCCGAAGGATACAGCGTGAGATGCGTAGAGACCCGCAGCCGCAAGGGACTTAACGGCAACGAAAAACGGGTGATAAGGCAGCGTACTGATGGCAATGCGGTTGAGTTCATATGGGCCCTGTTCAAAACAGACTGCGAATATGGGGGATAGCGGTTAGTTCCGCATCCCCTTTTGTATCGGAGGATATTTTTACACAATGGCAAAGATACAGCCTCAAAGCGTAGGCTTGGCGCCGGAACTGCCACGGCATATAGGCATAATAATGGACGGCAACGGCCGTTACGCCACGCGGCGGGGTCTGCCGAGAAAGCTTGGCCACCGGGCAGGAATGGAACGGCTGCGGGGGCTTATACGTTTTTCATCGGATATAGGTATTGAGGTGCTGTCGCTGTACGCCTTTTCCACCGAAAACTGGAAGCGGCCCAAGGAAGAGATAGGGGCGCTGTTCGATCTTTTTCTGGAATACTTTATAAGTGAACTGGACGACCTGGATAAAAACAACGTCTGCATACGCATAATGGGCGACATGTCCGCATTTCCGGAAAAAATGGGCCAGGAGACGGACGAGGCCATGTACAAAACCAGAAACAATACCGGCCTGAAGCTCAATATTGCATTGAACTACGGCAGCAGGGCAGAGGTGGTACGCGCCTGCAATACCCTTATTGAGCGCGGAAAGCCCGTAGACGAAGCTGATCTTATGAACGCCCTGTATACCGCAGGACTGCCGGATCTTGACCTGATAATCCGTACGGCGGGAGAGCAGCGGTTATCCAACTTCATGCTGCTTCAGGCGGCATACGCCGAGCTTGTGTTCACGGACGTGACATTTCCCGAGCTTACGGACGAAAAATATGCGGACTGCATAAGGGAATACCAACGGCGCACCAGAAGGTTCGGCGCGGTGACGGAATAAATCATCAAAAGGAGAAGCGGCGTAATGGATAGCGGCAGGAAAACCAGAGTAATAGTAGGCGCGTTGCTGGGGTTGCTTTTCGTGGGCATAGTGGCTCTCGGCAGCATATTCCGCACCGTGGTATTTAACGTGGCGGCGGTGATAGCGGTATACGAGATGTCCAACATGATCTATAAAAAGACGGAAAAGAACATATTCGCGGCGCCCGCATACATCTTTGCGGCGCTGTGCTTTCCGATAGCCTTGGCGGCGAAGGAAAACGCCGCTACCGCCATAATGCTCCTCGGGGCGCTGTGCCTGATGCTCATCGCGGCGGAGAGGGTATTCAATAAGCTGCGCACCACGGAGGAGAGCATATACTCCGCGTTCATGCTCATATACCCCATGTCGCTGTTCGGGATGCTGGCGCTGATAATGCCCGCCGACGGGCTCGTATCGCCCAAAAACGTGGGTCTGCTGCTGGTATTCATATGTCCGCTCATGGGCGACATGCTGGCCTATTACATAGGCTCCTCCATGGGCAAGCGAAAGCTTTGCCCCGAGATAAGTCCTCATAAGACGGTTGAGGGAAGCTATGGAAGCTTTCTTGGCGGCCTGCTGGGCGGCTTCGCGTGCTTCCTGCTGCAATTCATATGGGGGCTGCGCCTGCCCATACTTCCCATGCTGCTCGTAGGTATTATCTGCGGAGGAGTAGGGCAGATAGGCGACCTGTTTGCGTCCGTCATAAAACGCTGGGCCGGTGAAAAGGATTACGGCAACATATTTCCCGGCCATGGCGGGGTGATAGACAGGTTGGACAGCGTGCTCATGTGCGCACCGGTGGTGCTGTGTTACGTATGGCTCAGTATGCTGGGCTAAAGGAATGTAATAATGAAGAATATAGCTGTTTTGGGCTGCACAGGCTCCATAGGCAGGCAGACCCTTGACGTTATCAGGGCTAATCCGGATAAATTCCGGGCGGCCGTGCTTTGCGCGGGCAGAGATGCAGACGCCATGTTTAAAGCGGCGGAGGAATTCCGCCCGGATTATATTGCCATGGCGGACGAGGCTGCGGCGGATAAGCTCAGGCAAAGCGGAATAAAGGCAAAAATAGCCGGCGGTGAACAGGCGGTGCTGGAAGCGGCGGCCTATGAGGGCGCCGACATAATAGTAAATGGCATAAGCGGCTTTTCAGGAATGAAGCCGCTGCTTGCAGCGCTGGAAGCGGGCAAAACCGTTGCCCTTGCAAACAAAGAAAGCATCGTCTGCGCTCACGACCTGGTAAATGCCGCGCTGAAAAAGGGCGGTGCCATAATACCGGTGGACAGCGAACAGAGCGCCATATTCCAGTGCATGGCGGCGGGAAACCACGGCGAGATACAAAGGCTCATACTTACGGCCTCCGGCGGTCCCTTCAGGGAATATACAAAGGAACAGCTCAAAACCGTCACGCCGGAGCAGGCAGGGCATCACCCAACCTGGAAAATGGGCAGAAAGATCACTATAGACTCCGCCTCCTTTTTCAACAAGGGCCTCGAGATAATGGAGGCGAGCTATCTTTTCGGCATACCCGGGGAAAGGATAAGCGTATTGGTACACCCGGAGTCCATAATGCATTCCATGGTGGAATACACGGACGGATGCAATATGGCACAATTATCCAGGCCCGATATGCGGCTTGCAATACAATATGCGCTGACATACCCGGAGAGGACTCCCGGCGAGTTTGGAAGGCTTCGCCTTGAGGACGTGGGCAAAATAAGCTTTTATGCGCCTGATGCCGATAAATTTCCGGCGATACCCATGGCGTATGAGGCACTGCGCGAAGGAAGAAACCTGCCCATAGTGTATAACGGCGCAAACGAGGCGGCGGTGGATATGTTCATACGGGGCAAGATACGCTTTGACGAGATAGCCGACGTGGTCGGATACGCCATGAGCAGGGCGGACAGGGGGAATATACTCTCCCTTGAGGACATAATAAAAACAGACAGGCAGGCGAGGAAGCTTGCATTTGAGAAAGGAAACGCATAAATGACGCTGTTGTCAATTGTTGGCGCGCTGCTGGTGCTTACGGTGCTGGTATTCGTACACGAACTTGGGCATTTTTACGCGGGCAAAAAGCTTGGCTTCAGAATAGACGAGTTCGCCATAGGAATGGGCCCTGTGGTGTGCAGCAAGGAGAAAAACGGTACCCGCTTCGCGATCCGGGCGCTGCCCATAGGCGGCCTATGTGCCTTTCACGGTGAGGATGAAGGTGTATCCGATCCCGAGTGCTTCAATGCGCAGCCGGTATGGAAGCGCATGATAGTGGTGCTGGCCGGCCCGTTTATGAATATACTTCTGGCAGTGGTGCTGGCCGTGATCATACTTATGACCTACGGCGAGTATATGCCGATGATAAACGACTTTACCGCAGAGAACACCCCGGCGGAGGCCGCGGGCATACAGGAGGGCGACATAATAACCGCCATAGACGGCAAAAGCATAACCTACTATGCGGAATGCACGGATTACATACAGCAGGCTGATCCTGCGAGAATAGAGGTTACCGTACGACGTGACGGCATGGACGTGACTCTTACTGCCTGCGACATATACGACCCCGAAAGCGGCAGCAACAGGCTGGGGATATACATCTCCCCCGAAAGGCTGCGCTACGGCCTGCTTGAGGCTGCGACAAATTCGGTACGTTACACCTGCTATATTGTAAAAGAGATGTTCAAGGTGCTGGGCGGCCTGTTCACAGGAAGCGTTACCTCGGACGACGTCGCCGGGCCGGTGGGAACCATAAGCATAATAGGTCAGGCGGTGAGGGCCGGCTTTGAGGTGGTGCTGCGCCTCGGAGTGCTTATCAGCATCAACCTTGGCATAATGAACATACTGCCAATTCCGGCGCTGGACGGCGGAAGGTTTTTGTTCATGGTGATAGAGGCGGTTCGCGGCAAGCCCATACCTCCCGAGAAGGAGGGAATGATACATATGGCGGGGCTGGTGCTGCTCTTCAGCCTTATGATACTGCTTACGGTAATGGACGTAAGAAAGCTGTTTTAGCCGCATAGCGGCAGACCGATTTGTGGGGGAAGGATGAAAAAAACAAGAAAAGTTATGGCAGGGGCGGTGCAGATAGGAGGCGGCGCCCCCGTCACCATACAGTCTATGACCAATACAGACACGGCGGACGCGATAGCCACCGCCGATCAGATATTGGCCCTTGAGGAGGCGGGCTGCGAGATAGTCCGCTCTTCCGTGTACAATGAGGCATGTGCAAAGGCAATACCCGAGATAAAGAGCAGGATACACATACCACTCGTCGCGGATATACATTTTGATTGGAGGCTCGCCATAGCCGCCATGGAAAACGGCGTGGACAAGCTGCGCTTCAATCCCGGCAACATAGGCGGAGAGGAAAACGTAAAAAGGCTGGTGGATTGCGCCAAGGCCCATCATGTTCCCATGCGCATAGGGGTAAACGGCGGCTCTGCGGAAAAGGAGCTTCTCCGAAAGTACGGAGGCCCAAAGCCGGAAGCGCTGGTTGAGAGCGCGCTGAAGCACGTCCGCATGCTGGAAAAACAGAGCTATTATGACATGGTCATATCTATTAAATCCTCCAACGTGCCGAATACAATTGAGGCTTACAGGCTTATGAGCAGGGAGTGCGATTACCCCCTGCATATAGGTGTTACGGAAGCTGGCGGCGGTGAAATGGCCCTTGTAAAGGCTGCGGCCGCCATGGGCGCCCTTCTTGTGGACGGCATAGGGGATACCATGCGCGTATCCATGACCGGCGACCCTGTACAGGAGGTTTACGCAGCGAAGGAGATACTGAAGGCCATGGGCCTCAGAAAAGAAGGAGTGGAAATAGTCAGCTGCCCAACCTGCGGCAGAACCTGCACCGATCTTCTCAGCGCTGCCAACAGGGTAGAGCATGAGCTTTCCAGCCTGATACCCAAGGGAAAGTACCTTAAAGTAGCCGTGATGGGCTGTATTGTAAACGGCCCCGGAGAAGCGGCTGAAGCCGATATAGGCGTGGCCTTCGGCAAGGGCGGCTGCGCCCTGTTCAAGGGCGGCAAGCTCTTCAGGACAGTTCCTCTGGAGGCCGCCGTAGACGAGCTGATAGCCGAGGCGAAGGCCATGATGGAATAGACTATGGAACAGAAGCTTTTGACTATATTTGAAAAATACGGCCTTGGAGACGGAGAGATAACAGATGCCGGACTGAACAAGCGTGAAAATCTGCTGACTGTTACCGTGCGGTGCGGCCATATAACCAGCGCCGAAAACATAGCCTGTCTTGAGAGGGAGCTTTGCGCCCTCATGCCGGGCTGCCGCACAAAGGTAATAATCAGGTGCGGCGGGCTTTCGGCGCTGCTGTCCGCCTGCGACCAGGATACGCTGAACATACTCAAGAAAACATGGTGCGACATACTTCCGGTATGCCGCCCCGCGATACACAGCTCCGTCTGGGATTATGAGGGTGGCACGCTCAAGGTAAGGATACCTGGGCAGGTGTTCGAGCTGGTCTCGGATCCGAGACATAGAGAAACGGTAAAATCATATTACCTCGATCGGTATGGCATAGAGACTGACATAGAGCTTACAGCGGACGATACCATGGAGCTGACGCTGCCCAAGGAAGAGGAACGGCCCACCTGGCAGCCTAAAAAGGCTGCGGAGGCCAAGAAAAAGGCACTCCCCGACAGGGCGGATGCGATATATGGCAAGCCCATAAAAAAGACCGCCATAATCCAGCAGCGCGACGTGGACGAGACTATGGGCTACGTCACGATAAAGGGCGAGATACTAACCCTGGAGACTACAAAGCAGAAAAACGGCAGGACTATACTGACATTTGCCATAAGCGACCATACAAACACGATTCCCTGCAAGATGTTTCTCGAGGAGGGCGAGAATGGCATCGTCGATACTATAGCCGGCATACAGAAAAAGAAGGATATACTTATCGTCGCCGGAAAGTATATGATGGATCAGTGGCTCAGGCGAATGTGCGTATTCCCGCGGGACGTGAGCTGGGAGCCAAGAGCGGTGCGCACGGACAAGTCCGAGGAGAAGCGCGTAGAGCTGCATCTTCATACCAAGATGTCCAGCATGGACGGCCTGACAGACGTTAAGGAAGCCATAAAGACCGCAGCCCGCTGGGGCCATAAGGCAATAGCAATAACGGATCACGGCGTGGTACACGCCTTCCCGGATGCGGTGGCACAGGCAGACAAGCTGAAAAAGGACGGCAAGGACATAAAAATACTGCTGGGCGTCGAGGGATACCTCATGCCCGACAGCGAGCTTATAAAGCGGCCGGAGCAATACGTGGCGATAGGAGTGGTAGCATATCCCGGCGTAAAGGAGGACGACGTATACGAGATAGCCGCGCTGCGCTTTGACGAGAGCGGCGAAAAGGAAGGCTTATCCATAATAGTCAACAGCGGCGCGGCGCTGACCGATGCCATGGCCGAGGAGACAGGGCTTACACGCGAAATGATAAACGGCGGCGTGAGCCTGAAGGACGGGCTGAAGCAGCTGTATGACTTTATAGGCGATGGAGTGAAGGTGATACACGACCCGCTGGAGCTGAACAACCTCAGGCAGCACGGCCTGCGCTTTGATATGGAGCTGGACGCGCACTGCGTAAGCACCTCCATGCTGTTTCATTACCTGCACAGGGAAAGCAAGCAGACGGATATGAGGACTGCGGCGGAGGCGCTGGGCGTGGAGCATTGCGGCGGCAGAGCTATGGAAAGGGCGAGGACTGCGGCAAAGATAATGAACGCCGTACTGTCCGAGATGACCGCAAGGGACATAGAAAAGCTGCCGCTCATAGACGCGGTTCCCAAGGAAAAGGGAAAGGGCCGCAGGCTCACCTACCATATAATCATAATGGCCAGGAACCACGAGGGCCTTATGAACCTTTACCGCCTCGTGTCATATGCTCACCTCGAGCACCTGCGCAAGGTACCGCAGATACCCAGAAGCCTTCTCAATATGCACCGTGAGGGCATTATAGTAGGCTCCGCCTGCGAGGCAGGAGAGCTGTTCCGGGCGGTGCTCAGGGGGGAGAGCGAGGAAAAGCTCATGTCCATAGCGGACATGTACGACTATCTAGAGATACAGCCCATAGGCAACAACGCCTTCCTTATGCGAAACGGCACAGTGGACACGGAGGAAGGGCTTCGCGATCTCAACCGCAGGATTGTAGCCCTGGGCGACAAGATGGGCAAGCCTGTGGTGGCCACAGGGGACGTACACTTCCTGGAGCCGGACGACGCGCTTTTCCGCAGCATAATAATGCACGCAAGAGGCTTTGACGACGCGGAGCAGCAGGCTCCCCTATACTTCAAGACCACGGATGAGATGCTGGAGGAATTCTCCTATCTGGGCGAGGAAAAGGCGAGGGAGGTAGTAATAACCAACCCCAACATGATAGCCGACAGCTGCGAGAGAATGAAGGCATTCCTGTCAGAAAAGGGCACCTATGCCCCCACGTTCCCCGGCGCAAACGACGAGCTGAGGAATATGGCGCTGAAGAAGGCTCACGAGATATACGGGGACGAATTGCCGGAGGTGGTGCAGAAGCGCCTTGATAAGGAACTGAATTCCATCATAGGCAACGGCTATTCCTCGCTGTACCTTATGGCACAGCGCCTTGTACACAAGTCAAACAGCGACGGGTATCTCGTCGGTTCCCGAGGCTCAGTAGGCTCTTCCTTCGTGGCCAACATGGCGGGCATAACCGAGGTAAACGCATTGCAGCCCCACTATGTCTGCCCCAACTGCCGGCACAGCGACTTCGACATAGACCGTACCAAGTATGCCTGCGGCGTGGACATGCCGGATAAGGACTGCCCCGTCTGCGGCGCAAAATACAAAAAGCTCGGCTACGAGATACCCTTCGAGGTGTTTCTGGGCTTCAAGGGCGACAAGACCCCGGATATAGACCTTAACTTCTCAGGGGATTATCAGCCTGTAGCGCATAAGTACGTTGAGGTGATGTTCGGGGAGGGCCACGCCTTCCGCGCCGGAACCATATCCGGCGTAAAGGACAAGATAGCCTACGGCTACGTCCGCTCCTACTGTGATGCAAACGGCATAAACGCCGGAAAGGACGAGATGGACCGCATGGTGCAGGGCTGCACAGGAGTTAAGAAGACTACCGGCCAGCATCCCGGCGGCATAGTCATAGTGCCAAAGGAAAACGATATAATGGAGTTCACCCCGGTGCAGTACCCGGCGGACCGCAGCGAGGGCGATACCATAACCACCCACTTCGACTTTCACGCCATGGACGATAGGCTGGTAAAGCTGGATATACTGGGCCACGATGATCCGACGGTGCTTAGAATGCTGAAGGATATTACCGGCTTGGATCCCCAGACAATACCCCTTGACGACCCTGAAACCATGAAGATATTCCGCACCAGCGAGCCTCTGGGCGTGACGCTGGACGAGCTGGACTGCGACGTGGGCAGCATAGCAATACCCGAGTTCGGCACCACCTTCGTCCGGCAGATGCTCAAGGACACACGCCCTACTACGATGGAAGAATTGCTCAGAATATCCGGCCTTTCCCACGGTACCGACGTATGGCTGGGCAACGCTCAGGAGCTGGTATTGAGCGGCACCGCGACACTGTCGCAGGTAATATGCACTCGAGACGACATAATGAACTACCTTATACTCAGAGGCGGCGACCCATCCATGTCCTTTAAGACTATGGAGAGCGTCCGCAAGGGCAGAGGCCTTACCCCTGAGATGGAGGAGCATATGCGCTCCATAGATACGCCTCAGTGGTTCATAGACTCCTGCAAAAAGATAAAGTACATGTTCCCCCGCGCCCACGCAGCGGCCTACGTCATGATGGCCTTCCGAGTGGCCTACTACAAGGTGCATATGCCCCTCGCCTTCTATTCCGTTTACTATACCGTCCGAGCGGACGCCTTTGACATAGCCCAGGCGGAGGGCGGCGCCCAGAAGGTGCTTGCCAACATAAACGCCATAAAGAAAAAAGGCAACGATGCGGATAAAAAGGAAGAAGACCTGCTGACGATACTGGAGGTGGTCTTTGAAATGAACAAGCGCGGCATAGAGCTGCTGCCTGTGGACCTGTATAAATCCAAGGCCAGCCAGTTCATAATAGAAGACGGCAAGATACGGCCGCCCTTCTCATCGGTGGCGGGCGTGGGAGCCAACGCCGCCATAGGCATAGCCGAAGGCGCAAAGGGCGGCGAGTATACCTCCATAGAAAATTTTCAGGCCCGCACCGGCGCCAACTCCGCAGTGATAAAGGCGCTTGCGGAGATAGGCTGCCTGAACGGGCTGCCCGAGACGGATCAGCTCTGCCTGTTTTAAAGAAGCCGGTATGTGCGGCGCTTTGATGCGAAATAATATGCTTGCATTATAGTGCCGCATATGGTACAATTTTGCTGTTGGTATATGGCAAGTTTGCTGTATTTTAGTTTTTAAGTAAGAGTGGGCGCGTCCTGCTCTTTTGTTTTGAATAGCGGAGGAATATAATGAAAACCACCCAAACAGTGGAAGCTCTTCTCCGGCCGGTAGTTACAGGCATGGGCTACGAGCTGGATGAGGTAGAGTTTCAGAAGGAGCAGGGTAATTGGGTGCTCACCCTGTACATAGAGCATCAGGACGGAAGAAGCGCTACCATAGACGACTGCGAGGCGGTGAGCCGGGCCGTAGACCCCATATTGGACGAAGCAGACCCAATAGAGCAGGCATACTACCTCAGCGTGTCCTCAATAGGCATCGACAGGCCGCTCAGGAAGGAAAGGGACTATCAGCGCAGCCTCGGCAGCCCCATTACGGTAAAGCTTTACGCCCCGCTCAAGGGCAAAAAGGAGTATACGGGCGAGCTTTTGTCATATACGCCC
>OOCI01001523.1_pt1 | contig 16754 bp, 7 predicted proteins | sample 1671761 | NCBI WGS metagenome assembly OOCI01 (sample SAMN06348190, study PRJEB24527) | human gut metagenome | biome: human gut; feature: ankylosing spondylitis patient; material: feces | host: Homo sapiens | place: China | collected 2015-10
GTGTCTTTGAAGTAGCGGTTGTCGTAGTTGAACCGCACGGGCAGCCGCTTGATGATGCTCGCCGGCAGTTCGGCCGGATCGGTCTGCCATTGCTTGGCGGTGTAGTTCTTGATGAACGCCTCGTACAGCGGCCGTCCGATCAGCTGGATGCCCTTGTCGTTGAGGTTTGTCGGGTCGGTGCCGGCCAGTTCACCGGCCTGTTCGGCGATGAGCTGCCTCGCCTCGGCGGGCGTGTAGGCCGCCCGGAAGAACTGGTTGATGGTGCCGAGATTGATTGGCAGCGGGTAGACCTCGCCGTCGTGCGTGGCGTACACGCGATGCACGTAGTCGGTGAATGCGGTGAAGCGGTTGACGTAATCCCAGACGCGTTTGGTGGAAGTATGGAACAGGTGGGCACCGTATTGGTGGATTTCGGCACCGGTCTCCTCGTCGATATAGCTGTACACGTTGCCGCCGATGTGGCTGCGCACATCGATGATCTCGACCCGGGCGCCCGCGCGCTCCGCCGCCTGCTGTGCGATGGTCAGGCCGAACAGGCCCGCGCCGACGATCACCAAATCCGCGTTCATAGCTTCCTTTCGTTGCGGCCCGCGTCTGCGGTGCCGGTCGCGCCGTGACCCTTCCATTTGATGATTCGCGCTGTTCTCCGCGTCGAATATGAACGGCCATCATGTGCGTTTCGTTCTCAGCTCAACCAAGGATACCGCACATTATCGCCCGCGCGACCACCCCTGTGAACGATTTGATGAACGTTCGGTGACGGCATGTCCGGCGTCTTTTACAGCGCGCACACGACCAGATATATGGCCACCACGTGGCAGGTGTACCCGATGACCGTGCCCATGTGAAACACCTCATGAAACTCGAACCAGCCCGGAATCGGATTGGGTTTGCGAATCGCGAAGCATGTGGCGCCCGCAATGTAGGCGGCCCCGCCGCACGCAATCAGCACGGTCGCCGCCGGACCCGCCGCGGGCGCGGTCCACAGCGCCGGAAGCAGTGTGACCGGCGCCAGCCCCAGCACCACGTACACGACGGTGAACACCCAGTTCGGCGCTCGCAGCCATACGATATGCATCACCGTGCCGACGAGCGCCGCCGCCCATATCACCGTCAGGTACGGCCATCGGATCGAAGGGCTGAGCGCGAACAGCACCGGCGTATTGGTGCCGGCGATGATCAGGAAGATGTTGGAGTAGTCGATGCCGCACAGCACGCGCGTCACCTTGGCGCTGCGCCACGGTACGACGTGCAGCAGGGCGCTGTTGCCGAACAGCAGTATCGCCGACGCGCCGTAAATCGCGCACGCGGCCTTGACCGGTCCGGCCGGCGCGATGCAGATCAGCACGATGGATGCGGCGATGCACAACGGCAGGGTGATGAGGTGCTGCCATCCGCGCAGCCGAGGCTTGCGGTTGCCGAATGCATCGACCGGCGTGACCTGGCGTTCGGCGGCTTTCAGTGTGGCCTTGGCTTGGCGATAGCGTGCGCGCGCGGCGCGATACTGCTCGAGGGCGCGGTTCATCGCGGTGTCCGAGGCGCCGGTCTGCGTCGCGGCCATGCCGGCAGCGGTTGCGGTCTGTGCTGTGGCGGCCGCCCGCATCCCGCCGCCCGCGGTCTGTCGCCGCGCTGTTTTTCGCTGCGCCGCGGACTTGCGTATGGATGGTGCACTGATTGACGCGCTCATCATCATCACCTCGCTGCGGCCGGAATGCCCGGCCTACACTAACTTACGCTACCGTAACTTAGTGTAGGTCGCTGATGGTTCGCTGACAATGCTTCTCTGGTGGTGAATCGAATGCCGTCCGGGCCGCCGAAGGCAGCATGGCGGTTCGTGTGTATCATATATTGACCGTCAGCTGAAGATTTTCATAGTTTTTTCTTATAGCCGGGCATAAGCGGATCGTGGATGCGTCGGGATCCGGAAGTACGTGCTCGACTGCCGTAATGGATGCCGGTCGAATATGCTGTGGCCGCATGGGAGGGGCTGAAAAGCGCGGTCTGATGGAGGTCTGCCTGTCTGACGATGGCGTGCGTCATGCGCGGGACGTGAGAGTCGGCGTATATGGCATTGTGAGGTGAGTGTTAACAATATGTTTCTGAGACGTTGCGCGATGCGACAAAACGTAACGATATCGGACGAGCGCCAGGTCTAGTTTCTTTCACAGTGTCGTCGTGAGTGACGCACGCAAAGAGAGGAAAACAATAATGGCCAATAAGCAATGGCCTCGCTGGGTTGCCGCTGTAGCGGCCCTGGCGATGGCAGGCAGCCTGCCCGGTACCGCGCTCGCGGCTCCGGCACAAGGTGACGCGGCGTCCACGACGCCGACTCTGTCGACCGGCAATCTGAAGAGCAAGGTCTCATCCCAGCTTCAGCAGGCGAAGGGCGAGGTCACCGCATTCATCCAGACCACCAGCCCCTCCGCGCTGGAACGCAAGAACAGTGTGCTCAAGAACTTCAGCAGGCAGCGTTCCGCGCTGCCCACGCTGAAGCAGCGCGCGCAGTCGGCCCAGGCGGCCACGCAGAGCGCGAAGACCGCCGAGAAGACCTCGGTGAACGTGTTCTCGCAGCTGCAGTCGCTGGACTCCAGCGCCAAGAAGATCTACTCCACCTCGTATGCGCTGTCCGGCGTAGCCGTTCGCGCCGACGCGGCGTCGCTGCGCAAGCTCGCCGAGCAGTCCGGCTCGGTGGCGCACATCACGATCCTGACGCCCAAGAAGGCGCTCGACACGACCAACGGCAGTGGCGAAGCCCCCGCGAACAAGAACAACGACCAGCTGGTCAACGCCGTCAAGACTTGGGAACAGACCGGCAAGACCGGCAAGGGCGTGAACATCGCAGTCGTCTACACCGGCCTCGACTACACGCACGCCGACTTCGGCGGCGCAGGCACCACCGAGGCCTACCAGACCGCGCTGAACTCCACCGCCGACCCGCTGACCGACCCGAAGGTCAGCAAGCTGCTCGACAAGACGAAGTTCAAGGGCGGTTACGATTACGCCGGCGCCACGTATAACCCGAACGCCGGCAACAACAATCCCACCCCGGACGCCAACCCGATCGACGGCCAGGGCGGCCACCACGGCACGCACGTCGCCGGCACCGCGCTGGGCTACGGCGTCAAGGCCGACGGCACCTCGGGCAAGACCGATACCGCAGGCTACCAGAAGCTGACCGCCGGCGACATCGCCAGCTGGAAGATTGGCCCCGGCGCCGCTCCCGAGGCCGGCATCTACTCGTACAAGGTGTTCGGCGACAACGGCGGCACCACCGACCTGGTGCTCGAAGCGCTTGACGGCATCGCCAAGCACAACACCGAGGCGGAAGTCAACGGCGACGAGTCCAGCCGCATCAGCATCGTCTCCATGTCGCTCGGCGGCAGTTTCGGCGCCTCCGACGACCCGGAGAACGTGGCCGTGGATAACCTCACCGCAGACAACGTGCTGTCCGTGATCGCGGCCGGCAACGACGGCGACATCACCGACATCATGGGTGCCCCCGGCACCGCCAAGAGTGCGCTGACCGTGGCCGCGAGCCAGTCCGGCAAGGCGCTGCAGGACGCCGTCGAAGTGACCGACGGCCCGGCCTCGCTCAAGGGCCAGACCCTCGCCGGCCAGTACTCCGTGAACTACGCGAAGCTCGACGACTTCTCCCTGACCGGCAAGGTCGTGCGCGTCAAGGACAAGGACAACCTGGAAGGCTGCAAGGCATACTCCGCCGATGACGCCGCTGCCGTCAAGGGCAACATCGCCTACGTCGAATGGAACGACGCCGCTGTGAACTGCGGCTCCAAGACCCGCTTCGACAACGCCGAGAAGGCCGGCGCGACCGGCATCCTGTTCGGCTCGCAGGCGAACATCCCCGAGTCCGGCATCGGCGGCAACGCCGACATCCCCGGCTTCCAGCTGGTCAAGAACGCCGCCGAGAACAAGGACCTGCAGAGCGCCATCGATGACGGCACGCTGACGGTGACCCTGTCCACCAAGCTGCGTATGAGCAAGGACGCCGACTACTCCAGCGAGAGCGAAGACACCATCGCGTCCTTCACCTCCCGTGGCATCCACGGCTCCTATGACGGCACCGCCAAGCCCGATGTCTCCGCCCCCGGCGTGGGCATCGTGTCCGCTTCGGCCGGCACCGGCAACAGCGACGAGATCATGAGCGGTACGTCCATGGCCACCCCGTTGACCTCCGGCGTCGCCGCGCTGGTCCGTCAGGCCCGGCCCGAATACCTGGCCAACGTGGTCAAGGCCCAGCTGATGAACACCGCCAACCACGACGTGCTCACCGCGGATCGCAAGACCGCGTACGGCCCGCTGCGTGTGGGCTCCGGTCGTATCGACGCGCTCGCCGCAGTGAACAACAACGTGCAGCTTGCCGGAGAGGATAACGAGGCCATCACCGCGCAGTTCGGCGTCATCCCGGTCGGCAAGGACGGCTACACCGACAAGCAGACCATGCGGCTCGTGAACAACACCGATCATGACATTACGTACAAGCTCACATACTCGGCCCGCACCCCGGTGCCGGGCGTCACGTACTCGGTGAGCGGCGACAACGGTGGGGACACCGTGGTCGCCAAGTCCGGGACCAGCACCAGCTTCCGCGTGAAGATCAGCATCGACCAGTCCAAGCTGACCCGCACCCGTGACGCCACGCAGTCCGCGCAGGTCGCAGGCAAGGACCGCCAGTACGTGACCGACGCCAGCGGCATCATCACCGCGACTCCGGTCACCCAGGAGGATGACGCCACCACGCTGCGTGTGCCCGTCACTTCGGTGCCGAAGGCAATCTCCGAAACCACCACGGAACTGAGCGGCTTCAACAACAAGAAGGGCATGCTGTCCGTGTCCGGCCATGGCCTTGACCAGGGCGACACCGCCACCGGCTACCACTCCGAGCTCGTCCCGTTCGTGTACGGTGCCGAGGATCCGGTCGACGGCTACACCGGCAACGGTGACGCCGCTCGCAGCCTTGCCGCAGGTGACATCCGCGCGATCGGTTATTCCAGCACCGCACCTCAGCTCTCCGATCCGTCGCAGGGCCTGCTGAGCTTCGGCATCATCACCGACAAGACGTGGTCCCACTTGGGCAACAATTTCATTCCGGACGTGATCTTCGACGTGGACGGCGACATGAAGGCCGACTACATGATCTCGGTGAGCACCACCGAAGGCAACGCGCAGTACGACACCGCATGGGCGACGACTTCCGCGACAACCGGCAAGGTCGTTGACGAGGAGCCCATCGACCCCGCATATGTCTCCGACTCCAACCAGGTCGTGCTCTCCGTGAAGCTGTCCGCCCTTGGATTCACCAAGGACACCAAGGTCGCCCCGATCGCCTACATGGCACAGATCGAGTCGATTTACGCTGCCGGCGCGAAGGATCAGTACATCGTCGACACTGCGGGCGGTTCCAAGGACGACTCGTTCGACGCGTACCACCCTGCCCTGTGGTTCGGCGACTCCGCCACCGAAGGCAACGGCACGGTCAGCTTCCCCGACGAGAACGGCACGAAGGTCGCCGTCCACACCGCGGATGATTCGTCCGAGACCGCTCCGAAGGTGCTGGCGCTGCACAAGAACGGCTTCTTCCCGAACATCGAGACCGATGAGCCCGTCATCGACGCGCACACCGTGAAGAACATCGACAAGGCGCTGCTGGAGACTCTGGTCTTTGCCGCTAGCAAGTACCAGGAATCCAACTACACGGCGGATTCGTGGGCCGCATTCAAGAAGGCCTTCGACGCGGCGAAGAATGTGCTCGACTCCGACACGGCCACGCAGCAGCAGGTCAACGACGCCTACACGGCGTTGCGAACCGCCATCAACGGGCTCGTCAACGCGACCGCCAAGCCGTCTAAGGACAAGCTGAAGGCGGCGGTGGATGCTGCGGCCAAGCTGAAGGAATCCGACTACACGGCGGATTCGTGGGCTGCGTTCGTCAAGGCGCTTGATGCCGCCAAGGCGGTGCTCGCCAACGACAACGCGACTCAGGAAGAGATCAACAACGCGACCGGCGCTCTGTTCAAGGCCGAAGAGGCTTTGGTGAAGAAGGCCGGCACGCCGACGAAGCCCGGCAAGCCGAGCCAGCCTGGCGCCCCGGCGAAGCCCGGTGCGTCGGGCGCCAACAGTGGCCAGAACGGCAGCAATGCCGGCGTCGCCAAGACGGGTGCCGCTGTCACTGGCATCTCGGGCGTAGTCATGCTGCTGCTCGCCGCCGGGGCCACGCTGGTGATCATTCGCCGGCGTGACGCGGTGCGTCGCTAGTCTCCCATAGCCGATAATGCCCTTTCCCGCGAGCGCGGGGAGGGGCATTATTGTCGTTGCGCACCCGATATCCGGGGGTGATGTATACTAGTACAGCCTTCACGTGGCGTTATGTCACCCAATCCCCCCAGGGCAGGAATGCAGCAAGGGTAAGTGGCCTCTGTCGGGTACGTGAAGGTTTTCTTTTTCTTTTCTTGGCCCCTCACCCTGGCCGTCGCGGCACCGTGAGGCTTAAATTACAGGTTGAAATCGCCGTTCTTGGCAATTCCCCGTGCGAAATCGCCGTTTTTGGACCTTGAAACGGCGATTTCACACGGGGAATAGTAGATTTCGGCGATTTCAACCCGTATTTTGATATGCCGGGGCCAGGTTTTCGATTATTCTGTCGGAATATGGGCGCGATGAGGCGACTGACACATGTACAGGCTCTACAGTCTTGAACTATGAGTGAAGAACAGCGTGTTGATGATCCCGCCGAAATCTCGCGTGACGGTGCGATTCCGCCTGACGCCGTGCAAGTCAGCGGCGACCGGGCTGATGCGGCAACGTCGGCGGAACGCCTGCCGTCCACGGAGACGACCGATGCGCCCGCTGACACGCCGAATGAGCCGGATACCGCAGCCGCATCGGATACGACGTCATCTGGCGCGTCGGCATCAGCCCCCGCACCAGAACAGGCGCGCTCGTCGGCGAAACAGGAGCCAGAACCCGTGGTGCCGCAGGCGTCCCCGGCCAGCGCATGGTCCGCTTTGGAGACGACCGCGGATCATCCGCTGCGCACCCTCGGATCGCCCGCGCCGGCCGCGCGCAAACGTAAGGCCGCCGCGCCCGACGAACACGCGGCGGACATTGACGACGAGGCGGACATCGAGCGTGGATTGGCGCGTCGCGACCCGCTGACCGTGCGCCCGCGCGTGTCGAGCCGTGTGCTGTGTGCGGTGTTCGGCGTGCTGATGATCGCGATCTCGTTCGGCGCATGGTGGATCGCCGTGCGCACCGAGGACGGGCAATCGTACGAGGATATGGTGTTCAGCGGCTTCCACGACAGCCTGCCGTCGTGGGCGTCCGCTCTGGTCGCCCCGTTCATCAGCCGCAATATCACGTCAATCGCCGGGCATCCGTTGAACTTCACCGTAATCGTCTCCGCGCTGCTGATCGTTGTCGCGGCGGTGGTGATGCTGGTACGCAAGCGTTGGTGGCTGGTCGGGCAGTCCGCGGTGTTCGCCGCGCTGTGTTTCGCGTCCACATATCTTAAAGGTGTGCTGCCGCGGCCGTTCATCATCAACACCGTGTCTCAGCCCGCCAATTCCGCGCCTTCCGGTCATACGATGCTGGCCGTCGTCGCGGGCGTGCTGCTGCTGTTCGCGGTTCCGCGCGGATGCCGTGCGTGGATGGCGCTGGTCGGGGCCGCCTATGCGCTGGTCATCGGCCTGTCGGTGATCGCGGGGGCATGGCACCGCCCGGTTGACGTGGTGATGAGCCTGCTGCTGGCGGGCGGCTTCGCGCTGCTGGCGATGGCATTCACGCGCACGTCCGGCATGGACGCGCCCGGCAAACGCGCGTCCTCGCCGAGCGTGCAGATCGTCGGCACGGTGATGATCACGGCGGGTGTGCTGTGCTGCTGCTATGCCGCATACATCATGTGGCAGATTGAGCCCGGTCTGAGCCTGAGCGCGAGCTGGGCGAGCGTCGGCGCCCACGTCTCCACCTTCGCGATGATAGCCGGCGTTTCGTCGCTGGTGTTCGGGATGCTGCTGGCGATGCGCCAGATCACGGCGTCCCCGTTGAGCCGAGCCGGCCTGGTGGGGGCGCCGCCGGCCCCGCCGAAGAAGAAGCGGTGACCGCCGCGGAGCCGCGCGATTTGCCGTTTGACCATGCCGCGTGAGTATGATGAAGGCCAATGACATTGTAGGTAAGGAGAGACAATGGGCACCGGCAACAAGCTTGTCATCGTGGAGTCTCCCACCAAAGCGAAGAAAATCGGTGGGTATCTTGGCAGCGGCTACACCGTCATGGCATCGGTCGGTCACATCCGTGACCTTGCACAGCCCAGTCAGATTCCCGCGGACGACAAGGCCAGGTTCGGCAAGTTCGGCGTGGACGTCGACGATGGCTTCAAACCGTACTACATCGTCGACGGTGACAAGAAGAAGACCGTCGCCGAACTGAAAAAAGCGCTGAAGAACTCCGACGAGCTCTACCTCGCCACTGATGAGGATCGCGAAGGGGAGGCGATCGCCTGGCACCTGGTGCAGACGCTCAAGCCGAAGGTTCCCGTCAAGCGCATGGTGTTCCACGAGATCACCAAGGACGCCATCAAGACGTCGCTGGGCAACACCCGCAACGTGGACGAGGACATGGTGGACGCGCAGGAGACCCGCCGCATCCTCGACCGCCTCTATGGCTACGAGCTGTCGCCCGTGCTGTGGCGCAAGGTGGGCCCGGGATTGTCGGCCGGCCGCGTCCAGTCCGTCGCCACACGCCTGATCGTCGAGCGTGAGCGCGAGCGCATGGCGTTCGTGCGCGCCTCCTACTGGGACGTGACCGCGGTGCTGGGCGCGACGGACGCGGAGGGCGAGCCGGCGTCGTTCGAATCGCGCATGGTGTCGCTTGGAGGCAAGCGACTTGCGGGTTCCAAGGATTTTTCGGATGACGGCAAGCTCACGCCGTCCGGTTTCGCTGACAACGTATGCCAGCTGGATGAGGCCCATGCGAACGCCCTCGCCAAGCTCCTGGCCGACGCGACCTTCACCGTGGCATCGATGGAGACCAAGCCGTACCGTCGCCGCCCGCTCCCGCCGTTCACCACATCCACGCTGCAGCAGACGGCCGGCAACCGCCTGTCCATGAGCTCGCGTCAGACCATGCGTGCCGCGCAGGGGCTGTACGAGAACGGTTACATCACGTATATGCGAACCGATTCGGTGACCTTGTCGCAGGAGGCCATCGCCGCCGCCCGTGATGCCGTCGAATATCATTTCGGAAAGTCGTTCCTGTCCGATGGGCCCAAGCAGTATGTGACGAAGACCGCTAGTGCGCAGGAGGCCCACGAATGCATCCGACCCGCCGGCGCGCGGTTCCATGACCCGGCGGAGCTCTCCGGCAAGGTGCCCGCCGACCAGCTGAAACTGTACACGCTGATCTGGCAGCGCACGCTCGCTTCCCAGATGGCCGACGCCACCGGCTCCACCGCGACCGTGCGTCTGTCGGCTCCTGCCGGCGAGGACGGCGAGGCGATGTTCCAGGCGTCCGGCACGGTGATCGAGTTCCCCGGATTCATGAAGGCCACCGGGGAGGGCCGTCGTGCGGCGGCCCCCGCTGCCTCCTCGATGGGTGCCGGTGACGGCGAGGCCGCGGCGAAACGCGCCTCGCGCGAAACCGACGACAACGGATCGCTGCCGCCGATGCAGACCGGTGACCGTCTCGCCGCGTCCTCGGTGGAGGCTGACGGGCACGAGACCCAGCCGCCGGCGCGATACACCGAAGCGTCGCTGGTGAAGACGCTGGAGGCCAAGGGAATCGGCCGTCCTTCAACCTATGCGAGCATCATCTCCACCATCATCGACCGTGGATACGTCTACGAGCGCGGTCGCGCCCTGATTCCATCGTGGCTGGCGTTCTCGGTCATCAAGCTGCTGGAGACGAAATTCCCCAAGTACGTCGATTACCAGTTCACCGCGGATATGGAGAACGGGCTCGACCAGATCGCGCACGGTCAGGAGACCGGCCGTGACTGGCTGACCCATTTCTATTTCGGTTCCGGCGGCGACGCGGCGACTTCGGCAGACGAAGCGCACGCGGGCCTGCAGCAGCAGGTCGCGCAGCTGGGGGAGATCGACGCCCGCGCCATCAACACCATCGACATCGGCGACGGACTGCACGTGCGCGTCGGTCGGTACGGCCCGTATCTCGAAGACATGAACCACGTGGATGCGGCGGGCAACCCCAAGCGGGCCTCCCTGCCCGACACCATGGCGCCCGACGAGCTGACCGTGCAGGTCGGCCATGAGCTCATCGACAGCAATGCCGGTGGCCCGCGCGAGCTGGGCGTCGACCCGGCAAGCGGCGGCACGGTCGAAGTGCGCAACGGACGGTTCGGCCCGTATGTGGCCTTGGTGCCGCTTGAGACGGACGGCGGGTCATCCGAGACGAAGTCCAAGAAGACCACTGTGCCCAAGCCCAAGATGGCGTCCCTGTTCAAGACGATGAGCCCCGAATCGATCACGCTGGACGATGCGCTGAAACTGTTGTCGCTGCCGCGCACCGTGGGCGTTTACGAGGAGGCCAACACCGAGACCGGCGAACTTGGCGAGGTCACGGTCGAGGCGAACAACGGCCGGTACGGCCCCTACCTGACCAAGACCGGAGCCGACGGCAAGTCCGAGACGCGGTCTCTCGCCTCGGAGGATGAGATCTTCACCGTGGACGTCGACAAGGCGAAGGAACTGTTCGCCCAGCCGAAATACGGACGCGGCCGTGGACGCGGCACCGCGAAGCCGCCGCTGCGCGAGCTCGGCCCCGATCCCGAAACCGGCAAGAACGTGACCATCAAGGATGGCTTCTACGGCGCCTACATCACCGACGGCGAAACGAACCGGACCGTGCCCAAGCAGTACACGGCCGAGTCCATCGAGCCGGCCGAGGCGTTCCGCCTGCTGGCCGAGAAGCGTGCCGCCGGCCCGTCCAAGCGCGGGCGTCGCAAGACGACGGGCGCCGCCGCGAAGAAGACCGCCGCGAAGAAGAGCTCCACGGCATCTGCCACCAAGAAGACGGTCACCGCGAAAAAGACGGCCGCCAAGAAGACCACGGCCAGGAAGACCGCCGCGAAGAAGACCGCCGAGTAGAGTCGCGTCGCAGCCGCCGCGATGGCGGCCTGGCCGCGTCGCATGCCGCCATCGCGTACACTGTGGGCAAGGGGGTAGATATGACTGGATTGTTCATTTCTTTCGAAGGCGTTGACGGCGTAGGGAAGACCACGCAGGTCGAGCGCCTGCGCGACTACTTGGAGGCTGCAGGCCGCGAGGTCGTGGTGACGCGTGAGCCGGGCGGCACGGCATTGGGCGGCAGCTTGCGTCAGCTGCTGCTGCGTGAGCCGGGAGACGCCGCGGAAGCCGACGGCGCCGATATCGCACCGCGCGCGGAGGCGCTGATCTTCGCCGCCGACCGGGCGCAGCACGTGGCTGAAGTGGTCCGTCCGGCGCTGGAACGCGGAGCCGTGGTGATCACCGACCGGTATCTTGATTCGTCGCTCGCCTATCAGGCGGGAGGCCGTGAACTGACCGCCGACGACGTCCGCGGGCTGAGCATGTGGGCGACCGGCGGGCTGATGCCCGTGCGCACGTACCTGCTCGACATGGACCCGACGGCGGCGCACCGGCGTCTGCAGCATGACGCGGATCGCATGGAGTCCGCGGGCGACGAATTCCAGCAGCGCACCAGGCAGGCGTTCCTCGATCTGGCAGGCCACGAGCCGGGCCGTTTCCGCGTGATTGATGCCGCATGGCCGATCGAGGCCGTATGGGAGCACATCAAGGCGGACGTTGACGCGGTGCTGGCCGATGCCGCGGCGGATGAGCGGGCCGCGGCGCAGGCGGCTGCCGCTCAGGCTGCCGTCACTAAGGAAAGCGACGGTAACACTCCGGCTGGAGGTGCGCGATGAGCGTATGGGACTCCATTGTCGGCCAGCAGGCAGTGGTCGGCCAAATGCAGGCCATCGTCTCCGGCGACCCGAAGGCGCTGGCCCAGTCGTGGCTGATCTGCGGACCGCCCGGTTCCGGCCGCTCGAATGTTGCGCGCGCGTTCGCGGCCGCGCTGGAAAGCCCTGACAGGGGTCTTTCCGACGAGCCGACCAATATAACCCGTCAGGTGCTGTCCGGCACTCATCCCGACGTGACCACGTTGGCCACCAACAAGGTCACCATCGGCATCGATGACGTGCGCCAGCTGATCCTCACCTCCGAACAGATGCCCAGCACGGCGCCGTGGCGGATCATCATCATCGAAGACGTTGACCGCATGCTGGAACGCACCACGAACGTGCTGCTCAAGGAGATCGAGGAGCCCAGCCCGCACACCATATGGCTGCTGTGCGCCCCCAGCGCGCAGGATGTGCTGCCGACCATCCGCTCGCGTACCCGCATCGTCAACCTTGCCGTGCCGTCCACGAAAGCGGTCGCGGATTACCTGATGGCATCCGTCAATCCGGCGCTGCCGGCGGAACGCCAATTCGACCGTCATGTGGCGGTGCGCGCGGCGCGGCTCGCCGAAGGGCATATCGGCATAGCGAAACTGTACGCCTCCGACACGCAGGTCATGTCGGACCGGGACGAGCTCATCGTCGGGCTGCTGGGACTGCGCAAGGCATCGGATGCGGTGCTGCTGGCCGATGATCTCATCGACACCGCCAAAAGCCAGGCGGAAGCCGACGTGAACCGGCAGACGGCCGCCGCCGAAGCGGATTTCCGCCGCATCAACGGCCTCGGCGAGCAGGACCGCATCCCGCCGAAGCTGCGCGGCGCCTACAACGCCATCGCCAAGAAGGACGAGATCAAGCGGCAGGCCACGCGCCGGAGCCGCGACGTGCTTGACCGCGCGCTCAACTCGGCCGCCAGCATCTACCGCGACATAGCGGTGCTGCAGAACAACGCCGAGGACGCAGTCGGGCTGATCAACATGGAGAACCGCACGGCCATCGCCGAGCTGTCGGCACGGCTGAGCCGTCAGGAAGTGGTCGATCGGTTGGAGGCCATCGCCGTGGCCAGGAAGCGGTTGCTGGGCAACGGCAACCCGATGCTGGTGTTCGAGGCGCTGTTCTGCACGTTGATTCCGGGGAGGCTATGACGGCACCTGGTCAGGAACGCACGACGGTGGAGCCCCGGACAATCAATTGGGGCAGCAGCGAGATGTGCGCCGCCTGATCGGGCCCCTGCCCGATCAGGCGCAGCGCCTCGGTGACGATCTGGAGGAACGGCGGGCGGACCGAGGTCAGCGTCGGCATCGTCGTCAAGGCAAGCGGGGAGTCGTCGTAGCCGACCACGCGCACGTCGTCGGGCACGCGGATGCCCAGCGTCTGCAAGGCGATCATCGCGCCCAGCGCGATCATGTCATCGGCGCATATCACCGCTTCGGGCGGTCGCGCATCGGAGTCGGCGAACATGCGCCACACGCACTGATAACCGCGCTCCACGGTCGAATCGCCGAATCGGTTCCATGAGGTGAGCCGGTGCGTGCGCATCTGCGTATGGAACATCGCGAACATCTCGGCCGATTCGAACGATACCTCCTTGCCGGCCAGATAGGCGGCGGAACGTACGCCCTGCTCGGCGAGGTGCGCGACGATGCTTTCCATCGCCGCATTCTCGTCGATGCCGACCATGGACGTGCGGAAGGATCGCTGCCGTCCGCCGACCTGTACGATGGGCGTCGTCATGGTGGTGCGGTCAAGCGTGTGGGCCAGATCGACGCCCGCGGCAGGAACGATGATGATACCGTCGACCTTGCGGGCCACCAGCGATTCGATGCGTTCGTCCTGCGTATGCTGCTCGTTGCCGATGCCGAGCAGCAGTTGCTGTCTTTCCATGTCGATGACCGGTTCCAGCTCATCAAGCAGTCCGGCGCTGAAATGGTCGGTCGCCGAAGGGATGACCAGTCCGATGGTGTTGGTGGCGGCGCCGCGCAGCGAACTCGCCGCATAGTTGACCGAATAGTTGAGTTCCTCGGCGGCGGCCCGGACCCGCCGTGCGATGTCGTCGTCCTTGGTGCGTTTGCCGGAGAGCACACGGGAGACCGTGGCGATGGAGACGTGGGCCATGGCGGCCACGTTGGTGATGGAACTGGTCGCCGGCTGTGGGCGTTGTTCCGGGCCGGGCGCCGGGTCGTCGTTGACGGGCGTCGTGTCTGGCTTGGATGCCGGTATGGCGTCCATTACGGCGGATGGCTGTCTCTTCATGGGGCTCGCAGTGTTCGGTATGACGGCGGGCGGCCGCCATATGCTTGCGATGCGCGTCGGTGCGCATCTGATGGATGGGAATATGCTGACGGCCGCCCACGCGGTTCGTGCGGGCGGCCGTCGAATGCGTGCGCAGGTTACTCGGCCGCGGTGAGCGTCTCGATGAGGCTGTCGATGACGGTCTCGGCGTTGTCGCCGTCCACGGTGACCTCGACGGTGTCGCCCTGCTTGATGCCCAGGCCCATGATGGACAGGATGGAACCGGCGGGAACGGGGTTGCCGCCCTGCTTGGCGATGGTCACGGTGCAGCCGGACGCGGTCGCGGCCTGAGCGAACTTGGCGGCCGGACGGGCGTGAATGCCGACGGGATCAGTGATGGTGGTAGTGCGGGTAACCATGGAGACACTCCTTTGCGTCGTCGCGCCGGTGGTTCCGGTGCGGTTTGTCGTGCGTCGATATCGACACTCGTCAGCGTGCGTGTGCCGTGTTGGCCCGCGCCGATACCGATTAGCAATAACATTACTCTATGCCAATTGCTGGGCGGCCGTTCTTCTGGCTGCTGACATAATAGTGTACCATGTTTTTCCAATTTTCTGGAAAACGTTTACTTCTAGTCGTGTCGCGCTTTTGAGGGTGTATACTGGCGTGGACAGAAAATGATTTACCGGCGATGAAGTTGGTGGGTCAACAAGGCGGTCCGCGGATGGGAAGTACCGGTCATTCGCGGCGAGAGGCCATAACATAAGGAGAACATATGGTTATCAAGGGTGTTGGCATCGGACGCGGCGTTGCGGTCGGCCCGGTCATTCGTATGGCAGCTGCGCTTCCCGAACCGTCCGATGCGCCTCGCGCCGACAGTGTCTCGGCCGAATCCGAGATCGAGCGCGTGACCAAGTCTCTGGCGCTGGTCAACGCGGATCTGAACCGCCGTGCCGAAGAGGCCGCGAACGGCGACGAAGGCGCCAAGCAGGCTGCTCCGATCCTGCAGGCCATCGCCATGTTCGCCTCCGACCCGGCGCTCGCGCAGAGCATCAACACGCTCATCGAGCAGGGCAAGACCGCTGAGCGCGCCGTGCTGGAAGGCTTCGGCGCCGTGGAAGAGATGTTCAAGGCCATCGGCGGCTATCAGGGCGAGCGTGCGGCGGATCTGCACGACGTCGGCCAGCGCGTCATCGCCGACCTGATGGGCGTTCCCGCGCCGGGCGTCCCGGTCTCCGACACCCCGTTCGTTCTGGTCGCGGAAGACCTGTCCCCGGCCGACACCGCCGGCCTCGACCTGGACAAGACCCTCGCCATTGTCACCTCGCAGGGCGGCCCGACCTCGCACACGGCCATTCTGGCCCGTGCCCGCGGCATCGTGGCCGTCGTGTCCGCCGCCGGCGCCGACGACCTGAAGAACGGCGAGACGGTTATCGTCAATGCCGCGGAAAGCACCATCACCACCGAGCCGAGCGACGAGCAGGTCGCCGCCGCCGAAGCCGCGAAGGCCAAGGCCGCGAAGGCCAAGGAGCTGCGCGGCAAGCCGGGCGCCACCAAGGACGGTTATCACATCCCGCTGCTCGCCAACGTCGGCAAGCCCTCCGACGGCAAGACCGCGCTGGAGTACGGTGCGGAAGGCGTCGGCCTGTTCCGTTCCGAGTTCCTGTTCATCGGCAACGCCGAACCGCCGAGTGTTGAGGAGCAGACCAAGGCGTACGCCGAACTGCTCGCCCAGTTCCCCGGCAAGAAGGTCGTCATCCGCATGCTGGACGCCGGCGCGGACAAGCCGCTGCCGTTCCTCACTCCGGAAGACGAGCCGAATCCAGCCCTCGGCCTGCGCGGTCTGCGCACCCTGCGCGCTCACATGGACGTGCTCGAAGGCCAGCTCAAGGCGCTCGCCGCCGCCGACGCGCTGGCCGCCGACGGCGTGCGGTTCACACGCGCCTACTGCCCCTTTCCGCTGAGCGGTCCCTGCCGCGCCTCGCTCGTCACGGGCCGCATGCCCTTCGAGGTCGGGGCTTTCGACAACGCCATACGCCCCAACGGGGCCGACATGCAGGCCGGCATCGGCCACCGTCTTGCCGGGGCGGGTTACGAGTGCCTCTACGCCGGGAAGTGGCATGTCCCGGAGGTCAACCTCCCCGATTCGGGCACGGGATTCCGCCGCATTTCGAAGATGGACGACCCGACGCTGGCCGATGCCTGCGACGCGGCGCTGAACGACTACGACGGCACGAAGCCCCTGTTTCTGGTGGCTTCGCTGCTCAATCCCCACGAAATCTGCGAATACGGACGCAACGAGACGCTGCATTACGGCGAGCTGGCGCCCTTCTCCACCGACGAGTGCCCCAACCTCCCGGCCAACTTCATGCCCTCGACCTATTCCGCTGAAGCTCTGGCGTTGGAACACGCCTCCTCGCCCCGCTACCACGACACCTACACCTACACTGAGGACGACTGGCGGCGCTATCTCTATGCCTATTACCGCCTTGTGGAGCGCGTCGACCGCGAGGTGGGCCGCATCGTCGGGGTGCTCAAGGCCCACGGGCTCTAT
>OOCI01001532.1_pt1 | contig 16674 bp, 15 predicted proteins | sample 1671761 | NCBI WGS metagenome assembly OOCI01 (sample SAMN06348190, study PRJEB24527) | human gut metagenome | biome: human gut; feature: ankylosing spondylitis patient; material: feces | host: Homo sapiens | place: China | collected 2015-10
TGGGCCAACGGCATCGTACTGAGCGGACAGAAAATCATCGACCGTGGCGAGATTGTCAGCCCAGAAACCTACAATATTCTGGAAAGCCTACGCAAAGAGTCCATCAAACGCAGTGCATCAGCCGGACAAAATCGCCTGACACTGCTGGGACAGATACTCTACGTCAGCATCTTCATGCTGTGCTTCATGCTTTACCTCGACCTGTTCCGCAAGGACTACTACAACCGGAAAGGAAGCCTGTCGCTGCTCTTTGCACTGATGATGTTCTACTGCGTGGTAACCTCGATCATGATGGCATACAACCTGTTCAATGTCTACATCCTTCCCTATGCCATGCTGCCGGTCATCATCCGTGTATTCCTCGATTCGCGAACAGCTTTCCTGACGCACTGCATCACCATCCTGGTATGTTCCATCTGCCTCCGCTATCCGCATGAATTTATTCTGCTGCAGATAACCGCCGGCCTGGTAGCTATCTATAGCCTGAGGGAACTGTCACAACGCTCACAGCTGTTCAAGACAGCCGTGCTGGTCATACTGACCTACGCCGCCCTCTACTTCGCTTTCGAGATGATTACAGAAAACGACTTGTCGAAGGTGAACGGACGGATGTATATCTACTTCGTCATCAACGGCATCTTCCTGCTCTTCACCTATCCGCTCCTATTCGTACTGGAAAAAACATTCGGCTTTACCTCGAACGTGACGCTGGTCGAACTGTCCAACATCAACAATCCGCTGCTGCGCCGCATGTCCGAAACCGTGCCCGGCACCTTCCAGCACTCCATGCAAGTGGCCAACCTGGCTGCCGAAGCCGCCAACTGCATCGGTGCCAAGAGCCAACTGGTACGTACCGGCGCCCTCTACCACGACATCGGCAAGATGGAGAATCCCGTGTTCTTCACCGAAAACCAGCGGGGAGGTATCAATCCGCACAAGAACTTGAACTACGAACAAAGTGCGCAAGTAGTCATCAGCCACGTTACCGGCGGCGTGAAACTGGCCGAAAAAAACAACCTGCCCAAGGTCATCAAGGACTTCATAACAACCCACCACGGCAAAGGGAAAACCAAATATTTCTACATTTCGTGGAAGAACGAACATCCAGGAGAAGAGCCAGACGAAGCCATGTTCACCTACCCCGGTCCGAATCCTTTCACCAAGGAACAAGCCATTCTGATGATGGCCGACTCGGTAGAGGCCGCTTCGCGCAGCCTGCCCCAGTATGACGAAGAAAGCATCAGCAACCTGGTGGAGAAAATTATCGACTCTCAAGTAGCCGAAGGATACTTCAAGGAATGCCCCATCACCTTCAAAGACATCGCTACCGTGAAGGAAGTGTTCAAAGAGAAGCTGAAGACTATCTATCACACGCGCATCAGCTATCCCGAACTGAAAAAGCAAGAAGAGAAAAAGTAAAAAACCTAACCCCATAGAGCCATGAAACCTACTGCCAAAGAAGAACAACGCGCCCTCCGCTTCCTGCAACAGAGCCAGCTGACACCGGAGCAAATAGCCGGATTCAGCTTCATGCAACGGCATACGCCCGAACCCGACCGCCACAGCCCGGCCAACGTTTATGGCCCCGGCATCCTGACCTTACGGCTGAAATCGGGTGAAGAAAGAATACGGATCGTCCATCTGCGCAACCACCCGACGGCTCTGATACGTACTCTGATAAGCCGCGGTATCAGTTTCGACAATCATCCAGTCGACACAGGAAATAGTACAAGGCCAACAGGCACTACCGTCTACCGCCGCATGTCACTCTACATGTTCTGGTATTTCGTACTGTTCGTTCTCTGCCTCAGCATAGCTTTCTATACCCTAAACATCGAACAATGGACAGGCATTGTGCTGCCCGTTCTCTTTTTCGGCATGAGCCTCTACAGCATCTACTTGCTTCAGGTGCGTTTCTGCTACCTCCGACTGGAAACCGACCGCCTGACCGTAGTCAGTGCCGGACGCGAAATCCATTATGCCTACAGCGACCTGCTGAAAGTGAACTTCGACTTCGCCCGCGAACCGAACGCCACACATGTCATGGAAGTGATGGACAAGACATATCGCTACCGTCTCTTCTACATCGGCCGTGTACCCCGCACACAGCTCAACGAGATTGCCGAACGGCTCCGTCAGGCAGGCATCGACGCCACATGCAGCCTCAACGACGAAAAGCGGCATTACCACGACGTATACCACGGATAATTGATAATGGAGAATTGATAATGGATAATGGAAGACTCCCCCTTTTACTAATAATTATCCATTCTCAATTATCCATTCTCAATTCCTCAAGCAGTCCCGCACAGGCATCTTCCAGCAGGTCGAGCACATACTCGAAACCTTCTGCACCACCGTAATAGGGGTCGGGAACGTAGTCAGCCTCAGTAAAGCGGGTACAAAAGTCAGTCATGCGACAAATCTTCCGTTCTGCTTCGACCGAAGGAGCGCGTTCTTTCAGGTCTTCGATATTGCGGTCGTCCATACCAATGATAAGGTCGAAATCATCGAAATCGCTGGTACGAACGGGACGCGAACGATGCACTAGGTTGTAACCGCGACGGGCGGCATGCGCACGCATCCGCGGATCGGGCAATTCGCCCTGATGATAACTCAGGATACCGGCAGAGTCAATCACAAATTCATCGGAACACCCAGCTTCCTCTACCAGATGTTTCATTACACCTTCGGCAGACGAAGAGCGACAGATGTTTCCCAGGCAGACAAACAGGATACGGTGTTTCTTTGAAGAAGCCAAGTCTTTCTTTTCCATAGTTTCCATATTAAATTCAGATACCTAAATACTGTTTAAACCGCATTACGTCATCATTCAGGATAAGCGCCTCGGGAAAATCTGCCTCACGAATGAGCTCTGATACGTATTCGTAATTGGCAATATCGAACGAAATGTGGGCATCACTTCCTAAAATGACAGGTACTTCGTACCGCTTGCACAGACGAAGGATTTCCAGATTGTTTGGAAGGGCATCTTCCTTGTGACGACAAGGCTTCAGGGAACTGTTGTTGATCTCGAGCAGTGTGTGATGTTCTTTCGCCGCAAGGACAATCGGTTCGAACAGCAAACGGGCCGTTCCGTCGCCGGGATGGCTGATAATATGAACATAGGGATTGGCTATCGCCCGCAGCATGCCTTCCGTATTCTCCTCGGGCGTTCCCGAACGGTAACAGAGCGAATGGATGCCGGCAATGCGCAGATCGAGTTTCTTCAGGTGTGTCTCGTCCAGGTCAAGTCGTCCTTCCGTATCAAGGATGTTGATTTCCGCCCCCAGCAACAACTCAATCCCATACATACGTCTGGGCACGACATGCAGGTTACGGAAATAAATCAGGTCACAAGTACCAGGGATGCCGGGCGTATGCTCGGTGATGCCCAGCAGTTCCAGTCCCTTGTCGGCAGCTGCCTGTGCCATCTCCTGCAGCGTGCTGAAGGCATGCCCGCTGGCCAACGTATGCGTGTGTACGTCTAATGCTATCTTCATATTTATATCCTAAATTATATTCTACATCGGGTCGACATCGTAATAAACAATGAGCGACTTGAAACGGTCTTCGGCCACCATCTCCTGTTGTACCTGCACCAGCAACTGCCGTGCACGTGCCATCGGAGCATTCGTTTCTATCTTGAGGACAATCTTGCGAATGAACAGCGTCTGTATGCGGGCCACGGGCGGTTTATCCGGTCCCAGTACCCGTGCACCAAAGACAGCACGCAGCTTGGCGGCCATCGTCTGTGCCATGACGTCGAGCAGTTGCTCGTTGCGGTGTTTCAGGTAGACATACACCAACCGGTAGTAAGGCGGATAGCGGAACAACTGCCGCTCGGCCAGCTGCCCGGCCACCATCCCCTCGAAGTCGTTGTGCATCACCTGCGGAATGATGGGATGATCGATACTCTTGGTCTGCAATACCACCCGCCCACGCTTGTTCTTGCGTCCGGCCCGCCCGGCCACCTGTGCCATCAGCTGGAAGGCACGCTCGTAGGCGCGGAAATCGGGATAGTTCATCATGGTATCGGCATTGAGGATACCTACCACGCTGACGTGGTCGAAGTCCAGTCCCTTGGACACCATCTGCGTGCCGATAAGGATGTCTGTCTGTCCTTGCTGGAAGTCGTGGATGATGCGTTCGTAGGCCGTACGGGTACGGGTAGTATCCAGGTCCATGCGAGCCACGCGAGCCTCTGGGAAGATAGCTTTCACGTCGTCTTCAATCTTCTCCGTACCAAAGCCGTGGTTGCGCAGGTCCACTCCCTCGCAGGCAGGACACTGGCGGGGCACGGGCTGCGTGTAGCCGCAGTAATGACAGGTCAGCTGGTTGAGCCCCTTATGGTAGGTGAGGCTGACGTCGCAGTTTTTGCATTTGGGTACCCAGCCGCACGTATGGCACTCGATCATCGGTGCAAAGCCGCGGCGGTTCTGGAAGAGGATAACCTGCTCCTTCTGCTCCAGCGCCTCGCGCACGTATTGCAACAACAAGGGTGAGAAGGGACCATTCATGCGCTTCTTGCGTTGCAGTTCCTTGATGTCAACCGGAATGATTTCGGGCAGCTGGATTTCCTTGTAGCGTTCCTTCAACTCTACCAGTGCATACTTACCACCCTCGGTGGCATTGTACCAGCTTTCCACGCTGGGCGTAGCAGTCCCCAGCAAGGTTTTGGCCCCGCACATGGAAGCCAATACGATAGCCGCGTTGCGGGCGTGGTAGCGGGGAGCGGGATCTTGCTGCTTGTAAGTATTCTCGTGTTCCTCGTCGACGATGACCAGTCCCAGCCGCTGGAAGGGCAGGAAGAGGGACGAACGCACGCCGAGGATGATGTCGTAGGGTTCCTGGGAGAGCTGCTTCTGCCACACCTCCACCCGCTCGGCGTCAGGGAACTTGGAATGGTAGATGCCCAGCCGGCTGCCGAAGACCCGCTTCAGACGCTCGGTTATCTGGGTGGTCAAAGCAATTTCAGGCAGCAGATAAAGTACTTGCTTGCCCTGACGGACCGCCTCATCAATGAGATGGATATAGATTTCGGTCTTGCCGCTGGACGTGACTCCGTGGAGCAGGCAGACATTCTTTTCGCGGAACGAAGCACGGATTTCGTCGAAGGCCCGTTGCTGATGTACATTCAATTCATTGAGGGACATCACAGCTTGTGAAACAGTTTCCAGTCGCCCAACCTCCTGTTGATAGACCTCGAACACGCCTTTATCCACCAACCCGCTAAAAACAGCAGGAGTAGTGCCCGAACGTTTCAGCAGCTCGGCTTTGGAAACTTCCTTGACCTCTCTTCCTCCCAGACAGCCGGAGAGTTCGATATACTTCATCAGCAGGTCCAGCTGCTTGGGCGCCCGGTGTTGCAGTTCGTCGAAGAAGAAATGCAGCCGCCGTTCGTTACGCGCCGCTTCCGTAAGGCGCACACGTGTCTCGGTCTTGGGCTTGTAGATGCGCTTCAACTCTTCCTTTACAAAAAGAGCATCTTTCTCGAGCAATGACTTCACTACAGCAAGAATGTTCTTCAAACCGCTTTCCTTTTCCAGCCTAGTCACCGTTTGTTCGGGTTCGACAGCCAACAGGTCCAGCACTTTCTGTTCGCGCTCGGATAACGGTTCTGTAGCTTCGAAATCTGGATTGTACTCTACCACGGTTTCACTCTCCAGCTTCAGCCCCGACGGCAAGGCCGCCTTGTAGACATCGCCCTGCGTACAAAGATAATAGTCGGCCAGCCACTCCCAGAACCGAAACTGTAAGGGCACCAGAATAGGGTGTTCGTCGAGTACAGCCGACACTTCCTTCATTTCGTATTCCTGTGGCTTCAGGTAATGCACATTGCGCACAATACCCGTATAGAATTTCTTCCGCCCAAAGGATACTACCACCCGACAGCCTATCTGCACCTGTCCGTCCATCTCAGGCGGCAAAGCATACGTGAAACTGGCCTGTAGAGGCAATGGCAATATGACATCGACAAATTTTTCCATCGTGACTGCAAAGATACGACAAAAAAACAGCGCCACCAATCAAAAAGGATTGGCAGCGCCATTGACTTATCAAACTAATTGTCTATTCTAAAACAGATATGCTAATGAGATTTGCCAAGTTTTAGTTTTTCCACTGACAAGATCATCCTTTATAGCCTTCAGAGCTTCACCCGTCGAGAAACTGTCTCCCAATGGGATCTGATAATTAAAGCCTATCTGCAAATGCTGAAATAACTTCAAACCGGCACCAAGATTAACACCTACCTGAGCTTTCTTGGATTCTATGGCTTTTTCTTCATCCAATGTATTACCTAATACTTTTAGCTTCGCATCCTTAAAATTAAAGAAGAAATCAGGACCCGCAGCCACATAAATGCCCAAAAGGCTACCTAATCCAATAGTATATTTCAGATTAACAGGAATCTCAATACCTTGCTGCTTAGCATCCACAGTCAATGTTTTTGAACCATCTATCACATCAAGTTCCTTACCACGCTGTGAATACATTACAGCGCCATCGATACCCAAACCGATAACAGGTATTGTAAATTCGGCCATCGGACCAATAAAGAAACCGGTACTATTATCTTTATTGCCGTCAAATCCACCGTTCCAATCAATCTCCGACATATTCACACCACCTTTCACGCCCCATTTAAGCTGAGCCTGAGCAGGCGTAGCCAATGCCAAACAGCACACAGCTACTAATAAAATACTAAAAACCTTTTTCATATTCTTTCATTTAAAGTTTTGGGCAAATATATGTAAAATATTCCACGAAAAGAGTACAATCTAACAGAAAACTACTACCTTTGCACGACCAAACCAAGGAAAGATGCCGGAGTGGTCGATCGGGCCGCACTCGAAATGCGGTGAACGGGCAACTGTTCCCAGGGTTCGAATCCCTGTCTTTCCGCTAAAAAGGATGTAAGTCTCACTACAAGATTTGCATCCTTTTTTCTTCATAAACATCATACACCATGAAAATGTTCATTATCGCCGCCCTGACGGCCATCTTTTTAACAATCCACGGATGCCGTCCTGCCTCAGACTGGCAAACACAACTACGTACGGAGCTCCAGGCTTATACAGACACATTGGATGCACAAATCGGCATCGCTCTCTTGCTGGAAAACGGAGACAGCCTGACACTCAACAACCGCCAACACTACGAAATGATGAGTGTATTCAAGTTCCATCAGGCACTGGCCGTATGCAACTATCTACACCACCACAACCAATCACTCGACACCTTGCTCCACATCACACCCGACGATTTGAAGCCCAATACCTGGAGTCCGCTCAGAGACATATATCTGCAAGAAGAGCTGGTGGATGGGATGGATATCAGTGTCCGAAACCTATTGGAATACACGCTGCAGCAAAGTGACAACAATGCCTGTGACATTTTGTTCGACCGTCTCGTATCGCCTACCGAGACAGACCGTTTTATCAGAAACCTGGGACTGACAGAAGATTTCAGCATTGCCTATACCGAAGCAGAAATGCAGAAAGACCATCACCTCAGCAAAGGCAACTGGAGTACACCTTATGCAGCAGCCAGCCTCTTGAAACACTTTCTGGAAACTGATCTCATAAAGGAGCCTTATAAAGCTTTCATAAAGGAAACAATGACTAGTTGCCAGACCGGCATGAAACGACTTCCCGCCCCACTACATGATACGAAAGCCATTATTGGCCACAAGACCGGTAGCGGATATACCACGGCAGACGGCCGTATTGGAGCGACCAACGACCTCGGATTCATCGTCCTTCCCGATGGGACCCGCTATATCCTGGCCGTTTTTGTAAAAGATTCGGGATACAATGCCACACAAACGGAGGAAATCATCGGACAAATATCCCAAATCGTATTCAACCACCTGCAAAAATATTGATTACTCACCATGATACAAATCAGAAAGACTCAACCAGAAGACATAGACCACCTGATGAACATCTTTGAACAGGGTAAACGCATCATGCGTAAAAGTGGGAACCTGAAACAATGGACAGGAAGTTATCCCAGCCGGGATCTGATAAAAAAAGATATCGAAGCCGGTCACAGCTATGTCTGTCTGGACGAAAAAGGAGATATCATCGGGACCTTTACCTTCATCCCTGGCAAAGACCCAACCTATGCCCGCATCTACGAAGGACAATGGTTGGACGACGAACGTCCCTATGCCACCATCCACCGCCTGGCCAGTACAGAAGACAGCCACGGTGTAGCCGCCGCCTGCCTGGAGTGGTGCTACACCCAGATACAGAACTTGCGGGCAGACACCCACCGCGACAACCTCATCCTGCAACACATCCTGCAGAAACACGGTTTCCGCTATTGCGGCATCATCTACCTGCTGAACGGCGACGAACGGTTGGCGTACCAGAAGATTGGCGATGAACGGTAAACGGCAAGTAAATAAATACTAACTGCCTACTGCCCAACACAAAACGCTAACAATACTTCTTCTTCAGCTCCTCTACCGACATGCCGGTAAAATAATCTTCAATGAAGTTCCAACGCTGCTCGTCGGTCATACGGTCGGTACCGAAAAACATCGTAAACAGTTCAATCTGTTCCTGGAAAATGCGTTCATTAGCATCTAGAATCAGATTACGATAACCGTCGGCTGCCGCCAGCTGTTCCAGCCTATCCGCATCGTTGATGCGTACATGGACACACGGCGTACCGCCCCCTGCCACACTGAACGACAAGCCACCTAGCATGGAAAGCAGGTTAAGCAACATATTCAAATCGGAAAACGGCGTACAGTAGAACTGCAAACGGTCACCCTTATGTCCCGTGATACGCTGGGCAAACAACTTCTGATAACGCGAAAGCAACAGATCGAAACCACGGGTTACGGTAAACGAAAGTTCGTTGGACTCCTTTTTCTTCTGGCTGCTGATATAACTCACGCTTCGCCCTTCCTCCGTACGGCTCTCGAGCAGGGAACCAATGAAGCGCTTGGCCGAACGGACATCCATCGCATGTTCGGCAAAGACGGCACGCAAGGCTTCTTCATCGAAACGCCCCTTACTCTTCTGCAAAGCTGTTTTCAGCAATGCGACCAGACTCTTGAACAGCTCGTCCATACGACTGCGAAGCATATCGGCGTCTTCCTTCAGCAGCACCTCATGCTTGCCTACTGCAACCGGACGGGCACCTTCGCACAGCGTACCGTTATTCAGTTTCTGTTTGAATTCCTTATAACCCAATTCGGGGAAACGCTCTTCCCACAGGCGATCGAGACGGGCCAGGTAAACACCCTCCTCTCCTTCCACCGGAGTCAGATAATCGGCATACGCACGGGCAAACGCATCTCCCGTCTTGTCCTGCACATAGCCTTCCACCAGCAAATTCTGCGGACTGACCTCCAGCAAGCGGGAGCCAAAACGTTTCTGCACGTCTTCCTCGAGCCATAGCAAGGCGGTCTTTACAAATTGTCCCAGTTCCGTTTCATACTCCAGTTTATTCTTTGTACGCGGCAGTTTCACCACAAACTCGAAGTCGGAAAGCGACACCAGCATCTCCTGCTTCCGTCCTTTCATGTGATATACCTCGATGAGTTTCTGCAGAATCAGTGCCAACTGTTCCTGGGCAATAGCTCCCGTCTGATGCAGACGGTTCATATAATAGAAATCGCGTTCGTGGAAATCGGTGGCCGAAATGCCTTGCACGGATGCATCACGGGCAGCGCGTCCGACCTCCTGCACGTAATCGACAAACGTACTCGAAGGAGCCACATGGTAGACACGGTCGATATCACTGATGTCCACCCCCATACCAAAAGCCTTGGTAGCTACGATCAGCCGCTTACTGCCATCCTTAAAGGCGTCTACAATGGCAGCCTTCTGCACCTTGTCCTTCTTCCCGTAGTAGGAAGCGACCAAAGGCCAGTCGGCAGGCTTCACCCACGACTTGATCCGCATGTCGATTCCCCCGGCAAAGGGATAATAGAGCAACGTCTTATGCCCGTCCAGATAGTCGTCCACACGGGCAGAAACGGCACGCTGCTTGGCCTTGTCGTAAGTTTCCCCTTCCTCCAGCTGCAACTGGCGGATGTCGAAACCAATATTCCGACGCTTCACCGTACCAATGTAGAGCACACAGGGTTCCATCTGCAACGAACGGACCGTCTCGAAAACCATATCGTTGTCGCCCGACGGATTCCATACTGCCGTAGCCGTCAGGGCAAACAGCGGGAAGTCATAGCCCAATGTTTGTTTCAAGCCAGAAAGATAACGCCCCAGGAACCAATAGTCTACGCGGAACTCCTTACCCCAGGTAGTCACCGTATGAGCCTCATCCACTACGACAAGCCCAATACGACGGTCGCCCACAAAGTGATGGATGTCGTAGGACAGCAACAACTCGGGCGAGAGGTAGAACAGGTCCACCTCACCCTCGCGCACCCGGCGATATACCTCAGCTTTCTGTTCGGGCGACAAGTCGGACGAAGCGTATGCCACACGCTCGTAACCCAGATCCTGCAATCCCTCTACCTGATCAACAATCAGTGCCTTCAGAGGGGAAACGATGAGCGTAAGCAGTCCGTATGCCTGCCCCAGATAAATGCCGGGCAGCTGAAAAAGCAACGACTTGCCCGATCCTGTCGGAGCCGTCAGCAGGACATTGTCCGGCCGTTCACGACCGTCTTTAGCCTTTTCGGCTTCCCGAATGACGTGTTCGACCAAGTGTCCCTGCGACAGAACAACTTTATCCTTCCCGCCGAACAAGTCTTTGTATATCTCCAGATCACGGAACTGCCGATACCCGTATACTTCATTCAGAAGCCTGCCCACCTCGTCCCGGCACTCAAAAGGTGAACCATGGTCGTCCAATACCGGCAGGCGGCATCCGTTCATATTTCGTGCAATCATGATATTCCTGAAATACGATGTAACAAAAAAAGAGAAAGGTGGTCAGCAGGCCGTAAACTCCGACCTCCAGAACCACCTTTCCTTATTTCTAATTTAATTTGCTGCAATGCTGTTGCTTCAGATATGCGTAATCAATACTCCTCTTCGTTGAAGAAGAAATCTTCCTTGCTTGGATAATCAGGCCAGATATCTTCAATGCTTTCATATATCTCGCCTTCATCTTCCATCTCCTGCAAATTTTCAATCACTTCAAGCGGAGCACCCGAACGCATAGCATAATCAATCAGTTCATCCTTAGTTGCCGGCCAAGGGGCATCTTCCAGCTTCGATGCCAATTCCAATGTCCAATACATAGTTTCTAAGCCTTTAAGTTTGTGTACAATATTCTTTTCTCAATATTTTCGGCAAAAGTATAACATTTTATTTCACTTGCAACTATTCTGCCAAAATATTTCGTCTTTTTTATTATCCAGGTTGATTTTTCGGGAAAGAACGAACAGATAGTCGGACAAACGGTTCACATAAGCCAACAATTCGTCCGCCACATGTACCTCTTCCGCCAACGCCAAAATACGACGCTCAGCACGCCGACAGACCGTACGGCAGATGTGACAAAGCGCTGCCGCCTCATCACCTCCCGGCAGCACAAATGCCTTCAACGGCGGGAGCTGGCTGTCCAGACGGTCGATCTCCGCCTCCACCTTTTCCACCTGTTCGGGGGTAACGATACTGGCTGCCCGGAGTTCTGTTTTTTCACTGTCGGTAGCCAGATAACTGCCTACGACAAACAGACTGTTCTGCACCCATTGCACAAAAGCCTTGTCTTCATCGTTGGACAAACGGGAAACCAGCAGCCCCAGAAAAGAATTCAGCTCATCCACCGTGCCATACGCTTCCAAACGGACATGTGTTTTGAGGACACGCGTCCCTCCCACGAGCGACGTCTTGCCGCTGTCACCCGTACGTGTGTATATCAGACTTTTCTTCATATCAGTATATGTTTTAAGCATTAACAGCCCGAAGGCTTCAAAAGTTTACCAGATAATGTTGTTTTATCTTCGTCCGGTCGAAGAAGATAATGCCCAAGTCGTAAAGGTCGAACGTAATGCCGCAGCGTTCGTCCTGCCTCATGGCGTCCCACAGCCTGCGCATGGCCGACGTGTAGCGGATGCCTTCGATGACGAATACCGAGCAGCCACGAGCCCGCACCACGCACTGACGGAACACTTCCTCCACAAAGTCGGGACGTCGCCAGTCGTGCAGATACAGAAAGTCTACCGGTACGCCCGCCTCCAGGAACAGTTCGTCCAGCTCCGCAGCAGCCGTATAAACCGCCCCTTCCCTACCCGCCTTCAAATAGAGCCCCGAAGCGGACAGAGGTCCCGCATCGACAATCGTTTCCGGCCGCGCATAGTTGACCAGACGGAACAGAAGCCGCTTCACCCGCAAGGGTTCTTCTCTCCAGCTCCTGGGGTGCTGCGTTGCCTGCCGCTTCTCCCCTTCCAGCAGGGAAGCATATTTATAATAAGGTGCAGTCTCGTAGATGACCCCCGTTATCAGATGGAAAGCAAAAGGCGAGTGCACTCCGTAACCGCACCGATGGCGGAAACGGGCCAGACGCACGAAAGGACGCTTGCACAAGATAGAGATACGGTTCATGTTCCTGACAGTTTTATACCTGCAAAGATAAAGTAATCCGGCAGAAATCCATCAACCGGCAGCAGTATTTTGCACCCGCCCTGACGAAGTGCTGCATGAGCCCTCCACACAGTGCTTCGTCAGGGGGTGAGGAAGTGCTGCATGACGACCTCAGGAAGCACTGCATGGCAGAGCAAGAAAGCACTGCGTTAACCTGCCTGAAACAGTCTTTTCCTCATCCAATAAGATACTTTAGCAGAAAGAATACCGTCAGGATGTACATTGTAACCGTGAGCCGCTTGCGGTGGCCGGACAACAGGTTCACCAACACATAGCTGATCATGCCGATGGAAATACCCTCGGAAATGCTATAGGCCAGCGGCATCATAATCAGACAAAGGAAAGCGGAGATGGAGCGGGAATAGTCGGAGAAATCAATCTCTTTCAGCGTGGAAAGCATCATCAGCCCCACCAATATCAGGACCGGAGCCGTAGCCGCCGTCGGCACCGACAGAAAGAACGGTGCAAAGAACAAAGCAAGCACTAGACCCATCGCCGTCACAAAAGCCGTGAGACCGCTGCGCCCGCCTTCGTTCACACCGGCCGCATTCTCGACCACGGTGGTAACAGTGCTCGTCCCCATAAGGGCCCCGAACGTCGTACCCAGCGCATCGGCCATAAAAGCCCGGTTCAGCCGACGGATTTTCCCCTGTCTGTCCACCATACCTGCCTTTACGGACATGCCCACCAGTGTACCGATGGTATCAAAGAGGTCAATAAACAAGAACGTGAAAACCACCACCAACATGTCCAGGCTCCAGATGTGTTCGAAATCGAACTGAAACACGATGGGAGCAGGCGATGGCGGCAGGCTGCACAAACCTTGCCAGTGAGTCACTCCGAACGGTATGCCCAGGAGTGTAGTTACCAGAATGCCGATAAGCAGAGCCCCCGCAACCTTGCGTACCAGCAACACAGAAGTCAGGAGCAAGCCAACCAACGTAAGCACCACCTGCGGGCTGGTGACATCGCCTAAAGTTACCAAAGTAGCTTCACTTCGTACGATGATGCCCGACTGCTGCAAACCGATAAATGCAATGAACAAGCCGATGCCCGGAGCTATCGCTTTGCGAATTACCTCGGGCAGGGCATTGACGATTCTCTCCCGAATGCCCGTGGCTGTCAGCAAGATGAAAAGAATTCCCTCAATCAGCACAGCCGTCAGTGCAAATTGCCAGGGATAGCCCATCGTCAGGCAAACCGTATAGGCAAAGAAAGCGTTCAGCCCCATGCCCGGCGCCAGCGCAAAGGGCAGTTTGGCATAAAAAGCCATAACCAATGTCGCAAATACGGAGGCAATGACCGTCGTCGTGAACAGCGCGTCACGGTCCATGCCCGTCGAACTCAACACATTGGGATTGACGGCCAGGATATAGGCCATGGTCAGGAAAGTGGTCAAACCGGCTACCACCTCCCTGCGGACAGTCATCGTCCTCGGATCAAAATCGAAAAGTCTTTTCAGCATATCGTGCGGTTCGGATAAGTTGGAAACAAAAGTAAGAAATAAAAAACATAAAGTCCCTCTTTACATCCGTAAAGTAGGGGTTTAGCGTGCTCAAGTAGGGGTTTACGACGAGTCATGCAACACCACGTCCCATCACACGCTACTTATCGGAATGCCATATACTTGACTCCAAAGGAACAGGAACTAATATATACCTTATCAAACTATTTACCCCCTTTTGTTTCTTTCTTTTTTTTCCTATCCTGAATAATCGCTTCCATATTCTCTTTTGCCCAGGCAATCAGTGCATTGATACAAGGCAGCAAAGACAAAGCCCTGTCAGTCAGAGAATACTCAACCTTTGGAGGTACTTCCGCATAGACTTTTCTTTTTACAAAGCCATCCTCTTCCAGCGTTTTCAATGTTATAGTCAGCATCTTTTGGGAAATATCAGGAATACTTTTCTGCAAGGCATTAAAACGCATTACCGACCCTTGGTTCAATGTATATAGTACCAAAAGCGACCATTTATCACTGATACGGGCAAGAATGTTCCTTATCGGGCAATCCGGAACAAGCTCGTCTAATACTCCATTTCTTTTCATCATTATCAAACCAATTATTGCTATACAAAAGTAACCAAGTATATTTTATTATGCAAGTGAAAAAAATATTTTTATTTTTTTGTTCATGTATCTCCCTCATTATCAACAATAGTTTCATACAAGTTACTTACTGAGCTTTACGTGCCTTCTTGTATAATCGGCAAAAGAGCCTCATCTTTGCACACGAAAAGAGATAAACAAACTTTTAGTTAGTAATACTGATTATTAAATTTTTAAAGTCATGAAAAATGTTGTATTAATAGGAGCGAGCGGATTCGTCGGAACCGCCATCCTGAATGAATTGCTTACAAGAGGACACAAGGTAACAGCCATCGTACGGAATCCACAAAAGATTAGTACCACGCACCCCAATCTTACTGTCATAAAAGCCGATGTGTCCGACACCAATGCCCTTGTCGATGCATGTAAAGGGAAAGATGCCGTAATCAGTGCCTATAACCCCGGATGGACAAATCCCAACATTTATGACGAAATTTTACGTAATTATCCGTTGATACTGAATGCCGTCAAACAATCCGGCGTAGAAAGGCTATTATGTGTAGGCGGAGCTGGAACATTGTTCTGCGCACCAGGACTTCGAGTGGTTGATTCCGGGGGTATTCCTGACGCCATCATGGGCGGTGTTAAGTCTCTCGGCGAGTTTTACTTGAATACACTGATACATGAGAAGGGCATAGACTGGGTGTTCTTTTCGCCTGCAGGGACATTGGAACCGGGCAAACGGACTGGTGTTTTCCGTTTAGGTAAAGATGACCTGATAGTTGACGAGAACGGCAACAGCCACATTTCCGTGGAAGACTATGCAGTTGCAATGGTTGATGAACTGGAGACTCCCAAGCACCATTATGAACGTTTCACAATCGGTTATTAATAACATAATCTACAATTCTAATTACAGTAAACAATGAAAAGGATTTTAACTATTTTATTCCACCTTCTGGCATTAACGACAATGGCACAGACTAAAGGACGTTTCGAAGTACATGAAATCGGTAATTTCAAACTGCATATATATTACACCAACGATGCATTAGGAGACGCAAGCTATATCATTGAAGGAAAAGATGCACTTGTGACGATGGAGCAACCGCTGTTCAAAGACAATGTCGCAGAATTTGATACATATCTTTCCGAACTAAGCAAACCTGTAGAGAAGCGAATCGCCGATTACCATGTGGGCGGAACAGGTAGTCATGAGATCGTTATGGCAGAAGGCATGCCAGAATTTACAAAAGACAAAATATATGAAGGCATGATAGAAGAGTTTAAGCAGACTTTTGGTGACGCAATAGTACCAATGCCTACCGGAAAGATTTCAGAAGCAGCGTTCGGTTCAACACATACATGGGCCGGCATTACGTTTGAATTCCGTCCGGGTTCGACTTCCGATTTTCCCGGCGCAAGCATTCTGATTGGCCAAAAAGTTTATTATACACACTGGGCTCCGGCAAAAGCACATATAAGCCACCTGCAAATATCTTCTCCGACTGCCATTGATGCAGAGATTGAAGAAACAGAGAAATCACTGGCTTCGGGGGCAGACCTTTTCATCGGCGGACATGGTGAAGCAGTAGAACGTAACATTGTTGAATTCAAAATTGCATATCTGAAAAAGATGAAAGAAACATTTGCAAAGAACACATCAGCCTAAGCTTTTGCAGATGCAATGAAAAAGGCTTATCCTGGACTGCCGGGAGAAAGTGAACTGACAGATTTAGCTAAAGCATTGTACAAGTAACAAAAGGCTTTCAAGAAGGTGTATCAAAATGGCAAAGCATTAGTACTTTTTCATTTTGATACACCTTCTTGATAAATATATAGGGGAATTTTCTGAAAAAGAATAAGAATGTAGCATTTGCTACAATAGAAGGGAAAGAATCCCTCAGAATATTACATTGATCCCAGCAAACCAACGAATTACGAGGCAAAGGTAACAAAAAAGGAGAAAGATTTTCATCTTTCTCCAATTCTGTACCCAGACCCGCATTTGAAATAATTAAAGTGGGGAAAATGTGGGTAAAAAGAAAAA
>OOCI01001535.1_pt1 | contig 16666 bp, 18 predicted proteins | sample 1671761 | NCBI WGS metagenome assembly OOCI01 (sample SAMN06348190, study PRJEB24527) | human gut metagenome | biome: human gut; feature: ankylosing spondylitis patient; material: feces | host: Homo sapiens | place: China | collected 2015-10
GAGAGAAGATCCCCTCTATGGCCAGCACGGAGCCGTCGTCGGCGACATGGTACGTGAAGCTTCCCTCTGGGTCCTTCCATAGAGTCACATGTCTGCCGAGGGTCTCCGATGTCCCCGTGTTCTCGTAGATCCCCACCGGGGTCCCTCCCTCGAGGATGAGGTGCGACGTCAGTTCTATCGTACCGCTGTCGCCGTACAGCGCGTATCTGAACTCCAGGACGGTCTGCCTGGATGACTCGCCGGTGTCGTGGCATGTCGCGGTGCCTGTCACAGGAGATCTGTCAACGGTCCCCTCGACGGAGTACGACGGATAGGACCTCTCCTCGTCCAGGATGTTCCCCATGAAGAATACCGAGAGGGTACCGACGACGCAGAGGACGACAACGACAGTTGCAATGGCAATCGTCTGGGTTCTCATCGGGGGAGAGATGGCGACTCCGGATATAAGCGGGGCGGTCCAATGTGCGGATATCAACGGAAGCACGTCTGAACGAGGGTATGCGACTCGGATACAGTCGTCATGTGATAGAAAGATTTATCTATGAGTAATATATCAGCGATTTTGCTGGGCAGGTAGATCAGTTGGAAGATCGTTACCTTGGCATGGTAGAGGCCGCGAGTTCGAATCTCGCCCTGTCCACCACTTCTTCATCTCTATGATTTCTGGTGATCCTGTCGACCGCACTTGGCGTTTCACGATTCTATGGCGGTTCGCGACGGGGTGCCGGCGACGTCGATGGTCGCAGCCGTACATAGTCCAGAATGGATTGATTCCGGAAGATGCGGAATGCTTCAGATGGGGTTTCAGAATGTGGGTGTCGGAGCTCGGCCCAGCGAGCCGAGCCCCGGTCGATGATCCAGAGCGGAATCAGCGCCTGCCGTTTCCGGTGCCGCGGCGGGGACCATTCCCTCTGCGCCTGTCTCCTCCGGAATTGTAGCCGTCGTCGACGAATATATAGTCGAATGTCGCGAGGTCACCCATCTCCTCGAACCTGGTGCGGACGTATTCCTTGACGCTCTCGTTCTCGCAGACCTTCGACAGCCATTTGACGGAAGGGAGCGAAGGGTCCCCGTACATCTGGAAGTACAGCTTGGCGGCGTCCATGTCGCGGCCGACGTCGTGAAGTGCGTATATCAGCTGCTTGCTGCGACGGGTCTCGTCCTTCGACAGGGATGACAGGGCCCTGCCGCAGTCCTCATAGCCTTCCAGGCAGCATTTCTTCAGCCAGTTGATCTCCCTGTATCCGCCCATGAGCCTTCCCACCTCGATCATCCTCTCCGGATTACCGATGCAGTATCTGTCCAGGTCGGATGTGTCCTCGCCATCGTAGTATCTGACGAGGCCGGCGGCGTCGCCACGGTTCAGGCACACCTTCGACAACCCCTTCCTGACATCCTTCCTGGCCTGTGCGGGCATGAGCTCCTCCACGGCGTCGTCGGAACCTGAGACCGCGGCGGCGATCATCGGAGGTATCCACTCATCACCGTCCGAGCGCAGCTTCATCGCGGACAGGTACTTGCCGAATGGTGTGTCCGATATGCCGAGCTCGTGCACAAGCGATGTTATGAGGTCCCTGTGGGCTTCCATGCCGTCCCTGAGATACTCCTCCCTGTCGCCGGCATCCAGGTATCCTCTGAGGAATGCCGCCTCGGGGAATTCGCCGGAGAGCTCCTCCAGTCTCCTGATGGAGTGCCTCTCCCCTTTGGTCGCCCTGATGAACTCCGTGCGGATGGACTGTCTCAGCCTCCTCCTCTCATCTATCTCCTTCAGGAGCTCCTCCGCTCTGACCGAGTCCTTCTTCCTGACGAGGAGTTTGAGGCCTTCCACCGCCATGGCCTCGTCGGATCCCCTGGCGAACCCGTCGATGCACGGATCGTCGCCCTCGATCTCGCCGAGGCGTATCCTCTCGTAGATCGCCAGAGGGTTTCCCTTCTCGGCAGCGGCATCGAGCGCGGCCCTTTCCCAGTTGGAATCGATGGTCAGGCAGAGGTAGTCGAAGGCGATCATGGCGTCCTCCGGGCAGGCCTTGGCGACCCTGCCCCTTATGGTGGGGAACTGCTCGGGACCGGCTTCACGGAGCATGCGCAGCATGTTGCTCTCGCAACCCTTGCTCATCCGGGCTGCACCGTGGAGGTACAGCACCATGGCGAGGTCCTTCCTGCCGTTCACCTCGCAGTCCACACCTTTGAACAATATCCTCTGAGGGGTGGACGGGACCGTCAGGTTCAGCTCCTGGGGCTCCTGCTGCTTCGTTGGCTCCGAGGGCCTCTCGCGAGGTTTCTCCCGATCCCTCGGCCTCCTGTCGTCGTGCCCTCTTCCGTTCCTGCGGTCATCGCGACGTCCGTCGCGGCGCTGTCCGCCATGCTCGCGTCCCCCGTTCCTCGGACCGTTGCCCCTGGGGCCGTTGCCGGTGGGTCTCCCGCCCCTCCTATCGTCGCGGCGTCCGTCGCCACGGCCATTGCCGGGTCTGCGGTCGCCACCATTCTGACGGGGGTCACCCTTCCTGTTACCGTTGCGGGAATCGTCCCTGCGGTCCTTGCGGAAATCCCTCTTCCCGCGATCGTCGCGGTCCCTGCGTGGACCTCTCTCGCTGTCCCCTGGACGGGGCCTGTAGGTCTTTCCGTGGTCTTTCCTGGTAACGTCATCTTCGGGTGCCATGGCGGTTCATCCGTCCAGAAACGGGACCTATAATAATACTTGGGATGGTAGGCGAAAGGTCAGACGATCAGAAGCGCCGCAGCATCGCCCCAGTACATGGACACCCACTCGCTGGCACCCTGGAATGCGTACTCCACACCGAGTGCGGTGAGGAGCAACCCGACGATCTTCGATGTGATGCTGAGGGCGTTCTCCCCAACCAGGCGGACGATCGTGTGGGACATGCGCAGGAGGACCCATGTGGCTATCAGGGCGACGAGTCCGGCCAGCACGACCTCTATGTATCCGTGCTCCTGTGTGAACAGGATCGCCGCGGTTATGACTCCGGGCCCTGTCATTATGGGGGTGGCCACGATTATCCACGGAGCATCCTTCTCCTCCTTGGTCTTCCCCAGCCTGAGTCCGAACACCAGCTCGGCGCCCATCATGATCAGTATGATTCCTCCCGCGACCCTGAAGCTCTCCATGGTGACTCCGAAGAGGGACATCAGGGGTGATCCGATGAACACGAACACGAACAGGAGGATCCCCGCGACTATGACGGCACGGTTGGCGTAGCTCCTCAGGGTCTCGCGGTCGACATCCTTTGTGATGGAGAGGAACGTCGGTATGCTGGAGAACGGATTCATCACGAGGAATATCGAGAGGGCGACGGTCGCGAATGTCAGTATCTCCATGGAATCACTGCCTTCAATCGGTCGACCGGAGGTATAATCGTTTCCATCACTCCCGCCCCCGCCTCTGGCACAGATAGTATCTGCGCATCCTTCCGACGAACATGTCGAACACTATCCCGTCGTCCTCCATCCTCTTCAGGGTCGTCGCTGTGTGCGCCCTGGAGACATGGAGGAGGTCTATCAGCTCCTGGAACGACACGCCGCCGCGTCCGTCCATGTAGCCGACTATCTTGTCCACCTTGGCTTGGTAGTGCCCCATCACAGCCTTGACCGCGGGGAGGATGATCACGAACCCGTCCGGGGCGGAGAGCGCGCGCGGCTCGTCTGTCGATCTGGAGTACGCCTTCCTGATGACCATGAGGCCGTGCCTGTAGTGGCCCTTGAGTCTGAGCAGCTCCATCGCAGCCACGAGATCCGGGTTCCTGATGCCTCCGTCCCCTTTGTGGGCGGATCCGGGTGACAGCACTATGATCTCATCCCTGCTCACGGTCACGATTATGTCCTCACCCCTCGAGTAGTCGCGGTGGACCACGGCGTTCAGCAGGGCCTCGGAGACGGCTATGCGGGGGAATCTGTATATCTCGCTCTTGGAGCCATCCACCAGTTCCTTCGGGTTATAGGGGGATATCGCGTTCTTGGCCCTCTCGATATGGGAGAGGACGGATCCGGTAATCCTGACGGTGGCACCGTCCGGCCCTACGATTGTGATACCATACGGGCATTGGTCAGAGATCAGGTCTCCCAGTGGAGAAAGCCGTCCGTCAGGGGTTCTCACGTTCGAAATGTCGTCCAATCCATGGCGGGGCACCAGTCCGTGAAGGTATTCGAACGTGGGGCCTGGAGCGTATGAGGCCGGATCTTCGTGAATCATGTGCATATACAATGTACCATATAGCTTAAACCGTTCTAAGTCTGTTAGTCTAAGTACAAAGACATAATATCAAATATACAATGACCTTGATTTACCACAAATTGCCGATATTTGCATACAGTATCCAGTCTGATACCTATCGCCTAAATACTCATCCGATGATTACCTGATGGGTGCAAAAAATGGTAGACATACCTGCAGAAGTCATGGAAATCATGAACGCAAAGGGAACCGTCAAGGCTCTCGTCACCGCCAACAAGGCCGGTCAGCCCCACGCCATCGTGTGTGGGACCATCGCTTGCCCCGCTCCGGGCAAGATGGTCGTCGGAGAGGTCCTCATGAAGAGGTCCGCCGAGTACATGGCCGAGAACGGAAAGGCCGCATTCATGATCGCAGCCGGACCCAAGGCCTATGAGATCCAGGTCGAGAACCCCGTCCGCTACGACAACGGAGAGGCGCTCGCCGCCATGAACGAGGGACTCGCCGCGGTCAACCTCCACGCCAAGGCCCTGTGGATGTTCGACGTCGTCGCCGTTTACGACGAGGGTGCCGGACCCAACGCCGGAACCAAGATCGCTTGAACCCAAAGCCCCGTCGAATGACGGGGCAACCTTCCTTCTAATCTCTTATTTTATACCCTGTATACAATCCACCGTGCATGGATGCAACGGATGTCACGTCATGGGTGGACTCACACCTTCCGGAGACGATGCTGCTCATCGGGGGGCTCCTGGCCATCCTGATCGTCATCAGCTATGTCAAGAACAAGGAGTCCTGGACGTACAAGCTCCTGATGTTCCTCGGAGTCGTGTTCGGGGTCATCATGCTCTACGAGGCCATGACCATGTACGGGACCTGGAGGATGGCAACATCCATCTTCGTCACGGTAGCTGGATTCGCATTGGTCATCAGACCCTTCCGCGAGGTTCACTTCGCGGTGATATTCGCATTGATGGTGATGGTCCTGGTGTACATAGGGCTTGGCGGACTCGACGGATACATGCTGTTCGACTCCGTGGACCTCTCGTTCCTGGCCACAGGGTGGCCCAGGATAATCGCGGCCTTCCTGTGCGGTGCGGTCGTGTACATGATCTTCAACTTCGCCGAGGCGATCGTGAAGCTGTTCGGGAAGGTGCTTAACTGGTGGCCTCTCCTGTTCGTGCTCGGACTGGTCTGCATAGTGGAGGCAGCGCTCATGTACATGGGTTACGGGTCCATACTGGATTACATCGACACCAGTTCGCTGGGGGTCTGAGTGCCCGGGCACAACAAGCTTTAAATGCCATGGGTAAATGAGGGGTGAGAGTGGGCTCGTGGCTTAGCCAGGATATAGCGCTGGCCTTCTAAGCCAGACGCCCCGGGTTCGAATCCCGGCGGGCCCGCCAAGGATGCACGCCCCACGGGCGAACATTCAAGGAAGGAACCATCATGAAGAGAAGCTCGCGCGCCTGGAAGAAACGCGGCAACCAGCGTTGGAAATGGCGCAAGAAGAAAATGAGAAGAAGAAAGAGAGCAGCAAAGATGCGCAAGAAGTGATCGCTACTCGCTATCACACTCACCGGGGGTATAGGCTAACCTGGCAGACTGGCGGGCTCCAGTTATTGAGAGTGATTGAAAATGGGTTTGCTGACAGTAGTTGATGACTAACTGGAGCGATGACTCATTGATTCCGCGGGGGGTAGCTCCCCCCGTAGTGGAAACCCGCTGACGGGGGTTCAAATCCCTCTGCCCCCACCTTGCGCTTCTTTCTGAGCTCTTGCTCTGGGCACTTCGGTGCCACAATCCCTTTTTCTGTTTTCCCTCATATTTTCCATTCATTGCGTTCGACACTCGCAGAACCCCATAAATACAGACCAGTGAATCCGAGTATGCAAAACGGGGCCGGACAATGGACAGGACGACGTTTCTCAACCGCGCGCTTTTCCTCCTGTCCGTAATAATAACCGGTGCGATCGCCGGGTCCCTGGTGTGGCTGATCCTGTTCGTTATGAACTCCGGTCTGGACCTCATATGGAACCAGATGTCGTCATGGTTCGGTACTCTCTATCCGGTGGTGATGTGCATCATCGGAGGGGTGGTCATAGGGCTGTTCACCAGGCGTTACGGCCAGTATCCCGAGGATCTGAGGGCGGTGATGTCCAAGGTCAAACGTGACGGCGGATACGGGTACGACAAGCTGGGGAGGATATCGGTGGCTGCGGTGCTTCCACTGGTCTTCGGAGGATCCGTCGGTCCCGAGGCCGGACTCACAGGGGTCATCGCAGGCCTGTGCTCATGGGTGAGCGACAGGATGAGGCGCTTCGGCAGGGATTTCAGGGAGCTGTCGGAGGCGGGTGTCGCCGCAACGATGTCTGCTCTGTTCACCGCACCGCTATACGGATTCGCGGTGGGGATGAGCCGTCGTCCGGCGGAGGATGACGAGGGGCCGAAGCTGTCGGGATGGGTCAAGGCCGTCGTGTACATTTGCGCAATAGTGGGGGCCCTCGGCGCCCTGATGGCCCTCAATCACCTGATAGGTGGCGGGATGTCGCTCCCGCACTATGACTGGGAGGCGATCGGCTCCTCCGAGATCCTGTGGATGATACCTCTGATCGTCGTGGGGGCGCTCGCTGGGTGGCTGTTCTGCATCGCGGACGCATCGCTGTCCCGCCTGTCGGGACGGATCGGTGACAGGCCCGTCCTCAAACCGGTAGTGGCAGGTGCGATACTCGGAGTGTGCGGTGTGGTTCTGCCCCTCACGATGTTCTCAGGGGAGGCGCAGGTCGAGGTCCTCGACGAGCAGTGGGCCGCGATGGGCGCCGTCCTCCTGCTCGCGATAGGCCTGATTAAGATCGTCGTCACAGCGATGTGCGTCAACATGGGCTGGCGCGGAGGCCACTTCTTTCCGGTGATCTTCGCAGGGATATCCATCGGCTATGGCATGTCGCTGCTGACCGGAGCTGATCCCGTCTTCTGCCTCTGCGTGGTCACGGCCGCACTGGTCGGCGGTGTTATGCGCAAGCCCCTGATGGCGGTGCTGCTACTGTTCCTGTGCTTCCCCGTACTCGCCGCGATACCGATGGCCATCGCCGCGTTCGTGGGTTCCCGCATGCCGCTGCCGCATTGGGCATCAGAATCAGAGGCCGAGTGACCGGCAGTGGGAGAAGGGTGAAAGGGGGACGTCCTTGCGGACGTCGGCCCTGTTTCAGTTCTTGAAGCTGTGGATGGGTGCGGGGATCCTTCCGCCGCGGTTGACGAAGTCTGCGCATCCGTATCCGTTCACGGGCATGATGCCGGCATCTCCGAGAAGGCCGCCGAACTGGACCCTGTCTCCGACATCCTTTCCGATGACAGGGATTATCCTGACCGCGGTGGTCTTCTGGTTGACCATGCCTATGGCCATCTCGTCGGCGATGATCCCGGCGATCGTAGTTGCCGGGACATGTCCGGGTACGGCGATCATGTCCAGTCCCACTGAGCAGACGCAGGTCATTGCCTCCAGCTTCTCGAGGGTCAGCGCACCGATCTCCGCCGCCTCGGCCATGGATCTGTCCTCTGTGACAGGTATGAATGCGCCGCTCAGTCCGCCGACGTAGGACGAGGCCATGACCCCGCCCTTCTTCACCTGGTCGTTCAGGATGGCCAGCGCAGCTGTGGTTCCGGGGGCCCCGGCGTACTCCATCCCCATCTCGTGGATGATGTCGGCGATACTGTCCCCGACCGCAGGGGTGGGGGCCAGGGAGAGGTCCACGATGCCGAACGGCACCCCGAGCCTCCTGGAGGCCTCCTTGGCGAACAGCTGTCCGACCCTTGTGACCTTGAAGGCCGTCTTCTTGATCGTCTCGCAGAGGACCTCGAAGCTCTCTCCGCGGACCTTGGACAGGGCGTTCTTCACCACACCGGGTCCGCTGACGCCGACGTTGATCACGCAGTCCGTCTCGGTGACGCCGTGGAAGGCGCCGGCCATGAACGGGTTGTCGTCCGGGGGATTGCAGAACACCACGAGCTTCGCGCATCCGATGGAGTCGGCATCCTTCGTGGCCTCGGCTGTCCTGACGACTATGTCACCCATGAGCCTGACGGCGTCCATGTTGATCCCGGTCTTCGTGGATCCCAGGCTTATGGAGGAGCAGACCCTCTCCGTGCATGCCAGTGCCGCAGGGATGGACTCGATGAGGTTCCTGTCGGCCCGGGTCATCCCCTTCTGCACCAGCGCGGAGTATCCGCCTATGAAGTTGACGCCGATCGTGTGGGCGGCCCTGTCGAGGGTCTGGGCGATCCTGACGAAATCCTCGGGGGAATCGCATGCGGCACCGCCGACTATCGCGATGGGGGTGACGGATACCCTCTTGTTGATCACGGGGACGCCGTACTCCAGTCCGATCTCGTCTCCGACCTTGACGAGGTCCTTGGCGAGGGTGGTGATCTTGTCGTAGATCTTGTCGCAGAGTCTGTCGAGGTCGGGGTCGATGCAGTCCAGGAGGCTGATGCCCATCGTAATGGTCCTGACGTCGAGATTCTCATGGGAGACCATCTCATAGGTCTCGAACACCTCTTTGAGTTCTACCATGGGGATCAGATCCTGTGCATCATGTCGAAGATCTCCTCGTGCTGCGCCTTGATGATGCAGCCCACCTGCTTCCCGACGCCATCGAGCCCCTCGCTGAGGGAGCCGAAGTCGCCGGTGTATCCGGTGGTGTCGACGATGAGGATCATGTTGATGTACTCCTGGACGGTGGTCTGTTTGATGTCCAGGATGTTGATGTTGTTCTCGGCGAAGAAGTTGCAGACGGCGGCGATGATGCCGACGTGGTCTTTCCCTACGAGTGTGACTACAGTTCTGTTCATTGGTTCACCTGTTTTCTCTGATCCTGCTTCATGAGCGCGTATTCCAGGGAGTCGATCAGCGCGATAAGACTGGCTTCGATGACGTTCTCGGACACGCCGACCGTGGTCCAGCTGGACTCCCCGTCGGTCGTGCGCATGAGGACGCGGACGCTCGCCGCGGTCGCCGATTTCTCATCCAGGACGCGTACCTTGTAATCGGTAAGACGGACGCCGTTGAGGGACGGGAAGAATCTGGCCAGGGCCTTCCTGAGGGCGTTGTCGAGCGCGTTGACCGGACCGTTGCCGTCGGCCGCGGTCTGCTCCATGTCCCCGTTGGCGTCCATGACCTTGATGCTGGCTTCGGATGCCATCTCCAGGCCCCTGCGCTCGTCCATGAATATGCGGAATCCCGACACCTCGAACCTCTTGTCGAGGTCCCCTCTGAGCCTCTTCACCAGCAGTTCGAAGCTCGCGTCCGCGCCCTCGAACTGGTATCCCTTGGACTCCATGTCCTTGATCATCCTCGTGATGTCGGAGCTGTCGTCGCTGACGTCGAGCCCCAGCTCCCTCAGCTTCTCCACGATGTTGGACCGACCCGCCATGTCGGACACAAGGACCCTGCGGGAGTTGCCGACTGATTCCGGGTCCACATGCTCGTACGTGCGAGAGTCCTTCAGTATCGCGGACACGTGCATCCCGCCCTTGTGCGCGAACGCACGGTCGCCGACGTACGGCATCCCGGGGAACGGGGCTATGTTGATTATCTCGCCGACAGCCTTGGACAGCGACGTCAGCGAGCGGAGGTCGACGTCTCCGATGTCCGCATCCTTCTTCAGGGCGAGGTTCGGCAGGACCGTGCACAGGTTGGCGTTCCCGCACCTCTCGCCTATGCCGTTGATGGTCCCCTGAACCATCGTGCATCCTGCGTCCACTGCGGCGAGGGTGCATGCGGTCGCGAGGTCAGAATCGTTGTGGCAGTGAATCCCGAGCGGGATTCCGACGGATCCCACAACGTCGCGCACAGCAGAGGCTATGTCCCCGGGGAGGGTGCCCCCGTTCGTGTCGCACAGGACAAGCCATTCCGCGCCCCCACGCTCCGCAGCCCTCAGGGCGGCGATGGCGTACTCGCGGTCGGAACGGTACCCGTCGAAGAAGTGCTCGGCATCGAACATCACCCTCTTGCCGGATTCGACCAGGAACCTGACGCTGTCCTCTATCATGGCCAGGTTGTCATCCAGGGGGATCCTGAGGGCATCGGTGACCTGGAAGTCCCATGACTTCCCGAAGATGCAGCACCATCCGGCGGAACATGCCGCCAGGGACCTGAGGTTCGGGTCGTCCTCCGGTGCGATGCCGTGCCTGCGGGTGCTCCCGAATGCCGTGAGCTCCGCTCTGGACAGGGTCGTCTTCCCTGCCCTGTCGAAGAACTCGTCGTCGCGGGGGTTGGATCCGGGCCATCCCCCTTCGACGAAGTCCACTCCGAAGTCGTCAAGCCTGGACAGGATGTCCAGCTTGTCCTCGCATGAGAACGAGATCCCCTCGGTCTGGGCACCGTCCCTCAGGGTGGTGTCGTATATGCGGACTCTCGTCATCTCATTCCGTCCTCTCATCCATTATGGAGATGAGGTCGCTGAGGATGGCGGACGCAGTCTCGATCTTCCCGGCTCCGCGGCCGGAAACGGTAATCGGGCCGGCGAGGTCGGAGATGATCTGGGCCGTGTTGAGTGTGCCCGCGATGCTAAGCGGGTGTCCCTTGGGGACGAGCCTGGGGGCGACCTCCAGCTTCGTGTCGGACACCTCTCCGATGAGCCTTATCACCATGTTGCGTGATGCTGCGAGGGCGATGGCCTCCTCGGTGATCCCGGTGATGCCCGTGATCCTCACGTCGTCGAATGTGACGTTCCTCCCGAACACCGCGTTGGCGAGGATGGCGACCTTGCATGCGCTGTCGTAACCCTCGATGTCGTTCGTCGGGTCTGTCTCGGCATAACCCATCTGCTGGGCCTCCTTCAGTGCCTGGTCGAACGGCTGTCCCTTGTCCATCTTGCTGAGGATGAAGTTGCATGTTCCGTTGAAGATCCCGCGGATGGAGGCGATCTCCTCGCCGATGAGGTTCTCGCGGCAGAGATTGATGATCGGCATCGCGCCGCCCACGGAGCCCTCGAAGCGGAACTTGCATTTGTTCCTCTTCGCGAGGGATGTGAGTTCGCCGAACCTGAGCGCGAGGGGGCCCTTGTTCACGGTGATGACGTCCTTGCGGTTCTCCAGGGCATGGGTGATGTTGCGCAGCCCCGCGCCACCGGTCTTGACATCGGTGGGGCTGACCTCTACGAGTATGTCGTAGGCGGCCTGGTCCAGAACCTCCAGGGAGTCGGAGTACTCGTTCTCCCCGACCCTTCCGGTCCTCTGCTTCGTGGCGATGAGGTCGAGCGGGTCCAGACCGTCCCTGTCGAGGACGTATGTCCTGGAGTCCATCGCGCCTGTGATCTGTATGGGACAGTCGTACCTCTCCTCGAGGAACTCCTTGCGTCTGGCCAGGACCTCGGCGAATCCCTGTCCGACCGTTCCGAAACCGCAGATGAATATCCTCATCTCAAACACCTCTCACGTAGGTCGTGCCTGTGCGCCTGCATTCCTCGTCGAGGAAGGCGTCGAGCTTGTCGAGGTCCTCCTCGCTCCTGGTCTTCACGGAGATCATCCCCGTGCGTCTCTTGTTCCCGGTGGTCCTGGAGGAGTATCTCACATCCACCGCGTCCATCTTGGCGATGGCGGACGCCTTGTTGATGAGGCCCTCGATGTAGGGCGCGTCGATGTCGCCGATCAGGAGGTAGTCCATGGTGTAGGTCTGGTACACGGAGCCGATCTTGGAGATGATGATGTCCTTGGACTTCCAGATCTTCTTGAGCTCCTCCAGCTGCCTCTGCTCCTCGACCTCGAAGGTTATGTTGACGCAGATCCTGTGGTTGACGATGCGTTCGCGGTCGTGCATGATCCCCATGATGTTCCCGTCGACTAGGGATATGGGTTCTATCGAGCCTACGAGCTGTCCCGGCAGGTCCTTTACGAATAACTCTGCGTTCACGATCATGAGGAGCACCTTGCTGATTGGCTGACCGATAATAATAATTAATATAAAATGCGCGCGGGGTCACGTCCGGGCACGATGCGACGGGTCAAGTGCGGACATGTACATGGATTTTGGAGAAGATTGGCGCCGAGAGGGAGATTTGAACTCCCGAGGGAATGCTCCCACGAGCTTTCCAGGCTCGCGCCTTACCGGGCTGGGCCATCTCGGCTTTGATGGCACGGGGATTGGCTCATCTAATTAATAGTTTCTGGTCGGCACGCGCTCAGCCCCTCATGCGTCCCTGGACGCCCCAGTCCACATCGTATCTGTAGTCCGACAGGTGCCTGCGGACCTCCCTGGCCGCCTCCAGGCGCTCCGTGTCCACGGTGAACACGGCCCTCCCCTCGCCGGTTCCGCATTCAGCCATTATGTCCCCGTACGGGTCGAGGCCGCGGGAGCATCCGTGCATGTCGAGTCCGTTCGCCGGACCGACGTTGTTGATGTACGCCATGTATGTGACGTCCTCCAGGGCCCTGGCGGGCAGCACCCTGTCGAGGAACGGCTTGGACTGGATCGCGGATGCCGCGGCGCAGATGTTCACGGACGCGCCGTTGAGCGAGCAACCATGGAGGATCTCCGGGAAGAAGATGTCATAGCACACGCACATCCCGAACAGGATCCCGTGGTACGACCCCATCCCCGGTGAGTTGCCGGGGGCGAAACCCGTCTCGGCGTAAATCCCGAATCCGGCGAGATGGGCCTTGTCGTACCAGGAGTCCCCGTCCGGGGAGAGGAAGGCCAGGGAGTTGTAGACCAGGTCCGACTCGAACCTTGGGGTCCCGACGGCGACCGCCCTGTCGGTCATCCTGCACAGGTCCGATATTTCCCCGATGCACATCTCCACCCTTTCGTCAAGGCCGTCGCAGGGGTGGCCGTATCCGGTGAGGTACATCTCCGGGAAGACGTAGACGTCGGCATCTCCCTCCCTCAGACGGGATCCGATTCTTGCGGCGTTCTTCTCCGGGTTCCCGGGCACTGGCATGAACTGGCAGAGCTCCACATCTACGCGCATGCGCACACATGTCCAGTCTCGCGTATAAGGATGCGCCTGCGCGTGTGAATAATTAAATTCCGAATCCAGGATTACTGGGACGATGACTGGAGTCAAGATACCGAACATAACCAAGGAGGACGTCGAGGGCCTCACGGGTTTCATCAGGAGAACCATAGAGGACATCGGATGCAAGGGCGTCGTCATAGGGATCAGCGGCGGTCTGGACTCCGCCACGGTCACCAAGCTGTGCGTCGACGCAATCGGGTCGGACAGGATCCTCAACGTCTTCATGCCCTCGAGGGTAACCCCTGCCGAGGACTACAAGACGACCTCCGAGCTCTGCTCCATGTGGGGCACGGAGTACAAGGTCGTGGACATCCAGCCTGCGGTCGATGCCCTCGCGGCGGTCCTCCTCACAGGGAAGGAGACACCTCTGGAGAGGGGGAACATATCCGCCAGGTGCAGGATGATCGTCCTGTACAACCTCGCCAAGAAGAGGGACTACATCGTCATGGGCACCTCCAACCAGAGCGAGCTCATGATGGGATACTTCACGAAGTTCGGGGACGGTGCCTGCGATGTCACCCCTCTTGCTAACTTCTACAAGACCGAGGTCCGGCAGATCGCCGCCATGAACGGCGTTCCGGAGCCCATCATCGCCAAGCCTCCGTCCGCGGGACTGTGGGAGGGCCAGACCGACGAGTCCGAGATGGGGATCACCTACAAGGACCTCGACGGGATACTCTACGATATGGAGCAGGACAGGTCAGATGCGCAGATCGCCGCCGACACCGGGCTGAGCCGGGAGAAGGTCGCCGAGATCAGAAGGCAGGTCGAATCCATGGAGCACAAGAGGCTTCCTGCGGTACGTCCGAGCGATTTCTGATCAAAAACTGTCGAAATCGGGATCGGATTGGTTCTTGACAATAGAAAGATTTATTAAGAACCTGTCCATCCCGAGTCTTGTTGCTCCTGTAGTGTAGCGGCCAATCATGAAGCCCTCTCGAGGCTTCGACACGGGTTCAAATCCCGTCGGGAGCACTCATCTCTTTTTTCCACATTTCCAAGTCATGTCTGAACAGGCAGGGCTGTCGTCTCAGTTCGGTTGGTAGTGGATATGGGCCGTGATGTTACGTTGAGGACGAGGCTGATGGAGGCCGCGGGCGCTGTGCTGTTGGCTCTCGGATTCATCGGGATCTTCCTGCCGATCCTTCCCACGACGCCCTTCGTCATCGCCGCCGCATTCTGCTTCTCAGCAAATCCGAGGATGTATGCCAAGATACGCGACAGCCCTTATTTCGGCGAATATCTGAGGGCGTACAAGGAGGGCGGGACGATATCCCGTCGTACACGTGTCAGGGCTATCGCCATGGTGTGGATCGTCATGGCGGTGTCGGTCATCCTGCTCGACGCGTCCTGGCTGAGGGCAATGCTTCTGGTCGTCTGCACCGTCGTCACAATACATCTGCTGACCATAGGCAGAAAGATGAAGAATGCATGATGCCGTCATCGACTGCGGGAGGGGCCGTACCTCTCCAGGCACATGGCGATGAACTCCTTCATGTCCTTCTTGAAATCCGGTTTCATCCGCTGGATCCCGGCGAGTTCGAGCGCCTGTTCCACGAGCGGGTTGTCCAAGCAGAAGGTCCCCATGCCTACCGCCTGGAAGTACACCGCGTAGTACAGCGACTCGGCAGCGTCCCTGTCTATGCCCAGGTTCGTCTGGAGCATGCGAGGCATCTGAAGTCCGCGCTGATCGTGGCGGCATGGGACAGCAACGACTGGACCATGAAGGACGTGTCCGCCCACTACGGCACGGTCAGCAGGTACCTGGGCATGGAGGACATTGGGCAGATTCTGGCGACCGGGTGCGGCACGCCTGGGATGACCGCCCGCTCCCCGTTCATGGAGCGCGCATACAGACTCGGGCGGAGCCTGGAGTGATAGGATGGACAGAATCGGTCTGGGCCGTCGCGGTCCGAAGGTGTCGCGCATATGCATGGGATGCATGGGGCTGGGCAATCCCTCGACCGGCCAGCACAGCTGGACCGTCGACGGGGAGCCGGCAGAGGGGATCGTCAAAGCCGCTCTGGATGCTGGCATAGACTTCTTCGATACCGCCCCGGGGTATCAGGACGGGACAAGCGAGAGGATACTCGGCAAGGCTGTTGCCAGATATGCCGACAGGGGTTCAGTGTTCATCGCGACGAAGTTCCTTCCGCGCTCACAGGACGAGATCTCGGCGGGGATCGGCGGAAGGGAGCATGTGCTCAGGTCCCTGGATGCCAGTCTCGAGCGTCTAGGCACGGATCATGTCGATCTCCTGATCTATCATATGTGGGACTACGCCACCCCGCTCGAGGAGATCATGTGCGGTCTCCGTGAAGCCATGGACAGCGGGAAGGCGGACTGCATCGGCATATCGAACTGCTACGCCTGGCAGCTCTGCGAGGCAAACGCATTGGTTGATGCCATGGGCATGGACAGGTTCGTCTCCGTCCAGAACCACCACAATCTTGTCTTCCGTGAGGAGGAGAGGGAGATGATACCGTACTGCAGGCATGCAGGCATTGCAGTCACACCATACAGCCCCCTGGCGTCCGGACGTCTGTCCAGGCCGGCGGGCGTCTCATCGAACCGCTTCGAGCGGGACTCCTACGCGCATCTGAAGTACGATGCGTCCGCGGAGGCGGACTCGGTAATCATCGACAGGGTCCGTCAAGTGGCAGAGGGGCTGGACGTCTCCATGACGCAGGTCGCCATCGCCTGGTCCCTCACGAAGGTCACAGCGCCGGTGGTTGGGGCCACCTCCCCGGGACAGATCGAGGATGCGGCCTCAGCCGCGGATCTGAGGCTGTCCGATGATGACATAGGGTTCCTGGAGGAGCCGTACGTGCCGCATCGCATAGTCGGGGTGATGGCTCAGAACACCCCGGATGCCGTCGGCAAGAAACAGGTTTGAACAGATGATCGAGAGGTGATCACATGGATTGCAGCATTTTCAGCGGAAGGGACACGGAGTACGCGGATATCGTCTCAGGGTTCCTGGACGAGGTCGAGAACGAGGAGGGTCAGACCATCGGAATCGAAGAGAGGGGGATAGCGGCGCTCTCCGCCCTGATCGGATGCCAGGGGGTATCGGCGTTCGAGGCAGTCCTGCGTTCGGAACTCAGAGGAGGGCTCTCCCCCGTGGTTGTTCGGGAGACGGTATACAGTCGACGGCGTATGTCGGCATCGGCAGGTCGATGCCGTTCGTCGAGGCGATGGACAGGGTGATGTCCGAGGAGGGGATCTCCCTCCCGCTCCCATCCGGAAGGACGGTCTCCCGTGATGAGAGGGTCTCAGCCGGAGAGGGGGTGCAGGTCAGCGCCTTCGGGGAGATGATGAGAGGTGCGTGGAGAACGGGACATGTGAACCGCTGGCTGGCGGGCAACTGCTTCGGGGATTACTACACCCGTGAAGGACTGACCCTGGCACAGCGCGAGCTGGTCACGTTCTGCCTGCTGATGTCACAGGGCGGATGCGAGCCACA
>OOCI01001539.1_pt1 | contig 16653 bp, 18 predicted proteins | sample 1671761 | NCBI WGS metagenome assembly OOCI01 (sample SAMN06348190, study PRJEB24527) | human gut metagenome | biome: human gut; feature: ankylosing spondylitis patient; material: feces | host: Homo sapiens | place: China | collected 2015-10
CTGGCAACGTAAAGCTGCTTAGCCATTATCTCAAATTTTAACGAACTATTGATGAGTGAGGCTGAAATAAAAAAGATGTTCGGCAAATGAATTGGCTACACTTTATAATAGATTATCTTTTACTTGCCAATGTCGTAACTTTCATCGCTTACGGCATTGATAAATATAAGGCTAAGAAAGGAAAATGGCGCATTTCGGAGGCGACACTCTTGCTAATGGCGTTTGTGGGTGGCAGTATAGGTGCATGGCTTGGGATGAAGGCTTTTCATCACAAGACCATGCACAAGAAGTTTTATATAGGGGTGCCGACATTCATCATACTGCAACTTGCGTTTGCGGTATGGCTTGCCTATAAGTGTCATGCAGTATAATTCCGTCCACAAAGTCCTTGCTATCTGCGCACGAAAAAGCACACAAAATGTTCTGACCTTGTGGAATGATATTATTGGCAGACAAGTCATTTCTCTTATCTGTCTCTTCTGAAATCATTTCGTTTGTCTCCGTGAAAAAGGCTTTTAAGCGTTCCGCCCAAAGCCTTGAACACGAAGAACACCACGAACAAAGATACGATGTCGTCCATACGCTATAGTTTTCGTTTGTTATACTTGTGTCTTGTACAGATTGACGATATCCATCCCCATCGACTTGGCTTTTCGGCAAGTGTAGAACGTGCCGCCCTTGGGCTTGCCGTCGAAGAAAGCAATCAGTCCGCACGAATGAGAAAGCATATAATCATTTCGTCTGAGCAAGCATCCATTGAAATAGTGCTTACTCAACAAGATAGCATCGTCCGCCTTGTCAAGAATATCCCAATAGCGGTCTTGCTCCCTTGCGCTCCACCTCTCGTTCTGACCGTCATATGGAATGACGGCAATAAGTTTCAGATTGGGAAGTTCCACTTTCAATGAAATCACCTCCTCGGCTGCCAACATATCGAAACCGAGTGCCATGCCACAATAGAAATTGGTAATGCCCATAGCATAGAGCAGCCTTATCTTGCCCCTCAGTTTCTTCCTTATCTCGTCCTTGCGGTCTTCCGCTATCGTGCGATGTCCCGAAAAAGCCACGGAATTGGCTTTGATGTACTTTGTCTTATCCATATCACTTTGCATATTTATAGTGTGTGCGTCCCAAGAAAAGACCTCCCAATACGTTTCCGCCAAACATTTCCAACTGATTGGCAAAAATGGCATAGCTTGCGCCGGTCGTTACCACATCATCAAAAACATAGATGTCCTTGCCTTTGAAGTAGGCTTCATCAAACTCAATCACTTGTGTCTTAGTGATGCTCTTTTCCTTGTCATGGCGGTGCTCGTGTACTGCCAAGCGGTCGCCTGAAACGGATATGTGCGAATAGCCGTTGATGATGCCACAAAGCTCGCTAACACGATTACAGAAAGCCATGTATCGACTCTCGTTCTTGGCTTTGGTGCTGGCTGGCACACATACAAACACGATGTCCTTTATCTTCCCACCACAAACTTTGATAAGATGTGCTGCGGTCATTTGCGCCACCTTCTCAAAAGCGTTGTCCCTTGCATCCTTGAACGCCCAAATCAGTTGGCGTGCAGCCACTGCGTCCTCGCCAACATTGCGAACTCTCACAGGAAAATACTTCAAGAAGAAATCCATCCTCTTGCTCAGCTGTCTCTTGGTGCTGTCGTCTATCATTCTTGCCATAGTCGGAAAAATTATTTGCGTTAAACTCGATTATTTATTTTCCCTATTTTCGGAAGCCTTTCGGCTTGCCCAAGGGATATTTTTCCGCCACGCAAAGGAGTTGGAAGGCAAAAAGACAAATCGGAAGCGAAAAATACGCTCTATATGCAAGGCACATAGAGGAAGATTTTTTGAAAAGCATCCATGATGCCCAATTTGGCATTTGCCACGCAACTGGTACCTTTGCGGAAAATATCCGAAGCGGCAAAGACGATGGACGAAATGAAATGGCTATAAGTGCTACTACATAAGATTACAACAAGAAAAGGGTGGGTGTGGAACTGCGCCATTGGTGCAATTCCGCAAGGGAGGGACGAAGTGCTATAAAGAGAGAATGGCTTGCCGATTATAATAGAAGGACGGAACAAAGATGCGGCAGGAGTAATTGGGAAACTCTCTTGGCATCTATGCCAAGTGTGTTTCCGCTCCAGCCTTCATGCCATGTGGCTTATTGCAGTAGCGACAGTTGGTCGCCACAGTCAAGGAGCCTTTTGGCATGAAATCTTTGTGACGGCTATAAAAAGGGTAAACCATGGATTATAAAAGGAAGACGAGAAGCGAATATAAAAGATATGGGTGGGAGTGAAACTGCGCAACAGCCAGACAAGCAACTTAACGAAAGGGGTGGCATTGGTAGACAGCAGGTAAGTGACGGTTGCGTCACGGATGCCGTTAGCCAATGCCATTCTGTTCGTACTTGTCCTTCGGCAAATAGTCATTCTTCATCTTTCGGGATCTTACTCCCGATAAATAAAGAATGTCGCTTTGACGAACTGTTGGTGCGGTTTCGCAGATGGGTGGGGAAAAGTAATAAAAAGGGAAGACGGCTTGACGCTTATAATAGCAGTACACATGCGGTTATAAGAGTAAACTTGCTAATAGTGGCTATAAAAGTAAACATGGTTGTATGAGCAAAACAAAAGCGACCGAAGCCGCTTTGTTTATTGGAGAGAATGAAGAAATCCTATTTCTTGCCTTTCTTGGTAGGCTTTTCAGGCTCTGCCGCTGGAGCTTCCTCCTTGTCTGGTGTAGGATAGAACTTGTTTGCGATGAAGACGATGCGGTTGTGCTTGGTGCCTTGCTGATCAACCCACTCGTCTGGCTTGAAGTAGCCCTCGACGGTGAGCATGGTTCCCTTCTGCAGCTTGTCGAAAGAATCAACATGCTCGTTCTTGCGCCATGCCTCCATGTTCATGAAAGCTGATACTCTGTTGGTTTCCTCACCATTCTTCTCCTGACGGCTGACTGCCAATGAGAAACGTGCTACAGAAGCGTTGGTGAACTGACGGATTTCTGCGTTGTTGCCTACGAATCCTGTTACTACGAAAGTGTTCTCGATCTTTTTCATATTGAATTACTTTTTGAAGTGAAACTTAATTTTTACATGCAATCCAAGAGCAGGGATGTGGCACATGAGGGCAGCACCATGAAAATCGACTATAATACTCGTTTTCTGTTGGCGGTGAGGAGAAAAAGGAAGATTATCGGCTATTTTATTGGTCACAGCGAAGCGACCGCACAAGACGGATTCCATCTGTCGAAGCATCACGCTACCTTTGCATAGGAAAAATAGTGGCTTCAAAAAATCGGTAATTCAGAAAAGGACGCAAGAACACCGTAACAGCATCGTATGGCTCAATCATTTGCAGTAACCATCACCAATGCAAAACACGTTTCCATGGCGTGTGCCGTCATAAACAATAGTAAACCAACAGGCAATACACTTTTCTGCATGGAGGGTGGTCGCATGAGCATATTGACAAAGACAAGCAGAAGGAGAACCTGCTTCGAAGGCTACTCCTATTTGTAGAGGAAGGTAAGCATGAGCAACCAACTACAATCGCAATGCTGCAAACAAGATCCATCCTCAGACAAAAGGCTTCATTGTACGAAAAGCTCCAAGAAAGGCGTAGTCGCAGATTTTATCTCATACAAAGAGGCAGGTCGCCATTTGGCGAATACAACCATCAAAGCATAGCCATATAAAAGTTTATCGGCAAACGATGAAGGGGGTTTGCCGTTACATACAAAAGGGCTTTTACTGGCGGAAAGAAAAAAGATGCCTGGCGAGTATAACCTTCACCAAGCATCCTTTTCGTCAGTCATAGACAAGAACGTCATCACGTCTTTCTACAATTTCCTTGCCATTGCGCAATTTCACTACGATGTCCTCACCATAGTCTGCAACCACGAAACCTTCTGTGCGTCCTCTGTAGGGTATTAGCAGTGTGCAACTGCAACCGATAATGTCGGTCAATTCTTCGTATTCAAACATAGCTCTATAAAGTTTGTGGGTTCTCCGAATGATAAATCACCTTGCAATCCTCAACCTCGGCAGGTAGTCCAAAGGCAGGATAGTGCGAGAATGATGCGTTTCCATCTTGGCTGAGTGGAGAAACAATCTCCACTTGCCATTTCTGCATGAAGCCATCAACCATCTTGATGTCTTCATCACTCAATCCCGTAGGGTCGCCATTGATGATGTAGCATAATGCCCATGTGGGGATTTTCTCTATCGTCTCAAATCTTTCCATCAGTCAAACGTGAACTTGTTTATATAAAAATAGGTGTCTACGTTCTCATACTCATAGCCGTTGATGAAGTCCACCATTTCATCTTCGGTTCTGTCACCTTGCGAGATACCCATCTTCTCACACCACTTGGCAATAGCATCTTGGCAAGTGTCAAAGATGTCCTCACAAGCATCCTCGAAAGGCTCACCCGAAGAACTCACACAGCATTCCTCTGGGAAGAAGCCTTGCTCGTCATGGACATAGAAAATGTCGCATCCACATTCTATTTCACGATAACTGACGGAAAGTTCTCCACCAAGAACTTTGTTCAGTTCATCAAAGAACTCCTCACAGGCAGACCATGCACTTTCGGTGTCAAAGGACAACAAGCAGATGTCCTCGTCTGCCTCAAACTCTGCCCAATAGATATGTCCTCTTACCGATATACCCATCTTCTCATAGTCGATGCCATAGTGTTCCGCCAACTTGTAGAGATATACGTTCTTGGTGTTCACCTCCATTGCTTGGAGTATGTTCCAAAGGTCGGCTACCGCCTTGCGTTCGCCCATCACCTTGTACTGAGTGTCACAAATGTTTGCCATAAGTCTTCATTTTTTATTCCCTAATTTTGCATCTGCAATTTCGGGATTGATTAAAATTTTGTTGCCTCAAAAGGTGTCTGTGCTTTTCCTGCAAGGTTCTCTGCTCAAATACGACCTGCAAGGTGGAGATTTTAGCAAGAGACCATAGGCACTGACCTTGCAAGGAATATGGGTACAGACATTACCTTTGCAACCAAATTTATCAAAGCCCAGAAATGGTGATGAAGATTCAGGTAACGGAGTAACAATTAGAATAGTTGAGATATGAGAATAAAAGAGCTAAGAATGACTTGAAACAAGCGGTTACAAGTGGAAAGTAACAGAAATCATACAAGAGTTCTTACTGGCGGAAAGAAAGAGAGCGACAACCCAATACTGCACATGGCACGGTTGGGCTATCGCTCCGCAATTCGTTCAGTTCATCCAATCCATTAGTATATATATCCTAAGATGAATGAATTTATATTTGTGTATTGGCTTTGGTTGGCTGCCATAGACAAGTAACACATCTTTTTTCTTTCCGCCAGTAAAAATGGTTCTTGAAGTAAAAGTAACAGGGAAAATGGTTGTTGGGTAGCAAAATTTGTTGCACAAGATTTGTTTTTCATTTTGTTGGTTCTTTCTTGTCACCCAATAAAATGATGCTTACGTTTGAGTTTTCCTGTACCTGCTGATAATCAAGTAGGTAACAAATAAGAAATATCGTCTTTCAATGTACAACGCTAATACAACACATAAAGTCTTCGCTTTATCAAAAGCCTGTTTCACAAATTTCTCAGGTTCTTCTAAAGACAAGACCAACATGATATGCTTCGGATTGTCACATACCCATTTTTCTTCAACATACTTGCCTGCTTTCTTATCGCCAACTATAAATCCGATGTATCGTATGTCATAGTCGGATAGTTCTTGGATAAACAGGTCGTCCAATTTTTCATATTTGCTATCATCCACATTTTCATAACGGTCTCTAAGAAAAGTAAGGGACAATGGCATCTTGTCTTTTGCCAAAGACATTTTCACGTCTTCTAAAACAGCTTTGTCAACTGTCTTTCTGAACTTTGCCTCACCTATATAAATAGTAGGTTTTGATTCATCTGAAAAATCGACGATAAGCATATCGTCGCCTTTCATAGACTGATCAACATTGGGATTGTATCTGAAGCGATGAGTGTATGTTAAATCTGGTTTGTCTATGGCAGCCAAACTATATTCTGTCATCAAGACCTCTACCGCATTACCTTTTCTGGTATTTACATTTCGTGGTAGTTTCCTTGACTGGGCATAGTATGTAGAAAATTCTTTGAAGCCAAGTTTTTCAAATCTCTTTTTTAATGCTTTTATTGAAGCTGGAGAATAGTGAAAATCTATAAGACATTTTGCAAAAGGTTCCATAACAACCTCATCAAAAACAGTTTTTTCCGACAAGGTCCTCACACAGGACGTCTCGGTAGATTCCTTGTCCTCATAATCCAACCAGGTCCCAAACACAGGATGTTTGCTGGGATGTGGTCCTAAAATATCATCTTGTCTTGACATAATCTTTTTCTTGAAAATCGTATTGGGTAAACTTTCGTTTATAAACTACTTATTTACACTTTCGATACCAGTTTGTAGCATATTCCAAATATCGTAAGCCGTGGGCCATCTCATCCATAATGCTGGCAAGATTCGGCTGGAAGGTACGGATTGCCTTGCTGATGGTAGCAATGTTCCATACGAAGATGCCAGCATTCCAATAGTAATTGCCAGCGGCAAGGTATTGATCGGCTGTCTCCAGGTTTGGCTTTTCCTTGAAAGCCTCAACCTTGTAGATTTCATCTACGGATGTTGGCTCTGCTGCGGCGATATAGCCATAGCCTGTTTCTGGGCGGCTTGACTTAATACCGATAGTAACGATGCGTTCTTATCGGAAGTATAGCTCATGTTACTCGGTGGTATTGGTAAGCTTAATAAGGGAACGTCCAACTCCCATCACATCAATGAATTGCTTTGGGTAATCGGGGGGGGTGACATTGGCCAGAAACGGCTGCCTACGCCGCCAGCCATGATGATTATCTGAGTATCGGTGTAATTATTCATAAGACACATTGTAAACTTATAAAGTTGTCATCATCAAATCTCATCGTATCTGCCGACAAATAGGTCTTCTTGAATTTATCTGATGAGAGGAAAGCCTTAACCTTTTCGTCAATAAACGCAAAACTCTCAAACTCATCACTGTAAATCATGAGGTAGAGTAAACCTAATTGATGCTCTGAAAAATGAGACAAGAAGACGTTCAGATATAATTTTCTATCCTCTTCATTCTCCAACTTTAAGATGTATTGCATAACCATACAAGACATTCTGAAATATGAGACAAGGCGCAATCGATGGCCATCAAATATACGGAGTTTCTTACCTTGATAATCTTTTATGTACTTAGGAAATTCTGTTCCACCATTCATGATTTGCCTCTGAATCTGTAATAGCTCTTGATTTAGCTCCAATACATGAGGTTTCACTGCATCTATTACCTCGTTACTTAAACGATAGGTTGAACTGTCACTCACACCATTAAGGAATATGGAAAAAGTCAATGAGTATTCCACCTGCTTACGTTTCTCTGCATCTTGAATGTCTCGTAAATAATCGCCCTTTCGTATGATGTAGTAAATGGCTTTGTATTCGTAAAACATGTAGTGGAACACTTGTTTGCCGTTCCCTATGCTCTCCATTCTACAACTTTCTTCTTGGCGTATCAACATATCCAAATAAGAAAAGAGATTGTTCTCAAAACGTTCTTGAAACAAATCAGTCTTCTGTCGCTTGTTATAAGTATATTGTACCCAAAAGGCAAGGAAGGTGATGTAAGCGGAGCAGACTGCAATAAACGGGGCTGTAATGCCACCAATGGTATCTCCTATTTGCCCAGTCTCAGTGAAGTCAAACCAACCATGATTCCGTGTAAGAATATAAGGCAAAGTCAATATTAAGACAAAGCCTAACAGAATCATCATGGTAGCTCCTATAAAAACCTTATTTTCGCGCTCTATTCGTTTCATGTGGTATTAATTTATTATTGGATGTTATACAGGGCTTGATGCTGGAAAAATCATGTCCATCATACATTTTGAAACAAATGGATTTTCTGCCAATTATAGCCATCAGTATAAAATGGGGGATAGCCAATTGGTTCTTATTGAATGATTCTTTAAGAGATATTAAATCCTGTGTTGAAGGAGAAGGATAATCTTCTGGATGTGTATGCCATTCTCCTATATAAACTCTCGTTTGGTTGGATTTATTAAACTCTTCCGCTATGAGGTTGTTAGCTTTTGCTGCATTAAGGTGACATGAGCATTTGAGAGCAGATGCATTGTCACAACATGAATCTGATATAGAATTTATTCGTATCCTTTCATCTGAGATTTGAGAGCCGAATAGTATGCCACAGTCTTCATTTTTATCGAACTGTCTTTTGGCATTCAGCATTTCCAAACACTCGTCTGTGACTTCTATATTAAATCGTTTTATAAAGGGAACTTCTGTATTGTCCCCTGCGAAATCTCTACAGGAGAGATGTTGGCACTTATTCCCTTTTGAACGATTCTTTTTATGTTTCCTACCCATCTGTAACATTTTGACTCTGCAGGCTCCGCCAAGAGTTGATTAATAATCGGATAAAATGCTGATAGCATCAAGAGAATGTCATTGTCAGAATATAAAGCATATAAGCCATTACACCCAGCATCTCTTTTTGTGAAATGATTGTCTTGACTCTTGTATTCAGCATCACTAATCACATTGTGAATATATAGTTTGTTTTGAGCATCGTTAATGGACAATGGTCTATGAAAGCTGTTTGGGTTTATATATACCATATGTCCAGCTGCACCGAATGGCTCTAACCACATAATGAAGACAGGTATGGTTAGTTCACCTTCATTGATCGCATCAATGATGTATTCCTCTGTCATGGTATCGCCACTACAAAGAAACAAAGCAGTGTATTCAGCTAACTTTTGAAATTTTCCTCCAATATATTTCTGAATGGAAGTAATGCCAAAATTATTCTTTTGCTCAGGGCGTATTGAACGTAGGTGATCAATGAGAGCACACACCTTAAACTGGTTTACGTATCTATACCCTAATAAATGTCTTCCAACATTATCTACTGTCAACACTTCATTATCAACAAGCGTGAACGAAACGTTATTGTTGCCATTAAGGAAATGAACCAAATTAGAACCGATGCTACCTAAACCTGCAACAAGAAAATTCTGTTTTTGCATAAGTTCGCCAAAAGTCCGTTCTGCAATCCGCTCTTTTGAATACAAACAACCAAAAAGTCTTGTGAGGTTGGTCGTTTTCTTTTCAAAGTTCAGATATACATCACAGGTCGTCAAACTTCCATTCCTAAATCCATTTCTTTGTAGTCTAACAGGCTTAACTTCAATGCCGCCAATTCTGTTTTCCGTCAATTTGAAAAATATTTGTCCTCCTTGATGAGCATTGACAAAACTCTTGACTTTCTTTTGCTCCTCTTTATCAGACAAATGATTCATAAATTCAGCAAAGTTCAGATTGTATGGTGCAATGTGATTCGCATTGAAACCACTTACAAACAAGACCTTTCCATTCTTCGTATCGAAGTTCCTCGACAAATAAGAGTCAAAAGGTTCTTCATCGGAACAATAGAGTAAAGTGTTGACAATCGTGTTTTTCCTTTTGGGTCCTGAAACTGGCACAGCATAACTGATGGCATTCAAGATGGATGTCGTAGTCGGAATGCTATTGTTTATAAAGAAAGTTTCTTTTACTTCAGGCTCGCTATTGTATTGTCTTGTCCAATAGCTTGTTATTTCAGAAAGAAAATCACCTGTATTTTGCTTTTCTGCTCCTTCCTTTATCAGCCTTTTAGCTTTCTTTATGCAGAAAAGTATCATTTCGCTTGCATTTTTGGTATCGAAACTCGTTCCATCTTCAAACAGGCAGAGTTTCCCACCAACACTTTCCACATGAGGAAGATAACCAAATTGGAGAGATGGAAAATAGAATGAAGGCATGGAATAAGGGAAATCTATACCAAAACCGATGTAGAAAACTATTGGCGTGAGAACGTCAGATACAAATATCTCCGTTGACAGTTTCCAACATTCTACATAGTTTCTTCTGATATTTGGTATAGAATCGATTCTTTCTACCTCTTCAGTCAAATTTACGTCTCTAAAACAAGAAACAAGCAACTCTGACATGGTTATGCGTATTTACTCTCGTTGTTTATTGTTCCTGCAAAAGATTTCTTTTGTGCATCTTCATCCTCATCTTTTGCTGTGCTGCAACAGAACCTATCGCCAAAATGCTTCTGCCATTTACCGCAAGCGTCTTTTGGATTTTTTGAATTGATGGCACGTTCTGCATCTTCTTTGAAAGATTTTAGTTCTTTCAGAAAATCTTTTTTCCGTTTTTCGCTATATCCTTCAAACAAATCATCATATGGAGATGTTGGACGATAACAATGAAAGCCATTATCAGCACTCAATGAAACATACATGTTGACAAGAATGTCTTTCATTTGTACATCTTCTCTTCTATCTGCATCAGGTTCTGCAAAATGTTCTGCTGCAAGCATGGTAAGAATACAGCCTGTTGGCATTTTCTTGTCTGTCTCACTTTTCACATAATCACACCAGGCTTTCAGATAGCGTACCATTCTTTTCAGATTGTCCTTTTTTGAACATTCATCATTAAACCAAGTCCTCAATCCTTTAGGATCTGATTCTATCCATGGAGTCTCTCGGTGTGATAGCTGAGGCGTTTCATCTTCAATCATAAAATAGACAGGTAAATCTACATGATGACCGTCTGCATACAAAACTGTGACGCAAGGGTCGTTGTCCTCTGCGCCCTTTGTTGTATGGTCTTTTACAGCCTCGTACATTTCCGTATGGTACCATTCTAAGTCTTTCTTATCTTCTTCGTCATCGCTTATGAAATACACACCATCATCCAAGTCATAGGCTCCCAATCCAGACTCGTCTTTTATGGGGTTGAGAATGGTGTCCATAGCAAACGAGCCTTGCCAACAAAACTTTGGCTGGATGTAATCAGAATGATTATCCTTGAAGTATTTCTTTATTCTGTCACGTAGTGCCTGACGATTTGTCCGCAAGGTTTCTTTACGTGTCTTACAAGCCTTTATAGCATCATGAAATGCTTTGAATTGTTCATTATTATTTGCCATAATCTTCTGGATTAATTGTCTTTTTCGTTTTGAAGAAAGCTTTCACTTCCTCTTTATCTTTAAAATCTACACCAGTTTTTGCTCCTATAGAAGACAAAATGTTCATAGATTGACGACACGCATCATCTAAATTTACAAACTTTTCTTGCTGACTTGAAAGTGGTTTATTCGCAACTCTAACTATGTTTAAATCAAAATTCAGAGTTCCACTATTTATCAATTGTCTCAAGAAGAAAGTCTCAGTCAATGATTGACCATTGGAGTAGCAGTCAAAAATATTATCCTTCCATTTGTAAAATGAAAGTTTTCGTTTAGTAGGACTCCATCCTTGACTTTTCTCACAACTACTTATAGAGAGGATATCCACACCATCAAACTCACCGGTTTTTGCCCATTTAAACAAATACTCAGTCAAACCTACTAGAACTGGGTTGTTGGCAAAAAGACCACCATCTACATAGTCAAACTTATTGATTTCCTTTATTGGGAAATAAGTTGGTGCTGCAGAAGTAGCCAAAGCTACATCAACATAAGTTTTGTTATTATCTTGATTCAAAGACCCATAATCTCTTTTAAATATTCTTGGACTTGCATCTGTCAAATTGTATGCAGGAATACATAAAAGATTATGACTCTCAGAAATAGTTCTACTGCAGAATACTGAAGTTAAAGCTTCTCGTAGAGGGTCCTGAGAATATTTTGACGTACATATTGCTTGCTTGAGACCAAGTATCAAGTTTCCCCAAAAATCAAGTTTTTTCCATCTTGAAGCAAATATTTTAGGGCCATAATTCTCATAAAACTCTACAACATCTTTCATGGGGATTTTTGCAGAAACTCCTAAAGCAATAATGCCACCAGTTGAAGTACCACAAATCAAATCAAAATAGTCTGAAAGTCTCGTATTGAAACTTTCTTCAAATTTTGCAAGAACTTGGGCGGAATACAATCCTTTGATTCCACCACCGTCTATGCACAATATCTTAAAATTCTTTTTCTTTTCCATATTTTTTACTTTTGTATAACCTCACTCACACTCACCTCATCCACAATCTTGCGCCACAAGTCCTTGGTCATGGCGATTGTAGGAGATACGCTGAACTTATATTGTTTGCCAATAGAACGTAAATTGTACACCACATTATGGCGACTTCGTTTTATTTGTTCTGTTTGTAAATCACCGTTAGAACGTAACTACTGATTTTCAGTAGTTAGCACATCCAACATTTTTCAAAAAAAAGCATATTATTAATTGGTATTGCCAGAGCTGCCAATTAGGCAGCCTTGACATTCACCTTTTTGTTCGAGTTATAATTACATGGGATTAGGGACATGAAGTCTTGCTCCCCCTCCATCAGTCGGGTGAGTATATCTTCTATATAATGTATATCACCAATACAGCGTCTCCACTATATTACAAGTAGTTATGCGTATTGTTTTTTGAAAAAAGTTATTTTATTATCGTTTTGCAGAAGATAAGCTGCACTCGGCAATTTGAAAGCTAACTTTCATCGCGCTCATTTGCATTATCTTTTAGGGTGAAGGATTGACTAAGCGCACTCCTTCACCTCATCGGATTTTTCAACATAGTAACATGGAAGCATAGCTCGGTATTCTTATCCCCATCTTTCATAATACATCATTATGACAAAGACCTTACTAAATAATACCGAATCGCTTTTTTTCCTTGTTCGTAAGAGTCTCGGTTGTTTTGAGAACATCAAAAATGCCTTGAAGGTCTGAATCGGTCAGAGAGCCGAAGTACTCTCCTTCCATGAGTTTCTCCAACGGAATGGAAAAAAGCATACCACAATCTACATAACTGTCATACTTCAAAAATTCAGGATAATCGGTCTGATGAAGGAGATACTGGGCAGAGAGAAATGAGGCAGAATAGGCTGATTTAGGACTCATCTTGGTATTTACCAAAACTGAACCATAACAAACCTTCCTTAACTTGTCGACTCCTATAATAACCAACTTCTTTGGCTTCTGCTTTCTTCCATCCTTAAATACCAAACCCTCGTCAACAGAAATGATGGTTCTGATTAATGAACCTATCTCCAACTTCTCTTCTGTAACTTGACGAAGATTGTCGAGATAAGCCTTTTGTAGTTCCCTTAAATCCATGCCAAAGCCTTTTGAACAGACTGGCGCTCACGGATAACTGCCAACATAGCCTTACTGGCACCAGCAGCATCAGCCATGTCATACATAGTAATCTTGGTGTCCTCACCCGTTTTGTCTGCTTGACGCTTCGCTCGTTTCCAAGCTTTATCCTCGTGGGACTTGTCCGACAAGTCAAAAGAATCTACATCCTTACATTTGGCAATCCACTTATCAAGCATCTTGACGTCTGCAACTGAAAGTTCGTCCATATCACAAACTGCATTCTTTGAAGCCAAAATAAGTTGATGACCTTCCTTAGATAGTTCAATATCCAAAGAAGCGGCAAAGTCTTTCAATTCTGAAGAAAGTTCGGTCTTTCCTTCTACACCACGCAAGACCTTATAGGTCAACGTTGGAACTGGCCCATGCTTTCTTGCCACAAAAGTATCATAGACGATTGGCAAGCCATACTCTTTCAGCTGATTCTGCTGGGCAAAATACATTACCTTGAAGAGGTGGATATAATCCACTCCTTCAGGAAATGCCTTCAGAATGTAAAGCACCACAGCCTTAATCTTTAATATTTGATCTTTTGTTTTCATTGTCTTATTCTTCTTGAATTTGATAAAGATACAACTTTATTACTAAACCGCCAAGGATTTATCGGATTTTAACGTATCTTATTCCATAGGTAAATCTGTATATCACCAAAAATGAGCAGATGGCTCCAGGGCATTCCTTCTATAGCTGGATCCGATTTGTCATCAGCCCCAGTAACGTGGATGCCCTTTGGTAAACGTGTGTTTACGTCGGCTGTAGAAGGTGAATTCAAGCAATCCTGCGTCATATTCGCTTTCTACTTTATGTCTTTTGCTGCAACCATACCCGATGGTTGTCGTAGCTTTGTCGCTTTTTGCATAATGTGCATCATTTGAATTGTATTTATGGGTTTTTATCTGGCACGCAGCCTATGCACATGACTTTTACTTTCGTCGCACTTTTTTTAAGAAAAGTGTGATTTTATTGCAAAAATACTAATTTATGTTGGATTACGTATAAGATTTTATCTTTTTTCTATTTATAATTTAAAAATATGGTATTTTTTTTAGGAAATAGGGCTTAAAAAAGGCTTTCGAAAAACCTCCTTAGCATTAAGAGAGGTTTTTCGAAAGCCTACAAGTACTTTGTTAACATTCGAAAAAATAAAAGTAATTGGGCCTTTCGAAAGCCCACCAGTCCTCCCTTGAACCTTAAGTTTTTTTCTAAAATCAACCCGTCCTTCTTTACCATTAAAGAAGGCTCCACCGCTTTTCCCAAGCCCTTTTTTTCTCATGGAGAAGGTTGACTGCACTCGGCAATATGAAAGCGAACTTTCATTGCGCTCATTTGCACAACCTTTCCCCTCAGGGTACAGGGGATGTGCCAACCGCCCTACTCGGTGCTCAAACCGCTTCGCTATATGGTTGGCGGACCATCAGAGGTCTACGCCAGCAGCGGAGCTGCAGTTTTTTTGTGCGGGATAAACCGCAGGGACATGGGGGTGCTGCTGATGCGACTGCAGGGACATGGGGGTGCTGCTGATGCGACTGCAGGGACATGGGGATTGCTGCTTATGGGAACGCAGGGACACAATGCAGGAGGATTATGGAACCACCTTGCTGATACACCTACAGTATTACACCAAGACTGACAGTCCACACTATAATACAAGCAGTGATACCTATCAGTTTTTTGGAAAAAGTTATTTTGGTTCCTCAAAGCCTATAGCTCTGCACTTATCAAAACTCGAATGAAGAATATTGCATTATTAACCTATACTTGGTTTATGGCTAAACATTTCTATTGTTTCTCCAAATTCTGCCAATACTTTACCAAGGTTAGGATTGTCATTTCTGATGATTACAGCAGCAACATTGTCTATTCCATATTCATCTACCAAAATAAGGTGCACACCTATTAATCTTCACTAAATCTAATTGCTTCATTATTACAACACACAAAATGATTCTGCTTCCTTACCTGTTCTGCGACGATAGTCCTCACGCATACGCTTCTCCATTTGCGCTATGTATTCAGCCTTTCGCTCCCTCGAAGCCTTGAAACGACGCATAAAATCTGCTTTTTTTTCTTCTATGTTCATAATTAACCTCCTTATAATTAAACTTTGCATACAAAGATATACTTTTTCTGTGATACTGCCAAATGTTTTTGGGAAAAAGTTATTTTCCTCAATGCAAGCTAAAGGTACTTTTGCTCTGCTGTCATCAATATGCTCAATGTGACCATAAGTTTTTCTATCTTGCGGCATTTCACTTTATTATAATAGGCACTTTCCTATCTTACTCAACTTTCGCAAATGGAGAAGTTAGAGAAGCTATCTTTTTTCGAAAACCTACCCGTCCTTCCTTACCCTTAAGGAAGGCTCCACATCTCTCTCCAAGCCTCTCCCTTCTCAGAAGGGAAAGGATGTGCCAACCGCCCTACTCGGTGCTCAAACCGCTACGCTATAAGGTTGGCGGACCATCAGAGGTCTACGCCAGCAGCGGAGCTGCGGTTTTTTGTGCGGGGATGAACCCGCCTTGCTGAAGAGCTTCTGATGGGAACGCAGGGACACAAATAAATACTTACTACTTTGAACCCGCTTTGCTGAAGAGCTGCTGATGGGAACGCAAGGACATACGAATAGATGCTTGTAGGTGGGACCGCCTTGCAGAATGCAGCCAAAAGCCTTTCGGACTGCATCTTAGTCCAAATTCAACTCCTTACATAAGACCAATTTATTTTTAGCGATTTTTCTTGCTTGTGGTGAATTAGGAAGGATCGCTACCTTACCAGAAGCAATCCAATAATAACCCGTTCCTGCCATCATCGCTTTCAAATCCAAGGCATTTGTCTTTAACCATACATCTAACCATTTTTTCTTTTTCACCACTTCATCAACATTGCTTGTATTGGCAGGATGAACTTCTACAAAATTTCCCAACAATTTCTGATGCCTTTCCTGCAAAGAAAGACAGTCCGCCCCAATCTGCAACAAAATCTGTATCACTTTCTATATCCAAAGAAGAAATATCAGAAGACACAACTCCCTCTCCTCCGTTGGAAGACATAAAGTATGTTTTTACATTTTTTTCCTTCAAGTCTCTAAACAGATCTGCCATACTATCATGCGTATCCACGGAAAACAGTTCACACATGGCCTTTCTAAAAGTATGGTCAGCCAAATTCTTAAGTATTCCAAAGGCCCAAGCAAACTCCAGCAAAATAGTTGAATGAGTTGAAACAATGACCTTATAGCCATTTTGCATCAACTCTATTATCTGCAAGACAACTGTCTCTATGGCCTTAGGATGCAACCCCATCTCTGGTTCTTCTATCACAACCCACTTATAACCATCCTTGTTGATTACAGATGTAGGAGGTCCGGAAAGGCAATACATCGCCAATAGCAAAGGCATAAACTCTTTCTGGCCTGCACTCC
>OOCI01001550.1_pt1 | contig 16540 bp, 15 predicted proteins | sample 1671761 | NCBI WGS metagenome assembly OOCI01 (sample SAMN06348190, study PRJEB24527) | human gut metagenome | biome: human gut; feature: ankylosing spondylitis patient; material: feces | host: Homo sapiens | place: China | collected 2015-10
GCGGCTTTCACAGAAATGTAATTCATAATATCAACTTCCTTTCGCAAAGAGTATACTCTATCTTCTCTGTACTATCAAATCAAACTTCCGCTGGATGTGGAAATTTTGATCCCGGCAGATGATCCGGTCCGTCTTCTGAGTGCAGTACTATATGCTTTCATATGCCTTCACGACGCTGAACCAAGGCGGTTATGAGGATGTTGCTACCGAAGAATTCGAAAACATACATAATCTCTTTGCTGCTATCTTAGCAAAAGGCATCGGCAAACAGTTGAAGCAGGGCCTGTATCGAGAGTACCTAAACCGCAAGGATGACATTACCGTTGTGCGTGGCAAAATTGATATGCCGGGGACTATTCGGAACAGGCTTTCCAGAAAGCAGGTATTAACCTGTGAGTATGACGAGCTTTCTGAAAATAATCTTTTCAATCAAATTCTCAAAACTACTGTCATGCTTCTACTGCGACATGCTAGGGTCGATCAGGAACACAAGAATGACTTAAAAAAAGAAATGTTATTCTTCTCCAATGTTGACACCATTGATCCTACTGCAATCCGCTGGGCTGCAATTCGCTTTCAAAGAAATAACAGCACCTACCGTATGCTTATCAGTCTGTGTCAACTCATTCTTGACGGGATGCTGTTAACAACGGACTCTGGAGAATTTAAGCTGGCTTCTTTTGTTGACGAACAACGTATGAACCGTTTATATGAGAAGTTTATTCTTGAATACTATGCCAAAGAGTGTCCATGGGTAACAGCAACCGCCTCGCAGATTCCTTGGGCCTTAGATGATGGAGTAGGGCCAATGTTACCGATAATGCAAAGCGACATCATGCTCACTAGAGGTAGCGAAGTGCTTATTATCGATGCCAAATATTACACACATACAACGCAGAAGCAGTACGACATCCACAAAATCCACTCCAGTAATTTGTACCAGATATTTACTTATGTCAAAAATAAGGATATGGAGTTTGGTGTTCAGCCTCATACTGTTTCCGGGATGCTTTTATATGCGGCAACGGACGAGGAGATCCAGCCAGATAACAGCTATCAAATGAGTGGAAATAAAATTAGTGTCCGAACCCTTAATTTAAATCGTGACTTTTCAGAAATTGCCGCACAGCTAAATGCAATTGTAGATGAGCACTTTTCGGGTCTTTCCGACCACCTATAAATCCCTATGTATCACTATGGGATGAGTCAATTAACCGTATGTCTCTAGCAGGAGGTAATGGTACCAGTATTCGTCACTGTATACAAAACTATATAATTTAGAGAGAGAGCATATAATTATGCCCTCTCTCAAACCTTTAATACGATTTATTGTAATAGACTGGCCTGCCAATGGAAGTAAAGCCCTCCAGACCGGTGATTACCACATTATTTTGGCTGAACGCACAGTGGATGATGAGCATGTTTCCGCTTTCATCTCTGCCACCTACGATTCCCACATGCTCATCATCGGGATAGAACACCAGATCGCCGGGCTGGGCCTCATTCCACGAGATGGGGGTACAGTAGGTGTGCTGCATGTGGGCACCGCCGCCGTGGCCTATGACGTACTCTCCATCAGTAACATTGTAAAATACCCAATCGACGAATCCACTGCAATCTAGCCCGTAAGGCAGGTAGGTTCCAGTAGTCGAGCTGCCGTCCGCCCATACCTTGGTGAGCTGGCCCCAGCGGAAGTCCCAGCCAATTACTAGGGACTTCCCACCCCAGAAGTAGTTGACCTTGCCTACCAGTCTGCAGGCGGTTTCCACCACAGCCCGGCGCTCTGGGTCCAGATCAGCGGGCAGGTCAGCCAGCAGCTTCTTTGCTGTGGCGTCAGAGATCGTGAGATCCCCGGTCAAGGCAGCCAGCATGTCGGAATTTGCCAGCAGTTCATCCAGAGCCTTGTTCTGTTCCTCTGTGAAAGAATAAAATACCCGCATATCATCCGGCGTCCTGGCGGTGATCGTCACAGTGAGTATTTGCTCTGTCCAGGCCGGAGTGTCTCCGGAGGCGGGATGCTCCACCGCTCTGGAGGAGGAGGCAAGTTTTGTCATGTCCCAGAAGACTGTGCGCAGGGCCTCTACATTGGCCGCATCCAATATCGCCACGGTCGTTCCATCAGCAGCGCCCGCCGTTTTGGCGGCAAACACCGCCAGAATATCAGACCAGGGGGGCGGCTGTCCCTGGATCTCCAGCGTGTCATATCCACCCTCCGCCTGCATGCTGGAGATCTTCTCTCCCAATTCGCCGTTGATCTGTGCCACCGCCTGGGCGGGAGAGACGGCTCCGGTTGTTTCATCAGGTCCGGCAAAAAAGATCCCCAGCGGTGAGGCAAGGATGATGCCGCACAAACAGATGACAACCACCACCGCGATCACCACCCCACCGCCTGCTGTGGCCGCGGCGGCCAAAGCCTTAGCTGCCGTGATCACAGCGCGTAGTGCGCGGTTTGCCGCCTGTGCGGCCTGTCTGGCGGTCACACGGGCCGCCTTTGCGGCCTTTTGAGTCTGTGCCAGCCTGGCTCCCGCCTCCGCCGCACGGCGGGCCTGTCGGGCCGGAAACGCTCTTACAGGCGGTTTCCCACCCGGCTTTCCAATCCCAGCCGTTTTGCGAATGGGATGGCCAGCCGATTTGACCGGCACGCCTCGTTCTTTTACTGCCGTCTTTGCGGTGCTGCCCATAGCCTGCCTGGAGACCTCCCCGTGAGGCCGGGGCTGCACACGAGAACCACCTGTCTGCCCAGACACTTGATGTAGCTGCTTGCGGGCCTCCATACCTTGTGGCCGTTTTCCCGAGGGAGGAGCTGCCAAGGGGCCGACCTTTCTCACAGGCAAGCGCTGCTCCAGTTTCCTGCTGCGGAGAAGGGTGCCCTGGCGCTCCCGCACAAAGGACGTTTTTCCCTGTTGCAAGGCGCTTGGCGGTGTGGCAGGCGCGGGATCGGCTTGCATCTTCAGATAGGCGTCCTTGGTCTTGATATTTCTTTTTTGAGGCGTTTGGAGTGCGGACTGCGGCTGGGGCTGGCTTCTGCCCGCACTCTGCGTCCGGAGCAGATCTCCCGCTTCTTTCCCGCGGCGGCGGCCCCTTGGAGGCAGAGTGCCGTCATCTCTTGGTCTTGCCGCTCCTGGCGGATCGTGACGGTCAGGGTATCCGTCCGGGCCTGCATCCGGGGTGTGCTTTGCACCTTTCTTTCGTTTTCCCAGCAGATGCTCGGCCAGCTGCTCCGCCCGTTTGACACCGCTCACCTCGGCATCGCCCAGCTGGTCGCCGCCGAAGTCATCCCGCTGGCCGTGCTGGGCCGTGTCCCGCAGCTGGCCCCGCAGGCGTTCTGTGCCGTCATCCAGCCCCCGCCGGATCAATTCCTTCGGCGCGGACTTGACCCGTTCTTTCAAAGTGTGCTGCACCTGGGGTTTCTCTTTGATTTTATCGATATATCTCACCTCACTCCAGCAGGGAGGGGCCTTGGCCCCTCCCTGGTTTTATTACGCGGCCAAGTCAGAGGGCTTGGTGGTCATCAGTTTATAGAGCTGCGTATGACGGGGGAAATTGTCCATGAAGGGCACAATGGCGCTGCCGCACTTGATGAGGCCCCGCCCAAAGTCCACATTGGTGATGTAGGAGAGCTGGTTGTCTGAGATGTTCAGCAGACGGGCCAGCTCCAGCCGGTCGGTGCTGGCCTGGTTGAGCATGACCAGGAATTCACTGTTGGCGAGCATGGTCCGGGCCGTGTGGGACTGGAGCAGATCGTCCACATTCTGGGTCAGGCCGGTACAGCAGGCACCGTACTTCCGCACCCGCTTCCAAAGGGTGAACAGGAAGTTGGCGCTGTACTCATGCTGGAACAGCAGATAGATCTCATCGATATAGATCCAGGTATTCCGCCCCAGGCGGCGGTTGCGGGTGATTCGGTTGAGAAAGCTGTCCAGGATCACCAGCATGCCCATGGAGAGCAGCTGTTTGCCCAGCTTCCGGATGTCATAACAGGCGATGCGGGAGCTCATGTCCACATTGGTGGGTTTGGCAAAGGTGTTGAGACTGCCCTCCGTGAACAGTTCCAGGGCCAGAGCCACATCCCGCGCCTCGGCCTCCGGCTGGCGCAGCAGTTCGGCGTGAAAGTCCTGGAGTGTGGGGGCCTGGCCCCGGCAGCCGTCCCGCACATAGTCGTGGTAGCACTGTGCTGTACAGCGGTCGATGATGGACTTCTCCTTGGCAGACAGTTTTCCGGCCCCCACAGACTGCTCACAGAGAGAAAGCAGGAACTCCGATTTCAGCACCACGGGGTTTTCCCCCTCGCCATAGCCCTGCTCCATGTCCATGGCGTTGATGTGGTTGCTGGAGGTGGCCGAGATCTCCACCACCTCGCCACCCAGTCCTTCTACCAAAGGACGGTATTCCGACTCCGGATCGATGATCAGGATGTCATCCTGGGTAGAGAGGGCCAGGGCGGTGATCTCCCGCTTGGCGGTAAAGGATTTACCGGAGCCGGACACGCCCAGAACAAATCCGTTGCCGTTGAGGAGCTGCTTGCGGTCGGCAATGATGAGATTTTTGCTGATGACATTCTGGCCGTAGTAAATGCCGCCCCGGTCCCGGATCTCCTGGGCTTTGAAGGGCATGAGGACGGCCAGGGCTTCGGTGGTCAGGGTGCGCAGGGCGTCGATCCGCCGCAGTCCTATGGGGAGGGCGGTGACAAGGCCCGCGTCCTGCTGCCAGTTCAGAGTGGTCAGCTGGCACAGATGCTTGCGTGCGATGGACTGGAGAGTCTCTGTGTCGCTGTCCAGCTCCTCCTTGCTGTCGGCCAGATGCACCAGAGTCACCACGGCGAACATCATCCGCTGATCCCGTGTGGTTAGATCATCCAGCATTTCCCGCGTCTCTTTCCGCTGCTGCTCCAGGTCGTAGGGCACCACCGCGGAGAAGTTGTTGTTGCTGTTCTGCCGCCGCTGCCAGTTGGTGACGTTGGTCTCCACCCCCAACAGGCGGTTCTGCATCTCACGCACGGCCTCATCGGTGGGGACAGGGATCACGTCGATGGACAGCATCATGGTGCGGTTCAGGCTGGTAAGCTCATTGATCATGGAGTCCTTGATGTAGCTGGCATACTCCTTGAGGAACATGGCCCGGCCATATCTATCGCCCATGATGAAGTGATCCTTCCGAAACTCCATGCTGTCCGGGCAGATGGTGTCCTTGAAGGAGCGTCCTGTTTTCATGCACTCCCGCAGGTCGATATGGAACCGGGACTCCTCGCCCACTCGGTAAAAGTCGTGGAGCACACGCAGCCGCTCCACCGCGTCCAGCTCCTCACAGTGGGAATCCAGGTGATTGAGCCGGGTGGTCACATCATTCATGACCCTGTCGAAGAAGGTCCGGGCCTCCTCGGGCGTTTTCTTATGGGTGGAGACGGTGACATATCGCTCCTGCACCATGCTGTTGGAGGAGTCGGTGACCTTGTCAAGCAGCATGGCGTTGTACTCCGAACGGCCTCCGTCCAGATGATCCCCCTGGGGCGGGATCAGGATCTCCCGCTCAAAGTTGCGGCGGTTGAGCCGCTTGTTGTTGATGGTGATTTTGGTGGTAGAGCCGGTGTCCAGGGCATTGAGTAGTTCCGAGTAGCCCAGGAACATGGACGTCTTGTCCTCTTTGGAAGCGATGGCGTAATTGATGTCGGAAAAGCGGATGGTTTTCGAGAATTTCCCGCCGAACTGGAAAAGCCCATCCGGCCAGATCCGGCGGATGGGGATGGTGTCCTGAACGGACTTTGGCACCGTAAGGTGCTCCTTGTCCTGCTTCAATGTGTTTTGAAGGGTCTTAATCAAGTCGAATGGCCTCCTTTATCGATGAATGTTCCATGAGTTGGACATAGAGATCGTTTGAACGGAACAAGAGACGTTTGGGCATGAAAAATTCCGAGCGGATATACGCCATGAGAAAGCGTTCCAGCGTCATGCCGTTATAGGTGAAAAAACCACCCAGGGCGAATGGAAACGCGGCCAGGATACACACCCATCCGATCTCGCCTGTTCCAAGCACCGGGTGCAGGCAAAAGTACACGGCCAGCGCCACCAGAACGGCCAGCAGGGCAAACAAAAATTGCCGCAGGGACAGGCCGAAAAATAGACTTTCCTGGTAATTCCGCACCTCTTTATTGATGCGTACCTCCAAGGTATCACCTCCTGCATTTCTGTTTGGTTTTCATGGACAGACCGTTGCAAAGCCTGTCCGGCTATGGTACCATTTGCTCAACTTAGGAAGGGAGTTGAGCGTATGGCATATCTGATGCTCGGGAGCGTAATGATCTTGCTCTCCATTGTGTTCCGCCTGGCAGCGGTGTTTCGCCTGACCATCCCACTGGTTTATGCGCTGATTGTTCCCACCGTTTTTCATGAATGGTACTATGCCAATCAAACGCTGGCCAACGTCATCTGGTATGCGCTGCTGGCGGTTGTAGTTCTGTCCTGGGTGGTCTCCCTGGTTCGGAAGGTTCAGGACATCCTGCTCCGGAGGAGAGAGGACAAGATGCTGGAACTCATCGTGCTCAACCGGATGCGGGAGGCCCAAATGTACGGGAAACCAGAAGCGGATGGCGGATATAAGATCCAGGTGGACGACCTGTTTGACGATGATTAACCAAGCCCCATCAATTCCCGGATGATCCGGTCACTCATCTTGATGGAACCAACCAGCACCAGCATATTGAAGATCAATTCTCCAATGTAGTTCCAGACCAGCGTGGCCGGTGCTGTGGAAGCATCCCCCACAGCGGGTGGGGCGGAGGCAAACTGCGAAAAAATGACGCAGGCCAACACAATGATACAGCCCTCCAGGCAGATGGCGGCATAGCTTTTGAGGAAAGCGACGCCGATGCTGCTGGAGGGCTGTCCCGCGAAACTGGCCAGGGGGATAGGTGCGATGGCGGTGGCCAGTAGGGTAAGCGCCCAGCGCCTTGCCGCATTTCGGTGGCAGGTTTCCAAACGCTCCCCTCAGAACCGGACGTACACCTCTCGATGTATCCGGCTCTCCAGGTATCAGTCCAGTTTTCCGGCATGCAATTTAACATGGCAGTTATGGCATAGCGCCATAGTTTTGCGCCTGCGCGCAATCATGTGGCGCTCCCATTCCGCCTTTCCTGATAGGTCTTTCAGCTTCCGGATATGGTGTATTTCAATCTCCACATCCGTCGCTCCGCACCACTCACATTGGCCGCCTTTTAGCCGCTGAACAAGACTTGTGTAGCTTCTATTTTCATTTGCCCGCCCGATAATGTCCGGGTTTGTTGCGTCAACATGGGTATCCCGACGCATTCCTTGGTTGTAAAATACAACTGACTTTTCACCGGATTTGCTTTGATAAGTCACTACAAAGTCTTTTCCTCTGGTATATTTTCGGATGATTTTCTGCGTGCTCGTTCGGTATTTCCCAGCAAAGGTTTTATACATGCTGTACTTCATCACATAGAGGAAATTATTCAGTACGGTTGCGTTGTGTGCGATACGGTAGTAATTGTACAATCCCCTGATTTCTGCATTGTATTGGTTTAAGATTTCCAGGTCATCCAGATTGCGCAGGCTGGATCTGCAAACTGGTTCCCAGATTTCTTTATTCCCGTTGTCTTTGTCATAATGGATTTTAAGCGCCCCATAGGACAATAGCCGTTTCAGCCATTTTTCCTTTGGCACATACAACTTGATCCGCCCGGTGTAGGAGCGCTTAACGTAGCCCGCTTTGGTACGGGTACTGTTCTGCTCCTTGCTGGTGGTAATCTGAAAGCTGAGGAACTGGGCAAAGTCTGTTCCGTGCGTGATAAGAGTCTTTTCCTGAGATAGTTCCAAATGAAGCTGTTCCCGGATAAACATTCCCACATCGATCTTGACTTGCCTTGCGTCCGCTTTGCTCCCAATTACTCCGATTAGAAAATCGTCCGCATAGCGGACGTACACCAGCCGTTTATAGCTGTCATCCATCGGGTCAACATACGGGATGGTACGCAGATATTGATTGATTTCACTGATTTCCGCCATAACAGTTGCTTTTTGCTCCGGGGAGATTTTGCTTTCGTTCCGTTTCAGCCACTCCTGCTTTCCACGCCGCTTATCCAGCGGCTTTTTATAGGCTGGGTTGATACGGCGCTTGTTACCTTGCCGAAAGGTCTGGGCATATTGCGCCATAAACACATCCAGCTCATTGAGGTAGATATTTGCAAGAATAGGGCTGATGATGGACCCCTGCGGAGTGCCGGAATAAGTGTTGTGGTAAACCCAATTCTCCATATAGCCCGCTTTCAGGAACTTCCAGATAAGCCCGATGAAATGCTCATCCTGAATGCGCCTGCGCAGGATGTTGACCAATGCATGATGGTCAACATGGTCAAAGCACCCCTTAATGTCGCCCTCGACAAACCATTTGACCCCAGTAAAATTCTTTTGCACATATTGGAGTGCCGTATGACAACTCCGTTTTGGGCGAAAGCCGTGGGATGTATTCAGAAAAGTCGGCTCGTAGATACTCTCCAGTATCATGTGAACCACTTCTTGTACCAGTTTATCGTCAAAGGAGGGAATACCAAGGGGACGCTTTTTGCCATTGGCTTTGGGGATATACGTCCGGCGGGCCGGGGCGGGTTGATAACTAAAATCCTTCAATCTGGCAATCAACGCATTGATACGCTTCATGCCTATTCCATCCACGGTCTTACCATCTGTTCCGGCGGTCATATTGCCTTGTTTGGCTTGTATTTTTTGGTACGCTATCAGATAAAATTCAGGATTGTACAAGTTGCGGTAGAGTCGCTGATACCGATAATTGCTGTTGCATGCTTTGGAACTTAAACTCTCCAATACATTTTGGGGACTTCTCATGGTGTCTCACACACCTTTCCTTTTGTGAATTGGTGATACCCTGCCGCCCTTCGCCATGTACAAGGTTTTCCCTTGCTCGGACTACTACGGCGGCTCCGTTGCCCTGCCGGATATTCAGGTCCTGCGGCCATAGCCATAAATGGCGTTCCGGTTTAGGCAATCTCCGGTTAGATAGCTGGAAACAGCGTGATATGATGTCGGAGTGGGTTTTCGTCCTTTCCCGCTGACTGCGGCTGGCTGTCATGGGTATCTCGCAAATCGTGTCTACATGTCACTATTTGCCATGACATACGGCGAATTCAGCTATCCTACGCCGCCGGCTCAAGTATGCCGCCTCAGACTGCCCTTAAAACAGTTTAGCTTTGATCCTCATTCATATCGTTTCATCTTGCCGTTCAGTAGTGGAATGATAGCTTTCCAACTTACGACGTTGCCAGCATGCTGCACTCCCCATCAGGTTTCCCCTCCGGATAAGCTGGCTGATGATAGGAGAATTTCACCTGCCTTTCTGGATTACCTTATCCTACCGCCGTGCAATAGGCGGAATTTCCATCTATCCGTGTGCTTTGGCTTATACCGCCGCACTTCCGGACGCACTGTAGAGCTTGAAAAAGCGGGAGTAAACGGTCAGGATCATAACGAGGGATAGAACCCAGATAAACAGGGAGCCCAGCAGAGTCACCGCCCAAAGGGGGATGGACTCCAACAGTCCTACACTTTCAATGGCGGTAATGAGTTCTTCCGGCAGTGTGGTGGGTGACATGGCAGTCATGCCGGATGCATCCATAATGGTGGAGATTGCCCCCTGGGCCACTCGGAACAGGGCGTTCATCAGTTCCATACCATAGGTCACTGCCGCCTGTGCCAGCACAAAGCGGATAAAGCACTTGAAGGCCACCTCCGGGCGCTTAATCTCGGTAAAGCTGCCGCAGGTCTTGACTACGCCCATCACAAAAAACAGCACCAACAGAGCATAGCCAATGGCTTGCAGCGCCCCGTTGATGCTGACGATCACGTTCCAGATCCCGCCGCCTTTGAAGTCCTCTGGGGTTGTGCTGATCAGGGTCCAGATCTCTGCGAGTTTGTCGTTCCAGGTCTGCAGTGCGGAATTCAGATTGTCTACGATCCAGTTTCCACTGCCCATGTTGCATCACCTCCTTCAATAAAAGACTTGTGATTGAAAAATTGTGCTACAAATGCTATACTGCACTTGGCCCCAGGAGGCACGGTAGAGAGAGCCATCGGATAGCAGGGCGACCATATATGGGGCAACTGTCACTGACTATCGCGGAGGTGTTGCCGATGGTTTCGGATTTCTTAACAGTTGCGTCTTTTACAGTTCTCATGCTGACAAAATTGTTGCTTAATTCTTGCTCTTTTACCGGCCTCTTAAATTATTAGTAAAATGCTGTGGATGCTGATATCCACAGCATTTTTACTTAATTTTATAATTTTATCCGGTAATGAGAGTGAGGATCTCCTTGGTAAAGGTGATCACAATACCGCCAGCAATGGTGAGCATGCCGTTGGCCCGCTGAGAGGGGTCGTGACTCTTGAGGGACAGGCCCAGTTGGAGGACACCGAAGCCCAGCAGGATCAGGCCGATGGCTCGAATCAGGGAGAAGATGAACTCGGAAAGGTTGTTGACGACCGTCAGCGGATCGTCTGCGGCAAAGGCCGGGACAACCATAACGGTCAGCGCCAGAACGAGGCAGGAAAACAGGGCGTACAGTTTCCGTGCGCGGCGCTCATACTTACGGGTGGTCAGATCATGTTTCATGCTGCAGTCTCCTTTTCTTTGTTGGTTTCATCGGCAGAAATAACCTGGAAGAACGGTGTGCCTGGAATGGCCGGTGTGGTGTTGTGTCCATGGTGAATATACGGCGCTCCGCCTCCGTCCGCGGTGTAGCGGATAGCGGGGTGCTCGGTCAGTTCATACTTTAGGTCCATGACGGGTTTTGCTCCCCGGATAAACAAGATGCAATAGCGATTATCCAATGCACGGACCTCATCAGGGGTAAGCAGCTCCCGTCCACTCATCTGGAAATTGGTGGAGTAGGAGCCTGATTTGCCCTTGGTCTGCCCATGGGTCTTTGTATCGATGGTGGCCTTGCCCAGGGCCTCGGAGATGTACTTATGGGTGCTCTGCTCGTTGCCGCCCAGATAGAGGATGGTGTCCGAGTTGCCGGGGATGGTCTCCCAGGAGTCCTTGTACAGCTCCTTGATCTGGGCCATGTTCTGAATGATGGTGCTGGAGGAAATGTTGCGGGAACGCATGGTGGCCAATTCACGAGTGTACCCTGGCAGCGGCATGGCCGCGAACTCATCCAATACAAAGTGGACGTGCCGGGGCAGCGCCCCATGATGGATCTGATCCGCGCTGTAATAAAGTGTCTGAAATGCCTGGGAATAGAGCAGGGACACCAAGAAATTGAAGGTGTTGTCATTGTCCGGGATCACGGCGTAAAGAGCACATTTCTTTTCTCCCAGGGTATAGAGGTCCATATCGTCGTGGTCTGTGATGGCCCGGATCTGGGGTAGGTTAAAGGGGGCCAGACGAACCGCGGCGGATACCAGGATGCTCTTGGCTGTCTTGCCTGCGCTCTGCTTGAATACTTTGTACTGCCTGAGAGCCACGCTCTCCGGATTCTCCCGTTCCATGGCCTGGAACAGCAGATCCAGGGGGGAGAGATACTCGTCATCCTCCTCTCGAACCTCTGCGTATTCCAGCACCCGCATGACCATGGAGAAGTTCTGCTCATACTCCGGGGCCTCTTGGAACAGCATGAGGATGATGGCCTGAAGGAGCGCCGTCTCAGCTTTCGTCCAAAACGGATCAGATTCATGGCTGCCCTTTGGTGTGGTGGCCTGGATGAGATTATTAACCAGCTTGAGGACATCTTTTTCATCTCTCAGATAGCGGAATGGGTTATACCCGTCCGACTCCTCCAGGTTGACCAGGTTGAGCACCCGGATGTCATACCCTTTGCTTTTCAGCCACCCTCCGGTGGCTGTGAGCACCTCCATTTTCGGGTCGGTAATGACATAATTGGTGTTGGCCTCCAGAATGTTTGGCTTGACATAGCTGCGGGTCTTAGCCGCGCCGCTGCCGCCAATAACCAGGACGTTGAGGGAGCGGCGGTGCTTGTGGGTGTCCAGGCCCAGGCGGACATGGCGGGTCAGGATCTTGTTCTCTTTTTGGCGGAACATGGCGTTGACCTGCCGGGGAGAGCCCCAGGCGGCGGAGCCGTGCTCCTCGCCGTCCCGCGTGCGCCGCTGTTCCGAGGAGTAGACGCATAGGCCCATGATATAGAGGCCGGTGCAGATCAGGATGGACAGCATGCTTTTGTCTGTCCAATGGATATCCAGCGGGTGCTGAAGCGCCGCTGTCAGGTTGGTAAGAAGTTCCGGCAATCCATGTCCCAAGGATTGAGCAATGAGCAATGCACCCCAGACCACCGGAACGTAGAAAAACAGGGCCAGGACAATGTCCCCGGCCCTGGAACTTTGTTTCAGGAAAATTCACCTCCAGACATGTTCATGTTGCATAGAGAAGCACTACGAGATAAAGACAGACGCCTCCGCTATTCCGCAGAAAAGATACGCCATAGAAAAATTCATAACCGGTGGTAAAATAGCAAATCCAGCCAAGCCAGTTAACGGTCAAGATAAACGGGCTACGCCCGCCGCTGACAGCCGCATCTGCCTTTGCTGGTGAGCAGACAAGGGGCAACAGCAAAAATTGCTGTTGCCCCTATACTATTGCACAATACTATTTATCGGGTTATTATTCTCCATGCGGTACTCAGCGAAGCCAGAAATTAGTACTGCCAAACGAGCTCACTGTTATCAATTTTCTGCTGAATGTCGTTCCACTCTTCTGGGGTATATTCAAACATTTTCATACTGCTGGTTTCAGTCCCCACATTGCCTTCTACCAGGTTTAAGTCATCAGTATCCAAAATCTGGCCGCGAGTATCAGATGGATCAATCATCTTCATGCCGTTAGATTGCGTTCCCACTTGTCCTTCCGTAAGATCGAACTGATCCAGATCTTTAACTTGGTCAGGGATGTCCTCAGAATCAACAATCTTCATATTATCAGTTTCTGTCCCGGTATGCCCTTCTGTGAGGTTAAGGTCATCTAGATCAAACTCCCGCCAAGCACCCGTAGATGTTGCAAAGGCAGTTGTTGCACCGACTACCAAAACCAACGCAAAGGCACAGGCTAAAATAGACGTCTTTTTGAATTTCATAATTGCTTCAATCCTTTCTGAAATTGCATTTTTCCCCAAATGGCTACATAAAGCGGACATACCGCTTCTCCGTTCCTCCATTTTAATTAACATCAATGCATAAGAGGAACGATTTTTCTCACCCAACATACGGATAACCCAGGCATCACACGATAACTCCATATCCCGGTTGGCGAGAACATACATGACCCAAACCAACGGATTAAACCAATGGATGCAGAGTACAGCGGCAAAGAGAATTTTTGTGATTGCGTCAAAGCGACGAATATGGACATATTCATGGGTCAGTACATACTTCAATGCCGCCTGGTCATTTCGATCAAGTTTTTTGGGCAATAGGATCACCGGATGCAGGATGCCATAGGTCAGCGGAGAGGAAATCAAATCTGAACTCCGCACCACAAGGGGTCTGGAAATTTGGTGTGCGGTCAACCAATTTTGGATATACGGTGTGTTGTCGGGGATAGACATTCTGAACTTCCGCATACTCCGAAAATAGGATATGGAAAAGTAGATTGCCAACAGCAGCACGCCAACCAACCAGAGTATCTCAAAGGTAGAAATGTGTTCTGTTGCAGGACTTGGAACAGCCGTACCTATATCATAAGACGGCGGACTATCCCCCGGTAAAGTAGAAGCGATATTTCCAGAGGGTAATTCTTGAACCACATCTGAAAAAACATCAAGGCCGATATGGATGTTGAAAGGCAGCGGGATGGAGAATGGCAGGAGCAAGCGTAGAGCCGCGATCATCCACAACGCTAAAAAGGTTGTTTTAGGCAAACGATGGATTGCCAATGCGCGGATAACCACAATGAATAAGATCAATACTCCTCCGGCCACGCTCATTTGAAAAAGACTCATGCGTTGCCCTCCTTTTCTGCGCCCAACTGCAAAGCCACCGTTAGGTTACTGTGTCATGTTAAAACACACAGATGACCGGCCGCCGAAACAACGGTTTTTTATTATCCCGTGTTTCGCTTTATCGCGCGATCATATGACTATATTCTTGCGTTCTTGATGCACTCTCGTTTGTAATGCAGATTAAATAATCACCATCTTCTGGAATTGTAAAGGAAATGGGTGTCACCTCATTGCTCTCAACTACCTGAGATGAAATTACCTCTGTTTTATCAGCAGTAACCAAGCTAACTTGAACTGGAATGTCCGCATAAACACACTGAATGGAAAACTCAATTACAGTATCAGCTTCATAGAAGGTATTGTTTGCTCCTGTACCGAAATTGTAGTAGATAGACGACTTGGCGGCAATCGAGGTTTTTGTGCCTTGTGTGGGGAAATTAGCAATCCCATCTTGTTCCGCAGTTGCATCATTGCCGGAATTGTTGCTTTCCTGGTCTACCTCGGCAAACGGACTTTGATCTACTTTTTGAACAGCGACCGTTCCATCACTCTTTACATTATCATCGGTAGCAGACAACTGGCCGAACAATTTCTCCTTAGAAGTGTCGGCAGTAGCATCGGAATTTGTTGCGGCAAATGCCGTTGTTGCACCAGCAATCAAGGCAAGTGCCAAAGTACACGCCAAAATAGATGTCTTTTTGAATTTCATAATTGCTTCAATCCTTTCTGAAATTGCATTTTTGCCAAAATGGCTGTATAAAGCGGACATACCGCTTCTCTTTTCCTCCATTTTAATTAACATCAGCGCATAGGAGGAACGATTTTTTTCACCCATCATTCGGATAACCCAGGCATCACACGACAACTCTATATCCCGGTTGGCGAGAACATACATGACCCAAACCAACGGATTAAACCAATGGATGCAGAGTACAGCGGCAAAGAGAATTTTTGTGATTGCGTCAAAGCGACGAATATGGACATATTCATGGGTCAGTACATACTTCAATGCCGCCTGGTCATTTCGATCAAGTTTTTTGGGCAATAGGATCACCGGATGCAGGATGCCATAGGTCAGCGGAGAGGAAATCAAATCTGAACTCCGCACCACAAGGGGTCTGGAAATTTGGTGTGCGGTCAACCAATTTTGGATATACGGTGTGTTGTCGGGGATAGACATTCTGAACTTCCGCATACTCCGAAAATAGGATATGGAAAAGTAGATTGCCAACAGCAGCACGCCAACCAACCAGAGTATCTCAAAGGTAGAAATGTGTTCTGTTGCAGGACTTGGAACAGCCGTACCTATATCATAAGACGGCGGACTATCCCCCGGTAAAGTAGAAGCGATATTTCCAGAGGGTAATTCTTGAACCACATCTGAAAAAACATCAAGGCCGATATGGATGTTGAAAGGCAGCGGGATGGAGAATGGCAGGAGCAAGCGTAGAGCCGCGATCATCCACAACGCTAAAAAGGTTGTTTTAGGCAAACGATGGATTGCCAATGCGCGGATAACCACAATGAATAAGATCAATACTCCTCCGGCCACGCTCATTTGAAATAGGCTCATGTGTTACCTCCTATTCCAACTATTCCAATTCAGCCACCATCCGGCGCAGATTTTCAATTTGCTCCTTGGATAGCTTTTGATTGTCCAGCAAGGCGGCAAACAGTTTGTCGGGGGAGCCGTCAAACAGCTTGCCAATCAGCTCCTCTGCCTCCGCCTCTTGCACAACCTCTTTTGCAATCAGCGCATGGCACATGAAGTTTGGTTCGCTACGCTCAATGGCACCTTTCGCGATGCACTTTTTGATCACGGTGTAGGTGGTGTTCATGTTCCAGCCGATTTCCTCTTTGAGAATATCAGAAATTTGCTTTGCGGTCTTGTCACCTTCTTTCCATAGCACATCCATGACCTTTAGCTCAGAATCAAAGAGCTTAATTGCCATATCATCAAATCCTTTCTTTGAACTATTGCAATAGTTTACGCTATGATACTACCACAATAGTTTTCAGTTGTCAATACTACCCCGATAGTGTGGATGAGAACATTTTGTGAACTATTTTCGGCATGGCATTTTTTAGCGCATGATGTTTTGGTGTACTTGTCCAGCAGAACGAGATCGGCGGCAAGCGAAAGACCGCCGCAGCCACCAAGCAGCTGGCGCGGGAACGTATTTCTGAAATCAGCCGTATGATTTGATTAAGCGGTTGTATGAGGACAATGTGAACGGCAAAATCAGCGACGAACGTTTCGTGGAACTGTCGGCTGACTACGAAGCCGAGCAAGCGGAGCTGAAAAAGAGAGCGGTCGTCCTGCAAGCCGAACTGGACAAGTCACAGGTAGCCACCGTCAACGCCGAGAAATTTATGGGCATTGTCCGCAGGCACCTTGCCTTCGAAGAACTGACCCTCACCCTCTTGCGGGAAATGATTGAGAAAATCGTGGTGCATAAGTGCAGCTATGACGAGAACGGCACCCCCAGGCAGAACATTGATATTTATTGCAGCTTTGTCGGCAAGATTGACTTGCCCGAATAACCGCCCGACCTATCCGACACA
>OOCI01001567.1_pt1 | contig 16361 bp, 18 predicted proteins | sample 1671761 | NCBI WGS metagenome assembly OOCI01 (sample SAMN06348190, study PRJEB24527) | human gut metagenome | biome: human gut; feature: ankylosing spondylitis patient; material: feces | host: Homo sapiens | place: China | collected 2015-10
CGCTGCGGGCAGCATCCATGGCCACGTTGCCGCCGCCCACAACGGCCACCTTTTTGCCGGTGCGGATGGGGGTCTTGCTGGTGGGCAGGTAGGCCTTCATCAGGTTGGAGCGGGTCAGAAATTCGTTGGCAGAGTACACGCCCTTCAGGCTCTCGCCGGGGATGCCCATGAAGCGGGGCAGACCGGCACCGGAGCCTACGAACACGGCCTCGTAGCCGTACTCGTCCATCAGCTCGTCGATGGTGAGCACCTTGCCAATGACCATATTGCACTCAAAATCAACGCCCATCTTCTTCAGGCCGTCGATCTCCTGCTGCACGATGGCCTTGGGCAGACGGAACTCAGGGATGCCGTACATCAGCACGCCGCCGGCCACATGCAGGGCCTCGTAAACGGTGACCTTGTAGCCAAGCTTTGCCAGATCGCCTGCGGCGGTCAGGCCGGCAGGGCCTGCGCCGATGATGGCCACCTTGTGGCCGTTCCATTCGGGCACGATGGGGGCGGTGTGCACATTCTCACGGTGCCAGTCGGCAACAAAGCGCTCCAGGCGGCCGATGCCCACCGGCTCGTTCTTGATGCCGCGGGTGCACTTGCCCTCGCACTGGCTCTCCTGCGGGCATACACGGCCGCAGACAGCGGGCAGGGAAGAGGAGCGGTTGATCACCTGATAAGCGGCTTCAAAGTCGCCCTCGGCCACATGGCCGATGAACTCGGGGATATCGATGCCCACAGGGCAGCCGGTCTGGCAGGGTTTGTTCTTGCAGTGCACGCAGCGCTTTGCTTCGTTCACGGCCATTTCTTCGGTGTAGCCAAGTGCAACTTCCTTAAAGTTCTTGTTGCGCACATTGGGGTCCTGCGTGGGCATGGGGCACTTCTTCGGGTCCATATTGAAAGCCATCTTATTTTACCTCCTGATTGAGCAGATTGCATGCCGCTTCACGGGCGTGTGCCTCAAACGGGCGGTACATGGTGCCGCGGGCCATTGCCTCATCAAAATCCACCAGATCGCCGTCAAAGTCGGGGCCGTCCACGCAGGCGAACTTGGTCTCGCCGCCCACGGTCAGGCGGCAGCCGCCGCACATACCGGTGCCGTCGATCATGATGGGGCTCATGGAAACGGTGGTGGGCATATTGTAGGGCGCGGTGGTCTTACAGACGAACTTCATCATCACCATGGGGCCGATGGCGAAGATCTCGTCGTACACATTGCCCTCGTCCAGCAGCTCCTTCAGCGCCTCGGTGACCAGACCCTTGCGGCCGTAGGAGCCATCGTCGGTGCAGACCTTCAGCACGGAGGAGACCGCCTTGAACTTATCCTCCAGAATGACCACGTCCTTGCTCTTGAAGCCGACCACCGCGTGGACCTCGGCGCCGCAGTCGTGAAATTTCTTCAGCACAGGATACGCGATGGCGCAGCCCACGCCGCCGCCGACCACGCAGACCTTCTTCTTGCCCTCGGTCTCGGTGGGCTTGCCCAGAGGACCCACGAAATCATGCAGGCACTCGCCCTGCTGCTTGTGGCTCAGCTTCTCGGTGGTAGCGCCCACGGTCTGGACGATGATGGTCACCGTACCCTTCTCGCGGTCATAATCATGGATAGTGATGGGGATACGCTCGCCGTTCTCATCCACACGCAGAATGATGAACTGGCCCGGCTCTGCCTTTTTGGCCACCATGGGTGCCTCGATCTCATAGAGGATCACAGTGGGCTTGAGCGCTTCTTTCTTGACGATACGGTACATACATCACGGCTCCTTCACTTTGTATTTTGCGGCGGAACAGCCGCCGTCGGTTTCCGTTCTTTCTATTGTATCATTCCACAGAGAAACCGTCAATTATCAGATATTCTAAATCCCGGAAACAAATGGAAAAAACCGCCGCCATACACGGGTATGGCGGCGGGTTTTATGGCTTGTCAGCTGGTCACACGGACGGTGCAGGATATCTCGGTGCTGCCGATCTTGATGGTCAGCGTGGTGGTCCCCCTGCCAATGGGCTTGATGGTGCCGTCAGAGGTGACGGTGGCGATGGAGCTGCTGCCGCCGGACCAGGTGGCGGTCATGGTCGTACCCTCCACAGTGAACTGGCTGGCCGGCTCCTTGAGGCTCATGGAGATATCGAACGCGCCGTCCACCGGGTCGATATAGGTGTCATACACGCTCTTCAGCTTCAGCTTGCTGACATCCACGCTGCCGGTGCTGGGCTTGTTGCTGTTATTGGGCTTGGTGGTCGTGCTGTTGTTGTCGGGCGTATCGGTGCCGTTATCCGGCGCGTCGCTCTCATCCTTGACGGTGACAGTGCAGGTGACGGACTCGCCGTTCACCTCGGCGGTAATGACCGCGTTGCCCTTGGTCAGAGCCGTCACCTCACCGGTGGAGTTGACGCTGGCCACGGTGGGTGCGCTGCTGCTCCATGCGGCGGTGTCCTCCGTGCCGTTGACCTTCAGCTCGTCCTTCTCGCCCACATTCAGCACCAGTACGGTGCGGTTCAGGGAGATAGTCGGCGTGACGGGCGTGTCGTCAGGCTTGTCGATGGTGTCGTCGGGCTTGTCCACATCGGTAATAGGGGGCTTCTCGCCAGTGATGGCCTCCTTGATCTGGTCGCCGAAGATCAGCCACACCACCAGCGCCGCCAGCAGGATCAGGACGACGATGGCCACCGGCCCCAGTACGCTGGGCGTTTTGCGGCGGCGGCTCTCGGCGGCGCGGCGGCCACGGCTCTTCCGCAGCTTACCGCTGTAATAGGCCTCGTCCTCCTCGCAGAAGGGGCAGGTCTTATAGCTATCGGAGAACATCTCTCCGCACTTGGGGCATTTGATCAGACTCATTATAGAAAACCTCCATACCGGGCATTGGATTTACATAATACATATCATACTCATTTTTGTGCCGCCCGTCAACTGCATTTCGAGGAAATTCATCCTTTTTTTACAACACTTCACGCCGGCACTTGCTTTTCCCGGCCGCGCTTCTTATAATAGAGCCAGAGAAATGCGGGGAGGCGCAACTATGAACACCATTTTCATCGGCATCGCCGGCGGCACCGGCAGCGGCAAGACCACGCTCACCGAGCACCTGGCTGCACGCTTCGGCAGCGACATCAGCGTGGTACACCACGACAACTACTACAAGCGGCAGGACAGGCCCTTCGCCGAGCGCTGCCTGCAAAACTACGACCATCCCGACGCCTTCGACACCGACCTGATGATCGAGGACCTGAAGGCGCTGAAGCGGGGCGAGACCATCCACTGCCCGTGTACGACTACGCCATCCACAACCGCACCGACGAGACGGTGGAGATCAAGCCCACCAAGGTGGTCATCGTGGAGGGCATCCTGATCTTCCAGAACAAGGCGCTGCGTGACCTGTTGGACATCAAGATCTTTGTGGAAACAGACGCCGACGTGCGTATCCTGCGCCGCGCCCTGCGGGACGTGGAGGAATGCGGACGGTCGCTGGAGTCCGTGGTAAATCAGTACCTGACCACCGTGAAGCCCATGCACGAGCAGTTCGTAGAGCCCACGCGGAAGTTTGCGGACATCATCGTGCTGGAGGGCGGACACAACCTGGTGGCGCTGGATATGATCATGCAGCGCATCGCCGGACATATCAAGGAGAACTGACATGGCAAAGGTCCTACGGCATATATTGGCTGTCCTCTGCCTGCTGGCGGCGGTGTTCTTCCTGCTGCCGCTGGGCATAGGTATCCTGCACTTCGGCATGGTCTGGCCGGCAGCGCTGCTATTGCTGTGCGCCGCGTGGCTCACATGGCCGGACTTCTTCCGCCGCTTGCTGCGGCCAAAATGGCTTCGCGCGCTGGTGGGCTGCGTGATCGCCGTGTGTATGACGGCCATTCTGGTAACGCTGGGTAAAATGGCCATGGCCGCTGCGGACCGGCCCGCCGACGGACAGGACTGCACCGTGGTGGTGCTGGGCTGCCAGGTGTTCCCGGACGGCCACCCCAGCCTGATGCTGCGTGGCCGCATCAACGCGGCCTATGACTATCTGACCGCGCACCCGGACGCCCTGTGCGTCGCCTCCGGCGGGCAGAACGGCAGCGAACCCATCAGCGAGGCCCAATGTATCCGCGACACGCTGGTGTCCATGGGTATCGCGCCAGAGCGTATCCTGCTGGAAGACCAGTCCGCCTCCACCGAAGAAAACCTGGCCTTCTCCGCCGCGCTGCTGCGGGAGAAGGGCCTGTCCACGGATGTGGCCATCGCCTCGGACAACTTCCACCAGCTGCGTGCCGCCATCTGGGCGCAGCGCAGCGGACTGACACCGTATTCCGACGGCTGCGCCAGCCCCTGGTTCCTGACAGCCGGCTACTGGGCGCGGGAGACAGCGGCACTGCTGTACATGGTGGTCACCGGTGGATGAACGGGCGTTTCCCGGGATTTCGCGAGTTAGTGTATGCTAACTAAAAACCTTGAATTTCCACGGAAAATGGGGTTGATTTTTTCATTTTTCATGGTACAATGTGTTTACAATCTTAATGGAGGTACTTACTATGGCTTATCAGATCGGTTCTGCTTGCGTGAGCTGCGGCGCTTGCGCTGATGCTTGCCCCGTGGGCGCTATCTCTCAGGGTGATGATCGTTACGTCATCGATGCCGGCGCTTGCCTGGACTGCGGTTCCTGCGCTGACACCTGTCCCAACGGCGCTATCAGCCCCGCTGAGTAATTGAACCAAGCACAACGATGAGGAAAAGTGACCGGCGGTGCCGGTCACTTTTTTGTTGTATCCCCCCGGGTTTTGTATTACAATGGTGTCATCATGGTATCAACATGGTATCAACGCAGTGTCACCATGATATCATCCGCCGATAAGGGCAGACACCCCTTTGTCAACGGATAGTACAGCTATGTGCAGAGGAGGAAGCGGCATGGAGCACTGGGATGAGCTGTGGCCGGGCGGTTTTCGCTTCCGCTTTGACGACAACGTGTTCAAGCCCTCCACCGACACGTTCCTGCTGGGAGACTTTGCCGAAGTGCGGCGTGGTGAGCGCGTCTGTGACCTGGGCGCCGGGATCGGCCTGCTGGGCCTCCTGCTGCTGGCGCGGCAGCAGGAACTGCACATCACCAACATTGATATCGACAGTGCTGCCTGTGCGCTGGCGGAAGAAAACGCCGCCGTCAATGGTCTGGAGGACCGCGTTGCCGTGCTGCGGGCCGACCTGCGGGATCGGACGGCTCTGCCAAAAGCCGGGAGTTTCGACCTGTGCGTGGCCAATCCGCCCTATTTCCCGCCCCACACAGGACGGGTGGCGGAGGGAAGCCGGGGCACGGCCCGGTCCGAAACCGCCTGCGCCTTTGACCAGTTGTGTGCTGCGGCAGCGTATCTGCTCCGCAGCGGCGGACGGTTCTGCCTGGTCCACCGGGCGGAACGGACGGCGGAGCTGATGGACGTCCTGCGCCGCCACCGGCTGGAGCCGAAGGTGCTGCGCTTCGTGCAGAAGGACGCACAGACGCCGCCGCGGCTGGTGCTGCTGTCCTGCCGCCGTCACGGCGGGGCCGGACTGGCGGTGCACACGCCGCTGCTGCTACAAGCAGACGGCGGCGAAAGCGACGAGCTGCGCCGCATCTATTTCAAGGACAGGGGGTAATTCCCAATGGCAGGTATCCTGTATCTGGTGGCCACGCCCATCGGCAATCTGGGCGACTTCTCGCCCCGCGCCGCAGAAACGCTGGCCCAGGCAGACTTCATCGCGGCGGAGGACACCCGCGTCAGCGTGAAGCTGCTGAACCATTTTGACATCAAAAAGCCGCTTGTCAGCTATCACGAGCACAACCGCGCTGCGGCGGGTCAGGCCATTTTGGAACGTCTGCTCTCCGGCGAAACGTGCGCGCTGGTCACCGATGCCGGCACCCCGGCCATCAGCGATCCGGGGCAGGAGCTGGTGGCCCTGTGCGCCGAAAACGGCGTGACGGTGCAGGCCATCCCCGGCTGCTGCGCCGCCATAGCAGCGCTGGCTGTGTCCGGGCTGGACACCCGGCGCTTCACCTTCGAGGGCTTTCTGCCCTCCGGCAAAAAAGAGCGCCGCGCTGCCTTGGAGGAGCTGACCGGCGAGGCACGCACCATGGTGTTTCACGAGGCGCCCCACCGCCTGCGTCAAACCCTCGCCGATATGGTGGAGCTGCTGGGAGACAGGCCCGCCGCCCTGTGCCGTGAGCTGACAAAGCTCCATGAAGACACTGTCCGCACCACACTGGCCCAGGCCGCGGCCTTCTACCGGGACAACGAGCCGCGGGGGGAGTACGTTCTGGTGGTAGCGGGCCGGGAGAAGCAGAACCTGCCGGCCCTGACGCTGGAAGAGGGCGCAGCACGGGTGCTGGCCCTGCGGGACGGCGGTATGAAGCTGAAGGAGGCCGTGCGTCGGGTAGCGGACGACACCGGCCTGCCCCGCAACGCCCTGTACGATACCGCGCTGAAAGCATAAGACGAAAAAAACAGTGCCGCCCCAGTGGGCGGCACTGTTTTTTCTTGTTTTCAGGTCTTTTGCAGCTCGCGCCTGCACTTGGCACAGACGCTCTTACCGTGGAACGCAGATATGTCCTTGTTGCCGTCGCAGAACACACAGCCCACATGGGCGCGGCGCAGCACGATGCCGTCGCCCTCCACGCTGATCTCCATTGTCTCACGCTCGCCGATATCCAGCGCGCGGCGCATTTCGATCGGGACCACGATCCGGCCAAGCTCGTCGATGCGGCGGACAATACCGGTAGATTTCATGTCCTCTCCCCCTCTATGCAGTAATAACAAAATCCCCGCAAATTTTATACCCGTATTTTAACATATTCAACGAAGCATGTCAACAACAATTCGAAACGTGTCGAGAATTTTTGCAAATAACCGCACAGACCGCCGCGTAGACTTCTCCCGTAAGGAGGTGCGCGGTGTGGCGATGGGGATATTCTGGACGCTGATGGTAACAGTGTCTCTGGTGTACGGTGCGGTCAGCGGCCGCCTGTCGGCGGTGACAGCGGCGGCACTGGAGGGTGCCGCTGCTGCGGTGGAGCTGGTACTGGTCATGGCTGGGGCACTGTGCCTGTGGTCCGGTGTGATGGAGCTGATGCGGCGCAGCGGCATGGCGGCGGGACTGAGCCGCCTGCTGCGCCCGGTCCTGCGGCGTCTGCTGCCCCAGGCAGGGCGGGACGAGGAGACGCTGGCTGCCCTCAGTGCTAACGTCAGCGCCAATCTGTTGGGGCTGGGCAACGCCGCCACGCCGGCGGGTATACAGGCCGCCAGGCGTATGGCGGTGGGCTGCGGCGGCACCGCAAGCGACGAACTGTGCCGGCTGGTGGTGCTGAACACCGCCTCGGTGCAGCTGTTGCCCTCCACCGTGGCCGCCCTGCGGGGCGGACTGGGCAGCGCCGCGCCGCTGGATATCCTGCCGGCGGTGTGGCTGTCCTCGGCGCTGTCGGTGACAGCGGGCCTGGCCTGCGCCCGGGTGCTGGGCCGGGTGTGGAGGACATGAGATGGAGCCCTTTTCCGCCTGGATACTGCCGCTGCTGCTGTCCGGCGCCTCCCTGTGGGGCGCCCGGCGGCGCGTGGATGTCTATGACGCCCTTGTCACTGGAGGAAAAAGCGGCCTGCAGGTAGCGGTATCCATTCTGCCGGCGCTGGCCGCCCTGCTGACGGCGGTGTATATGCTGCGGGCCTCCGGCGCATTGGATGCCCTGACGGCTCTGCTCGCCCCGGCGCTCACCGTTCTGGGCGTACCGCCGGAGACGGCGCCGCTGCTGGTAATACGCCCGCTGTCCGGCTCCGGCGCGCTGGCTGCCGGCGGCGATATCATGCGTCAATACGGGCCGGACAGCTACATCGGGCGCTGCGCCGCCGTGATGCTGGGCTGCACCGAGACGACGTTCTACACCGTCGCCGTCTATTTCGGCGCGGCGGGGATCAAGCGGACACGCTACACCATTCCTGCCGCCCTGACGGCGGACCTGGCTGCCTACCTGGCCGCGGCCTGGGCCGTCCGGCTGTTCTTCGGCACGTGAAAAAGCCACCCCTCACGGGGTGGCTTTTTCATAGTTTACATCTTCTCCGGTGCAGAGCAGCCAATGAGCGTCATGCCGTTTTTCAGCACGGCGCGGGCGGTGTCCGCCAGCTTCAGCCGTGCACGGAGCACAGCCTCGGCCTCACCCTTGATGCGGCAGGCGTTGTAGAATTTGTGGAACGCGGCAGCCAGCTCCACCAGATAGCGGTTGATGAAGCTGGGGTCGTAGTCCCGGGCGGCCAACTGCACCACGGCAGGGTACTGGGCCAGCTGCTTGATGAGGGCCTTCTCCTCGTCGGCGGTCAGGACGGACAGATCAGCCTCCGCCGCGGCGGGAACGGTATATCCCTCCGCCGCCAGCGCCTTCACCAGCGTGCAGATACGGGCGTAGGCATACTGGACATAGTAGACCGGGTTCTCGCTGTCCTCCCGGACGGCCAGGCCCAGGTCGAACTCCATCTGCGTCTCCGGCTTGGCGTTGAAAAACCAGCGGCAGGCATCCACAGGGATCTCGTCCAGCAGGTCGGTAAGACTGATGGCCTTGCCGGTGCGCTTGGACATACGGACGGTCTCGCCGTCGCGGACCAGCTTCACCAGCTGCATCAGCACGATGTCCAACCGGTGCTGGCCATCCAGGCCCAGAGCGTCCATAGCACCCTTCAGCCGGGCCACATGGCCGTGGTGGTCGGCGCCCCAGATGTTGATAACCTTGTCAAAGCCGCGGACGGCGAATTTGTTGCGGTGATAGGCAATATCGGCAGCGAAGTAGGTATAGAACCCGTTGGCGCGGCGCAGCACGTCGTCCTTCAGGCCAAGCTTTTCGATGGCCTCGTCGCTCTTGCCCTCCTGCCGCAGCTGGGCGGCCAGGATATCGGAGGTCTTCAGCCACAGCGCGCCGTCCTTCTCATAGGTATAGCCCCTGTCCGTCAGCGCCTGCACTGTGTCAGCCACATAGCCGCTGTCGTGAAGGGAAGACTCGAAGAACCACTGGTCGTACTGAATGCCGTACCGGGCCAGATCGGCCTTCATCTTGGGGATATTGACGCTGAGACCGAACTGGGCCAGGGCGTCATGGCGGGTCTTTTCGTCGCAGTCCAGATACTTATCGCCCTCATTCTCGTAGAAAGCCTGGGCCAACTCCCGGATATCGTCGCCGTGGTAGCCGTCCTCGGGGAATTCCACCGCGTCCTCGCCCTTGATGATCTGGAAGTACCGGGCCTCCAGACTCTTGGCGAACTTTTCGATCTGATTGCCCGCGTCGTTGACGTAGAACTCACGCCACACGTCCGCACCGGACTTTTGCAGCACGCTGGCCAAAGTGTCTCCCAGCACGCCGCCCCGGGCGTTGCCCATGTGCATGGGGCCGGTGGGATTGGCGGAGACAAACTCCACCATGTACTTCCTGCCAGCCAGCGTGTCGTTCTCGCCGTACTTCTCCCCTGCCGTCTCAATGCCGGAGACGGTGTCGGCGAACCACTTGCCGCCCAGGCGGAAGTTCATAAAGCCGGGGCCGGCAATCTCCACGGAGGTGAAATAGCTGTCCGTCAGCGTCATATGGTCGATAAGCGTCTGGGCTACCTGACGGGGGTTCATCTTCATAGCCTTGGCCGCCGCCAGGCAGAAGGTGGTGGTATAGTCGCCGTTAGCGGTGTCCTTAGGGATCTCCACCGCCGGCTCCACGGCGATGCCCGCCGGGAGCATCCCTGCGGCTGCGGCCTTTTCATATGCAGCCACTGTCAGCTGCCGTACCTGCGCCTTGGCGCTTTCGATCATATTCATGCGTCCTTCTCCTCTTTTGTCAAAGTCAGTGCCAGGTGCAGGGCGGACAGCGCCTGCGTGCCCAGCAGCAGTGTATACGTCAATGTGATATGGCCATCGCCCTTTCGGGGCAGGTGCCAGGACACCTCCTTCGTGTCCACGTGCAGCGTCAGCGCACCGCCGTAGCCGCCGGCGATCTGCGTGACCGTTTGCCGTTGAGGGTCCAGCATCAGGCCGTAGCCGCCGTCCTTGGACTCGGTGATGACAACGGCCCGACGCTGCTGCGTCTCCAGCCGCACCTCCGAGGCCACGGCGCTTCCGTCCAGTTCGTTCTGCGCCGTATAGCGCAGGCGATAGCCATAGTCGGTCTTTTCCAGCGTCCCTGTGCCCCGGAAAGTCAATTCGTCCACGCCGCCGGCGAAATCACTGCGGCTGCGAGCCAGTACCTGTACCTTCTCCATGTCAGTACCTCTCAATGTCCACGTGCTGTACCGCGCTCTCCAGCGGCCGCCGCAGAAACTGCCCTGCCAGCGCACCGAAGTCCTCCGGCTGGTCGCTGGCATACAGTGTCAGTGTGCCGTGGTCACGTTGGGCCAGCGCACCCCGGTCTGACAGCGTCTTCCGCAGGACCCGCGCCGCCGCAGCGCCGGAGTCGATGAGCGTCACGCCAGGGCTCATGATGTCCGCGATGATCTCCGTCAGCAGCGGATAGTGGGTGCAGCCCAGGATGAGGGTGTCGATCCCCGTGGCACGCAGCGGCTCCAGATACTCCCGGGCCACCGTCTCGATGACCGGATCACCGGGGCGGAAGCGCCCGTTCTCCACCAGCGGCACAAACAGAGGGCAGGCCTTGACATACACCTGAATGGCGCCGTCCAGCGCCGCCAGACAGCGCTCATAGGCCCCGGAGCGCACGGATGCCGCCGTGGCGATCAGGCCCACCCGCTTATTTCGGGTCGCCGCGGCGGCCGCCGCGCAGGAGGGCTTCACCACACCGAGAACGGGGATATCGTTCTCGGCCGCCAGCACCGGCAGAGCGTTGGTAGATACGGTGCCGCAGGCCACCAGCAGCGCTTTCACATCAAAGCTCCGCAGGAAATGTACATCCTGCCGGGCGTAGCGCAGCAATATTTCCGCCGAGCGCCCGCCGTAGGGGACACGGGACGTGTCGCCGAAGTATATAATGTTCTCAGAGGGGAGGATGCTGCGTATCTCCCGCACGGCGGTCAATCCGCCGGAGCCGGAGTCGAACACCCCGATAGGCCGCTGATCCATATGCGCCCTCCTTTTTCCTGCCGCCGCGGCGGCAGTGCATAGTTTAACTCATATATTGTACTATGTTTCCCCTATCGTTACAAGCTAAAAATTGGCGCACCTGTTCATTTTTTTCTGTGGCAATCCCTGCGGGAACGTGCTATAATCGTGGAAATGAATTTCTGCCCGTGATGGAGGTGGTATGATGGAACTGAACATGACGGAAAAGCAATTCCGGCGTCTGCTGGATCTGGTGTATATCGGCAACTGGGTGCTGAACTCCACCCGTGGCGACGACCGCATCAAGGAGTACGACCAGGTGGAGAGCCTGGTGTTTGCCCACTGCCTGGACCACGGCATGGCGCCCCTGACGGAGCTGTACCAGGGAGAGCTGATCCCCTCCCGCGCCTTTGCCGACGGCGGTATCCATGAGGCCATCATGGCCTATGAGGACGCCACGTTCTTTGAGATACTGGCCCAGGAGCTGGCCCTGCGGGACATGGACGATCCCCCCATCACGCCGGAGAACTACGATGAGATCATGGCCCGGATGGAGACGTACTTAGGTGAGTTTGAACAGCACGGCACCGACAACATCACCGTGGACATGGAAGAATAAAATGACCCCCCGACGGTATCGGGGGGTCATTTTATTCACCTTTTACCGGAACATACTCCTCATAACGAAACCGCAGGCCGTTTTCCTCCATCTCCGCCGAGCGCTTGTCCAGTCTCCACCCGGGATCGTGCTCCAGATCAGGGAAGAAGGCGTCCGCGCTGCCATCGGCGGCAATTCGTGTCACATAGACCCGATCGCACAGCGGCAGGAACATCCGATAGACGCTCTCGCCGCCAATGACCCAGCTGTCCTCATCGGCAGTCAGCAGTGCCTCCGCCGGAGAGTGGACGATCTCGGCCCGTTCTGCCGTGAAGCCCCGCTGCCCGGTCAGGACAATATTGCGCCGGTTCGGCAGGCCCCTCCCACCGGGTAGGGACTCCAGCGTTTTGCGGCCCATGAGGACCGTATGCCCGGAGGTCAACTCCTTGAACCGCTTGAGGTCGGCGGGCAGGTTGAACAGCAGGGCGTTGTCCCTGCCGATGCCCCACTTCTCATCCACAGCGACGATAGCATACACGGTGCTCCCTCCTTAAATGGCCACCGGGATCTTGTCCTCGAAGGGCTGGGGGTCGTACCCCTCCAACGAGAAGCTGTCGCGGGTGAACCGGTAGAAATCCGTCACCGATCTGTCGATGATAAACTCAGGCGCGGGACGCTCGTCCTTTTCCAGCAGCTTTTCGATGATGGGCACATGGCGGTCGTAGATATGAGCGTCGGCGATAACGTGGACAAGCTCGCCCGCTTGCAGCCCAGACACCTGCGCCATCATGTGTACCAGCACGCTGTACTGCACCACGTTCCAGTTGTTTGCCGCCAGCATATCCTGGCTGCGCTGGTTCAAAATGGCGTTGAGGGTGTTGCCGGAGACGTTGAAGGTCATGGAGTAGGCGCAGGGGTACAGTGCCATCTCGTGCAGATCCTGAAAATTGTAGATATTCGTCAGGATGCGGCGGCTGGCAGGGTTGTGCTTCAGGTCGTACAGCACCCGGTCCACCTGGTCCATCTCCCCCTCGGGATACTGATGCTTCACCGCCAGCTGATAGCCGTAGGCCTTGCCGATGGAGCCGTTCTCATCGGCCCAGCTGTCCCAGATATGCCCACGGAGGTCGTGGATGTTGTTGGACTTCTGCTGCCAGATCCACAAAAGCTCGTCGATGCAGGTCTTGAAGTACGTTCGGCGGATGGTGAGGATGGGGAACTCCTGGCGCAGGTTGTAACGATTTACAATGCCGAATTTTTTGACGGTGTGGGCGGGCGTGCCGTCCTCCCAGTGGGGGCGCACGTTCTGGTCGGTATCCCATACGCCGTGGGTGAGGATCTCCCGGCAGTTTTCCTTGAATATGCGGTCTGCGTAGCTCATGGCGGCGTCCTCCTGTGTGATTTTTTCTATTGTAGCACAGGATAAACCGAAACACCAGCGCTTTACGATAAGAAAAGTGAAATTACATTTTGATATCCCTGCCATAAGAAATTGCGGGTTGCAAGTTTCCGTTTCCTTGTTATAATATTCTGCGGATAAAATATAAGGAGGTATCTCCATGACTTATGATGTAATCATTATTGGCGCCGGCCCCGGCGGTATTTTTTCCGCCTATGAATTGATGCAGCGCAGGCCGGAGTGGAAGGTGGCTGTGCTGGAGGCTGGCAACCCGCTGGAAAAGCGGCACTGTCCCATCGACGGCGACAAAGTGAAGTCCTGCATCCACTGCAAGACCTGCGCCATCATGAACGGCTTCGGCGGCGCCGGCGCATTTTCCGACGGCAAATATAACCTGACCAACGAGTTCGGAGGCACACTGTACGAGTACATCGGCAAGCAGAAGGCCATGGAGCTGATGCACTACGTGGACGACATCAACGTGGCCTGCGGCGGCGCGGGGACAAAGCTCTACTCCACCGCCGACAGCGGCTTCAAGCGCTTGTGCCTTCAGAATAACCTGCACCTGCTGGACGCTTCCGTGCGGCACCTGGGCACGGACATCAACTATAAGGTCCTCGAGAACCTGTACGCCAAGCTGAAGGACCATGTGGACTTCCACTTCCTCACCCCGGTAAGAGCGCTGACCGTCACCGCCGACGGCGGCTATGCGGCCGAGACGGACAAGGGCACGTTCACGGGACGCAAGTGCATCATCTCTGTGGGACGCAGCGGCAGCAAATGGATGGAGTCCGTCTGCCAGTCGCTGGATATCCCCACCAAGTCCAACCGTGTGGATATCGGCGTGCGGGTGGAGCTGCCCGCCGAGGTGTTCGCCCCCATCACCGATGAGCTCTATGAGAGCAAGATCGTCTATAAGACCGAGAAGTATCAGGACAAGGTGCGCACGTTCTGCATGAACCCCAGGGGCGCGGTGGTCAACGAAAACACCAACGGCATCGTCACCGTCAACGGCCACAGCTACGAGGACCCCGCCATGCACACGGAGAACACCAACTTCGCCCTGCTGGTATCCAAACACTTCACCGAGCCGTTCCGGGACAGCAACGGCTACGGCGAGAGCATCGCGCGCCTGAGCAATATGCTGGGCGGCGGCGTGATGGTCCAGCGGTTCGGCGACCTGATCCGCGGCCAGCGCAGCACACCCAAGCGCATCGAAAAGGGCTTCATGACCCCCACGCTGGCCGCCACACCCGGCGATTTGAGCCTGGTGATGCCCAAGCGTATCCTGGACGGCATCATCGAAATGCTCTACGCCCTGGACAAGATCGCCCCCGGCACCGCCAGCGACGACACGCTGCTCTACGGCGTGGAGGTGAAGTTCTACAACATGGAGGTGGCCCTGGATGAAAATCTGGAAACGCCGCACAAGGGCCTGTTCGTCATCGGCGACGGCAGCGGCGTCACCCACTCCCTGTCCCACGCCAGCGCCAGCGGCGTGTATGTGGCCCGCTATCTGGCCGAGCACGAATGAGATACGAAACCGGGACGGCGCTGCTGCCCCGGTTTTTCGTTTGTCTTTGCCCCGCGGCTGTGGTACAATGTATAAAACCGCAAAGGAGGGGCACCCATGGCCGATCTCAATACCGATATCCGCTATATCAAAGGCGTGGGCGAGGCCCGGGCCAAGGCTTTTGAAAAGCTGGGCGTTTTCACCCTGGGCGACCTGATTGCCTACTATCCCCGCCGCTGGGAGGACCGTTCGCAGCTCTACCCTATCCGGGACCTGCCGGAGGGGGAGTACGCCTGCTGCAGGGCCATGATCGCCCAGCCTCCCACTACCGCCCGTATCCGCGGCGGACAGACGCTGGTGCAGGTACGGGCTGTGGACGAGGGCGGCGTGCTGGATGTATCCTTCTTCCACCAGGAATACCGCAAAAATGTCCTGCATCCGGGAGAGACCTACATCTTCTACGGCAAGGTCGAGGGCGGCGGTGTGCGCCGCCGCATGGTCAATCCCCTGCTGGAGACGGAGGGGAAGCAGCTGCTCACCGGCCGCATCATGCCCATTTATCCCCTGACGGCGGGGCTGACACAGACTATGGTGGCCAAGGCCGTACGCCAGGGGCTGGACCAGTGCCGCGACCTGCCGGAAGATGTGCTGCCGGACGGGATCCGGCTGGCGCACCATCTGTGCTATGCCGGGTTTGCCTACGAGAATATCCACTTCCCCGCCTCGGAGGAGGCGCTGGATACCGCGCGGCGGCGTCTGGTATTTGAGGAGCTGTTTCTGCTGAGCTGCGGTCTGTCTCTGCTGCGGCAGCGGCGGGAGACGGTGGCCGGCCTGCCCTGTCAAGCGGCGGACATGGCGCCCTTCTATGCCGCCCTGCCCTTTGCCCTCACCGCCGCCCAGCGGCGGGCTATTGCGGACGCCGTAGGCGATATGACCTCCGGCCGGCCCATGAACCGCCTGTGCCAGGGCGATGTGGGCAGCGGCAAGACCATGGTGGCCGCCGCCTGTGTGTGGTTCGCCGCCCAAAGCGGCTGGCAGTCGGCCCTGATGGCCCCCACGGAAATACTGGCACGCCAGCATTACGAAAATCTGGCCCCGCTGTTCGCCCGCTTCGGCCTGCCGTGCGCTCTGCTCACCGGCTCCACCCCCGTCAGGGAACGCCGCGCCATTCTGGCCGGCCTGCAAAGCGGGGATATCACACTGTGCATCGGTACACACGCCCTGCTGACGGCGGACGTGCAGTATGCGCGCCTGGGTCTGGTGATCACCGATGAACAGCATCGCTTCGGCGTAGAACAGCGCTCCGCCCTGTCCCATAAGGGCGCCGCCCCGCACACACTGGTGCTGTCCGCCACCCCGATTCCCCGGACGCTGGCTCTTATCATCTACGGTGATCTGGATGTGTCCGTGATCGATGAGCTGCCGCCGGGACGGCAGACAGTGGAGACCTTCGCTCTGGGCGAGAAATACCGGGCGCGGCTCAACGGCTTTATCCGCAAGCAGGTGCAGGAGGGCCATCAGGTGTTCATCGTCTGCCCGCTGGTGGGCGAGGATGACGCTCTGCCCGATGAGCGCAAGGCCGTGACGGCCTACGCCAAGGCACTGCAGGAGGATACCTTCCCCGAGCTGCGGATAGCCGTACTCCACGGTCGTATGAAGCCAAAGGAGAAGGAAAAGGTCATGGCCGCCTTCGCCGCCGGGGAGAGCGATATCTTGGTCTCCACCACCGTGGTGGAGGTGGGCGTGGATGTGCCCAACGCCACGCTGATGGTGGTGGAGAACGCCGACCGCTTCGGCCTGAGCCAGCTGCACCAGCTGCGCGGCCGGGTGGGCCGCG